>FWPV01006517.1_pt1 | contig 22181 bp, 20 predicted proteins | sample 2228371 | NCBI WGS metagenome assembly FWPV01 (sample SAMEA103939776, study PRJEB20133) | metagenome | reverse complement strand
ACCATATCGCCTTTTCCAGCGATAGAAGGTCTGGGGACTAATGCCGAAATAACGGCAGGAACCGTGGGAATAGTAGTAATCAAACCAATTTAGCCTTTGTATAGCCACTTTCGATATATCCCCACTTGTTTTTGCTGGTTTAATAGTTCCCGGTGCTAGTCCATTTACTATCCTCATAATGACCTATTATAGTCTCACTGGTCTATCTGAACTAGCTCGAAAAAATGTCCCTGCCGTAGAGGTGGTACAACAGTGGTTTCTAGGCGGTGTCTTCCTTGACGCGGTGATGTCCAATTTCATAGAATGGTGTCCAGTTTTCGATGATGAACCAGAGGTAAGGAGTTCTTAGTGATGGAATTAATTGAAGAGATGCTTTCCGGCGATGTCTTGGCTTTGGCGAGGCTGATTACCAAGGTGGAGAGGGATGGTGCAGATGTGCCCCAGATAATGAAGGCGATTTATCCTCATCTGGGCAAGGCTTACTGTGTAGGGATCACCGGACCTCCGGGAGCGGGCAAGAGTACCGTGGTTGACCGGTTGACGGCGGTGATAAGGCGGCAGGGTCTCACGGTTGGCATAATCGCAGCTGACCCTACCAGCCCTTTCACTGGTGGTGCTGTGCTGGGGGATAGGATAAGGATGCAGCAGCATTATCTCGATGAGGGGGTGTTTATCCGCAGTATGGCAACGCGGGGCAGCCACGGAGGACTGCCCAGGACTACTGGTGGCGTGATAAAACTGCTGAGCGCCTTCGGTAAGGACTATATCCTGGTGGAGACGGTGGGGGTGGGACAGACCGAGCTGGACATAATGGAAAATGTGGATACCACGGTGGTGGTACTGGTTCCGGAGGCAGGCGACACCATCCAGACAATGAAGGCTGGCTTGTTTGAGATCGCTGACATCTTCGTGGTTAATAAGGCTGACCGTCCTGGGGCGGATAATTTGGTTGCTGAACTGAGGATGATGATCCATCTCCGCTCCGATGAAAGCTGGTGGCAGGTGCCGGTTATAGCCACTGAAGCTGTCAACAATGTTGGCATTGAGGAGCTTTATGGGCAGATCGAGAAGCACCGCCGCACGCTGGAAGAGACCGGGCGATTGAGGCGACGGAGGGAGGAACAACGGCGGCGGGAGTTCATGGAGACGGTGGAGCGCAGGGTTGCCGGTGAGCTGTTCAAATTGATTGAGCGAGATGAGGAGCTGGGTCGATATATGGCGAGAGTGGAAGCTGGCGAGATTGACCCATATTCGGCGGCTGAAGAGGTCCTCCGCCCGGGGAGCTTGATAGCTAGCTGGTCACGGCAGCTGGCGAAAAGGCGTTCCGGAAGTTAGGACAGGGAGAAGCGGTGACGGTGAAACGTAAAGACAGGTCTTCAGACCTGTCTGGGGCTAAACCAGACATACCTCGAGGCTCATCCCTGCTCACACAGCATTGCCAGACTGCGGGTACTACAATTCCACTGGGGTCTCGAAAGTATGATGTTATAATCGTTGGCGCCGGTCCGGCAGGACTCTTTGCCGCCCTGGAGCTTTGCCGGGCAGGCGGTGTCAGGGTGTTGCTTGTGGAGAAAGGGAAGGACATTGATTCCCGCTCCTGTCCCCTTCAAGAAACAGGTAAGGGCTGTGCAGCCTGCTCACCGTGTCATCTGGTCAGCGGTTTGGGCGGTGCCGGCGCTTTCAGTGATGGCAAGCTGACTCTGTCCCCGGAGGTGGGTGGGCGGCTGGTGGAGTTGCTGGGGCGTGAAAGGATGGGCGAGCTTATCGACTATGTGGATAGCTTATACCTAAAATTCGGTGCTACGGACAGGGTTTTCGGTGTTGGTGAGCAGGTGGAGGAGATAAGGCGGCGGGCAGTCCTGGCGGAGTTGAAGCTCATCCCAGTGAAGCTGCGCCACATCGGTACGGAGCGGTCGCGCCAGGTGCTTATGGCTATGCGTAACTTCATCGTTCGTGGTGTTGAGTTGAGGTTGGGGGAGATAGTCACCAAGATCCTGGTGGACAATGGGGTGGTAGCGGGGGTGGAAACCGAGCATGGTGAACGTCTGGAGTGTCGCTATCTGGTCTTGGCACCGGGTAGAGAAGGGGCAGACTGGTTGGCGAAGGAGGCGGGGCGGCTGAGGCTTAGCCTGAAGTCCAATCCTATAGATGTTGGTGTCAGGGTGGAGGTGCCGGCACCGGTGCTGGAGGAGCTGACCTCGGTTTTGTATGAATCAAAGCTGGAATTTTTCTCCAAAAGCTTTGGTGACCGGATTAGGACATTCTGTATGTGCCCAGGTGGCGAAGTGATTATGGAGGCGACCGGCGGTGCCGACCCGGTGATCACCGTCAATGGGAATAGCTATGCCGAGCGCAAAACCGGAAACACTAACTTCGCGGTTCTGGTAAGTACCACCTTCACCGAGCCGTTTCATGAGCCTATCGCCTACGGGAAATATCTGGCACGTCTGGCAAATCTTCTCAGTGGGGGTGTGTTGGTACAGCGGTTTGGCGACCTGATGGAAGGTCATCGTTCCACTCCGGAGCGTATCCGGCACAGTATTGTTGAGCCTACTCTGAAGGTGGCAACTCCAGGAGACCTCAGTTTTGCCCTTCCATTCAGACATCTCAAAGGCATAGTGGAGATGCTTCAGGCGATGGATAAATTGGCTCCGGGCGTAGCATCCCGACATACCTTGCTTTATGGGGTGGAGGTCAAATTTTATTCCAGCCAGCTGGAGTTAAGCCCCTGCCTGGAGACGGAAATCGGCAATATGTTCGCTGCCGGTGATGGGGCTGGGGTCAGCCGGGGTCTGGTACAAGCTTCAGCCTGCGGCGTGGTGGTTGCCAGAGAGATACTGAGGCGGCTGGGCAAGTAGAGAGCGTAGATATGTTTTTTGGTATTGACTTGACTTCTGCCGAGGATAAGCCCAGTGCTTGCCTGTGCTTAAATAGTAGACTTGAAGTAGTGTATTGCGGTTTGCTGGGCACTGATGTGGATATTGCTGCAGCTGTGGGCTTCAATTCACCACGATTGGTAGCCATTGATGCCCCGTTGAGCTTGCCTGTGGGGCTGTGCTGCCTGGAGGAAGACTGTGGTTGCCAGCAAAGGCTGCCGTGGAAGGGACGGTTGTGTGAGCAAGTGCTGGCGCACAGCGGGGCACCATGCTATTTCACCACCAAGAAGTCGATTATCAAACACATGGTGTATAGGGGTATGGGGCTAAGAGAGCAGCTCACTGGGCAGGGATATGATGTTATTGAGGTATATCCCTACGCCAGTAAGATACGTCTATTCGGTAAGCCGGTGCCGGCGAAGACGACAGCTTTGGGCTTGAACTGGCTCAGAGACAGGCTGAGTCTACTGCTGGCAAACGTGAGTCCCATCTTGGAGAGTTGGGATCATGACTTATGTGATGCCGCTATAGCTGCCTACACCGCTTTCCTGTTTGCCCAGGGACAGGCTGAGGCTGTAGGTGATAGGGAGGAAGGTGTGATCTATATACCTGTCAGCCCGGGAAACCGGCGTCTTTGAGGAACTGCAAGATTTGGTGGTTGTGGGTCGGGCTAGGCGTGACTGTATTTTTGTCAGCCATCTTATAGGTAGCTGCGGTCATAGAGAAGGCGGTTGATCAGTATACTTCTCACATTGGTAGCTGTCTTGAGGTCGGCGGTTAAGCCGGCGGTGAGACGGCGCACTACGATGAGGATGAAGATTGCCAGAAAGGCGAGGGTCATCTCCGGGGGCTGCCTTAAGCACCATGAGCCCAATGGTGCCACAGCAAAGCCGAAAAACATGCCCAACGGCATGCTATTGCTCGCTGGACCGCCAAGCATAAATCGCTGGCTGAGCGTCTGCCCGGGAGCCATGAATCGGGGGACTGTCCTGATTCCAACGCCGATGAGGATGGGGATAGCAAATATAATGAATACCAGGTAGGCGAGGTGGAACCCTTTTGCCGTAAGCTCCATGGTTAAGGCAATGTTCGCCCCTATGCCCGGTGTGTTGCCTTTCTCTCCATCGAACTTTCGGAATACCGGCCACATCTGACCGGCTACTGCAGCAACCGCAGATGCAGCGATTACAGCTAGGTCAAGGCTAAGGGCAAAGCCAACTACCACAGGGAGAATCCCTTTCAGAATATCAACTAGGACTCCAGACAAGCCCTCAAGACGCCCTACTTTATGCCATAATGCGAAATGTAAGTCCGCTTCCTGTGATAGGTCAACACCACGAGCGCGACCTAAAAGAAGCATGTAAGGAAACGAACCAAAGAGGTAGGCAGCTATGGCAAAGGCGGTGTTAGCTAACAGCATCTGCTTCACCAGAATAAAGTTTATCAGGGAGATGAAAATTTGAAAACCTGTCAGTTGGTTTCCGTGAAGTTGTGGTGGTGTCCACGGTCATCCCTGTTGCTTATTTGTCAAGGCTTGGTCATGAAGGTAAAAAGGCGATGCCTATGGCGCCGGGTCCCAAGTGGACAGCAACTACTGCGCTGACCTCGGTAACATAGGTTTCCTGGCAGTTGAACTCCCGATGCAGGCGAGATTCCAGTTCTTTGGCTTCGGCTGAGAGGTCACTGTGGACTATCATGGCGGTCACTTTGTTATGTCCCACCACCTGTTTCATAGCTTCGACCAATCGGTTGATGCCCTGAGTTCGGCTCCTCACTATACCCAGGAAGTGGGGGTGCCCCATCCTGTTGGTCACCACCGGTTTCAGCTTGAGTAAAGAGGTCGCCCAAGCGCCCACTTTGGGAGCTCTACCCCCTCTTTGCAGATATTTTAAGGTGTCCAACACCACGCTGATTTCGACTTTTGGTATGGCTTGGTTTACTTTTGCGATGATCCGATTCAGGTTGTCGCCTAACCTGGCGGCGTGAGCTGCAGTTAGAGCTATTAAAGCCTGGGCTGCTGAGCCTGTATAGCAGTCAACCACTTCGATGTGGAGTCTAGGCAATTGTTTTCGGGCTATTTCTATGGCTGACTTCATTGCGGAGAAGGTGGCACTGTAGGTAGAGGAAACCGTGAGACAAAGCACTTCTTTGGTCTTCTCGGTGAGACGGTGGAAAATTTCCACAAAGGTCCCCGGCGGCGGTGCTGAGGTTGTAACAACTTCGTCGTCTTTCAGTAGACGGTATACTTGCTGAGGCGTGATATTGACGCCATCTAGATAGGTAACGTCTTTGTGGTGGATGTTTAGAGGTACCACCTCAATTTGGTGCATGCCTGCGATCTCTGGGGGCAGACAGCTAGTGCTATCAGTAATGATGGCAACAGCCAAATATTTCTCCTCGATACCTCGGATAACTAGGTTAGGTTAACACATGAGCCGGTCGTTGTCAATGGGTCCGGGGAACGAGAGATGAAATGCTGCACACTGAACGGTCAGCGCGGCTTGTTTGTGCTCAATGGGGCAAAGTCCCCACCCTCTCCCACTCGGTCAGCAATGCATTGGTGGGCGTTTGTTTTCAATATTGCTATCCGAAAAGAGCGGAAACTTTTTATCGCTCCACTATTTCCGTGGTGTAACCTTTGCCCTGCAGGTCCTTGACAAGCTGGCTTACATCCTTAGCATCAATATGGACACAAAGGTCTTGCTCTTTGCCCTCTACAGGTGGCATGCTGTGCAGCGAGATTATCTTTGCCCCGTGCTTTTTTATCAGCTCCAGAATCTCCTGCATATTCTTGATTTCGCTGCCCTTGGAGATAACTAGGCGGCTGCCGGGCTTGCCTATTCCCATTATGGGATTTAGGATTTTGTAAAAGAAGTCGTTGGTTGTGGCTATGCCTACCAGGTTGTGGTCATCGAGCACCGGTAGGGAACCCACACCTTTGCTTTGAGCTAAAGCTATGGCGGTTTCTACCGGAGTATCGGGCGAGACTGTGACCACATCCTTCCTCATTATTTCTCTCACCGTCATTTTTGACAGTAGATAGTTGATTTCCCAGACGCTGAGGCTGGTCGCTGGTGACGGGCCTGTGCGGGCTATACGCTCTTTGCTCACTATGCCAACCAGTTTTCCCCTGTCGACCACCGGTAGGCGGCGGATGTTGTGTGCCTCCATTATCTTTCTGGCTTCCATTATGGGAGTATCACTTGATACGGTAACCACATTCCAGGTCATGACGTCTCTAACTTTCATTTTCCACCTCCTTAACGATTTTACAGTTTTTTTATCTTAGATTGCAAGCGGTTGTTTCTCGCCAAGGATATTGTACTAAAAACTTCTCACATTTCTATGGGCGCGGCTTGGGGTAGGGCAAAGAATTCATCCCTGTATCAGAGCAGCGAAGGCTCGGATGGCGCCGTCAATAGTAGCCTGAATTTCTTCATCGCTATGAGCCGAAGAGACAAAGGCAGCTTCAAACTGGGAAGGCGGTAAATATACGCCTTGGGACAGCATGCCATGAAAGAATTTGGCATAAAGCGCGGTATCTGCTCTGGTGGCAGTCTCGTAGTCGGTAACTTTATCTTTGGTGAAGAATATGGTGAACATTGAGCCTACGCGGGCTATTTGCACGGGTATCTTGGCTTTGGTTGCCGCCTTATGAATGCCTTTCACCAGAAAGGACGATTTTCTTTCCAGTTCGTCGTAGACTGCAGACTCACGTAAGATACTAAGGGTCTCGATACCAGCGGACATAGCTACTGTGTTTCCGGCGAGAGTCCCAGCCTGATATACGGGCCCTGATGGTGCCACCATCTCCATAATGTCCTTCCTGCCACCGTAAGCGCCTATGGGTAGTCCGCCGCCTATTATTTTCCCTAGACAGGTCAGGTCTGGAATTATTTGGTATAGCTCTTGGGCGCCTCCATAGCTGACACGAAAGCCGGTTATAACTTCGTCGAAGATGAGCAGGGCTTTGAATCTGCAGGTCAACTTACGGAGATGTTCCAGAAAGCCCGGCTTTGGCAACACCACGCCCATGTTCCCCGCTATCGGCTCGATTATCACCGCGGCAATTTCTGATGCGAATTGATTGAAAAGTTGCTCCACTGCCCCGCAGTTGTTGTAAGGTGCAACTAAGGTATCGGCGGTCAGCGAGGCGGGCACGCCTGGGGAGCTGGGTATACCCAGGGTAGCCATTCCTGACCCCGCTTCGACCAGTAAGCTGTCCCAATGACCGTGGTAGCAGCCAGCGAATTTCACAATCTTGTTCTTACCTGTGAAGGCTCGGGCAAGGCGGATAGCACTCATCACTGCCTCTGTGCCCGAGTTGACAAAGCGTACCATCTCGATTGAGGGCATAGCCTCGCAGAGCATTCTTGCCAGCGTTGTTTCCAGCTTTGTGGGGCAGCCGAAGCTGGAACCGTGCTCTGCCGCCTTCTTCACCGCATCCACTACCCGCGGGTGAGAATGCCCCAGTATAAGTGGTCCCCAGGAGCCAACGTAGTCTATGAATTTGTTGCCATCCTCGTCAAAGACGTTAGCCCCCAGACCTCGCTTGATAAAGAGCGGTGTGCCACCAACTGCCTTGAAGGCACGCACCGGGCTGTTGACGCCTCCAGGCAGGTATCGCTGAGCTTCTATGAAGAGTTCTTTGGAGCGGCTAAAGAGTTGCATGTAAAACGATTACACCGCGGCTAACCAGCGGGCTGCCTCCCTGGCGTAATATGTAATGATGATATCAGCGCCTGCCCTTTTTATGGCGGTGAGGATTTCCAGCACTATCGCCCTCTCGTCAAGCCAGCCTTGTTGTGCTGCTGCCTTCACCATGGCGTACTCGCCGCTAACGCTGTAGGCAGCTAACGGATGATTGAAGGTATCGCGCACCTTGCGTATTACGTCCAGATAACAGAGGGCAGGCTTCACCATGACTATATCTGCCCCTTCAGCGATATCCTGCTCTACTTCACGTAGAGCCTCTCTCCAGTTAGGCGTGTCCATCTGGTAGGAGCGGCGGTCGCCGAACTGTGGTGCTGATTCAGCGGCTTCACGGAAAGGTCCGTAGAAAGCGGAGGCATATTTCGCCGCATAGGCGAGGATGGGGGTATTGTGAAATCCGCTATTGTCCAGTGCCTGTCGAATTGCCTTCACTCTGCCATCCATCATGTCCGAGGGAGCCACCATATCAGCTCCAGCTTCGGCATGTGATAAGGCAGTCTTGGCGAGTAGCTCTAGAGTCTTGTCGTTGTCAACGAAGCCGTCTGCCACGACGCCGCAGTGACCATGGCTGGTATATTCGCAGAGGCAGACATCGGTGACTACCAGTAATTCGGGCGTTGCCTTCTTTATGGCACGAATCGCTTGCTGAATGACGCCTTTGGAATGATAAGCCGAAGAACCGACCTCGTCTTTCTTTCGGGGTATGCCGAAGAGTATAACTGCCGGGATGCCATGCTTGGCGATGTCCTCAACTTCTTTGGGCACCAAGTCTGGAGAGTAGCGATGAATTCCGGGCATTGAGTCTATTTTCTGTTTCACCTTTTTGCCTTCTACCACGAAGAGAGGATAAATAAGGTCTCCAACCTCGACTTTAGTCTCTCGAACCAATGCCCGTAGTGCTTCGCTATGTCGGAGCCGGCGCAATCTTGATTGGGGAAAACTACTCACTACCTGCCTCCTTTCCACAAAAGTATTGCTCTATGGCTGCAACCAGACCAGGTATGGTGTGCTCTGCCGCTACTATATCAGCTTTTACTCCTTTTTGGGACAGAGCTGCGACTGTGTTTGGACCAATGCAAGCCAGCTTGGTCTGCTTTATAGCCGTCCAGCTTTGCCCTAGTATGGCTAGCAGGCTATTTACCGCCGAGGCACTGGTAAAGGTTATGACGTCAATTTGACCTCTTGAGAGCATCCTTTTACCCTGTAAGACACCTTTAGTCGCGGTGGTTGTCTTATAGGCGGTTATCTGACTGACTTTAGCCCCTAACCGGGTGAGCCCCTCGGCTAGCTCGTTGCCAGCTATGTCGGCACGGGGCAGGAGAACTCGGCATCCGGCGATGTCCTGTTTTTTGAAGCCGGCGACAAAAGCCTGGCTGGTATATTCCTTGGGAGAATAATCGGGGCGGATGCCCTTTTCTTCAACGGCTTTGGCTGTTGCCGGTCCAATAGCCCCGATTTTGGTGCCAGCAAGCCAACGCCCATCCAAGTCCAGTTTGCATAATCGTTTCCAGAATATCTCCACAGCATTGACACTGGTGAAAAGTAGCCAATTGTAGTCCTTGAGGTTCAGGATAGCTTGGTCAAGCTCGCTCCAGGTGTGCGGGGGACCGATTCTGATCACGGGCATTTGGATAGGCATAGCTCCTCGCTGCAGCAAAAGACGGCTCAATTCATGGGCTTGGTGCTCGGCTCTGGTCACCAGTATTCGCTTGCCGAAGAGAGGCATGTTATCGAACCAGCGGAGTTGCTCCCGCAGCCTGACCACTTCACCGATAACTATTACCGCCGGGGGCTCTAATTCCTTTTCTTCAACTCGGCTGACGATGTCTTCCAGTGTGCCAACTACGGTCTGTTGCCTTGGAGTGGTGCCGTGGCTTATCACCGCCGCCGGGGTGGAAGGCGACCTGCCATCTTGTATCAACTGGCGGACTATCTGCGCTAGATTTTTCACACCCATTAGGAACACCAATGTCCCGCCGCTGCTTATCTTGTCCCAGGCGATGCTTGATTTATTCTTATCAGGGTCTTCATGTGCGGTGACTACGGTGAACGATGAGGCTAAGCGGCGATGGGTCACTGGAATGCCAGCATAGGCGGGCACAGCATAGGCTGACGATACTCCCGGCACCACCTCGAACGGGATGCCATTGGCAGCTAGCACTTCAGCCTCCTCACCACCTCGCCCCAGAACAAATGGGTCGCCGCCTTTTAGTCTGACTACGGTTTTGCCTTCTTTGGCTTTGCTCACCATCAGCAGGTTTATTGCCTTCTGCTCCATTACGTGGTAGCCCCTCCCCTTGCCTACATATACCTTTTCAGCATGGGAGGCGGTCTCGTCAAGCAGGCGGTCAGCGATCAGCCGGTCATAGACAATGACGTCTGCCTTCTTGAGGCATTCCAGCCCCTTGATCGTGATCAAGTCAGGCTCGCCCGGTCCTGCGCCCACCAAATAGACCTTGCCGTATTTCACAGTGGGTCCCCCTTTTCAAAAGCCGTACCAGTTAACTACGGAGTCGAGGGATACACGGTTGCTGCGAAACTTGTTTTCTCTGGCATCGGGGTCTGGGTAGCCGATAGCGATAGCCAGCACCAGTTGTTTCGATTCAGGGATGTTCAACAGGCGTCTTATCTCATCAGGGTAGCTCACGCCAGAGGCGAGAATGGTTGTCCCCAGCCCATAATTCAAGGCAGCCAGAGCTATGGTCTGGACGATTAAGCCGATGTTCAGCAGTGCCCATTGGCTCAAGCCCTTTTCGGTGTAGACGATGATGGCGTTGGGTGCCTCGAAAAAACGATACATGCGGACGAACCAGTGTAATTGTCCCTCCAAGTCATCGCGGCTTATGCCCATTAGCTGGTAGATTTGTGCTCCTAGCTCTCGGCGCCGCTCTTGGTATGGCGGCGGCCAGTCTGGGCGGGGGATATCAGGATACCTTTCTTCTTGGGCTGCTGCCTTAGCACCCAGTATTTCCTTGAGCTCCTGCATCACTCGACCGCCGACGATAGCAAATTCCCAAGTCTGGGTATTTGCCCAGGAAGGCGCTCGGAGTGCTGCTGCCATGATCTCGGCGAGCACTTCTTTGGCAACTGGCTGGGGTTTGTATGCTCTGACACTAAATCTTGTGTTAATGGCTTCGATGACGTCCATTTTCAATTCCCCCTCGCTTTCGTACCACGTGAGTGAATGTGTAGGGAAATTATCCCAGATATTCTGTTGCTTATTGTAGTCTCTAAGGAGCTTGTTTTTCAATCGTGTATTGCGGTATGTTTACAGGCTGCCTTGACAGTGGAGGAGTGGGGATTTAACATAGCGGCAGCGCTTTGATGCCGGATGCTGGCTCGGATTGAAATGAATGGCAGGGCAGGTGAATTATGAAAGAAATAGTCACAGACCTCGCGGCTGAACAGAAAGCATTAGACGATTTTCTGTCTAGGCTTGAGGAGGAGCAGTGGGACTTGCCAACTCCAGCAGAGGGGTGGACGGTCAGAGATTCTGTTTCTCATATTGCGCACATCGATGAAGTTGCTGTTTCATTTCTTCGTGGTGATTATGCTGCTTTGGATGAAGCGGCTAGAATTGGGATGGGCTTTAATGAGATCGGTCCTCAGAGGGGCAGGACGATGAGATCTTCACAAATTCTGCGGTGGTGGAGAGACATACGGAAGACACTGGCTGAACATCTTATGAAAACCGATCCGAAAGCCAGGATTCCATGGTTTGGTCCGCCTATGGGTGCACGCGCTTTTGCCACGGCACGACTTATGGAAACATGGGCTCATGGTCTTGATTGCTATGATGCGCTGGGAGCTGAACCCGTTGACACTGACCGCCTGCGGCATGTGGCTATGATTGCATATTTAGCCAGACCTTATGCCTACAGCGTGAATGGTTTGGAACCGTCAAATATACCGATTCGCCTGGAGCTGGTACTCCCGTCTTCGGCGCCGTGGAGCCAGGGACCTGAGGACGCAAAGGACGTTATTCGTGGGACTGCCAGCGATTTCTGTCGTGTGGCGGTTCGAAGGCGGCACTGGAAAGATACAAAATTAGAGGTAATAGGTGATGAGGCGAGACGCTTTATTGAGATTGTTCAGACATATGCTGGTCCGCCGGGCTCCGGTCGAAAGCCCAGAAATAGGTAGAAGTACGGTAAACTTGTGTTTCTGCACCCTGTGGCTCTCTTGGTTGGCGATTCCGGGTCTAGGTCTCCGTGGCTACTAACTCCCTGTAGGCTGACATAAGCTTTTGGGTCAATATTCCGGGTGTCCCTGTGCCGATGGGCCTTGCGTCGAGCCCGGTTAAGGGCATGATTTCGAGTATTGAGTTGGTCAGAAAAGCCTCTCTGGCGTTTATTAGTTCCGAGAGCTCAACTTGCTTCACAACCGGCATGATTCCCATAGATTGAGCCATCTCTAAGACAGCTTCTCTGGTGATTCCAGCTAAGGCACCGCTTTCTACAGAAGGTGTAATCAGCATTTTGCCGCTTATAAGGAAGACATTTGTGGTACTCCCTTCAGCTATGAAGCCTCGTTCGTTGAGTATCAGTGCTTCATCAGCGCCGGCTGCTCTTGCCTCCTGTCGGGCTAAGATATTTTCCAGATAACAGGTAGACTTAAGTCTTGACAGGGGTGACTGGCTGTTGCGCCGCAAGGATGATAGGATCGCCTTATAGCCTCGCTCATAGATTTCAGGTGGTAAAGGCACAAGCTTCTTGACGGCGATGAACACGGTGATGCCAGTGCAAGTCTCTGGATTAGGTGTTATGTCACCCTCACCGGCTGAAATGCTGAGTCTGAGGCGGGCTTCAGCGAGGTCATTGGCTTTGAGAGTGTCCTGGCAGGCTTTCTCGAGGTTATGGCGGGCTAACTTGGAGGCTATGCCTATAGTTTGAGCTGCTTGGCGGAGTCGCGCTAGGTGACGGTCCAGGCGAAAGATGGAGCCACTGTAAGCTCGCATCGTTTCAAAAATACCGTAGCCATATAGGAAACCATGGTCGAAAGGCGATAGATTAGCTTTAGAGCGAGGAATAAGCTCGCCATTAAGGTAAACAATCTCCTCCATCTTCTTTAGCCATCTTATCTATCTTCTGTCAGCGGAGAGGGTAAGCACGGTGGCAGTGTCCCCCTCCATTGATTTCAGGGCCACACTGGGTCAGTAAAACGTAGAAAATTAGCCAGCAGGTCATGTCCCACTTCAGTAAGTATGGACTCTGGGTGTATTTGTGTCCCCTCTACTACATGATCTTTATGCCTTACACCCATTATCTCCCCTTCTTGATTCCGAGCAGTCACTTTGAGACATGAGGGCAAGCGTTCTGATTTGATAATTAGAGAGTGGTACCGGGCTGCCAGGAATGGGTTCTGTATACCTTTATAAATGGTTTGGCTGTCATGATAAATAAGAGATGCCTTGCCATGTGTAGGCACAGAAGCTCGTCCTACAATACCACCGTAGGTGTAGCCGATGCATTGGTGTCCAAGGCAGACACCGAGGATAGGAATTTTGCCACTGAAGTAGCGTATCACGTCGTTGGAGATACCGGCTTCCAGAGGGGTACAGGGCCCTGGTGAGATAACTATGTGACTGGGAGCAAGCTCTTCTATTTCAGCTAAACTTATTTTGTCGTTGCGACAGACCAAAGGTTCCCATCCCAGTTCACCAAGGTATTGAGCCAAGTTATAAACGAATGAATCGTAATTATCGATAACAAGTATCATTTTGTCTCCACTGCCACCTTAGGTGCTAGCCGAAGGGCCTGAATCAAGGCTTTCGCTTTGTCCAGCGTCTCTTTGTATTCTGCTTCGGCATCAGAGTCATAGATGATGCCACCACCGACTTGGAAGTAAGCCTTACCGCCTTTTATGATGAAGGTGCGAATAACTATGTTAAGGTCGAGGTTGTTCCCGAAGCTGAGATAACCGATGGCGCCAGTGTAAACGCTTCTTCTCGTCGGCTCGAGTTCGTCGATGATCTCCATGGCACGTACCTTGGGTGCGCCGGTGATGGAGCCCCCAGGGAAGGTAGCCTTGAGTAAGTCAATGCGATTTTTTTCAGGGCGTAACTTACCAGTGACGGTAGAGGTCAAATGAAAGACGGTGGGAAAGGTCTCCAAAATAGCCAGTTCAGTTACTTTTACCGTGCCATACTGGCAGACTCTACCCAAGTCGTTTCTCTCTAAGTCAACAATCATCACGTTCTCAGCGCGGTCTTTGGTGCTTTGCAGTAGCTCTTGTGCCAGCATGGCATCTTCAGCCGGACTCCTTCCCCTTGGCCTGGTACCTTTTATTGGTCGAGTCTCTACCCAATCACCGTCCAACCGAAGGAACCTCTCCGGCGAGGCGCTGACGATGGTCACTCCATCGAAGTTGAGATAGCTGGCAAATGGTGCCGGGTTGATTTGTCTCAAACGGCGGTATAGTTCATAAGGAGGGATGGTCAGATCTGTCTCGAAGCGCTGCGATAGATTGACCTGAAATACGTCGCCGGCGGCGATATACTCCCTGACTCTATTGACTGCCTTGATATAGTCTTCGGGAGTGAAATTGGACTTGAGCACACTCTCGGCTAGGTTCCTGGTGCTCGGTGGATCACTATGCCGGTTGCGTGGCGATGAGGAACGTAGTCGGTCTTTCATTGCCTTAAGACGTAACCTGGCTCTTTTTAGCCGTTGGTTCTCCTCCAGCTCTGGAAAGCCTGTGGAGGCAATGTAAGCTTTGTGTTGCAGGTTATCGAAAGCTAAGATGGTGTCGTAGAAGCCAAAATAACTCTCAGGTAGCTGGAGGTCATCTGTGGCAGTGGTAGGGAGGCGCTCGACGAAATGGCACAGGTCATAGCTGAAATAGCCCACAGCGCCGCCCCAGAAAGGAATTTGCGCTGGAAAAGAATCCAGTCGGTGTGTCTCTAGCAACTCACCCAGGATGTCGAATGGGTTGCCTAGCCGGGACTCCTCGTCGTCCTGACGTATAATTGTGACCTGATTACCTCGGCTTCTCATCACCAGAAAAGGGTCGGTGCCAATGAAGGAAAACCTCCCTAACCTTAGAGGGTCCATGCCGCTGTCAAGAAAAAAGCTGTGAAGTTGATCGTGAAATAGCTCGAAGGCTTCGGGCGGCGTTAGAGAAGTATAGATCTCCTCGACTAGCGGATAGCGTTTCACTCTTGTCATTATACATCTACCTGGAATCAAATAAAATACTGCGCCCTCCTCGGTTTCTATGCTGCAGATGAGAGCTGTCTACAAAATGTTATATAGGGCTTGGTTCTGGCTTTACAGAAGCGTCGTCGAACGATTTCACCGTAGCGGATGGAAGATAGATTGTTTTTAAACAATACCCCCATGGCGGCGATTGACAATGAGTTCAGTATGTGTTATACATATTTACGTTGACGTAAACTGTCGTTGCAAGATATTATGTCTAGAACCTTATAGCTATTTTAGTTGCAGGCTGAGCAGGGCAATGGCGACACAAACGATTGCACCGTCCACAGAGACCATGAGCATTGGCGAGTTAGCCAAGAGAATGGGGGTAACTACGCGTACGGTGCGCTATTATGAGGAGAAGGGGTTACTTGTTGGGGTGATTCGGGGAGCCAACGGCCGCCGAATGTATACTGCTGAGCACCTCTATCAACTGCGCCTTATTCGACGCGGTAAACTCTTGGGGATGTCGCTGGCTGAAATGAAAGAGCTGGTGGAAGTGTTCAGGCGGACCGGCACTGAGAGGAGCGTCATCCAGAGGAGCATTGACATCCTGACGTCGCATTTAGAAGAGGTAGAAGACAAGCTGAGGAAGCTGGAGAGTTATCGGAGGTTGCTGACTGGGGAGATTAAGCGAATTAAAGCATTACTGTGAGCTTGGGCGGTGAACTGAGCCGTAGTAGTTAGAAATCGTTACCCTCCAGAGTATTTAATGCTATGGATGGAATTTCGCCAGGGGGATGAAGATGTCGGACTCTATTCGGGTTCTGTTGGGTAAAATCGGTCTGGATGGGCATGATAGGGGTATCAGAATGGTGGCTGCATGGCTGCGCGATGCTGGCATGGAAGTGGTTTACGTGGGGACGCATCAAACCGCGGAACGGCTAGCCAGGGTAGCTAGTGAGGAGGACGTGGACGTCATCGGGTTAAGCTTTCAGGGTGCGGATCATATACCTCTATGTAGGCAGATGATAGAGCAAATGGAGAGGCACAACCTTCAGGACAGGCTCTTGGTTGTTGGTGGCAATATACCGCGAGCTGATATCCCGCTCCTTAAGGAAATGGGTGTGGATGCCGTCTTTCCCAGTGGCACTTCGATGAGCAAATCTGTGGCATATATAAAGGAAAATGCGCTGAAAAAGCGCAGCAAGGAGGGGAAATGACGACGCAGGAAATAAAAAGCAGATATTTTCAGGGTGTACGGAGGAAGGAAACCTGGTCAGGAATACCCGTAAAGACAGTCTATACCCCGGAGGACATAAAAGATATCGATTACAGTCGTTCAATAGGTAACCCCGGGGAGTACCCGTACAAGAGGGGTATTTATCCGGACATGTACCGTGGACGGTTGTGGAGCCAGCGGCAGATTACCGGCTGTCCTACTCCAAAGCTGACCAACCAGAGATTAAGATATTTGCTCAGCACCGGGGAGACTGCCATCAACATCATCGGCGATCAGCCAACTCAAATCGGAATTGATTCTGATCATCCTTGGGCTGAGGGTTCGGTTGGTCGGGTGGGAGTGCCTGTTGATACCATAGACGACATGTGTCAGATATTGGATGGTATTCCACTGAACCAAGTGAGCACGATGTTGACTCTAGTCACTCCTATTGCTCTACCATCATACCTGCTTATTGCCGAGGAGCAAGGTGTAGCACCTTCTGAGCTTAGGGCTACCAGCCCCATGGGTCCACCTGTGCTTGGAGCTCCTGTATGTATGTATGGAGGTAGGGAATGGTGGTTCGATATGGCGAGGCGGCAGATGAAGGAGTTCATAGATAAGCTGGAGTACATGACCAAAAAATACCCCAAGATTTATGTAGCTAACTATAATGCATATAATATCCGGGAGACCGGTGTTGGGGCTGCTGAGGAAGTAGCCTGGATATTTGCTAATGCCTTTGAAGGGTTGAAGCTGATAACCGAGCGGGGAGTGGACATAGATGTGGTGGCACCAAAGGTTAGTTTCACCTTTAGTGTCATGATAGATATCTTCGAAGAAGTAGCCAAGTTCAGGGCAGCTAGAGCCATCTGGGCACGCACTTTGAGGGAGAAATTCGGTGCTAAAGACCCCCGCTCGCTGACGCTGAAATATCATGTAAACACCGCTGGGATTATTATGGAGCGGCAGCAGGCGCCAATAAATGTCATCCGCGCTGCCTACGCGGCGCTGGCAGCGGTTCTCGGAGGCACACAGTCACTCCAGGTTGCTAGCTATGACGAACCTATCGCTATTCCCACCGAGGAGGCGGCTACACTTGCTGTGAGGACGCAACAAATTCTGGCAAATGAGACCGGGGTTGCTACTGTAGCCGACCCTCTGGCTGGCTCATACTATGTGGAGAGCTTGACGCAGCAATTGGAAGAAAGGATACAGAAGATCCTTGACACTATTGAGGAGAAAGGTGGTATGTCCGCGGCCATATATAGCGGTTACATAGACCGGGAAATGGAGGCGGCTTGGTTTAAATATCAGAAAGAAGTGGAAGCCAAGGAACGGATTGTGGTCGGCGTCAATGAATTCACTATTCCCGAGGAGCAAGATGCTGATGTGGCAGTTTACCTGAGCAAGGTGGACTTCGCGCTGGTACAGAAGCATATTGAGGACTTGAAGGAATTCAAGCGGAAACGTGACCAAGCCAAAGTGAAGAAAGCCCTAGAAGCCCTGCTTCATGCCACCGAAAATGACGAGTCTGACATCTGCGAGTATGAAAAAGAATGTTGTAGGGCTGGCTGTACTACAGGCGAAGTGAGCGGCGTCAAACGAATGGGTATTGGATTGCCTTATGACCCACTGGGTGTATTGGAGTATCCCTTTGCCTGAAGGTCTGGAGTGTTATCTTGTCCTTTTATAAACCTGCTTCCAGCACCCTCTTCATGGTAAGTCCGATTTCAGCGGGGCTTGGGGCTATAATAGCTCCGGCGTCAGCCAAGGCTAACATCTTATCTTGAGCTCTGCCGGAGCTGCCACTGATGATGGCGCCGGCATGCCCCATTCTTCTGCCCGGTGGAGCTGTAGCTCCAGCGACGAAGGCGACCACTGGTTTGGTGATTTTCTTCTTTTTTATGAATTCAGCAGCCTCTTGCTCCATGGTTCCGCCAATTTCACCGATGAGCACTACTGATTTGGTGTCTTTATCTTGCTGGAACAGCTCTAATATGTCAACAAAGGTACTGCCGGGCATGGGGTCGCCACCGATACCCACGCAGGTGGACTGACCTATACCCAGACCGGTTAACTGGACAACAACCTCGTAGGTTAGAGTTCCGCTACGGGAGACGACGCCGACGTTTCCTGGAAGGTGGATTTCGCCAGCCATAAGCCCCGCCTTACATTTCCCCGGGGAGATTAGTCCCGGACAATTTGGGCCTATGAGCCTGGTCTGTTTTCCTCTTAGATAGCTATGCACCATAACCATATCCGAGATGGGGATGCCTTCGGTGATGCATACCACCAGTGGAATACCAGCGTCTGTAGCCTCAAGGATGGCATCAGCAGCGAATGGTGCAGGAACAAAAATCATGCTGGCATTGGCTCCAGTCTCTTTTACGGCAGCATCCACAGTGTTGAATACAGGTATCCCAGATACATCAGTGCCACCTTTACCTGGGGTAACACCGGCGACTACCCTTGTGCCATATTCCACACATCGCTGAGTATGAAAGCTGCCTTCGCCTCCAGTGATTCCTTGAACCAGTAATCGAGTTGTCTCGTCGATTAGAATGCTCATCTCTTGTCTCCTTTCGCTGCTTCCACCGCTTTGCGGGCAGCATCATAAAAATCGGTTGCTTCGATATAGCTGATTCCAGATTTGGCTAGAATACGTTTGCCCTCCTCTACGTTTGTACCTGCCAGTCTTACAATCAGGGGGACTTGGATATCCATTTCGCCATGGGCTTGAACTATACCTTGAGCGATCACATCTACTCTAGCCATGCCACCAAATATGTTGATCAAGATAGCCTTTACGCTGGGGTCATTGGTAAAAACCTTGAATGCGTTGATGACGCGTTCAGGGTTATTAGCGGTGCCGATATCAAGAAAGTTAGCTGGGCTGCCGCCGGCTTGGGTGATGAGATCCATAACTGCCATAGCAAGTCCGGCACCATTGACCATACAGCCAATGTTGCCGTCCAGTTTAATATAGTTCTTGATGCCTAGTTTATTAGCCCTAACTTCGAGTGGGTCTTCTTGTTCTAAATCACGAAGCTGCTCGATTTCGTTGTGACGAAAAAGGGCATTGTCGTCGAAGTTCAACTTGGCATCGAGGGCTAGGAGGTCTCCATCGGAGGTGACTACTAGAGGATTGATTTCGGCTAAGGTGCAGTCTTTGGTCTGGAAGAGCCTGTACAAGTTCATCATCAGGCTGATGGCTGGCCTCACTTGGGGTGGGTCTAGGTTCATCCCATAGGCAAGCTTGCGTCCCTGAAAGGCTTGGAAGCCAACTGCTGGCTCAATGTATTCTAGGTGGATTTTCTCAGGGGTGATTCGTGCCACCTCCTCGATGTCCATGCCCCCAGCTTCACTTACCATCATTACAGGCACTCGCCTGGCGTCAGCAAAAGTGATGCTTAGGTAGAGCTCGCGCTGGACTTCTACGGCTCTTTCCACTAGTACTTTCCCCACCGGGACCCCTTCTGGTGCGGTCTGGGATGTTACCAGTCTGGTGCCGAGCATTTGCTCTGCGATATTCTCAGCCTCCTCGGGTGTATTGGCTAGCTTTATACCTCCAGCTTTGCCCCTGCCACCGGCATAGACCTGAGCTTTGATTGCCACTTTGCCCCCGAGGTCAGCCGCTATCTTCTTAGCCTCAGGGGGTGTTGTAGCTACTGCACCTTTAGGAACGGGGATGTCGAACTCAGATAGCAGTGCCTTGGCTTGGTATTCGTGGATCTTCATCTGTGTCCCTCCTTTTCATATCTCGACGATTGACGGCTGCAAGCTAGCGGAGGGGGTGGGATTCGAACCCACGTTCGCTTGCGCGAAAGCGGTTTTCAAGACCGCCGCCATAGTCCACTCGGCCACCCCTCCAAAACCAGTCTAGTATATGAGATTGATCTATATTTGGCAACCTCGCTTATTGTCGGTTTCGAGAAACGTTTTTTCTTTGTCTCTTTCTGAGGTGTTCCTCTATGGGGCAACTAAAGCACCTCCTTGCGCAACAACAAGTCTGCTAAGATATGCTCTGGATATTTGGGGCTGGGTCCATGCTGCCTTACTTCTATCGCAGCAGGTCAGTGCGGTGGTATAATTCAAGTTCGGGAGGATAACTCATGGAAATCAACGTATTAGGTATATGCGGTAGTCCTATCAAAGGTGGCAATACTGAAGCTTTTCTCAAGGAAAGCCTGAAAGCTGCTGAAGCCACCGGTGACGTTAAGACCAAGCTGATAATCCTTGCTGGCAAGGCTATAAACGATTGCCGTCACTGTAACTGGTGTATCAGGAAGCAAGAAAAGGGTAAATTCTGTTCGCAGCAGGATGATATGGCCGGGATATATCCGGAGTTACTGGAAGTCGATGCCTTGCTACTGGCTAGCCCTGTTTACATAGGTCGGCTCTCTGGTTACATGGCTTGTTTCACCGACAGGCTTCGGGCTTTTGCCTGGGGTAATGTTTACCGAGGCAAGTTGAGCAGTAAAGTAGGCGGCGCGCTGGTTGTAGGCTGGGGCAGGAACTATGGGATAGAGACAGCACTGCTCAGTATCCTCTCAGCTTTTTTTATGATGGGGGTTATACCGGTAGGGCCTCCGCATGGTTATGGTTCCCCCTTTGGTGCCTGTGGGCTTGCCAGTGAACATGGCACTGGAAAATTTAATCCTGAAGACAAACTCGGCGTACTGAGGGATGAGTATGGTGTAAAAGGAGCGCAAGCTTTGGGGAGGCGAGTTGCTGAAATAACCAAGCTAATCAAAGCAGGAGAAGCTGTGCTCGGTAGTTTAAGGTAATGGCTGGTGGCTACGAAATGTTACCGCCGCTAGTTACAGAGATTCAAGTATATCTTCTATTTCAGTCTCGCTTAAGAAACGCCCCTCTTTTATTTCTTTGATGATGCCCTCGGCGTTGATGAAAAAAGTCTTGGGTATTGGTGTGGTTGGAGTAATGCCGTAAAGCTCACCGACCCTTCCATCTGAGTCGAGTAAAAAAGTGAATGTATATTCTGCGCCCGCACTGTTTTTCCAATTAAACACGGTTATTTTGCTTTCTTTACTAATGGCAAGTATTGCTAAGCCCTTGTCCGACCAGTCATCGGAAACTGTCTGCAGCAGGGGCATTTCCTCCTTGCAGGGCTGACACCAAGTTGCCCAGAAGTTGACCATCACTATCTTGCCCCGCAAAGCGCTTAAGGTCACATCTTGCCCATTGAGGTCTTTCAGTGTGAAATCTGGAGCGCGGTTGCCTAACGCACAGCCAACTGGGATGACAGCTTTTGTGGTGAATTTGAATTTCTGATTCTCTGCATCTGCAGCAAGTGCGGTTTCATTCTTACTGGCATCCTTTGATATTATCTTGAAGTAATAGGTCGTGTTATCATCCAGTCCGGTCAATTTGACGCTGTGGCTGGTGGAAAGTTTCGTATTTTCAGCCGTTTTTGAGCCGTATGTTTCAGTTTTGCCGTACTCAACCTGGCTGGTAGCAGGTTCATCTGTTATCCAGGTGATAATGGCGCCTGATTCTGTGATGCTAGAGACGTTGATTCCTGAGACCTCCGGCGGGGTAGTATCAGCCCGAGCCAATGTCCTCAGGCTTCCTTCAGAAGTAACCTTGCTTCCGCTGGCATCTTGAGATATTACTTTGAAGTAGTAGGTCGTGTCCGGGTCCAGTCCGGTCAATTCGATGCTGTGGCTCGTGGTGAGCTTCGAGTCTAGCGGAGTAGTTGAGCCATATGCTTTAGTTTTTCCGTATTCTATCTGACTGCTAGCCGGCTTGTTGGTTGTCCAGGTGATGGTGACACCTTTCTCGGTTATCAACGATGTTGGGATGTTCTGGATGACAAGTGGCGTGCTCTCCGCAGGGATGTTAGGTGACGATGGTGTGTTCGTTCTGCTGAAGGCGTAGTAAATGCCGCTGCCCATAAAAAAGCATAAAACCAGAGCGAGGAGAATAGCCGTGAGCCTTGCCAGAACACGACTTGCTCCTGGCGTCATGCCCGGCTCTTTGGGCTTAGGTGTGCGTCCTATTGTTCGGTATGGCTTAGGCAGTGTCGGAGTGGTTACCGGTGAAGGTGTAGGACCGGCGGCTACCGGCACAGGTCGTGGTAGCGGTGGCTGCATTCCACTGTAGGGCATGGCAGACGGTGAGCCATCTTTCGAACGATACCCGAAGCGCGGTGTTGAGGGAACGCTACGCGTGGGATAGCCATATGCTCCCGGAGTTGGTTGACTTGCG
>FWPV01006516.1_pt1 | contig 22181 bp, 15 predicted proteins | sample 2228371 | NCBI WGS metagenome assembly FWPV01 (sample SAMEA103939776, study PRJEB20133) | metagenome | reverse complement strand
TATTCGAACTCACCCCCGGCATCTCTCTTGGGAAGAGAGGGGAGCGGGATTGGTGCGCTGAGTTTGGATTTGGGATAGCCGTTTGGGCTATTGGAACTCAGCCCGGCCCGTCTCTTGAAAAGAGAGGGAGCGGTTTGGTGCGCTGAGTTTGGATTTGGGATAGCCGTTTGGGCTATTCGAACTCACCCCCGGCCGCTCTCTTGGGAAGAGAGGGGAGTGGCTTTGGCGCGCTGAGTTTGGATTTGGGATAGCCGTATTGGCTATTCGAATTCACCCCCGGCCGCTCTCTTGGGAAGAGAGGGGAGTGGTTTTGATGCGCTCTGTTCAAATTTGGGATAGCCGTGATGATTTGTTCGGGCTCGGTTGATTTTTATTTTTTTTGATTCTCCTTTGTCGTTAATGAAATTCGATTCGGGGCACGCTTTGAGATATTTGATTATCAGCTATTGGAGCTGGAGTTAATAAGCTTTGATCAATTGCTCTAAGGTTATTTGTTGAACAGTGCCGAAGCCACGAGAAACGGATTTGCCCAGGCCGAGCAGGTTCGGGATCTGGAAGTTAGTGGCAAAAAAACCGGTGAAGCCGGTCATGGGCAGCCCTTTGAGCTTAATGAGCCGCAATCGAGTATCGGCCGAAACCATAATCGTGCCCGGCACCGTGTATCCCAGCGCCTTGGATAGCGATATCATATTGCCGATCAGGACGCGGTTCAACAGGTCGATTCGAAATCTTGGATCGGAATCCATCTGAAAGCGCTGGTAATTTTGCTGGTTCAACCCAAGCCAGGGGCTGAGGAAACGATAGAATTTCAACTCGTCGGTCAAGCCGAACTCGGCCTCATTGACCACAATGTGTTTTTCATGGATGGGAATGGTCTCATCGCCAATTATCATCTCATTGACCTGCTGGTAAATCTGTTTCAAGATTTCGGCACCCTCGCCAATGCCCACGATGGTTGGTTTATAGTCGATCACCTTGTACTGCACCAGGGGATAGGAATAGACATATTTCTTCGCCTCGATGTGATGATGCAGCTCGATGTATTCGGGGAATTTGGAGGCAAAGAATCCCCGCAGTTTGGGCACGTCGCGTCGGAAGAATTTTTCATTCCCGAGCGTTAGGATTAGGGTTTGGAGTTTGGGCATAGGTTTAACCGCGAATCACACGAATTGCACAAATTAATCTTTGATGATGGTGCCAAAGCCACGGGAGACGGACTTACCGAGACCAATTAAATTGGGAAGCTTCAGATTAGCTCGAAAATTTCCTTTGAATCCAATCATAGCTCTTCCCTTGAACCGGATTTGAATTGGCTTTAAAAACGGGCGGATTTCAATCTGATCTCCGAGAAAAATTCCTAAGCTTTTAGCTGCTGAAAGCACATTCCCAACAAGTATAGATGATAAGAGTGCTTGGCGATCTTTTCCAGGCCTGAGGACCAAATATTTTTTGTAGTTTTCTTGATTCAATCCCAGCCAGGGTGTAATAAAATCGTATTGGTAAAGATCATTGCTAATGCCAAAAGCTGCCGTTGCAGTCTCGGTAATAATATTATCCACAATAAATTTTTCTCGATTCAAAAGCAGAATAGATGGCTTATTCTCAACAAGCTCGGTTATAAAATCTACACCTTCATCAATTCCCAATATGAGCGCATTTCCCAAGAAGACTTTGCTTTGCACTCGAGGGTAGATATAAATCGAAGTGCCAGAGTCCTCATGATGACTGACCAAGGGCTGGTTGGGAAATTGTTGCATCAACCAGCCGCGTAGATGATGGCCATAACGCAGGGGAATATTTTTATCGCATATCAATCTTAGTGAAGCCAAGCGCACTTGCGAAAGAAAAGCATTGTTCGGCATGGAATTCACCTATTTTTTTATACAAAAGCGGTACCTGATTCGTCAGGCTTAACCCAGACTCGCTTTTCTGGAATTTCAGGATAGCCGTCAGGTATAGCGACGTTGAATTTTCTTCCCCTAAATACTACTTGATATGCTTTTCTGCATCGTGCATTTCTCAGAATTGGGTAGGGAAACATATTGATCGAGGCTCCGCGAGTCACCTGACTTACTAATGGATCGACCGCATGATCAACAAAAGAATCCGTAATTATTTTAATTGGAGAAGTAATCTTCTCCGCTTGAAAACGGGCGCTGCCTCTGAAAGAACCTAACCTCAGAATGAGATGATGCTCTATGGTAATCTCGCCCAAAGTCAATCCAAATCCTTCGAATTCAGAATCAGGAGGAATATAATGCAAGCGATAGGCTTTGAGGATTTCTCCTTGTCTGGTAATCGAGCAAAAACCATCATTCTCGCCTTTGGTTATTTCAGCCACATAGCTCAAAGAGCCACTCGGCTCCATTGGTGTAAGATAGATTCCATCCAAAACGAGGCTGCTCTGGTAATAAGGTATATCTGGAGATCGAGCATTCCCCTGTGGTACCTGAACATAAGTTTGGCCGGGCAGATTAATTCCCACTGCTGTCGCATAGGCATGATTCAGAGCGGTGGCGTGGATAAGCATTGGGGTAAAGCCGCCCGAAAGCCCCTCACGAGCATAGAATAGTGGATCGAGCAAGATCAAGCGCGTACGATATATTGTGACTTCATTCAAAGAATATTTCATTGTTAGGCTGCTCCCTTTTTCTTCGTTACAGCTAAAGAATCAACCATTTTTTGCATTTGTGTGTACACTTCTTGGTAAGCCTTTTCGATAGCAGGAAGCTGAAGCTCATTTAGATTTTTAGAAAATTCTTTTGGAAGTCCGGTGCTCACCAAATCTTGAGTAGTCAGAACTTCTCTATCGCCAATATAGTATCCCAAGGGCTCAGTGCTAATTCTTCCCCATTCGCGAGTGGATGCACCTAATCGAGAGAGACGAGCAATGCCGTCCAATAGAATAGCTGTTAAGGCCAGAGTGGGATCGCGCAGCGTGACAACATTTAAAAAACTGGTTCCTTCTGGAACGGCAATAACGGTCATTAATGCTTGTCCAGTGGTAAGAGTTCTTTCATCAACCGCATTAGCAGTGTAATCGAAAACCTCAGCGACTTCGGTTTCACTGATAGCCGTTTCTCCCAGGACTCGAGAAAGCAAGTTATATTCAATGCCTGCACCGCCTGTTGCCCCAGTCGCACCAAACAGGCAACAGGTGGGGCATCTCAAGCATAAATTATCTTTCAAAGAGCAGTCAGGACTGATGTTATAATCTCTCTGTTTTTCCAAAATCACCCGACGCAATTTGCCCTTAACTTTTCTCCATGGGACAATATAGCGTTGGCCTAGCTTATCGTATCGATGGGTCAGCACCTCTTCAGGGTCATTGGAACGAATGACAGCGTTATCGAGCAATCGCATTCGATATGCCACCTGTAGATAGCGGCCTCGGGGCAAAGTTTGAATGTCAGTGAAAAAATTAGTCTTCATGTTCAATTACCTCCATTAATTTAGGGTAACGGGTATAGGTGTAGATGGCAGACATTAAGGCATTTTTTGCTCTTAAAAATTCAGTGATATTGGTTTTTCTCAGTGCTTCATAGCGAACTAATAATTGACGCACGTAGGCAATCAGGTCCTTTAAAGCTTCTTCATCTTCTGTTTTGATAGTGTCCCGAAGGTTGCGCTGAAAAGTTGCCAGGGCATGATCCACGCTTCTGCCTCTCATGATTTCGCCAAGCGCTTGGCCAATCGGCTTGCCCGCCGCATGTTTGGATTCTTTCCAGCCGAACTGGCCTTCAGGACGCTCACAGAACCTCTGGATGCCAGCAGTCGGCGATGCCAATCTGGCCGCATCTTTCAACAATTCTCCCATAGTATACTCCTTTCCAGTTTGATCTATGGCTATAACTAATTGCGCACCAGTTAATGCATTAAAAAAAGTCTCGATCTGGGGTGAAGGTTCGCCACCTCCCCATTGACTAATGTAATCAGCCACGGTCATTAGGGCGACCGAAGGCTGTTGTTCTAGCATTTTTTCAGCCGAAAGAAACTTTCGATCTTTCTTTTTGACCCATGACGAAAGCAATAAAGCGACCAACGAGCGCTGATACGCGCTGATCGCAGGAACTTCGGCCAATCCGAACAGACCGTCTTGTTCTTCTTCACCAATGGAGACCCGAAAACCTAACAGCCCGAGCAGATGATATAATGGGCGAAAGCGTGCCCGTTCATCTTTGACACTCATATCTCGTTCGCCAGCACCAATTTTGAAATATAACCCTCTATCTCCCATTGGCACGACTTCTTGAATTTTTTGCTCAGGAAGTTCGCCCAATGGAATCCGCAATCGTTGTGGAACGGGAAATGGTAGGATTTCCTCCAATTCATGGCCCCATTTCAAATCTTTGGGGTTTCGGGTGGCGCTGGTCATTTTCAGAGAAAATTCTTTTAGCGCATCAAAATGCTGAGCCAAATCAGGGACGTGGTTATCAATGCGCAAAATCACGGGCGCCCAGCCTGATCCCATATTCTGCCGTAATGCCATACTGTCAAAAGCACAAAAGACACAAGTCGCGCGATCGGCTGTGGGTTTAGCTTTTATTTGCGAGAATGCTTTTGTTTGACCGCCAGGAAATCCCATCCCTTTTTCAGGTTTTATAGCAATAGTACAACCACATCGTTCGCAACTGCCCTTGTCGATATTTGAAGTCTCTTTATAATTACTGTAGCGCAAGAGGCTTTCTTTTGCCAAAGCACGAAAATCAATCTCTCGCTCTATTACCAGCAAATTCGAAAGATAATTTTTTATGCTTTCTTCCTGGTAGGCTTTTGATTTTTTGCTACCAGCTATTCTCATTAGAAGCTCAAAAAGCGTCTTACTATCGACAGATAATAATTTCTTTTTTGCCAAGTAATCAGGATAATATCCCTTTTGAATCACCTCTTCAATTGTACTAATCATAAATATTTTGGTTATCATATCATTCGTTTTTTCTGGCGGAACTATTTTATACTGTTTTTCAAAATTTTGTCTAGCAAGGGCAACTCCTCTCTTGCCTGCCGCCATTGCAATCAAGTCGACTGCTGGTGAATATTTACGCATATCCTCCAGAACTCCCATACTTTTATAAATATCTTTTAGCAATTGAAGGAATAATCCAGGCCCTTTTTCAACATCTCGCAATGCTTCCTCTATTTCATCTTTTTTAACTTTTAGAAAGCTTTCAGGTCGCATGGCTGAGATTCCGCCAAGCAAATCACCTCCGAAGCCAGCTAATTTTATCTGCTGATAAGAAAGCGAACATTCCACAAATCTATCAAATGCCCGATCAATTATTTTTTCAGGCTCAGGGGGTATTGCTGATGTTGGTCCCACAAAAATAGCTCCGTTGACAGAAAATATAAGGGATTGATACCCTTGTTCGGTATAGCAATTATCAAGCACGCTTAGTAAAATATACGTTGTTGGACTGGGAAATCGGCTTACTTCAGCATAGGTTATCTTGCAGAAGCTTTCAAATAAGCTGGCTATTTCTGCCACGACCCGACCGTTTATGGTCTCCATGGAAGCCAGCCAATCTGCTGCGGTCAGTAATTGCGTGAAAAATCCAGCGCTGCTAAGATCAATCTCTGCCAGATCTTTTTCAGATGGACCATGGTGCGGTCGGGAAATATCGGTCACTGCTTTAATCAATTCGGTATTCGCTTTTACTTCTGGCAGAAATTTTTGTAAATAACGAGCGATCATCTCCTCGTTAGCTTTATGAGGTGGCGGGGTTTGTCCAGTTCGAATCGCATTTTGCCAGTCTGGGTTCATTTTACCAATATCATGAACCAGAGCGGCCAATTCGATAAGCTCCAATTCTTCTGGTTTGGTTTTAAATCGAGGCATATATTGGGCTAATTTTCTGACTATGGACCACACCGCATAATGATGCGCCCATAACATTTCGCCAGACGATTTGGCTAAAAATCCAAATTGTCCCTTTAAGAAACGTTTAACTTGTAGATTATCCATTTTGCCTCCCATAGAATGCAAAAGAGTCAGTCGCTGTTTGGATGGTCAATTCGTTTTTGTGGGGATCAAATCGCAAGTATTCAATCCGATGATATTTATCTGAGAGAGTACCTTTTAACACACCGTACCAGGGGACCAAAGCATCATTTAATAATAGCTCTTCTACTCTTTCATCAGGCAGTCTCAATTCTCTTTTTAAAAATTTCCGCTTTTGTTCAAGAGACTTTTCCTGCCAATATTCGTCGCTATCAGAGATATCATATTGACAGAGAATTTGTTCGCTATAAAGGATCGCCTCGCGAAGTTCTTCATCATACATCAACATTGGAAAGCTGCGGCCACGAAAACCACCCCCACGAATTCGTTCCGCTCGAGGATCCATGAGACCAGCTTTCAGTACTACCTGTTCGAATTCGGTCCGTCCCCATTCAGTTTTATCACCAACTGCAATTTCCAGGTCACGGCTTCGGGTAAAGAGATGAGCGACCCCCTCTCCGTGTCGACCAATCCGTCCCAGTCGCTGAATGGTGGAAGGCCATTCCCATGCTTCTATAATTGCTCCTTTGAAAATCATATCGATGCCAACTTCAATGGAGGAAGTTCCTAAAATAACATCCCCCTCTTTGAGCCCACCATGATCTTCCTTAATTCGCCCGCTCCATTCCTTTAAATGAAAGCCTGGAATTGGATCTGTTAAGAATCTTTTTTTTAAATGTGCTAGCCGAAAAACCGAATCCATTATAATTGCGGCTGGAGTTGGTAAATCTATAAGCACCTGGCGCATGACTTGCTCAGCTTCATCAATATTGGTATGCCGAAAACTATGAATAATGACTTCAATAGGATAATTAAATATTCTACCTTCAGATTGTTGGGATTCTTCGAAATTAATAAACTCCGTTGGAAATCTTTGCTGCAATTGATGTAATGTTTCTGAGAGGATTGGCGTGGCTGAAAGGAGCACAACTTTTTTTGCCACTGTCTTTAGCAGTTTTTCAACCAATTCGGAAAAAGTATCAAGACCAAAATAAAGATGGAATTCATCAAATACCACAATAGCATTTTGTAGATAGTTTTGTAATTTATTGGCTGGTCGATAAACCTCAGCGACAAATAAAAGCCAAAGTACATCTGGAGTCGTAATCAGGAGAAACGGTCCGCCCATGCCTTCCTGAGTAAAGAGTACTTTTTGCCAAAGAGAGCTTCGATCGGGCGGTGCTGTCATATTCATTTTTCTCATGTAACGAATTAACGCATCAGTCGAATAGTTGAATGCTTGAATGGCGTTTGCTTGGGGCGTATCATCTGGCCAAACGCTCAGGTTCTTTGTTTCATTCTTTAGGCTCGCTAATTGAGTCTCCATTAAGATTTTTGTGGGATAAGTCAAAATAATTGGGTTCGATCGGTTTGGATCGATAGCAATTTCTCGAATGATTCTGCTCTTGCCCGAACCAACTGGAGCCTCGACCACAATTATTTTGGACTGATCGTCAAAAAGCGCTTCTAAAGTTTTCTGTTGAAATGGGTGGAATTTCTTTTCGTTATATGGAGCAATTCGTCCCAAAATCTTTATCGCCGAATTATTCATCATTAGATTTCCGTCTGTTAAACAAGTTTGTTAATGCTTCTTTGCCAAACAAATTAATCTCAGGATTATCATCAATAAATCACTATGATCATCTAAACGGGGATTTTATTTTATCCAATGAAACCGGATCGAATCGTTAGGAACTGTTGGCTTATTAATAAGCTTTAGAAACAGAAATCAATATAATTTGCTCATTTTTTCGATTTCATTTTTAATATTCTCTCTCAACGCTTCAGGCGCGATCACTTCCACCTCAGCGCCAAACTGCAAGACCCAGTTTTTCACATTCTGGAGGCCCTGGACGTCCATTTCTAAGATCAATCCGCCGTTTTCGAGTTCTGTGAGCTTTTGGGAATTGTGCCAGCGGCGTTCTCGGATCCAGCGAGCCTGGTAGGGGGTGAATTTCAGAACCACATGGTGGATCTCCCCGCCAAAAATGAGATTAAAACTGTGCTGCAATAATTTTTCGATCGAGAAATCGCTGGGGCGTTGAAAGCAATGGGACGTGATTTCGATGCTGGTAATACGATTCAGCGCAAAAATGCGCACCTCGCCCCGTAAATGGCAATGGCCGATCAAATACCAGTTGGCATAGTGATTGTGCAACAGATAGGGATCCACCAGCCGCGTACTATGTTCATCGCTGTAAATCGCATGGTAGCTGATCTTCAACTGCCGCTGCTCAAGGATCGCCTGCTGGATCAGATCGAAATAGCGGCGCTCGATTTTCGAGCTGGGGAGCGGCTGAAACGATAGAAAATCGGCATTTTGCTCGACATCTTCTCGGTCTGGAATAAATGAAAGCACCTTCTGGATGGCAGCTTTGATGTCTTCGTAATAAGGGGTATTTTCATATTGGGTCAAAATGCGCTGGTTGATGATCAACGAAAGAATATCGCTTTGGCGCAGTTGTAGCGCAGGCAGGAAGTAATTGGCTTCCGCGTAGTAGTAGCCATTTTCATGCGGGTCGAACTCGATGGGGGCATGCATAAGATCGCGCATAAATTGGATATCGCGGGCGATGGTTTTCGGGCTCACCTCAATTTCTCGCGCCAAACTGGAACAATTCGGATATTTATTCTCCCGGATGCGTTGATCGATGATGAGGAGGCGATGGAATACGGGGCGTGAATATTTCATGATACTACTCCCTTCTTTCAGAACCGGTTCTTTGTCTAAATATAAGCGAACGACTCGGACATCGATAGACCCAGGGTCAAAAATTTTTTTTAAGAGCGATGAAAATGCTCAAAAGTTGCTGGAAATCTAACCATGAATTTGAAAGAAGCAAATTAGCGAATCGATGAATATCAGCGAGCATGAATTTATAAAAATTTCAACGATGATGCAAGCGATTTATCAATATAAAATGGGATTTTTTTTCAAAGGATCATATCATGTCCTCCTGAAAAACTCCTCGATTCACTGAATCCTGATCCTATCCAACCGAACCTGTTGTTTGATTCCAGAACCCCCAAGAGGCGGAAGATACAGCGGAGAAAGCCTCAGGTGTTGCCCGAAAGTCGCCGGGTGTCCAGCTTCCTGGCGAAACAGCGCGGTGCCGGTATCCAGCAAATCAAATCGAAGGCTATCCCACATCCAATTGCTTAGCGAGAGAGAACTCGATAGCAGGCCGATGCCACGATTGCTTTGCCAGATTATTTGGATTTCAGTGACCAGCCGTTCGATCAATTTTGATCGATTACGGATTGATGGAAAGGCCAGCGGATGAACCTTATGCTGAAGAACTATTGTTGGGCAGTGTAAGCCGAAACTATATCAGGCGCGGAAAAAACATGATGCCTGGCTCTTTTTTGTTGAAGACCAGAAGCGGTAACCCCGGAGATAACTGCTAAATGGCCAATGGGTCTTATCGATTAAGCCAGTTTCAGCACAAAAATTGAACGTGACCTCCGACCGATGAAGTCCCCTTTCAAAGTAGGCTATATCTGTCCCACATTATCGATTCCGTCAGCGTGATTTTGGATTTTTGAATTCGAATTTTATAATTCAAAAACTGCCTATGACTGATGCCATCGCATGGATCTATGGAATCAGTACGAGCGATGGCATCAATCGAAACCGATGAAGTCCACTTTTAAAGAGGGCTACATTTGTCCCACATTATCGATTCTGCCAGCTTGATTTTAGGTTTTTGAATTCGAATTTCAAGATTCTAAAATTCCTTACAACTGATGCCATAGCATGGAGCGATGGCATCAGTCCGAGCGATGGCATCAGTCCTATTCCCCAAGGCTCATTTGCTGCAGCATCTTGCGCAATTTTTTCATCGCAGCGGTATGGTTATCACCCAGCTTTTTTTGTCCGCAGGAAACATTTTTTCTCCCAGTTCCATTAACTCGAACAAAGTAATTATTCGGAACGCTGATCTGAATTCATCAGCATCGATCCGCTGTGCCGTATCGAACCTGACCTGCCGTGGTTGATTGGGGAAGAGATCGAAGAAATTATCGCTGAAACGGCCAGGGATGCCCGGAGCCTGGAGGATCACTGATCGCGCCAGGTTCGGCGATGCGATTTCAATGGAAAAATAAGTTTGATGTGGGATGATATTAAGATGTATATCTGGCTGAGCAAGTTTCAAATTTTTCGGCCAATCAAAATAATAAGCGTTTTCCGATAGCAGCTTCTGCGATGCATCCACCAGTCGGCAATGGATAAATGATTGTTGCGGATCGATACTTCTATCGATCTCAGCCCTGGGGATCGAATGATAAATCGCGCTGGCATGGGGTTGAAGCTGAATGGGTTTGGTGGTCGAAAGATATGTCGTCCCATCAAAATTTGCCAGGGTCACCGTCAAATTCGCGGCGACGGGCGTTTGAAGATCGGAAACCACATAGAAATTGTACGCGGTCGATTCCAATTTGGGTATCAGGAGCACCGGGGCATAGAACCTTCGGGCGTAATAGTGAAGCGCTTTCCATCGCCCATAATAATCGATGGACGACCAACTGGCCACTGGCCAGCAATCGTTGAGCTGCCAATACAGCGAGCCCATGCAGCGAGGGCGAATGCGGCGAAAATGTTCAGCCCCGATTTTGATCCCCTCTGCCTGCAGAATCTGGCTGAGCCAGACGAAATGATCGAAATTTTTGGGGACCCTGAAATATTGTTCCATGTATCGCTGGATTAACTTATTGCCTTCAGGATGCTTCTGATGGACGATCATCACTGGGGATGAGATGTCGTGATCTTGGGGGAGGGAGAATTGCGCCAGGGTCTCTGGCTCAGGAAAGCTCTGGAATCCGTACTCCGAGATGAAGCGGGGGTGATGCTGCTGATACCGTTCGAACGGCTCTTGCTTGTGCCACACGCCCCAATAATGGGTGTCCCCTGCCCTGGCATCATTGGGATCGAAGATCGCATCGACATCGCTGGCTGGGGATGAGGGCCAATAGGTGCGCGATGGGTCCTCCGAGCGGCAGACCTCGGGCAGCACGCCATGGAACAGTTTCAAATAATCCTCCCATAAATTCGCCGAATATTTCTCCTGCCAGCCCCAATCGTGCCAACCCATCTCGATCTCATTATTGCCGCACCATAGCGCGATGCAGGGATGATGTCGCAGCCGGCGAACCTGATAGATCGCCTCCTCTCGGACCGAATTCAAGAACTTTTCATCCCCGGGATAAAGCGCGCAGGAGAACATGAAATCCTGCCACACCAAGATGCCGAGCTCATCGCACAGGTCGTAGAACACATCAGCTTCGTAAATGCCGCCCCCCCAAACGCGGAGCATGTTCATATTGGCCTGCGCTGCACTGGTCAGCAGATCACGATATTTTTCGACAGAGACGCGCATGGTGAAATTGTCGGCTGGGATCCAGTCTGCGCCTTTGACGTAAATTGGCGTACGGTTCACCACGAAGGTGAAGCTTTCTCCCCACTGATCCGGCTCTCGGCGCAGCTCCAATTGCCGCAGGCCAATGCGCTTGCTGAGCTGATCGATGGGCTCGTCGCCGATCATCAGCTCGGTGCGGAAGGTGTACATTGGCTGCGATCCATAGCCATTGGGCCACCAGAGCTGGGGATGGTGAATTTCAAATCGTTGTACCAGCTCATTGATCCCAGCAGAGAGGGCCATCGCAAGTCGTTTTGAAATTTGATGCTCGTCATCCGAAATCTTCAGCGTCGCGGGCAGCGAATGATCGGCGATCACCTGAGTCCTGAACTCCAAGAGCGCGCTGGTTTCACTGAGCTCTATAATCGAGATGCGCTGATCTACAATTCGGGCGTCATCCCAGGCGAACAGCTTCACCGGCTGCCAGATGCCGCAGGTGACCAATCTCGGGCCCCAATCCCAGCCATAATGATAGGGCGCCTTGCGGGTATAAGGGCTGGTGCCCACCTTTGGATCATTGGTAGCAGGAAGCCGCTCGGCTTCGTTCTTGATTTCGCTTTGAACCCGCTGGATTGGCGAATGAAACTTTATTTGAAGCCAGTTGTCCGAAGGGTGCACCAGAGATTTGACCTCCAAAGACCAGGCGCGATACATATTATCGGCTTCGAGGATGATTTGGTCATTCAGCTTGACGGTCGCGTACGTATCCAGTCCCATAAAGGTCAAAACCAGATGTCTCTTCGCGAGAAGTTCGGCTGGGATACTAAATCGGATCTGATACTCCCAATCCTGACCCTCGATCCACTGCGTTTTCAATTCATTGTCCCGAAAAAATGGGTCCTCGATCAGTTGAAGGTTAAGTAAATCCAGATGCACGCAGCCGGGCACGGTGGCCGGCAACCATTGGGTTCGGCCAGCCTGACGAAACTGCCAGCCGGTAGATAAATCAAATTCCACAGCGGTCTCCTTGCTTCAAGTTTAAGATGATCGTCATGACCGATTTTTCGGCCTCGATGCTGAAATAGCTTCGGCATTCGAGGCGGTCGACATGGCCATTGAATCGCGAACCAGCCATTTCCGACGCATCAACGGGAATGGGATTTCAACGAGCCGAACAAAAAATCGAGATATTGGGTCTGGGCTCATTCCTTGTTCGTCGGACCCCTCTATTGGCCTGTGATCGCCAGCTCCTTTTCTGACAAGACCCATCGCATACATCGGCGCGATGAACTGGAATGTATTTGTACAATTTCTCTGAAACGATGGTTAAACGAACGTGAAGGCCACGGCCATGATCGTTGGGGTGCCAGGGGAGCTTCGCGTCGCGCGGATCATTTTCGTCTCGGAAACTTCCAAAATTTTTGATGAAACAAGACGAGCCTGTCCCCTCGAGACCACCGAAAGCTTGCTGTCAACAATCGAGTTCAGAGATAATTGATCAATCTTACGCCTGATGGAGCTGAATGAGATTGCCGCAGCCATCCTCGAACAGAACCAGGGTCCCCCACTCCGTTTTGGTCGGCTCGCCGCGGAATTGGATGCCCTTGTCTTTAAGCCGCTGATATTCAGCCGCAATGTCATCCGTGCCGAATACCATCACCGGAATGCCAGCCTGATAAACCTGCTCCTGGTAGTTTTTGGCAATGGGATTGCTGTTTGGTTCCAACAGCAGCGCCGTTCCATTTGGTTCTTCGGGAGAGGCGACCACGGCTAACTGGGCTTCAGGGAGATATTGCTTCTTAATGAAGCCAAGTTTTTCAGTATAAATTTGAAAGGCCTTGATGGGGTCATCAACAAAGATACTGGTCATCGCGATTTTCATGATCCGTTGTCCTCAAATATTGCTTGGTTGCTCTTCGCATGAACCTGCAATCTGAAATTTGCAGTGGCGAACCATTTCATTCGTTCTGGGCAAAATATCCTGCTCCTGCATTGCTAAATGATGGAGATGCGGCGTCAATTCTGTCTGCGGATTCAAGCATATCAGAGGGAGATGAGAAGTTCCTTTTTCCTGTCAGCAGAACGGATACAACAGCGGCTCAGATGATCTCCCTGATCGAAAAAATTAATGTTTGTCTCTTCATTCGCAGGCATGTGGCGTTGTCATACCGAGCGGAGCGAAGCAATCCATTCCTCCTTGATTATTGAAAGAGATGCTTTCTCTGCCTGACACTGGATCGCGATATCATAAGTACCAGGAATCCATGAATCATGGTTCGCACACCAAATAGAACGAATCTCATCCCAATTTCATGACCTCAAGGGAATATCGCCTCCATTGACCATAGCTCGCACGCTTCTCCAGAATTGTAACCGATAATCTATCAAATTTTTGCTAACAGTCAAGCGAAATTTTTGCCCTCAGCATGGAAGCAATTTTAAGTAGACTATATTGATCAGCGAGCAATTGCTGCAGCACGGAATGAATTCCATCGTCGATAGAAGAGCTTGCTCATAAGTTGCTTCCCCCCTATCTCTAAAATGAACCGTGATGATTGAAGGCTACAATCGTTTGCCCAGGAAGTACATGGATTGACACGAAATTCGAATAATAAAAATTGCTTTCAGTGCATTTTGGTATGTTTCGTAGGCCAACTATTGCCAATGATTTTCATTTTAGAATTTCAGCTTCCAGATAAAAATAGCGGCAATCCAAATCCTGCGGTTCAGCTTATCGAACCCACTGCCGAACGATGGTTTTGTGGAAATAGTGATAAGAGGAATAGGTGGGCTCGATTTTATATTTCACGAAATAGCGACCGCGAGGAAGCGATTTTGTTGGCTTGTATAATGGGGATGGCCGATAATTTTCTTTGCTGAAAACGGAATCGAGCACGTTCCAAATATAGCCAGACCAAAAATCACTCTGCCAACCGGAATAATGAAATTGTCGCGTGAACAATCGGTTCACCAACAATTTCTGCTCATCCAAAATATCCGCAGTGATGAACGAGGGCTCGGTGAGAAAGTACTTAAACTCGATCAAAGCATGAACCGAATCCCTGATAACCTGAAAATCAAAGCAATCCGTGCCAATCCAATAATACTGCGCGCCCCATTTCTCAGCCACAAACACCTGCCCGAACCTTCGATAGATGGTTATGCCGCGGGGTTCGATGAACTGCCTATCATCGCTGCCATAGCTGCCATAGCTGGTGAGATAGTTGAGCCGGTGGTCGAATTTATGAATACAGTGATTGCGGGTATCGGTGGCATAGATGTTATTGTAATAATCCATAGCGAGATATGCGAGCTGAGCCCTGGGATAGCCGAATTGAGCCGCGGTGACCGCGCGGATAAATTTGCCCTCCGGAGTGAACAATTGGATGCGGGAGCTCTTGAGATCGATTATCACCACCAATTCTTCATGATAATAGTTCCATTGCTCCTTCTTATCGACCACAGCGATGGCAGTGGGATAATGAAGTTGGCCAGGGGACTGGCCATATTTCCCCCACGAATTGCTCCATTCCAGTTCGCTTGAAAAAATTTGGATCCGATGGTTGCCACTATCGGTGACAAACACCCTCCCCTGCGAATCGACAGCGACATCTGAGGGCTCTTTGAAACAGCCGGGCGCGGTGCCCAATTTCCCTGTGCTCCTGTCGAATTTCAGGCTGTGCCCGGGATTGAATAATTTCACCAGGCGATGGTTCCCAGTATCCGCGATGTACACCTCGCCTTTTTCATTCGCGGCAATCCCCCTGGGCCGGAGCAATCGCCCCTCGCCAGTTTCGTCCAACCCATAAATCCCGATCGACTTCATTGAGGTATTGTAGATGATGCAATTTTGGCCCGAGTTGACGCCGTACACCGTCACCTCATCGTCATCGCTGGTTGTGGTGGTATCCTCCCAGGCGTTCAACCGGACGACTGCCAGTCCCTGGGGGTCCATAAATTTGGCCTTGTTCTGTGTGAATAAAAACAGGTGGAATCGCGTCGCCTTTCGAATGCCATAGGTATGGAGAAAGGTTGGGAAGACCAGCGTGGTGGGATCGTCCGAGGTGGTCCGTTGCTTCGGAGGGTCGCTCAGATCGCTCGGTCCAAATAGTAGGGCGATCGAAATCGCCCATAAAATTATGCTGCTGGTTCGGAATGAAAATGGTTCCATATTTTCTCGGCTAATGATTCTGGGATGCCCTTCACCTGTCGGATCTCGTCCAATGAGGCGGCCTTGAGATTTTTGAGTGAGCCGAAATGGGAGATCAATCGCTTGCGGCGCGTGGCGCCAACGCCCGGGATCGCATCCAATTCCGACATCACCGCGCGTTTGCCGCGCAATTTGCGGTGATAGGTAATGGCAAAGCGATGTGCCTCATCGCGGATCTGCTGCAGCAGCCGCAATCCCGAGGAGGTCTTCGGAATATTTTGGGGCTCGGAGACCCCTGGCACAAACACCTCATCCAGCCGTTTGGCCAATGCGATCACGGGTTGTTCGGTCATATTGAGCCGAGCCAGCGCTTCCAGCGCGGCAGAAAGCTGTCCCTTTCCGCCATCGACCAAAATCAGATCTGGAAGCGGTTCCTGCTGCTCGATCACGCGGCGATAGCGCCGTTCGATGGCCTCTGCCATCATGGCAAAATCATCGGGGGTTGTTTTGCTTCGAATCTTGAAACGGCGATAATCGGATTTGCGCGGCTGGCCGTTGACAAAGGTCACCAGCGAAGCGGTCGCGTCGGTGCCATGAATATTGGAGATGTCGAACGCCTCGATGCGCAGCGGTGGTTTAGCAAGCCTCAGATCGCGCTGCAAGGCCTTCACGGCATGGGGAACGTAATCTTTGTCCTTCAACTTCTGCAACTTCAGCTCTTCCAGCAGCAATTTTGCGTTCTGCTGGGCCATCCTCAGCAATTTGGCTTTCTCGCCCCGCTGCGGAAACAACAGTTGCACCGCAGTGCCGGATTTCTCAGAAAGCCATTGCGCAATTTGAGCGCTTTCCTCCAACTGAATCGGCAAATATACCTCAGAGGGAATGAAATCCGCGTGCATGTAGAAACGGATCACCAGATGGCTCATTACCCGATCCAGCGTCTCCCCCTCTACCCCATCGAGATAAAAATGCTGTCGGCCAATCACTCGCCCCTGCCGAACCTTGAACATAACGGCGCACGCATCATTATCTTCTGCATAAATCGCAAACAGGTCGCGATCGATGGGCTCCGGGGTGATGACCTTTTGCTTATATTGAAAATCCTTGATCGCATTAATTTGATCGCGCACCCGCGCTGCTTTTTCAAATTGCAGCGACTCCGCGTAGCGGTTCATTTGCTGGGTTAGTTGTTCAACCACCAGCCGATCTTTGCCATTGATGAAATCAATGATGTTTTTGACGATCTGGCCGTATTCTTCCTGGCTGATCAGCCCCTCGCACGGCCCCATGCATTTTTTGATATGGTAATTCAAGCACACTTTAAATTTCCCAGCACGGATGGTTTCCTCGGTCAAATTCAAATTGCAGCTCCGAATCGGGAAAATCCGTTTGATCGTCTTCAACAGCTCGCGCATGGAACGAACATCGGTATAAGGGCCGAAATACTTGGAACCGTCATTGATGATTCGCCGCGTCGGAAAAATGCGCGGGAATGGCTCGTTGGTCACCCGAATGTATGGGAAGCTCTTATCGTCCTTCAAATTGACGTTGTACCGCGGCTTGTACTCTTTGATCAAATTGGCTTCCAGGATCAGCGCCTCGATCTCCGAATCGGTTACGATCGTCTCCAGATCATGGATCTTGGAACGCAATCGTTGCAGTTTCGGATCATCGGTCCGACCGCTTTGAAAATAGGACCGCACGCGATTCCGCAGCACCAGTGCCTTGCCCACGTAGATGACCTTCTTATTTTTATCTTTGAAAAGATAAACTCCCGGTAAACGCGGTAAATTTTCAAGCTTTTCCTCTAATGTCGTCATCGCTTTCGGAATTGAAGCTGTTTGAGATGCCTGCCATCACTCAATGCGGCAGATCTGCCATGGTAATCCTGCTGAAGCATAAAAGCCAGTGCGCAGGTTATTTGCTGAACAACAAGCCCAATTTGCCCTCGCCTGAGATATTTCCATTTTTCTCTCAGGCACAGGATGACTGCATACCCAGCCATAGATATTAAACTTTTTCCACCGAAAAATCAAGCGAAATTTTGGCCACCACTAATATTCGAAAAATTCATGAAAAAGTCCTTGATTCTGTATCAATTTTTTTTTATTATAAAGCCGATTTTAAAACAGAGATTCACAATATTCGGGGTGAATTTTCGCTTCTCAGCTTATGAGCCGGAATGAGTGAAATTTCCGATTGAGAAGTAATAGGCTGAGAAAAAGATAGTCGGGAAAGCTGGGCCATAACGATAGGCTTTAGAATCGACGATCAATTGCGCGGATAAGGAAAAAGATATGAGGATCAAACGGATTATTGGGGAACTCTGTATTCTAAAACATCGGGCTTCGGCTTCAGCGAACGAACGGAAGGCTGCGGAGCACATCTATCAAATCATGCGGAATATCGGTTTAATCGCCAGCATTGACGAATTCAAGTCGCAGCAGCGGATGACCTGGGAATTGGTGACGATCATGGGGCTGTTTCTCGCCGAGGTCGTACTTTATTTTATCGCGCCGATCGGCTCGCTTGCGATCGGCCTGGTCGCGTTGGTTTTGTTTTGGGGATATTTTACCAACCAATTCAAGCCGCTGGCGCCGCTCTTTCGGCACGCGCAATCCTGCAATGTCGTCGGCCGTCTCAACAATCCCCATGCTTCCTATAAAGTCATCTTTACCGCTCATCTTGATACCGCCAGGTCAGGCCCGCTCTGGAATCCCAAAACCGTAGCCAATTTTCGACTCAATTTTCTCATCGGCCTTTTTGTCCTTATCCTGCTACAAATTCTCGTCATTCTCCGATTGTTCTCGCTCGAAACGCTTGTTTTCAAATTGCTCGTGATTTTTTCTGGCATTTACATTTTGGGCAATATCGCCGTATTGTTGGTCTCTGGGTTGACGGGCGAACTGGTCCAGGGCGCCTCGGACAATGCCTCAGGCGTAGCCGTCATGCTGGATCTGGCAGCGAGACTCAAAGAACTCTCTTTTCCTGCTATTGAATTTTGGTTCGTTGCAACCGGCAGCGAGGAAGTTGGTGCAGTTGGCATGGCCCATTTCATGAAAAGTTATGCTGACGAGCTTTCGAAAGAAAACTGCTATTTCATCAATTTCGACAACCTGGGTGCAGGGACTCCGCATTATTTCTTGGGCGAAGGGATGCTGAATTTCTACCATTTCTCCGCAGATTTGATTTCGTCTGCTGAACAAGCAGCCCAACTAAAGCAATTTGCAGCGATCACCCCAGCCAAATACCGCTTAGCTAATACCGACGCGATCGTTCCAGCCAGCCGTGGCTATCATGCCATATTGATCCTGGCGTTGGACGATCGCGAATTGATCCCCAATTGGCATTGGACCAGCGATACGATAGAGAATATCGATCTGGCAACACCTCAGCTCTCCGCAGATTTTGCATTGGAGATGGTCAAAAAGCTGCACGATATGCTCCAGTCGCGGGATCATCAACGGCAATCTGAATTGGGACAGATGCGAAAGGAACTGGCCGAGCAAGGTGTTGCACTTTAGCGAAAGCTTTGAGTAGACCGTATGCGATTATGAGTAGCAATACCTAAGGCCTCTAATAGTCTTACAGCGGTCCAGCTCTTTAATAACTTATTTTTGAAAGCCTCTTAGATTCCTGCGATTCATTGAAATTTTGCTCTTTTTTTTCCGCAAAAACCTCAAGCTGATTGTATCATTTAAGCGACGTTGGATATCCATGGATTCCATGCTCGTTTTTTATCCTGCCTAAAATAGCTGCACAATTTGAGAACGCGGGGGGGCGTTATGAGCAAGACATACTCCAATCAGTTGGCAGCTTTGCTGCTGCTTTATGCTTTCCTTCTTTTCAGCGGAACTGTACAGGCACAACTATTGTTCGAAGAAAACTTCGATTATCCTGCTGGCGACAAGCTGACCGATCACGGATGGTCCGCCCATAGCGGTGAAGGTACCGCCCCTATCACTGTGACCTTTCCCGGCCTTACTTACACAAATTATCCATCAACCAGCGGCAATGCCGCCCTGCTGGATAGTACTGGCGAAGACATGAACCGGAAATTTCCCGAGCAAACCAGCGGGGTGATTTACGTATCATTTCTCGTCAACATTAGCAATCTCCCGAACGCTGGCTATTTCCTCCATCTTGGTCCGACCAATTTGGGGACAACATTTATCGCCAGGGTTTGGGCCAAAACTGATGAGTCGGGCCATATTGAATTTTCGATAACCAAAAAATCTAATACGCCTGCCAGCTACACAGATAACAATTACAGCAAAAATACGACCTATTTGCTGGTGGTCAAATATGAATTTTTCTCCGGCAGCTCCAATGATTTGGTCAGTCTATTTGTATTCGATGAGCCGAATTTGCCTGCCACCGAACCCCTCATCCCTACTTTAGGCCCGATCGATGAGAGCTCACAGACGGATCCATCGAACCTCGGCAGCATCGCCCTGCGACAGTTTGATGCCAACCAAAATATTACTGTTGATGGCATCCGCATTGGCCTGACCTGGCGCGATGCCCCGGTGCCAGTGGAGTTGACCAGCTTTTTGGCAACGATCATCGATCAGCACGTTCGCCTCACCTGGTCCACCGCCACCGAAACCGAGAACCTCGGCTTCCATCTGTTCCGCAGCACGAACGCAGAAAAGGATTATCAGCAAATCACAAAAGAATTGATCAAAGGCAGCGGCAGCTCGGCTCAGGCGCACGCCTATTCCTTCACCGATCGCAATGTCCTGCCTGGCCAGACTTATTACTACAAACTGGCCGACGTGGACTATGCGGGCAACATGCGCTTCCATGGACCGATCTCGGTGACGGTCGAGGCTGTGCCGGCCAGCTATTCCTTGAGCCAGAACTATCCCAATCCGTTCAATCCTGAGACGGCGATCAATTTCTCGTTGAAGGAAGCCGGCAAAGTGACTCTGAAAATATATAACCTCCAGGGCCAATTAGTGCGCACGCTGGTGGATGAGGAGAGATCGGCAGGGAGCTATTCGGTGATGTGGAATGGCAAAACCGATCAAGGCACGCTCGCAGCGAGTGGAATTTATTATTATATTTTGAGCGTGAATGGTTTTGAGGCCACCAAAAAGCTGACATTTACCAGATGATTTGGCGAAGCGGTCGAGTGGCGGATTTGAGACGGGTATGCATTTTCTGAAAAGAATCAAATTGCAAATTTTGCCTATTATTCTCAATTGCTCAGATCTGCCGCTCGATCATTTGATCGAAATATTTGCTATCGATTGGGTGGTAGCTGATGCTTCTAAGCACAATCAATAGACCCGAATTTCATGACTGTGATTTGGAATACAACTTCAGATTAAGAAGCCTGTTTGGCGTAGCTTTTAAGAATAAATATTTTTCGCCTCGGCCAGATAGAACGGACCATACATGAATTCTCGATTCAAGTAAATAAAGAGTCATTCAATTTAGTGAAAGGAACAAGTCATGAAGAGAGAGCTACTAATTGTTCTGCTCGTCCTTTTTCTGACATCGTTCATTACCAGCGGTTATGCTCAGGAATACGCCGGGAATCCGGTTTTTGGTCAGGGAGTCGGAGGGCCGAAAGCGTATTACCCGAGTGTGTTGTACGATGCAGAGAAATTTTCTGGACATGGATCATCGGCCAGTTATAAGATGTGGTATGGTAGCGATAATGGGACGGGATTGGCATTGTCCGAAGACGGAATCAATTGGACCGATTTGGGCATTGTAAAAAGTAGCCACAATGCCAATCACGCCACGGTGGAATATTATCCAGACGGCTTTACTGGGGTGAACAGCGGAGAAGATCCGAGCGATGCGACCATGTATTACCGCATGTGGTATTGGCCGTCCACGCTGACCTACTCGATTAATGATATTCGCTATTCAGATTCACCAGATGGAGAAACCTGGTACAACGATCAGCCGCTGCAAAACGGTGCGGTGCCAATCATCGGTGGTGGTGAACCGTCTAAGGGCGGGACCTTGCCCTGGAATCGCGGTTCTTACGGCCCCTGCGATATCCTCTATAACCCATCTGCCTCCAATAGCGGTACCGATTGGACTTTTACGATGTATTACGATGGCACGACTGGCGGGGATGAGGCGATCGGTGTCGGTTTCTCCAGCGACGGGATCACCTGGACTGGATATGATCCGGATGAGAATGGCAAGGCCAATGCGGTGCTTGAAGGAACCTATGTCAGTGGAGATTGGGATCGAAATTATGTTAGTCGTGCCACGATCATCAAGTTGGGCACCAATAATTATCAAATGTGGTATTCCGGCGGGAATGGAGCCATGAATCACGGTATTGGGTTCGCTACATCCACGGATGGATTCAACTGGACCAGAGACCCCAATAACCCCATTTTTCACAAAACGGATACCAGCTATCCAGGCTATCCCTGGCGATCCGATAGAACCTATTGCCCGGCAGTGATCTACCAGTCTGGCGTTTATAAAATGTGGTACGCTGGGAAAAGTCCAAGCGGCAACTATGCGATCGGCTATGCATTAGGCTCGGGCCCACTCATCCCTGTCGAACTGATTGCCTTTTCTGCTGCTGTAATTAGGGATCAGATCGTGCTCACCTGGTCCACCGCCACCGAAACCGAGAACCTCGGCTTCCATCTGTTCCGCAGCACGAACGCAGAAAAGGATTATCAGCAAATCACAA
>FWPV01003597.1_pt1 | contig 22181 bp, 16 predicted proteins | sample 2228371 | NCBI WGS metagenome assembly FWPV01 (sample SAMEA103939776, study PRJEB20133) | metagenome | reverse complement strand
ATCTTTTCCTGCCGTGATATAACCTTCCGTAAAAAAGCCGAAATAGCCATTGCACAGTCGGAGGAGAAATATCGCACTCTGATGGATAGCATTCAGGATGGAGTCTTTTCAATTGAAAGAGGCATAATTACTTATGCAAATCGTGCTCTTGCCGAGATGATAGGATACGATATAGAAGAAACACTTGGAACACATTTTACAAAATTTGTTGCACCGGAAGACTTGGAGCTTGTCTCTACAAATTATAAGAGACGCCAGGATGGATTATCAGCCCCGACCTCTTATGAGTGGAGAATGCTGCATAAAGACGGCAGAAGAATTTATGTAAATATGAGTGCAAGAATAATTGAGTATCATGGTGGTAAAGCAACGATTGGTACATTAAAGGATGTAACTCATCAGAAAGAATTAGAGCAGATACTTTTAAATCAGAAAAATCTATTTAAAGGTGTTGCAGATGCTGCCAACATATTACTTACAGAAAGAGACTTTGATAAAGCAATAAATAAAACCCTACAATCATTAGGGCAATCATCTGATATTGACAGGGTTTATATTTTTGAAAACAGTAATGATTCTGACAACAAACAGCATCTGATGAGCCAAAAATATGAGTGGACAAACGGAACGGTCTCTGCTCAGTTAAATAATCCTGACCTGCAAAATCTTCCTTACTACCCAATATTTAAAGATTGGTATCCGGTCCTTCAAAGTGGAGGAATAATTAACAAATTGGTAAAAGATTTAAACCCTGAGCTACGGGATTTACTTAACGAAGAGGATATAAAATCAATTTTACTTGTTCCGATTATGGTTAAAAATAATTTCTGGGGATTTATAGGATTTGATTATTGTAAATCTGATCGGATATGGAATGAAAGTGAAATCTCAATTCTGCAAACAACCGCCGCAAATTTAGGCGGTGTAATTGAACGTGAACTAGCAAAGAAAGAACTGATTGAAGCAAAAAATACTGCCGAAGAAATGAGTAAACTCAAATCTAACTTTCTTGCTAATATGAGTCACGAATTAAGAACTCCTCTTATTGCAATTCTTGGTTATACAGAAATTCTGGGTGCAGAAATTAAGCACCAAGAATGGAATGAAATGATTGATACTATAATGAACAGTGGCAAGAGGCTTTTGGAAACGCTAAATCTTATTCTTGATTTATCAAAAATTGAAGCAGATAAGGTTCATATTAAATATAGTTCATTAAATATCTCAGATGAAATTAATGAGATTGTAAACCTTTTGAAACCTGTTGCTAAAAAGAAAAATCTGTACTTAAAAACAGAACTGACACATAATAATCTGGTTGCCAACTTAGATAAACGTTTGTTTCATTCAATCATAACAAATCTTATAAATAATGGAATTAAATATACTTCTGTTGGCGGCGTTACTGTAAGTCTCAACTCCTTTGAAAAAGATGATGAAATGTTCTCATCCATTACGGTTGCTGATACCGGAATAGGCATAGCAAAAGAAAATCAGGAATTAATTTTTGATGAGTTCAGGCAAGTAAGCGAGGGATATAACAGGAATTTTGAAGGAGCAGGATTAGGATTAACTATCACTAAAAAATTCGTTGAAAAAATGGGAGGTAAAATTATGTTAGAAAGTACACCGGGCAATGGTTCAGTTTTCACGGTTGTTTTTCCATCTCATCTTAATGGAAAAGACAGATCGGTAAATTCTGATAATGAAGAATTTATAAATGAAATTGAATCAGGTAAAAACTTAAGTGATTTCAAAGCATTAATAATTGATGATGATCCGGCTACACGAAAAATTATTGAGCTGTTTTTAAAGAACGAAATCCAAACTAAAACCGTCTGCAATATAAAAGATGCCTTAGTTGAAGCCCAAAATGCAAATTATAATTTAGTGTTGATGGATATAAGCCTTGGACAAGGTGTCAGTGGAATCGAGTTGCTCAGGAGTTTCAGACAGATAGAGTTTTATAAAGACATTCCGATTATTGCTGTAACCGCTCACGCAATGGTTGGAGACAGAGAAAAGTTTTTGCGTGAAGGATTTAATGATTATCTGTCCAAACCATTTTCCAAAAATGATTTGCTGACAATAGTACAATCGTGGGTAACAAAACAATTAAGTGCAGGTTTGAAATAAATCTTTATCAAACAAAAACACAAGCTCGGTTATAAGCTTCTTCCAAAAGTTTATTGTACTCTTCAAAACCGATTTCAATAGCTCCAAACATTTTAAGATGTTCAGTCATATACTGAACATCAAGTAATACAAAATCCCTTTCTTTCAAATGCGAAATTAATTTTGCCAGGGCTGCTTTGGAAGCCTGACTAACTTTTGAAAACATCGATTCACCAAAGAAAGCTCCTCTGAAAGAGACGCCGTACAATCCACCAACCAACCTGTTATCTTTCCACGTTTCAACCGTGTGGATGTAACCTCTTTTTTGCAATCGTTTATACGCAATTATTAAATCCTCAGAAATCCAGGTATTCTCTCTATCTGCACAATTTTTTATAACTGATAAAAAATCATTATCAAACTTAAGATCAAAATTATTTTGGTTAATAATCTTTTTTAAAGAACGGGGGATATTGTAATTATCTAATGGAATGATACATCTTACCTCAGGCATATACCAATTAATTGTTCCTGTTTCCTGATCAGCCATTGGGAAAGCACCTTTAGCATAAAGCCGTATCATTATGTCGGGATGCAATAAATCTTTGCTAAAGTTGTTTTTTTTATCGCTCATACTTTGTGAAAAACATCATTAAACAAACAAAGTTTTTTTTGAGAATTACCTTCCTTAAGTTAACACTTTAATTTTATTATTTCTGTAAAATCTGGTTTGAATTTACAGTCATTTTGACTGAGAAATTATATGAAAAAAATTGCAGTTGTTGCGCTCGGAGGAAACGCACTTTTAAGGGGAAATGAGATTGGCACTATCCAGCAGCAAGAAAAAAACACTTACGATACTTGCGAAAACTTAGTTAAGCTTCTGAAACAGGATTATAACATTGTAATCACGCACGGCAATGGTCCGCAGGTGGGAAATATTATGCTTAGAAACGAAGCCGGTTACAATAACTATAAAATTCCCAAAATGCCGCTGGATATTTGTGTAGCTGATTCACAGGGCGGAATTGGTTATATGATTGAGCGGCAGATAATAAATCTTTTAAGGGATTTTAAAATCAAAAAAAACGTTGTTACGCTTGTTACTCAGGTTCTTGTTGATAATAATGATCCTGCATTCCAAAACCCCACAAAACCGGTCGGTGCGTTTTATTTAAAGGAAGAAGCCGATTTGCTTGCACGGGTAAATAATTTTGTATTTAAAGAAGATCCCAGAAAACGAGGCTGGAGGAGAGTTGTTCCTTCGCCGCAGCCAATGGATATATTGAATAAAAAAATTATTCACGATCTTGTTAAAAAAGGAAATATCGTAATCGCATCCGGCGGTGGTGGCGTACCCGTCTATCGAGGAGAGGATAAAAAGCTTTATGGTGTTGAAGCTGTTATCGATAAAGACCTAGCATCTTCTTTATTAGCAACAGAGATTGAAGCTGATTCATTTTTCATTCTTACCGATGTTCCTAAAGTTTACATTAATTTTCATAAACCTGATCAAAAAGCTCTGGATGTTATTACTGTGGATGAAGCCCAAAAATATTTTGACGAAGGACATTTTTCTGCAGGAAGTATGGGCCCTAAAATTATAGCTGCAATTAATTTTGTAAAGAATGGTGGAAAAGAAACAATTATAACAGAAGCTACCATGCTTGGAAATCCCGATGGCGGAACGAGAATAGTGGGTAGTAAGTAGTTTGTAGTATGTTGCGGGTAATTTGTTGTTAGTATTTTTATAAGTTTTATAGATTTTGAAATTATTAAAAATTTATATTTTAAAATAAAATGGAGTTATAATGGCAGTTAATATGAAAGGCAAAGATTTAATATCTATTGCTGATCTTTCTCTTGAAGAAATTTATCAAATATTTGATGTCAGTAAATCCCTTAAAGAAAAACTTTATACGGGTGAACCGCATAAGTTTCTAGAAGGTAAAACACTCGGTATGATTTTTACCAAAAGATCAACCCGCACAAGAGTATCTTTTGAAGTTGGTATTTATCAGCTTGGCGGAATTGGAATGTATTTTGGACCAAATGATTTACAACTTGGCACAAGCGAAAGTATTTCTGATACTGCAAAAGTTTTATCAAGATACTTAAATGGAATTATGATCCGCACCTTTGCCCACAGTGATGTAACTGAGCTTGCAAAGTATGCTGATATTCCTGTTATAAACGGATTAACTGATTTGCTTCACCCTTGTCAGGTGTTAACAGATTTGTTTACAATTCTTGAAAAGAAAAGAAAGTTACAGGGACTTAAACTTGCATACATCGGCGATGGAAACAACATGGCACACAGCTTATTAAACGGATGCTCAAAAGTTGGGATGAACATTGCAATTGCATCTCCATCAGGATACAAGCCCAATAAAGAAATTGTTGATAACGCCAGAAAGTTTGCAAAATATATGGGCAGTAAAGTAGAAATTTTAGATGATCCTGTTGCGGCTGTTAAAAACGCTGATGTTGTTTATACTGATGTTTGGGCTAGTATGGGGCAGGAAGCTGAAGCTGAAGAACGCCGAAAGAAATTTATGAAGTATCAGGTAAATCCAAAGCTTGTTAAGAATGCAAAAGATGATTATTTATTTATGCATTGCTTACCTGCACATCGCGGTGATGAAGTGGTTAACGAGGTTGCTGATTCATCTAACTCGGTAATATTTGATGAGGCAGAAAACCGATTGCATGTTCAGAAAGCAATAATGGCTTTGGTGATGTAATTACAACTAGGCAGAAATTAACCCAATTCCTTAAAGGAATTGGGTTAATCATAAAAGATCATTCATCTATTTTAACTTCAAAATTAACTATCTCATATCCTTTATAAGTTTCGTAAGCAGCAAAAATTACTCCGCATAAAACAGAAATCATCCCAAGCAAGAAAAGAATTGTAATTACTGAGTTCAATTTTGTCCAATCAAATAAAAAACTCAAACCGATAAAAAGAGAAGTTAATACAAACAAAGCAACTGCAGTAGTGTAACTTAAAACAGCATTCCTAACAAGTTTTACGCGATAAACAAGTTTTGTTATCTGCAGTGAGATACTTTCAAGTCTAAGATTCTCGTGATAGTTGAAGTTTTTATCATCAGATTTATGAACAGTTTTACGTCTCTCTTCATTTAACAATCGTATTCTGTTAACTACAAGGGAGTATTTATTATTCATTCCAAGCAATAAAAGTCCGCACGCAGAAATCATAATCCCCGGTGCAAGCATAAGCTGAATGATTTGAACAATAGAATTTAGAGATTGCATCGGATATAAATCATTTTGAATAAATATAATTATTCAATACTTCAACGGTTGTTTTGCATTGATTAAGATCAATTTCTAAAAGATCACGCACAGAAAGTACGCCCACAAGTTTATCATTTTCTATAATTAAAATGTGCCTTGTCTTTGCTTCTTTCATCTTGGCAAGAACGGCTTCATTCGATTCATCAATTTTTGCTATAACAAGGTTAGTACTCATCACTTCATCAACCAAAGTTGAATTCATATCCTTGTCTTTGGAAATTACTCTTTTTACAAGATCACGTTCAGAAAAAACGCCTACAAGTTTTTCATCTTTCATAACAGGTACAAGTCCAACACTTTTACTTGCCATATAGTTTACGGTTTCTTTAACCGATGAACCGGATTGGATAGTAAAAACTTCTCGTCCTTTCAAAATATCTTTAATAGACTCCATATTTTCCTCCTTATAAAAAATGATACTATTTAAAAACTAAAGTAAAAAAATATTTGAGATTTACAAATGATTAAGTAATTTAAAACTGTCCGATTATTTGTGTCCTAACTAATTAACATATTTCTTACCTTTTTGGAGCAGCTATGAAGAACTTTTTCACGCTTTCGCTTGTGCTGCTGCTGTTCACCTCATTCGCATTCGCACAGATGCAACTAAGATTGTCTGACGATCTCGAACAGCAATTTTTGAACGCACCCCAACAAACACTCCGGTCTAATATGCAGCTAAACCTTCCTTCTTTTTCTGCTGCATCACCAGATGCAATTGAGTTTTATAAGGGGCTTTTGATGTTAGGATTACTTGCAGACGTAACATTTCCTTTAGGTGGAGATGAGGATTTTGGCCATATTGCCGGAACCGGATTTTCCGGACATGTGGTTCTTAGTTATTTATTAAGTCCTGATTTTATGCTGGCATTACGAGCCGGATACATAAAATTTGGAACGCAGACAGAAGAAGGTTCTGAGCAGGGATATACATATCGTTATGAAGACAGCTATTCTCAAATTCCAATTTTGCTTGGAGCCTATTATTTGATTCAGACAAAAAGCGCTTTCCGACCATATATTGGTGTTGCACTCGGTCTCTTCCTGCAAAGATACGCTGTTAAATGGGAAGAAACTTACTTCGGAGATAATTGGAGTCTTGATGAATCCTTTACTAATACAGGTTTTGGAATAGTGCCTGAGTTAGGATTCTATTATCTACTGGGCTCTATGGTGTTACAGGCATCTGCAGGATTTAATTTGGTTCTCTCGGATGCACCTGCTGCTGAATATGATAGTACCACGGAAGATACTGGCAAAGCTAACTCAATTTCAGTTAACGTAGGATTATCTTTTCCTATTGGTGGTAAATAGTTTTAGAAACAAAGGCGGAGTGAAATCTCCGCCTGCTATACTTCTGTCCTTCTTATAAAATCTTCTATAACTTTATCGGAAGAATTGATTAGTTCATCTGGTTTTCCTGTAAAATAAATCACCCCTTCGTGCATCATAGCAACTTTGTTTGCAACATTTTTAACACTGTACATATCGTGTGTAACAACTATAGATGTAACGCTTAGTTTGTTTGCAAGATCTTTAATAAGATTATCAATTGAATCTGACATTATCGGGTCAAGACCTGTCGTGGGTTCATCATATAAAATGTAATTAGGATTCGTAACCAAAGCCCGTGCAAGGGCAACTCTTTTCTTCATTCCACCGGAAAGCTCGGATGGCTTTAATTCAAGAATACCCTCAAGTCCAACCAGCTCTAATTTTTCATTCACGATTTTAAGAACTTCGTCCTTAGAGTATCCGTTTTTTGATTCAACAAGTGGTAGGGAAACATTTTCAAACACAGTCATTGAATCAAAAAGTGCGGAACCCTGAAAGAGGAAACCAAAATTTTTTCTTAGTTCGTAAAGTTCCTTTTGACTGAGATCTGATACAACTTTACCTTCTACTTTAACAAATCCGGAATCAGGCTCCAACAACCCAACAATATGTTTTATTAAAACACTTTTGCCGCATCCGCTTCTGCCGATAATTACTATTGTTTCTCCGGGTTCAATGCTAAGATTAACGCCCTGTAAAACTTTTTTGCTTCCAAAACTTTTGTGAAGATCTTTTATCTCAATCATAAAATGATATTAGTTTACAAAACAAAAATAGTTAAAAAGTATTACTTATGACTGTGATTCGCATTTAAAAAAATAAAGCCGGATATTTTTCAATCCGGCTCCATCCATCATCATCTAATCGTTACTCAATCATTATTTGTTCACGATTATCTGTGCACCCAAAGCCTGTGTTCCTGTTCCACCCACTAATCCTTTAGCAAAAACCGTATAAATTTTTCCAGATGCCACACTGATTCCCGGTAAATCCAAAACTACTGTTGAAGTTCCGGCTAATCTTACTTGTAAATTATAAGTACCAGCATCAACAGGAGTAAATGATGTTGCGTTCTTAAAGCTGGAATTTGGGAATATAACAACACCGGTGTTAGTTGTAATATCTACAGCCGGAGCGTTCGGTGATAAGTGAATAAATCTTACGTGAGCTTTTCCGGAAGCAGGAGAAGTCAGATCATCTTCAAATACCAATGGCTCTATAGAAGCTACATTGTTTACTGCAAATACAGAGTAATTTTTGTTTGCTTCTAAATTAAGGTTTGCCTGAATTGCTGTTGTTGATGTACCAGTAACATTAACTTTAATGTTTCTTGTTCCGGCATCTACTTCAAGATATGGAGTAAAGTTAGGAAAAGTTAAATTTGTGCGAACTACTGCATTATCTACCAGTAAATCTACACCAGGTGCATCAGGTGAAGCATGCACTACTTTTACATTTGCTTTTGAAGTAGTTGGAGCTACCATATTGTTATTTTCGTCATCACTGCAAGCGGTAAACGTTACTAAGCCCAAAGCAAGCAGCAGAAAAGCAGAAAGTTTTTTTAATGAGAGCATTTTTTCCTCCGTTATATTTTTTATTGTTTAGTGATTGTAACGGAACAACATCATCATTAAAATTTCAGTTCCGGGTTTATAAGGTCATTTATTATTCGCTTTAAATGTTATTTTTATATCAATCTTTTTGGAACAAATGAAGGAAAAGTTATGTTACGCTTCATTTTATCTTTTCAGATAATTGTATTTTCATCATTAATTATCTCTCAGAATAAATTTCCATCGTACTTTATTCAAAATGATATGGAAATTGCGACGCCGGGCACCACTCTGTTTGGTCTTGCGGGATACGATAATCCAGCAGAGCTTACTTTTATAAACGGACCAAATTTTTATTTTACCTGGAACGACAGGGAAAGTGATTTTAATGATTTTAATAATTGGGGATTATTTTCTTCTATCCCTTATTTAGGATTCAGCGTTGTAAATCAGAAAGTAAATGCGTTTTCAATAACCGATTATAAACTATCAGCCTCCTTCGGCTCGCCTTCATTTAGTTTGGGTATTGGATACGGCTGGTCTAAAGGTGATGTAAATTATTTTGAGCGATCTAATCTTTACACCTTAGGCGCAATCTATCGTCCTGCTAGTTTTCTTTCTTTTAGTCTTATTGGGAATTTACCGTCAAGTGGTGAGCGCGAGGGCATTGCTGGTTTAGGAATACGCCCGTTTAGCAGCTATCATTTAACATTATTTGGTGATTATGTTTTTACAAAAGATAAACTTCCCGAAAGAATAAAATGGAGTGCTGGAGCATCAATTGAACCAATAGACGGATTGAGGTTTGTCGGAAGGTATTTTGAAGGGAAGTCTTTCAATGTTGCAGTCCAGCTTGGATTGGGCAATTTAGGATTGACAACCATCTCACACTTTAATAAAGAATCAAAACAATACTATAACACTTATGGGATTAGAATTGGTGAAGATGATAGAAACATTTTAAGCTTCCTGAAAAGAGATAATAATTATGTAAGCATAGAGCTTATTGGAGGATTGAAATACCAGAATTTCAGATTGTTTGATAACACAACCACTCTCCTTTATCTTATTGAACAATTAGACGCCATAAAAAATGATAACTCAATTTCAGGTATTGCAATCAACACTTCCGGAATGAGAATAAATCGTGTAATGCTGTGGGAGATCAGAGAAAAATTAAAAGAGATAAAATCAAAAGGAAAAAAAATTTACATCTACATTGATAGAGCAGGAATTGATGAATATCATTTTGCATCTGTTGCAGATAAAATTATACTTGATCCAATGGGAAATATAGCTTTGAATGGTTATTTAAGAGGCAGAACTTTCTTTAAAGGCTCATTAGAAAAACTGGGATTAGGATTTACCGAACTTAGATATTTTAAGTATAAATCTGCCGCAGAAAGTTATGCAAGAGAAAATTTCAGTGATGCAGATCGTGAACAAAGGCAAAAACTTGTTGAAGATGATTATAATCTCGCAAGAAAAGATATTTGCGAAAGCAGGAATTTAACTTATCAGCTTTTTGATAAAATTATAGACAGCTCATTTATCTATCTACCTGAGGATGCTCTAAATCTTAAACTTGCTGATACTCTTGCGCGCTGGAGTGATATCGATGAAGTAATTAGAAGATATGAAAACGAAAATAAAAATCTTGCTGAAGTGAACTCTTTAGCTAAATTTAATCTGCCGGAAGACTATTGGGGATCAAAACCAAAGATAGCTGTTATTTATGCTGTTGGCGGAACAAGTATGGATGAAGGTATCAAAGCAAGATCATTAATAAAATATGTTGAGTCAGCTTTTATTAATTCTAATGTTAAAGCAATTGTTCTTCGTGTTGATTCACCCGGTGGTGATGCGCTTGCTGCAGATTTAATTGCTGATGTGTTAAGAAAAAACAAAGGCAAGAAACCGGTCATAGTTTCTCAGGGATATGTAGCAGCATCTGGTGGCTATTGGCTTTCTATGTATGCGGATACGATAGTTGCTGCTCCCGGAACACTTACCGGCTCGATTGGAGTTATTGGATCATATATTTACAATTTAAACTTAAAAGAAGATTTAGGTTTATCTGTTGACCGTGTGCAAAAAGGAAAATTTGCTGATCTCGGATTCGGAGCTACATTGCCTGTTATTGGTTTAACTATTCCTGATAGAAATATGACAGAACAGGAAATGCAGATAGCTGAAAAAAGTATAAAAACACTTTATAAAGATTTTGTAAACAAAGTTTCCTCAGGCAGAAAAAAATCTCTTGATGAGATAGAAAATATTGCGCAGGGAAGAGTCTGGTCCGGTAGTGACGGATTAAAAAATGGTCTGGTAGATATATTGGGGGGTTTAGATACAGCAGTCAGAATTGCTGTGACTAAAAGTGGTTTGGATGAAAGTAAGTATGAAATAATTGAAATGCCTGAAAAGCCATGGTTTGATATTTCTGCTTTACTTCCGGATTTTTTAAGAGTTGAAGAAAAAATAACTGAGGATCCGTTTATAAAAGACTTGAAGTTCAGATTACAAAATAACGGAACACCAATGCCTATGCTTCCGATAGAGTTTATTGATGAGAATATGATCTATGAGGAATAAAAGTTTGTACCATATAACTTTAAGTCCCCGCCCTTTAAGAACGGGGACTTAAATTAAAAAAATATTCGGTTACTTGAGTACAATCATTTTTCTGGTCTGAACAAAAGAACCCGACTCGATTCTATAATAATATATTCCACTTGTCAGGTTATCTGCATTAAGTGAAACTTCATAATTTCCGGCAGCTTTATAATTGTTAACCAGAGTTGCCACCTCACTTCCAAGCACATTGTAAACCTTTAATGAAACAAATCCATCCTTAGGGATAGAATAGTTTATAGAAGTAGAAGGATTGAATGGATTTGGGTAATTCTGTGACAGATAATACTCATCTGGTATCCCATTAATGGCAGGCTCAACATCAGTGAATGTTGTAAAATTAAAATTAACATTCGTCTGACCCGGATGAGCATCAAGAGAGTATAGTTGATATTCAGGCGGCAGATTTCCTGAGAAAATATTATAGTTCCAAAGTTTATCTGTTACATTTAATGTATAATAACCAGCATAATCTGTGTATGTTCTTATAAAAGCGGTATCTGTAACGCTTGCATTTACTTCAACATTCATATTAGGCGGATTACCATTAAGTAATATTCTCCCGGAAATGGTGGAATTAACCATATATACTTTCAGATTTTTTGTGATAACATTTCCAGAATTGACAAGAGCAATGGATCTGCCGGCTGCAATATATGATCCATCCTCTGAATTTCCTGCACCAATCCATAAATTATAAATTGGCAGCTCATTGCTTAATAATCCTATTTTAAATGAACCATCCAAGTTGCTTCTGGTGTTTCTGTTAACCATACCATTATTTCCCCAGATATAAACATCCATCCCTGCAATTGGATTATTATCACCATCAGTAACCGTTCCGTTAATCTCAGCCGCAGCATCAAGAAATGTAAAGTTATTTCCTTCATACAGAGTTTTGTCTCCGGCATCTAATGTTAAGTAAATTCTGTCGGGTGTTTGTATAGCGGGATTGAATTTACTGGCATTATCTATTCTTATTCTCCAGGGGTTTCCGGTAGTATCTCCATCCATTTTTATTGAGTAGTTACCACCCGCATCAGTTATTGCACCCCAGAATTTACCTTGATCATCACTGCTGTTTTCAATTGAAACAACGAGATATTGTGCGGTTTGACCTGAAGGAGGGGTAATTGTTCCCGCTATTGTAAAAACAGGGGAGCTTAATGGAGTAACAGTGCCTGTAATAGCCAGAGTATTTCCGTTATTTTTAAACAACATAATATATTCAGAAGGTGCCAGACCAACGGGCATTCCAAAACTAATATGTCCGTTAACTAATCCGTCCATATCTGGTGGTCCGTCAAATCCACCTTGCCCATCTATTTGATAGAATGCTTGCCAGAGAAAATCAGGTCCATCAATAATTTGATTGGAATTTGCATCTATCCAGATTTCGAGGTCGGCTCTATCACCAACAGGAAGGTCAAAGCTCCATTCGATCATGGCTCCGGATTCCATTGTAAAATGTGTATCTGAGCCATTTACTAGGAGGTTTGTAATTTGAGCATAAACATTTGCAGTGAAAACAAATAACACTACAAAAGAAAAACGTAACAGTGTTTTCATACTATCACCTTTTAGATTATTAATTTTTATGAATGTAGTTCTGCTTGTCTTATTGATATGGAGAGGGAGAAGATAGGATAGACGATCTATATTCATATTTATCAATTCTTTATCAAAAAGTTCAATGCTAATAGTTCACCGAACAGTTAATTCGGCATAAGGAATCTAATTGATATAGCCTGAACAATAAAAATGCCATAAAATAACTACACAAAATTATTTTTTTTATAGAAAATGTAAAAGTTTTAGTGGATGTAAAGTATAAGTATCTGTCAGACAAGTAGAAAATATTAAAGGTATGCTAAAAATTACTTGCTCTGTAGCAAGCAAAGAATTTACTTGTTACTAAATCTTTAAGCTCTCACCTTCAGATTTTGCAATTGTAACTGCACCACAGGTATCACTGAATACATTAACAGTTGTTCGGCACATATCAAGGATTCTGTCAACAGCTAAAATTAAACCCACACCTTCAAGCGGTAAGCCAACAGCAGTAAGTACCACTGACATCATAACAAGTCCTGCCATTGGTATTCCTGCTGCGCCTATGGAAGCTAACAGTGCAGTTACCACTACAATCATCTGCTGAAGAAACCCAAGTTCAATCCCATACGCCTGAGCAATAAACATTGCAGCAACACATTCATACAATGCTGTTCCATCCATATTTACTGTGGCACCAAGCGGTAAAACAAAACTTGTTATTTTGTTTGATACACCGGAATTATTCTCAACAGCCTGCATAGTTAATGGCAAAGTTGCTGAAGATGAGGATGTTGAAAATGCTGTAATCAAAGGAAGAGACATAGCCTTATAATGATTTGAAGGATTAACTTTTGCAATAAGTTTTAAAATCAAAGGCAGTGTAATAAAAAAATGAATTGCTAATCCGCTTAAAACCGTTAACATATAAATACCAAGGTGCTGAAACATATTTATCAATCTTGCTTTATCGGAAGCCTGATCTGCAACCACACCAGTTACAATTCCCAATATTCCGAGCGGGGCAAATTTTATAATAAAGGAAGTGAGTTTCATCATTACTTCAAAGCCTGCATTAAAAAAGTTAACCATAAAATCTTTGTACTCTGTTTGAACTTGAGTAATAAAAAATCCAAAGAGAATTGCAAAGAAAATTATTGCAAGCATATCTGCTGAAGCAAAAGCTTCAAAAATATTTTGCGGAATCATTCTAAGAATTATATCTCCAAGTCCGCCCGAAACTTTTGTTAGTTCCGGCACTTCCATTTTAAAACCGAGATCTGCACCGATACCGGGTTTAATTATATCAACAAGAACCAATCCGGTAAGGATGGCAAAAGAGCTGGTTACGATGTAATAGGAAATTGTTTTAAGACCAAGTCTGCCCAGACTTTTTGTGCCACCGATATTTGTTACGCCCGATACAATTGATGTTAGAATTAATGGTACGATTATCATCTTAAGGGCACGCAGAAAAAGATCACCAAGCCATCTTACATAGTGTGAGTACTGAGGAAGAAACAGACCCAGTAAAATCGCAATTATAAAAGCAATAAGTATTTGCCAGTGGAGTTTAAGTTTAAGCATAACTTTTTATAATGTTCTTTATTAAATGGTCAATGATATATTTTTACAGTTAATATTTTTTTACGATCAAAGAATGTTTTTTAGTATCTCATCACAAATTGCGTAACCCTTAGATGTTAGTTTTATTAAATCATCATTAACTACTACAAGATTTTGATTCTTTAACAATTCAAAATAGTCATTATTTTTTTTAATCCAGTCATCGCCAAATCTTAATTTATAGTCAGACAAATCCAGACCAGAGCTGCGAAGTGCAAGCATGACGTACTCATCGTGCATTTGAGAAAAGCTGATATTTTCAAAATTCATTATCGCATTTTTATTTGTTTCAACTTCCTGAATATATTTTTTAAGACTGGAAAAATTCCACCAACGCTTGTTGTTAATAAAAGAATGTGCAGAAGTGCCTAAGCCAAGATAATCGCGATATCTCCAGTAAGCATTATTATGAACACATTCATAACCGGGTTTAGTAAAATTGGAAACCTCGTATTGGTAAAATCCATTTGATAAAAGAAATTCAATTGTTGTTTGATAGAGATCTGCATCATAATCATCATCCTGAATTTTAACTTTTCCATCCAGAACCATTTTGTTAAGTATTGTTCCTCTTTCAAGTATGAGGCTGTAAGCAGAGAGATGTTTTATAGGAAGTGATGCAGCAATATTTAGATTTGATTTCCATTTATCTTTTGTTTGTCCCGGCAGATTAAAAATTAAATCTATGCTGATGTTTTCAAACCCGCATTCTGCTGCATTAAAAACTGTGTTAATTGCCGTTTGCCTGTTGTGAATACGGGTTAAAAAGTTCAAATCAGCTTCATCAAAAGATTGAATCCCAATGCTTATGCGGTTTATTCCTGCATCTTTAAATTCTTTTAATTTCGATTTATCAACCGTGCCGGGATTTGTTTCCATAGTTATCTCAGCATTATCGGAAACAGTGAAAAATTTTTTTAGATATAAAATAATTTCTTCTAAGTAAGCCGGAGTCATAAGCGAAGGTGTTCCGCCACCGATAAATATGGAAGAAAAAAATCTTTGTTCGGAATAAAGATTAGAAAAATATTCAATTTCTTTTTTCAGAGCATTCAGGAATGTTGGGATATTATCAGCAGTGATGATAGAATAAAAATCACAATAGATGCATTTATGATCACAAAAAGGGATATGAATATATAGTGCGCTTTCTTTCAAATAAACTCTGAGACGGATACTAAGGCTGCCTTAATAAAATAATTTTAAGACAGCCTTTTTCGGATTAATATTTATTTCAGTTTTATCTCTGTTAAGAACTGAATTTTACCGGTAATAAAAAACGGTGGACCATCATTATCTCCGGCGTTATTAACTGTTAGTTCAGCTCTAAAGCAATTATTCTGCTGATGATTTTTCAGGTATTCATTGATATTATTTATTTCCTGCTGCGTTAATTCAATCTTTAGAGGATTGTTAATATAGTTTGCAGCAACAAAAGTTGGAATTACATAATCAAATAAAAGTGTAACTCCATCCGACTCGAATACTCTGAGAGTAAGATTTGTTCCGCTTAATCCGTTTGAAGCACTTATGGTTGTGTATGCAGCAGTCACATATTTTATTTCTTCGATATCATCCTGGTTATCGTTATAATCGTCTTCGTCAGAAAGACAAACATCGCTTGTAACTGTTATGTTTGGTCCAACTCCAAAAGTATTTAATTCCGTATCAATACTCAGAGTAATATATCTTGATTCAAACGGATCACAGCCATTAAGTGATAATGTAACAGCAATAAATAAAGCGGCAATTATGAATTGAATTATCTTTTTCATTTTCTGACTCCTTTAAAAATCTAATGATAAACCAGCTGAGAAAGTAGTGAATTTGGTTACATTCATATCAGCATTGATCACAAAAACGCCAAGTTTGATTGCTCCACCAAGAGTAAACCTTACGCTATTATCACCGTCAATTTCAAGATCTTGTTTTCCTACAAACTCGGGATAAAATTCATTTGGATCACTGAAATAATATCCCAAATCCATTGAAGTGGATTCATATTGTAATCCGCCATAAACTATAAAAGTACCTATAAAAGTTTTGCTGGCATGCAAATTAAAAGCAAAATTATTTGAAGTGATCTTTCCATACTCATCTATCTCATCACCCTGATACTCTATATTTAATTTATTGTACAAAAGCTGAACAGAAATATCCAGAGGCAAGAGCGGAAAATGGCTGCTGATTTCATGTTTTAGTCCGATGCCAAATAAACCTGCTTTTGCATCATCGAATTTTGTTGTTGGGAAAAATCTTAACATTAATTCTGTATTATATAAACTTCCAGCAATCTGATAGATTCCTAATGGAACAGCTTTTAATGCCAGACCGGTTGGATAGACAACAAAGCCTTCATCACTTAAAAAATAACTGCCTCTGTTTCCAAAAACAGTTGCAGATGGTTCTACATTACCCACTCCCTCCAATCTGGGATTTGGAGTAAATGTTTTCTGATCATCCGGAACCACAGACCACATAGCCACTATGCTGAACTTAAATCCAAATGTATTGGAAACATCAGCAGAAAAATAATTTCCTGTATTAAAATATGTTCCAAGGTAAGTAGAAAGTGGTTTTATGTACTGAGAAGCTTCAAAGGGAGGTAAATCATTTACTTTAATTCCACCCTGTGCGAGCAGAGCAGATGATCCTGTTAACAGAGCAAAAATAAACAACACCAAAAGTTTTTTCATTTTCAACTCCTTTCAATCAGAATTTGTGTTACAAACTTTCTAAATAATCTTTGCTAAAACAAAGAGTTTAATTTTTATTTTTAATTAATTGTTTTGCACTTTCAATACTTGCCGGAGTTAAAACCTCGCCGCTAAGCAGTTTGGCAATTTCTTTTATCTGCTCTTCACTGTTAAGTTTTTTAATAAAACTAACGGAACGATTGTCGGAAAAAGTTTTCTCAACCGTGTAGTGATGATCTGCCATCCCTGCAATTTGAGGAAGATGAGTTATACAGATAATCTGATGGAATGAAGCTAATTCCTTTAAAGCTGCACCAACTTTTTGTGCAATTCTTCCGCTTACACCGGTATCGATTTCATCAAAAATAAGTAATGGCAGCTTATCATTTTTAGCAAGAATCGTTTTCAGAGAGAGCATTATGCGCGATATCTCCCCTCCGGAAGCAACTTTGGTAAGCGGCTTTAAATCTTCGCCGGCGTTTGTGCTTATATAAAACTCAACTTCGTCAATTCCGTTTTCTGAACAGTGATATTTTTTGTTTTTAACCAGGACGAAATTGCCGTTGTTACCGTCAGTTTCTGAAAGAACAAAATTGACCTTAAAATCTGCATTAAGTATGCCAAGTTGGAATAATACTTTCTTTACTTCGGCTTCAACTTTTAATGCTTGTTTTTTGCGTAAAGAAGAAAGAGACTCAGCTGCAAGTCCCGCCTCTCTTCTTAGTCTGTCTATTTCTTTTTCAATTTTACTTATTTCATCAGCAAAATTTTCCGCAAGATTTAACTCCTTTGTGATGCGCTCTTTATGTTCAAGAACTTTTTGAATCGAACCGCCATACTTTTTCTTGAGTAAATTTATTGCACCAAGCCTCTCTCTTTTTTCTTCAACCTCTGCCGGATTTATTTCAATTTTGGATTTGTATGCTCTTAATGAAGATGCGAGTTCCTTCAAAATTGCCAAAGCAGAATCGCATTCACCTTCAGATTCAAAAAAAGTTTTATCAATATCTGCAAGTTGATTTAACTTGTGTTTTATTTCTCCCAGCAATTCTATTACAGAGTTTTCATCATCATAAAGTTTTGCATAAACATCATCACTTAAGCTCATAAGTTTTTCAGAGTTTTCTAAAATGTTAAGTTCAGACAATATGTTTTCATCTTCGTCAGGTAAAGGGTTTACACTTTCAATTTCTTTAAGCTGAAAAAAGTAAATTTCTTTTTTTTCTTGTAACGATTGCTCGCTTGTGATCAACTCTTTAAGCTCGCCACTTTTTTTCTGTAGTTGAGAATAAAGAGAAAAATAATTTTCAACTAAATTTTCATTGTTTCCAAATTCATCCAGGAATTCCAGATGAGTTTCCGTTCGCAGCAATGACTGATGTTCGTGTTGACCATGTAAATCAACCAGCAGATTGCCGAGTTCTTTAATTGTGTTTAATGGAACAGGTGAGTCATTAATAAAACATCTGTTAGATCCTTTAAGGGATATCTCTCTCCGGATAATTAATTCAGGCTGCGTCTCAATATCATTTTCGATAAGAAAAGATTTTACTTTTGAATTGTTCTCAACATCAAAAATACCTTCTACAAAGGATTTTTGTGCTCCTTTTCTTACTACTTCTGTTGATGCACGTTCGCCCAGTAATAAACTCATTGCATCAATTAATATAGATTTGCCTGCACCGGTTTCTCCGGTGATAATGTTTAATCCTTTGCCAAACTCGATATTAATGTGATCTATGAGTGCGTAGTCTTTTACTTCTAATGATTTGAGCATCGTAATGATGAAATTGTTGGCAGAAAAATAATGAAGATTGAGATTAAGAGCGAGAGTGAGATTTATAAATTTTATATGAATTTACTGGGGAGCTTCTCGGATAACTTTGCGATCTTAGCGAGAACCTGTTCTTAAGTCATTTAACGCAAAGAGCGCTAAGTAAAAACTCGCAAAGTTCGCCAAGATTATTTTAAATATATCATCTTCCTTGTCGAAATATAATTCCCGATTTGAAGACGATAAAAGTAAGTGCCGCTTGCAAAGGCAGTATGGGAGCTCCGCCCAACGTCGAAATCAATCTCATAACTACCTGAATTTTTATACTCATTAAGTAAAGTTGCAACTTCGTTACCAAGAATATCGTAAACTTTTAATACGGTCAGGACAAACCCCGACCCTACCTTAGGGATGCTAAATCTGATCTTTGTGCTTGGGTTAAACGGATTTGGATAGTTCTGATAAAGTTTAAATCCGTCAGGAATAGTTTCTGCAGCATAATCAACATCTGTTGCAATACCCATATAATCCATAACACCTCTTAAAATAGCATTAGCTGTTGAATCATAATAACCGCTTGTGCAAGAGTAACGATATTTATCTTCATAAGTAATTGCCATTACACTTTCACCATAATTCATCCAGAACCAGCTTTCAGGATATTGAAGTGGAGTCCCATTTGTCCAGCTCACATAAAAACTCCATGGTGCAAATCCACCGGGGAAATAACTGCTTATCCCATTTATAAAATTCTGTTCTTTAATTGTAAATGGAACCGATGTTCCGTTTTCGTGATGGTAGACAAAATACCTTTCACACAAAGACGATGAATGCATATTTAACATAACTTCAATCGGATTTGGTTTAGACATTAATTCTGTAAAGCTGGCTTTTAATGCAGCAACTTCCGGTTGATTTGGAAACGTGTACCAATTACTTTCCAAATCAATTTCATTAGCATTACGTCGTGGTTTCTCCAATTCAACTCCATCCGGATTAAACATTGGGATAACATAAACCACACAATTAGATCTGATTCTTTTCGCAAGTTCATTTTCAGAAAGCATTATTTTTATCATTTCTCTTGTTACCCAAAAGCTTTCGGTCTCCTGTGGGTGTGTGCGTGCATGAACGTGTATTGTCCTTTTCGTTGAAATGTTTTCAGGATCATCGCTGATTGTTAATCTCCAGAGAGGTCTTTGCTGCACACTTAATCCAATGGAATCAATTTTTACGTAGGGACTAAGTCTCCAGCTATTCAATTCAATCAAAAGACTATCGTATCCGTAATCCCATTTTTCTGCCAAAGGTTTGGATAAGGCGGAATTCTCATCTTCTATGTATCCACATTTATCAATTTCCACTAATTTACCCTGTACATAAACCTGATCCTGAGCTTGTAAGTTTGATGTGAATACAAATATGATGAATGCAGCAAGAATAAATAAACGGAATGATTTCATTTTATAAAAATTGGATTATTATAATTATATCTTTTTTACAAGATAAATCTTTGATTAGATAAATCAAAAGTTATCCTGAAGCAATTTAGCGATTGCCAAATAAAATCTGCTTAATTATGTTTACGATATGCTAATCCAACACCCGAAAAATTTAATAATTATCTTACTTGTTTTGTCTTCTTTTAATCAGGAGATAACTGCACAGGATTTTTTCTTTAACAATATTACTGTTGAAAATGGTTTATCCAATAATAAAGTAAATTGCATCTTAGAGGACAGCTTTGGATTAATTTGGTTTGGAACAGAAGATGGGTTAAACCGCTTTGATGGATATGAAATTAAAATTTACCGGCATAAACCGGATGAAAAAAACACCATATCAAGTAATGATATCTGGTCCCTTTTTGAAGATAAAGATGGTTTTATCTGGATTGGTACAAAAGCAGGTGAAATTAACAAGTATGATCCACGATTAGATAAATTTGAAAGCTGGAAAGTTGGTCTGACAGAGAACGTCGAAAACAGTGTCACAAGCATATTTAAAGATTCCCAAAACAATCTTTGGATAGGCACATACAGAAACGGGTTATATCTGTTTGATACTGATAAAAATACTTTTACTAACTGGAGTTATCATCCCGAAAAAGCCAACAGCATCAGCAATAATTACATCACTTCAATTTCAGAGGATGACGAGGGTACATTATGGATAAGCACATATAATGGATTGAATAAACTAAACAAATCACAATCAGAAAAATCTTTTATCAGATATTATCACAATCCAAAAGAGCTAAGTACATTAAGCAATAATTTAATCTGGAGAATAATCAGATCGAAAAAAGACAAAAATAAATTTTGGCTTGGTACTGCTAATGGATTGGATTTTTATATTTCCGATAATTCTACATTCACCCGGTTTAAAATTCCATTCGAGCAAAAGCTTCAGTTTGGTGCAAGTGTCAGCTCTGTGGTGGAAGAAAATTCTGATGCTGGAGGTTATTACTGGATTGGCACTTATGCAGGCCTGGTAAAATTTAACTCTGAGAGTAAAGAATTTACAAGATACAGGCATCAGGAAAATAGTGCTTTTAGCTTGATCAATGATCAGATCAATGCAATGATTAAAGACAGATCCGGTGTAATATGGATTGCAACAGAAAATGGAATAAGTTATTTCTCAGGTAAAGAAGTAAGATTTAACAATGCTATTTCAACAACTTTACCACTAAATAAATTCAAAAAAATGGGAGCCGCCAACGTTACTTCAATCATCGAAGATGATAAAAGCGGGTTAATAGTTGGCAGCACAGAAGGTCTATTCTTTTTAGATAACAAAAACAATATTATTTCTTTTCCTGATATCAATGCATGGACTTTATGCAAAGCGAAGAACAGTAAAATCTGGATTGGAACTTATGGACAAGGATTAAAAGAATTTAACACATTAAACAAAACTATTAAGCAGGTAGAAATTGAAACCGATTTTATTCTTCCCTCTTTTTACAGATATATAAAATCTATTTGTCAGGATAAGAAGGGATATTTATGGATTGGATTTTGGGGAAGTGGACTGGTCAGATACAATCCTGATAAAAATGAATTTAGAGCATGGATAAACAAACCTGGTGATTCATTAAGTTTAAGTTATAATGATGTTTGGTCAATCATTGAAGACAAGTTTGGCAATATCTGGATCGGTACAAATGGAGGCGGGATAAATCTGGTTGACCAGCAAGCAGGTTTATCTGATAAAACCACTGAAAGATTTATCAGACTTTCAACTTCATCAATCAAAAATAAGTTAAGCAGTAATACAATTTACACACTTCTCGAAAGTAAAAATCCGAGAGTAAACAAAAATCCATCATCAACTGTAATTTGGGCTGGTACAGCAAATGGTTTAAATAAAATTACTTTCACTGATGCAGAATTATTAAATAAAAATAAAACTCTTAATGTTTCAGTTAAGGTTTACACAACAGAAAATGGACTTCCGGATAATTCGGTAAAATCTATGGTTGAAGATGATAACGGTAATTTGTGGATTGCCACCAGCAATGGTCTTTCTGAGTTTAATCCGGTTGAAGAAGAATTTGTTAACTTTTCA
>FWPV01006515.1_pt1 | contig 22183 bp, 11 predicted proteins | sample 2228371 | NCBI WGS metagenome assembly FWPV01 (sample SAMEA103939776, study PRJEB20133) | metagenome | reverse complement strand
CAGAACATCACTAGCCTTGCTCCGGGCGCAACCGATACCGTCGTGTTCTCACCGTGGGTTGCGGTCGGCGGCAGTTACGAGCTGACCGCATTCACGGCACTGACGCAGGACCCAGACCCGGCCAATGACACCGCGCGTGGTTCGCTGGCGGTGGTGGTGCGGGACGTCGGAGCATACGTCATCAACCGGCCTGGAGCGTCCGAACAACTGGGCACGACCATCCAGCCGAATGTCAGAGTCCGTAACTACGGCGGCGCATCGGTGGTGTTTGACCTGAGCCTAAAAATCAGGAGCAGCTCGGGTGTCACGGTGTACGACACGACCGAGACCGGCATCACCCTTGCCGGCGGCGGCTATCTTGACTACGCGTTCAGCAAGGCTTGGACCGCAGAACCGGTTGGAACCTACAGTCTGACCGCTTACACGACTCTTGTCGGCGACACTGACCCGCTGAACGACACCGCCTACAGCAACTGCACGGTCGTCTCGGGCCCGGTGGCACCATGGGTCTGCATGACGCGGCAGATGCCGAACCCGCCCGCCAACCGCGAGATGAAAGACGGCGCGTGGCTGGCCGAGAAAGACAACCTCATCTACGCAGCCAAAGGGAACAAGACCACCGATTTCTACTGCTACTTCCCAGGAGCGGACTCTTGGAAGACCCTTGCCGGCATTCCGACCGGTCCGGAAAACCGAACCGTCTCCAAGGGCGCGGCCGGAGTCGCCGGCGACCGGGATTACATCTACGCGACCAAGGGCAACAACACCTGCGAGTTCTGGCGCTACGACGTCGCCCGCGATTCGTGGCACCGGATGGCCGATGTTCCGCTCGGCACCTCGAACAAGAAGGTGAAAGGCGGGACCGATTTGGTCTACGTCAAAGCTACCGGTCCGGACCCGGGGCGGATCTATCTGCTCAAGGGATACAAGAATGAGTTCTACCGCTACGAGGTCAGTCTTGACAGTTGGCGCACCTTGACGCCGGCACCGGTCGGTGCAAATGTCCGTTGGGACAAGGGCTCATGGCTGGCCTACCATGGCACACCGGGCCAGGGCGAGTTCACCATCTTCGCGCATAAGGCCAAGTACCACGAGTTCTACCGGTTTGACGCCGGGGCCGATACTTGGTACTCAACCCCACTCACGGCCATGCCCCAGGTGAGCCGGACGACCGGCAAGACGCGCAAGGCCAAGGACGGCTCGTGCGCGACTTGGTTCAATGACGCGGTTTACGCGTTCAAGGGGGCGAACTCGCAGGAGTTCTGGCGTTATGATGTGGACGGCGATTCCTGGACCGAAATGGACACGATACCGGTCCTCGGCGTGGCCAACAAGAAGAAGCGGGTCAAAGGTGGAGCCGACATCGTCACCGTCGGCAACGTGCTCTACGCGACCAAGGGCAACAAGTGCAATGAAATCTGGCGCTACACGCCGGGAGTCATACTCTACGCTCCACGCTCGATGCCCGACACCCGGGAAGGGGTCCAGTCCGGCGTGATGCCTCAGGTGTCCAGAGTGATGCACTTGTCCCCGAACCCGCTCAAAGCCGGTTTCGCCACCCTCCACCTAAACCCGCGACTCCTTGAATCTTCGATTCCAGTCGTTTCCATCTTCGATGCCAGCGGCCGGCTGGTTCGGCGGTCGGTGTTCAGCGCGCAGCGGTCGGTCGTAACGCTCGACCTCCGTGGTCTGCCCGCGGGTGTTTATGCCGTCAGGCTGACCGCAGGCGGTCAGACCACCACTCACAAGCTGGTACTAAGAGACTAGCGGCAGAGCGGTTGCGATTGTCGGGGCGGCCTTTGGGCCGCCCCGATGCTATGCTGAATCTGTATCTGTGCAGGTCAATTCACGCTCTCTCATCAAGGGGGAGGAGTGGTTTGGTCAGGCTTCAGTCAAGGGAAACGAGGGACAGTCCCTCGTTTCTTCGGTAGTTCGAGCCGCTTAGGTCTTGCCGGACGAGGGCGGTGCGGTGAGGGCGGCCGGGTCAGTTGCGCGGGCGAGGAACTGCCGGACTTCGTCTTCAGTGTTGTAGAAGTGCGGGGCGATGCGCAGCATGTTCTCGCGCAGGGAGCACATCATGCCCGCGGAATTCAACCGAGCGTGAAGTGAGGCGGTCCGCGCGCCGGGCTTGTGGCAGGTAATGATGCCTGCGCTCTTCTCCGGTTCGGCCGGCGTGACAATCTCAAACCCGGCTGACTCAAGTCCGGACCGCAGCAGCCCGACGAGTCTGCGCACCCGGGCTTCCACATTCACGATACCGAAGTCGAGCAGCAGCCTGAGCGACTCGGCAAGGCCCCAGATGGCAAGGTAGTTCTTGGTTCCTTCTTCCAGTCGGCTGGCGTCGGGCTTGAGCGGCTTGATGCTGAAGATGTCGTTGAAGTCGTCCCACTGGGCCGAGAGCCAGCCGAGGTTTGCCGGCCTCAGATCGGGCAGTAAGTCTTCATCCACGTACATGAATCCAGAACCCTGGGGTGAAAGCAGCCACTTGGCACCGTGCGACACGAGGAAGTCCGGCCGGACCGATGACCAATTAAGGTCAACAGCACCAAGGCCCTGAATCGCGTCAACGAGGGTCAGAACGCCGTGGTCGCGGCAGAACCGGCAGATTGCCGTGACGTCGAACCGGCGGCCGGTGAGGAAATGGACCCATGAGAACGCAACCAGCCGGGTCCGACGGTCCACGAGGCGGAAGAGCGCTTCCGGGTCGCAGATGAGCGTTTCGCTTGAGACCAGGCGCTGCTCGACTTGAGGCAGCAGGTAGCTGAATGGATAGGTTACGGTCGGGAAGTCGTCGGAAAGGAGAACGACGTTGTTCCCAGGCTGCCACTCGAGCGAGTTGATGGCAATGATGACTCCGGCCGAGGTGTTCTTGGTAAAGGCGATGGTTGCCGGCTTGACCTGAAGGAGCCGGGCGAGACTCGCCCGCGCATCCAGAACCCCTGCCTCGGCCTCAGCGTAGGGAACCTGCCCGGTCTCGGCCTTTTTGCAGCAGTACCGGGCTATCGCGTCAACCGCGGTCAGCGGCAGCGGGCCGGTCGCAGCATGGTCGAAGTAGACAGCTCGTCTGGTGACCGGAAATAGCTCCCGGACGCCTGCTTCCACAGTGAGCTACTTTTCGAGGATGCGGAACTCAGTACGGCGGTTCCGGGCCATGCCCTCGGGCGTGGTGTTCGGGGCAATCGGCTGAGTGTCGGCATAGCCATTGGCAATGAGCCGCTCGGGAGCTATACCGTACTTGTCCACGAGGTATCTACGGACCGCCTCGGCCCGCGCCCGTGAGAGTTCCCAATTGGACGGGAACTCGGGAGTGTTGATTTCGCGTGGGTCGGTGTGGCCGGCCAGCTCGACTTTGATGCTGGGTGTCTGTTTGAGGATTTGGCCGGCCCGGTCGAGGATAGGGATGAACTGGGGGAGGATGTCGGCCTTGCCAGTCTCGAAGTTGATGCCTTCGAGGACGATGGTCATCTGCTTCTTGACGAGGTAGAAGTCGCGCTCGGTCGGTTTGCCGGTTTCGATGCGGAGGGTGCAGGACTGCGGGATGTAGTCTTCGCTCGGGCCGGTAACGCCAACCCGATACTCGCCCGCCGGCAGGTTGCGGAACCGGAACCCGCCTGAATCGCCGACCGCCTGTTCGCCGAATGCGACGCCGCGATGGGCGATGCGGCCGGCCAGAGGTTGGTGGGTGGCGGCATCGAGGATGCTGCCGCGCAACTCGCCGTACTTGACCTTGTCCAGCGCGATGACAACCCGCTGCTCGCGGTCGCCTAACACAGCCCAGGTGTCTTCTTTTGGTAGGTATCCGGCGAGAATCGCCCGGGTGAACAGCGTACCTGAGTCGAGGCGCACCAGGCGCAGCTCTTCAGCAGTCGCGACCGTATCTTTCAGGCCGCGCACGACGATGTAGGGCTTGAGCGGCTGTTTGGTCTCGGCATCAATGACCTGGACCAGCACTGTGCCCAGTCGCTCGACCGGCGCACGGCTGAACGCCGCGGACAGGCCGATTCGATGGGTCAGGCCAAGAGGGCCATATGGGACGAGTGCGTAGTCGAGGCCAAGGTTGCGATACTTGACGCCAAGCCCGGCGGTGAGTCCGGCAAGGGTGCCGAGGCTTGAGAGGTCTTCGGGCCCGGTGCGATACCCGAGGCGCAGGCAGAGTTCTTTGATGGGCGCGTACTCGATCCCGGCTCTTAAGTTGACCGCGTTGTCAAAGGGGATTACGAGGTCGAGCAGCCCGGTCAGGTTGCGGTTTGAGTAGCTCGCTCCGGCTACCAGTTCGGTCGGCAGCTTCTCCGGGCCGGCCGGGAAAGAAATCCGGCCGAGATGCCGCACTGCCAGTCCGAGACCGAGTTCGGGCACCGGCCGGGTGAGTCCGCCAAGGTCGAAAGCCGCGCCGAACCCCCGCGCGCTGTGCAGGTCCTCGGCCAGACCACTGACCGCAGCGCCGAACAGGTAGCGGTCGAACAGGGTCAGGGCGTAGCCGGCCGCCAGCATACCATTCCAGGTAGCAAACGTATCGCCGGGCACGTTCGTCTCGCTCCAGTGTTCGACACCCGGTTCACCTGAGTAGAGCAGGCCGACTCCCAAGGTTCCGGGGCCAAGGGGCAGGGCGGCGTGTCCGACCTCGTCGGTCAGGTCCATGAACCACTGGTGGTGTGAAAGGGAGACGCGGTAGTCGGACAGGCTGGCCAGCCCGGCCGGGTTCCAATAGACCGCGCTGGCATCATCGGCCAGACCGGCGAACGATTCTCCAAGAGCTGAAGCGCGCGGGCCCTGGCCGATTCTTAAGACCGGCAGTGCCGACGTGCCGGTCGAGTTCGAGGCGAACAGCAGCACAAGAAGGGCGGTGTACATCGGTCAGTCCCTCACAACAACGAGCTTCTTGGCAACTCGGATTTCTTTCTGGCCGCTGGTATAGTCGAGTACATAGCGATAGGTGCCGGAAGCGACGGGCTGCCCGGCATCGTTCCGGCTGTTCCAGCCGATGAGCCTGACCCCGGGCTGGAAGTTTGCGCCCTCGACTACGCGGCAGATTCGTTCGCCGGCGCGGTTGTAGATGGTCAGACTGATTCGGCCGGTATCAGGTACGCCGACGACGAACGTGGTCGAGTCGGTCAGCGGGTTGGGAAAGTTGTGCACGGCCAGGTTCGGGACCAGCGCGAGGGTCAGCACTGCGGAATCGGCAACGGCCGGGTCTTCGGACACAAATCCCCTGACGACGAAGGTGTAGACAGTCATGGTGTCAATGGCGCCGGACATATCGCCGGCCGGCGTCTCGACACGCAGGACAAACGGGTAGGGGCGACCCGGGACGAGGAATCCGAGCGTGGTAATCGGAGCCGATTCGAGCGAGTCAAGCAGGGTTGCACGCCAGTTCGGCGGGGCCGCGACGAGGTTGAGGTCAACGTCTGCGCCGGCCGTGCCCGAGAGCGTGGCGGCGAGACGATACGACCGGCGTTCGCCTGACCGGACACGGCCGCTCGTGTCCGGCTCGATGGAGAGTAGATAGGGCCGCTTGACCTCGATTTCGATTTCCTCTTTGTCGTTGGTCGGGTCTTGGTCACCGGCCAGTCGGGTTGAACAGCTGGCCGTGAACCGGCCCTGGACCGCGACCCAAGCCGGGAAGGCTACTTCAACCGACGAATCGGGCAGCAATGAAGTTCCGACGTTCACGGTCCGGTCGTAGACCGCGCCGATGCGGAACCGGACGTCAAAGTACTTCTCAGTTCTAGTCCCGTGGTTGCGGACCAGCGCCCGGGGCCGGACCGAATCTTGGCCGCGCAGACTTCCGGCCGGTGCGAGGATTATCTCGGTGCCGACGTCGTGCCGCGCCCGGGTTTGGACAATCACCCGCGTTCGGGCAGTGTCGTTTGCGGGGTTTGAGTCGCCGGACAGGGCGGTGAAGCAGACGACGTTCAAGGTGTCAATCGGCTGGGCGGTCCAGGCTGAAAAGGACAGCGTGTCGAACCGGCCCGGGGCCAAGGTTTCCTGAACCGTGGCCGTGTAGTCGGGGCCGATGTGCATCACGACCGGGAAAATCCCTTCAACCGGGCCGTAGTTGCGGACGACTGCGGCCGGAGTGATGAGGTCGCCCGAGTCGGCAAACCCGCTCGGCGCGAGAATCAAGAGCGCACTGACGTCGGGCACGGGCCGGCGCAGCACGCGCACCGAGTCAATTAGCGTGTCGTTTTGCCGGTTGCCGTCGTTTGCCAGTTCGGTGTGGCAGACGATCGGCGCCGGGCCGACCGACTGCGCAGTCCAGTCCGGAAAGGTCAGGGTATCCTGCTCGCCGGGTTCGAGCGAATCGGTGAGCGTCTGCCGATAGTCCGAGCCGATGCGCAGGGTCACCGGGGTCCGCACCGGCATCACGCCGAAGTTTTTGACGATGACGACCGGCGTGCTGACTGTGCCTGAGTCAACCTGTCCTTGGGGCGCAAGCAGTTGCACCGGGCCGACATCAGGCCGGGGCGGCGGCTTGACATAGAGCGCGGCGGCTAAGGTGTCGTTGTGCCGGTTCGCGTCGCCGGTCATGCTTGTGTAGCAGGTAACAGTCTGGTTCCCGGTGTCGGCCGCAACCCAAACCGGAAACTCAATCGTGTCGAGCCCGCCCCGGGTCAGCATTACCTCGACCGCCTCCAGATAGCTCGCGCCGATGGCCAGCGAAACCGGGAAGACGGCAGCCCGGTTGCCGAAGTTCTCGACTACGACGCGCGGGATGACCGACGAGCCGGAGTCAACCGTGTCAACCGGCGCAAGAATCGCGACCGGGCCGACGTCGAGGAACGGCAGGGATTCGTAGTCAACTCGGACCGCAAAGAGCACGGGCAGCACCGCGGGCGTGGCATAGCCCAGCACGCTGCGGTACTGGCAGTAGCGGGAAGCGAGCGAATCGGGCAGCGAATCGCCGTTTGTCGCGGTAAGCCAATCGCTCCAGCCTGTGTCCGGCACCGGGGTCATGCCGGTGCGAAAGGCCATGTCGTTCGTGGTGATGCCGGGCAGGGAGTCGTCCCAGCTCAAGGTGTGCCAGAGCACTTCTACGCCGGCATCGAATACCGATGAGACGTAGGTCTCCTCGTGCCGGCGGTCGTAGGTCGAGCCGAACTCCCGCGCCTGACCGTGATGGCTGCGGGCGGCGGGCACGGTTTCAGCGCGGGTCCAGTCCGGGCCGTAGAGCACCAGACTGGGCCGGCCGCGGTTGTGGTCAAGAAGCAGGAGGTCGGCTGAGCCGTCCTGATCAAAGTCGGCCAAGAGTCCGCCTGAAGCGTTGACCGCCGTCGAACCGACGAACCCGGTGCGGCTGTCGCTGAAGTGGGGCACGCTGCCGGTGTCGTTGTAGTAGACCATCGGCACCATGGTCGTGTCGGATGAAAAGTCGCCCCGGAAGAGGAGCAAGTCAAGGGTCGAATCGGCATCAAGGTAACCGGCAGCACTGCCGCCGTAGCTCGAGCCGGGCCGGATGAGCTCACGGTTGTCAACGGTGAAGCCGGAGTCGCTGCCGTAGTAGATGAACGTCGTCACCATCGTGTCGTATCCGGAGAAGACGAGGTCGAGCCAGCCGTCCCGGTTGAAGTCGGCGGTGGTGATGCCGTGCGGACTACGCTCGGACAAAGGGAGCCAGTCAACGCGGCGGATGGTTCGGTTCGCCCTCATGTAGATGACCGCACTCTGCAGCGAGGTCCACGACACTGAGGCGACGTCGGGCCAGCCATCCCGGTTGAAGTCCGCGACCTCGAGGTTATGGCCGACCTTGCCGTAGAGCGGGAAGACGGTGCGGTTGGCACTCAAGTAGCCATTGGCCGAGCCCCAGAAGACGCAGACCGTGCTGCTGTCCGTGGTTGCCAGGATGTCGAGATAGGTGTCGCGGTCAAAGTCGTGCACCGTCACCGCCTCGCTTTTGCCGCCGGTACGCAGCCAGGTCGTGTCGTCGGCCGACGGGCCTGAGCTCGTGCCCCAATGGATGACGACGTTGCGCGAATGCCAGGCAGCATGAACCAGGTCGGTGTAGCCGTCGCAGTCGAGGTCGGCCAGGTCCACGCCGCCGCCCCCGGCAATCGTATAGAAACGGCTGTTGGCCGAGTCAAACCCAATCGGAGAATTGAAGAAGACCCGCAGGTACGGGCCGGAATCGTCCGGGCAGACTACGTCAATCAGACCGTCGTGATTTAAGTCGGCTCTGGGGATGAACTCGACCGCGCCGCCGGTCCGCCGTGACGCGTAGAGGTTGTCCGTGAAAGTTCCGTCTTGGAAGTCGGGTCCGGTCGTCTCGACCCAGGTCAGTGCGAACCCGAGCGCGACCAGGCTGAAGAGCAGGACCGCGGCCGGAAAACCCTGGGACAGTCCCCGCCGCGTAGGAACGCGGCGCAATCCGGGACAGTCCCGGGTTTTCCGGTGCGGACGGGCGGATGTCACGCCACGAGTTTAGCCGGGTTGGCTGGCGCTGGCAAGTCCTGACCAGTTGACCTTGAGTTGCCGCCGGGCATAATCAGGCAGACAACACGGGAGATGCCGTGCTGCCAACGTCCTCGTTGCGCTACTGCGAGGACGCGCGCCGGCCAGAAGGCGAAGAGCGAGGGCGGTGAGCGGAGAGCGGGAGATGGTAAAGATGAAGGAGAAAGGTGAAAGGGCATATCGGCACCCGCGCCCAAACGCCAGGCGCGGTGCGTCGTGGGTACTGACGCACCGCGCATGTTCGCCCCGTCGAGAGCGCGACTGGCAAACCAGAACGAGCTCTCATCAAGGTAGAGCTGCTAACTGGCTCGGTCTCAATCTCCGTAACCCCGCTGTCTCCGCACGGGTATCCAGCTCTAGCTATGCACAACTCATGCCAGCAACGATCGAACCGGACAGATTTCCTAAAGGAATGCGTGTTTTATGACCGTAGACTTACCCTAAGGCTCTTATTTTTGTGAGCGCAATATGCCGTATTACGCGGCGGTGTGCAGCAATATGCGGCTACTGGTTGATATTGAACTCGACCATCTTGCGGCGGAGCGTGTCGCGATGGATACCCAAGAGCTCGGCGGCGCGTGTCTGGTTCTGTCCGGTCTTGGTGAGCGCCTCGACGATAGCGCACCGCTCGACCGTACGAAGTTCGAGGCTACCGGCAACTTGCTCGATAGTTGCTCCGGACTCAGGCCGTGTTTCGGCCCTGAGGTTCATCACGCGGATAACACCGAGCGTCGGCATGACGTGGCCGAGGGTGATTTGCGAACTGCCGTCGTACTGGGCGCGTTCATACGCCCGCTCAACAACGTTGCGCAGGCTACGCACGTTGCCGTCAAAGATGGAGTTGTTGCCGTCAATGTACTGCTGAATCAGGTGGCGGATGAAGCGGGCAGTAGCGCGTTCAAGCGTGAGCCGGCGTTTGTGGCGCGGGTCGCTGTTCATCTGCTCAATGAAGAAATCAAAGAGCGCGTTGATGTCGCTTTCAACCACCGCGGCCGGCTCGCCTTGCCACCGTTCGCGGAGCGACGGGACCGGGATGCAGTGCTGGACAAGCCGGGCATAGAAGTCCGGTCGAAAGCGCGATTGGAGTTCGGCCATCGTCCGGTTGGTGCTGGCGATAATCCGGATGTCAACTTCAGTCTCGCGGGAGCTGCCGATGCGTCTGATGCGGTGGTACTCGATCGCCCGGAGAAGTTTGGTCTGGGTGTCTCGGTCGAGTTCGCCGACTTCGTCCAGTAGGACGCTAGAGCCGTGGGCCGATTCGAGGATGCCGGTGCGTTCGTCGCGCGCGCCGGTGAACGCGCCCTGTTCATGGCCGAACAACTCGTCCTCGATGAGATTCTCTTCGAGTGCGGCCATGTTGACCGTGAGCGGGTACCGGTTCGGTCCGTCGTCCCAGCGTGGGCTGAGCCGGTGAAGCGCGTTGGCGACCAGTTCTTTGCCGACGCCGGTCCGGCCGAGCAGGAGCACGGTTGCGTTAGTCGGGCCGATGCGCTTGATTTCGTAGACTAGGTGTGCCATCCGGCGGCTCCGCCCGATGACCATATGGTGATGTTGTTGCCAATATCTCTGGTTGGCCTCGTCGAGCGGGCGGAGGGCTTGGGCGTCAATGGTCGCGCAGACCTGGCGATGATAGTCGGTTCCAAACACGTCCTCGGAGACGAATGAGCAGTTGCCGTAACCAGGGTCAACGAGCAGTGAAGAGAACTCGGTCATCTCGTCGGCGCCGAGTCGGCCGGAGACGAAGAGCACCGGGCTGGTGCGGTCAACATTCTCTTGGCGGAGATAGGCGTGAATCAGGAAGCCTTGAACCGCTGCCGGGTCGCCGACCCGCCGGCGCAAAACATCCGGGTAGTCAACTAGGCTCCGGCGGTCGCGGGCGTGGCTGAAGTCAACGTCCTGAACAATCAGCGAAACAAAACGGCCCGCATTGGTCTGGTACCAGCGCTTCAGTTCCGGATACGAAGCCACATATGCGAACTCAAATTCCCGTGCCAGCCGGCCCCGCTCGAACTGCTGCACGGCCTCGATCAGGCTATCGTAGTTCCCTTTGACGTCGTCAACGACTAGGACAACCGGTCGCTGCTCGCCTTCGCTGTTGCTCATCGGTTCGGTCTGGCATTTGGCCCGGGGAATCTCTGGACGGTTCCGGATGTCCGGACTTCCCTCACTGATAGGTCGGAGAAGGTCGCGCCACGCATCTGAAAACAGAGAAGTATAGCCTCCTACCTTGGGGGTGCAAGTCCGCGCGACTCTGCCGAGTCGCTATTGACAACACAAACCCGCTGGACGCTGTTCGCAAGACACAGGAGGCTAAAGGGTGCTGGCAGACCCTGGGACAGTCCCGGGTCCGCCGACGGGCGCGAGGTCAAAGGTCAAAGTGGAAGAAGCGGGAGGAGAGTAATCAAGTGGTCTTGCGGCGGAAGGCGGATGGCCAAAGTGGGCGAACGGCGAGAGGGGAGATTTGGTCGGGTCACCCTCACCCTTGCCTTCTCCCATCGAAGGAGAGGGATTGCTGGGGCGGATTCCCGTCGAGGGAGAGGGAAGAATGGGGCCGTCAAGGGAGAGGGACTGTTTGGCCGGTCGTCGGTTGCATCGGGCGGGATAGTTGCTAATATCCCATCTGTGGCCACTGCCAGAAGCGCGAGCACTGTCGCGGGCGAACTTTGCCGTTTCGTAACCGAGGACGGCCTTGAGCTGCACGGGTTTCTGACTGAACCGGCAGAGTCACTTCGCCGGACAGCCCTGGTTCACGTGCACGGCTGGAACGGCAACTTCTACGAGAATCGGTTCATTTACCACGCAGCCCGCTGCGCGGTCGGGCAGGGGCTGGGGTTTTTCACGTTCAACAATCGCGGTCACGACTACATCGCCGACTTGCTTCGGCCTGCGGTCGCCGACTATGTCCAAGGCGGCGGCATCTACGAACGGCTGGCCGATTGTCGGGCCGACATCCAAGCAGCACTCGGCTTGCTGGAGCGCCGGGGCTACCACCGCTTCATCCTTCAAGGTCACAGCCACGGTGCAATCAAGGCTGCTCACTTCCTTACTCGTACGCTCGAACCGCGCGTGGTTGGGCTAATCCTGCTTTCGCCTTCCGATGACTTGGCTTGGGGCCCGGCCCTGATTGGTGCCGGCTTCAGCCGCGCGCTTGGTCGGGCACGCCGGCTGGTCGGAACCGGTCAGGACCGCCAACTCATGCCTGCCGGCCTGTTGTCCTATCCGGTGTCGGCCGGGACTTTCCTTGACAGTTTTGCCCCGAATTCGGTCAGCGGAATGTTCAATCTGAGCCGAACCATTCGCCGGTCGCTGCCTGAACTGGGTCTGATTCGGGTGCCGGTGCTGCTTGTCGTCGGGACGAACGAAGAGGCGTTTACCATGGCTCCCGAGCAGTTCGTGGCCGCGGCCCGGAAGGCCATGACCGGCACGAGTTCTTTCACTGGTCGCGTTCTCAAAGGCGCATCGCACAACTACCTAGGACACGAAGTGGCCCTCGCCGCGGTATTGCGGCGTTGGCTGGCTGCTCACCGGCGAGCGTGGTCAAAACCGTGACCGACATCTTCACCTTGCTGCGCGATCGGGCGCTTGAGCGGCTGGGACCCGGGGCCGACTACCTGATTCGCGGGCTCTGGAAGGTCGAGCTGGCATTCAGGCCGAACTCGGCCGAGAGGACCTTCCAGTATACTTTTTGGTTGGCGATGAACCAGGCACAGGGATGCTGCTACTGCACCGGCGACGACGAGCGCGGTCGGGAGCTCGTTGGCCGTGACGCCCGGGACATTGTCAAAGACAAAACTTGCCTTTCGATTGCCGTGCTCGACGCGCTCTGCGGTTCGTTGCCGAGGCATCCGGCCGTCGTGCACCGGTTATCCGGCAACCCGATTGAGAAAACCGCCGGCCGAACCGCGATTATCGTGGCTGAGGCAAAACGGCTCGTCGCGCTCACCGGGAAATCACACCCTCGCGTCGTGAACGTCGGCGTGGTCGGCAACGTCATCCGTGAGCTGAAAGGCTGCGGTTACCGCGTGCTGGCGACCGACCTGGAACGGGACCTGGTCGGCAGCACGGTTCATGGCGTTTCGGTTGATGACGGTACTCGAACGTTCGACTACGTGCGCGACTCGGACTTGGCGATTGTGACCGGGATGACGATTGCCACCGATTCGCTGGAACTGATTGTCGAGGAAGCACGCCGGTCTGGTACGAAGCTGCTCATTTTTGCCGAGACCGGGGCGAACTTCGGCGAGGAGTACTGTCGTACCGTCGGCATTGACACGGTCGTGTCCGAGCCGTTTCCGTTCTACATCTTTCAGGGCGTCAGTACGATTGAGGTCTACCGGAGGGAAACTTGAGATTCGACCAAGACTTTGTGCGAAACGGCCGGTTCGAGCTGGAGGGCATCGGTCTCGATTCTCTGCTTGAGCAGTATTCGACGCCGCTCTATCTTTACTCAGGCGCGGTCATCCGCGACAAGTACCAACTGCTTGCGACCGCTTTCCCCCGGTTCTCGGTCCATTACTCGCTCAAGGCCAACCCCAACCCCGAAGTCTGCCGGCTGCTTTTCGCGCTTGGTGCCGGAGCTGAAGTGAGTTCGTTGGCCGAGCTTGAGACTGCGCTCCGGGCTGGTGCCGGGCCGGAGCGAGTTGTGTTCGTGGCACCGGCCAAGACCCGTGCCGACATCCGCGCCGCGGTCGAGGCCGGCATCGCCTGGCTCGTTGTTGACTCGGCCGAGGAGCTGACAATTGCCGACGAGGTCGGCCGGGAACTCGGGAAGGCGGTTCCGGTCCTGTTGCGCATCAACACCATTGAGCAGCCCAAGGCTTGGGAGACGATGGTCGGTGGTCCGTCTAAATTTGGATTCGACGAAGAGACTGTAGTACGCGATGTCGGCCGAGTGAAGACCGGCTCGGCTCGGATTGCCGGCATTCAAGTCTACTCGGCAAGCCAGGTCCTCGACCCGGGATTTCTCGCGAGTCACGTTGAGTATGTGCTCCACCTGGCCGGCCGGCTCGTGCGGCGCATTGGGTTTGAGCTCTCCTGCATTGATTTTGGCGGTGGTTTCGGCGTGCCCTATCGCGAGGAGGACCCCGAACTCGACCTGGCGTCGGTCGCTCAGGCGGCCGCGCAGATGCTTGAGGAACACCGCAGTCTGCTTTGCGGCGTCCGGCTTATCCTGGAGTCGGGCCGATTTCTGGTTGCCGAATCAGGCGTGTTTGTCACCCGTGTCGTTCGGGTCAAGCATTCGCGCGGCCGGCTGTTTGCAATCACCGACGGTGGGATGAATGCATTCGCGCGGCCGGTGGTGATGCGGGTTCAACACCCGGTCCGTCTGCTCAATCGTCTGACCGCGTCTGCCACGACCGACGTGGATGTCTGCGGTCCGATTTGCACGCCGGTTGACTGCCTGGCCCGGGGAGTGAGACTGCCCGAACCGGTCTCAGGCGACGTGCTGGGCTTCCTCAATGCCGGCGCTTACGGGTACACGATGAGCCCGCTTCAATTCATGAGCCGGCGCGCGCCGGTTCAGTTGCTGGCCGACTCCGGCACGTTACGGCCTATCTGACCCGATTTTTGCCTTCACCGTTACCCTCTCCCGTCAAGGGAGAGGGGAGATTTGGTCGGGCTGCCGTCAAGGGAGAAGGAAAAGAGGAGGAAGCGGTAGGAGAATGGTCAAATGGCCAGGTGGTCTAGTGGCGGAAGGCGGATGGCCGGAGGCCGCTGTCAAGGGAGATGGTACCTTAGCGTTACTTAATGAACCGAACGCCTGCGCGGTCGAGCGCCGGTGCGACCAGTGACGAATCGTAAGGCAGGCCGAGCCACTCATCCCGCTCCATGAAGTCGTCAATACTATCCGGCAGTGCGCCCTTAAGCTTCAAAGCGAAGTACCAGTTCCACAGTCCGTCGCGGAATGCCAGGTTCGGCATGGACGAGAAGGCGGTGCCGGCGAGCGCGGCACTCTCTGCCCGGGTCGAAGTCCCAAGCCACCGGGCAGTCGCGGCCAGAGTGTTCTGCGTCCGGTTATTGGCATAGTGGGTCGCCAGACCCATCAGTTCCAGAAACCGGGTAATCTCCGGGCCGCGCGTGGCGATGGCGTGGTTGGTTGAGGCGATGACCGTGCCGGGCCGGTTCTCAAACCGGTTGGGTGGCAGGTCGTGAATCTCTCCGACTATCCGGCTGCCGCCTGAGCGGCTGACAAACGTCGCCTCGGGCTGGCGCATGGCCGCCGCGTCGAGCCGACCCTGCGCCAGCTCCTGCGCCAGAACCGGCCAGCTATCAGCCCGGACAAAGACCACTTGCGCGTTAGTGTCCAGCGGGTCGCGGGTGCGACTGACCGCCGCAAACTCCAACGCTTGGTCAAGACAGTGCAGCGCGGCCGGCTCTCGGCCGACGAATCCGACCCGCACCTGCCGTGCCTGTGCCTTGAGCCAAACGACAAACCCAGCCCAATCATTCACCGGGACCTGATTGTTGACCAGCAACATGTCGCCGCGATACTGGAGCGGAGCGATGATGCGCGTCCCTTTGCCGGCGATGATCGCAAGCATCACGTCTTCAGCGGTCACGAGCCCGACCTCGACCGAGTCACTGACCAGTGCCGACGCTACCTTCCGGTCGGACTCAAGCCCGACCAACAGCAGCCGCAGCACGCGCTTCTTCCGGTCGTACAAGTCGTACAACTGCCGGGGGCTGATTTCCTTCAGGTGCATGCCGTAGCGGCGGCCGAAGTCCGCCGGATACAGACAAGCCGCAAACAGCGGTGCTGCATGGTTGTCAAACCGATAACCGATGCGCAGCGTCGGTTCGGCCGGAATTACCAGAGCCAGCAACAGCATCATTGTCACGACCCGAGCATAGCGGAAAGCGGTTCGTCGTCAAACAACCCGCGGCAACGGTTGACACCCCCGGGTAGCAAGCTAACATGGCCCGGTAACGCGAGAAAGGAACATCATGAGAAAAGTTGCCCTCTTTGTTTTCAACGGCGACCCGTTCTGCTTTATCCACGTGGCCCTGAATGCCATGGATTTGAAGGACCGGGGCTACGACGTCAAAGTCGTCATTGAAGGCGATGCGACCAAACTCATCTCGCTTCTGCGCAACGAGACCAAACCAGGCGCGACTGAGTTCAAGAAGCTGCGCGTTCTCGGACTCGTTGACTGTGTCTGCAAAGCCTGCGCCGGAAAGAACACGGTCCTGCCCGCGGTTGCCGAGCAGGGATTCCGGCTCTGCGACGAACTGTCCGGCCATCCGAGCATTGGCCGGTACAAAGAGGCCGGCTACGAGGTTTTGGTCTTCTAACTCAGCGCGATGCCGGAGAGCCCATTCGACCGACTGGCCGACAGCTACGACGCCTGGTATGACACCAAAGGCAAACTGGCGTTTGCGGTCGAGCTGGCGGCACTGCGGCCGCTCCTGCCCGACTGCCCTAAACCCTGGCTCGAGGTTGGGGTCGGCACTGGCCGCTTTGCTCAGGCCCTTTCGATTCCGCTTGGGGTTGACCCGTCGGCGGCTCTGCTTGAGAAAGCCCGACAGCGAGGCATCAAGGTACTTAGGGGCGAGGGAGAAGAACTGGTCTTCCATGCCGGCACCTTCGGCACGGTCTTCCTCCTCACGACTTGGGAGTTTCTTTCCGACCCGGCCCGGGTCTTGGCCGAGTGTTGGCGCGTGCTCCGGCCAGGCGGCAGACTAATCAACGCCTACCTTGACCGTCATGGCCGGTGGGCTGCGCGCTACGTCGAAAAGGCAAAAGCTGGCCACCCGCTTTTCTGCCATGCCCACTTCGATGACTTCGAACAGGTATCAAGCCTCACCGAACAGGCCGGCTTCAGAATCGTGCAGACCGTATCCACTCTAATTCAGGGTCCGGACGACACCGTTGTTGTTGAGAAACCTCAACCCGGCTACGTCAAAGGGGCGAGCTTCGTCGTCATTGTCGCTGCCAAACCTTCGGGATAGTGAAAACCTGGGAACATCTCGGATTGCGCCGCGTTCCTACGCGTTAGGCGTCAAGCGTAATGCGTACAGCGAAAGCCCCGGGAATGTCCCAGGGCCTTTCCTGAGTTTCCCTAGTGGGAAAGTGGGCCCGGTCCGGGTCGAACGGACGACCGGCTGATTATGAGTCAGCTGCTCTGACCAACTGAGCTACGGGCCCGCGGCAAAAGAGTAGCATCGTTCCGGCGTTAAGTCAAAGCCGTCCCCCAGTTCCGAGATTGACCGGCGCTATTTTTCTTCTGTTTCGGCTTCCGGCTCCGGCGCGGGGACTGTCGTTCCGTTGACCGCACCCGTGCCAATCTCGCCCGGCTGGGCAGCCGGGATACTCTCCGGCTCCACCGGCCTCGTCTCGGTTTCCTGAGAGCCGCCCCGCCGACCGAGCAGGAACGTGCGCGACAGGAGTTCGCCCGGCTCGATAGTGACGGTGAGGATCTGGCGTTGGTACGCCGAGTCGGTTGGAACGACCGTAATGTCGTATTCTCCTGCGCTGAGCTTGCGCAGCAGGAAGCTACCGTCGCGCTCGCCGGTGGTCACTGTTCCCTCTTCTGGTCCGGAATAGCTGACCTGTGACCGAACCGGGATTCTGCTCAGCGAATCGTAGACCACGCCCCAGAGCGAGCCGAAACCGGCCCGTCGGACCACGAGCCTGACCGTATGGGTCACGCGGGGTTCGACTAGCACTGAGTCAACTGCTTGGTTATATCCCGGTGTTGTGGCGGTCACTTTGAGCCAGCCCGGCTCAACGCCCTCGACGACGAATGTTCCGTCCGACTCGGTGTAGGAGTTCCCCTGCTGCACCCCTTCGAGCTTGAACTGGGCGACCAGAGGTGCTCCGCTCTTGAACTCGACGACCCGGATTCGGACCGTGCCATAAAGCCGGGTGCGAAAGCTCGCGCGCAAAGCGACTCGATGGGTCATGCCTAGTTCGCCGTACGGCACAAAGGCGTAGTCGAGCGACAGAGGGCTCAGGTTGATGCCCAAGCCGCAGGTGATTCCGGCAATCGGCGAGAGTGTGGCCAGGTCCTGCGGTCCGGTTCGGTATCCGGCGCGCAGCGCCAGTATGTGCGAAATCAGATACTCGCCGCCTAGGTGCAGATTCGGGCGGCTGTCAATTGGTGCGCTGGCGTCGAGCACCACGGCGAATCTGGGCCGGACAAGACTGGCGCCAAGGCGGAGGACCATCGGTAGTGGGACATTGTCCGAACCATAGCTCATGCCCCAGCCGAGGTTCTGGCCGACAAGCCCGACCCGGACCGGCCGCGCTGCCTGAAAGAGCAGCCCGACATCGGCGCAGACCCCGGTTCCGGTCTGCTCAATCAGGTCATCGTAGAGCGCCTTGAAGCTAATGCCGCAGTCGAGACTGGGCGTAATGCTTGCACCGTAGCCGACAGTTGCGTACCCGCTCCGGGCTGCGACCGGTTGGCTGCGTTGATTGAGCGGGTCCCAGAGTTCGATTCCCTCGGTGGTGGAAAAGACCGCTGCTGCGCCGAACGTTCCCGGTCCGACCGGGGCTGCCAAACTGACCTGCTCATCCCGGACTCCGCCGAACCACTCATGATGGGAAAGCCCAAGCTGTACCGTGCTCAGCCGTCCCAGCCCGGCTGGATTCCAGAACACCGCGCCGACGTCATCGGCAAACCCGGTAAAAGCCTCGCCCATGGCGCAGGCTCGCGGGCTGGTCGTCACTCGGAGCAGGGGAAATGCGGTCGTGCCGGCATCACCGGAACCGAAGACCGCTACGAAAGCGAATAAGAACAGGTTATCGAGCACTTCTCCCTCCTCACCAGCCGGCGCAGTTCATCAACCGAGACCTCGAAGGCGCGCAGCAGCTCTAGTCTCAGCCGCCTTCGGCGTTCACCATTCCTCGCTCTTGTTCTCATCTCTCTACCTCCTGAGAATTGCCTTCTTCAGGGTCCGTTGCGGCAGACCTTTGGCCGGGACCAACTCCAGCTCGTACAGATATATCCCCGGTGCGAGCCGCCGGCCGGCAGCGTTTGTCCCGTCCCACTCCACGGCGTAGATACCCGTCGGCCAATCCTGATTATCAACCAGCGTGATAATCCGCTCGCCCAGGCGGTTGTAAACGGTCAGACTCACCCGGCCCGACACCGGCACCGAGACAATGAACCGGGTCTGCTCCTTGAACGGATTGGCAAAGTTGTGCACCTCGAACTTAGGAACGGCAGTCAGACTCAGCACCGCGGTATCATTTACCGCCTTATTCCCCGAAAGCGACGCCACAATCCGCACCACGCCGCGGAACAGCGAGTCAACATTCCCGGTCAACGTACCTGCCTCGGGCGCAACAACGCGGACGGTGAAGAAAGTCCGGCTCTCCGGTCCTACCCTGCCTAGGTCAGGCAGCCCGTCTTGGTCGGAATCGGCCAGCTCGCTTGCTCCGCTCTCGTCACAGAGTCGCACCTGCCAGCTGTTGCCCGGCACTGCGGCAGCAACATTCACCACCGCTTCAATCGTCCCTCTCGTCTCAACCCAGAGCTGATACGACACCGAATCGCCGACCGCCATGGAAGCCGAAACGTCCGGCTCGACCACCAGCCCGGTCACCGCTCCGGCCACGGTCGTAATTGCCCGGGCCTCATCCTCGGCCGTCTCATCGGCCAGCGACCGCACCCATACCAACGTCGTGTCAACCGTCCCGAGCTTCGCCTGCGCATCAGGCCGTACCTCAAGCCGCAGCTCCACACTTCCGCCGAACGGCGGAATCGGCCCGACATCGGGCACGCCGTTATTGTTCCGGTCTGCAAGCGACTTCCCGCTCCCGTCGCGCAGCTCCCGGCGCCAACCGCCTTTAGACGAATAGAGACTGACATCAGCCCGGTCATCGGCATTCCCCAGATTCGTCACGGTAAAGCAGTACTCGCACGTCGCGCCCGGCGCGGTCTGGCCCTCCAAATCAGGCTCAATGACCAGCCCGGCAACCGTCATCACTTCTGTAGCCAACCTAGCGCCGTCAGCCACACTCGGGTCAGACCCGGAAACCGCCTCCACCGTGCTCGTATCAACCACTCCGCCCAGCTCATCACCCGGTACAGTTAGCCGGCAGACAAACCATGCCGATTCACCCGGGCCGACCTCGCCCAAATCCGGACGCCCATTGCCGTTATGGTCGCTCAAAGCCTCAACGCCGGCCGAATCAAACAACTCCACTGTCCAGCCCGGCCTGGTATTGCGCACAGCGATGTCAACCGTATCGGCCGCGTTCCCATTGTTCATGCACACCAGCCGATAACTCGCGCACCCGCCGGCCGGCGCACGACACCCGGAATCCGGCTCCAGAACTAACAACCGGGCAGCGCCATAGACCGACTGCTCCAGCTTATCATTCCCGGTGTGCATATCCAAATGCAGCGCTGTCGAACAGCTAACAACCAAAGGCCCGGGCTCTAGCACAAACTCCGGAAACGTCAGCTCCGCCGAATCCCCCGGCGCCAAACTGTCGCTCGTTCTCACCTCTGCATACCCCGGTCCGGCCCGGAACACTGCCGGCACCCGGGTTTGACTCGACCCGAAATTCCTCACCCATGCTCTCGGCCGGACGATCGTCCCGGCCCGCACCACCCCGGCCGGCTCGGCAATGCGGATGCAACCGGCATCTCGCCAACTCACCTCAACCCACCCATCCCTAAAGTCATTTGCCGGATTCAGGTCCCGGCCGAGACTCGTCGAACACCGTACCGCCTGCCAGCCTACTTCGGCCGCGCTCCAAACGTCAAAATGCACCGTATCCGACTGACCAGCCGCCACCGATTTACTCCGGTACGACCGATAGCCACTCCCAATCCTCAACTCCACCGGCACCGCCATCGCCCACGGCCCATAATTCGCCACCCGCGCCTTCGGTACGACGCTCCGGCCCGAATCAACCCTCCCCGCCGGAACGATGATATCCGTCACCCCGGCATCAGCCACCACCCCGACAAAGACATCGGCGTGCACCGCGTCGTTCTTATTTCGTTCATCCCCAGCCAAAGCGGTCGAACAAGTCACGCTCACCTGCCCATACGGCTCCGCCTCCCACGCCGGGAACAGAACCGTATCCCTACCGCCCGGCGCGACCAACCGACGCGCGCTCTTCAGATAACCCGACCCAATCCGCATCATCACCGGCACCAGCACCGCACTCGTCGAATGATTCGCCACCACCGCCGCCGGAACAATCCTGACCCCGGAATCAACCACACCCTTCGGTGCGACCACCTCCAGACACGCCGCATCCCGCTCCACCCCCACCACCACGACCCCATCGCCCCAGTCATTTCCAAGACACATATCTCCGGCTAACTCCGTTGAACAACGCACCGCCAACACCCCCACCGGCTCAGCCGTCCACACCGGAAACCGCACCGTATCAACCCCGCCCGCAGGAACAAAGCTGTGCACCACCGAGTCATAACTCCCAACCCGCAACCGCACCGGCACAACACCTCCTGACGTCCCGAAATTCGCCACCACCGCTACCGGCGTCACGATACTTCCGGAATCAACCGCGCCCACCGGTGCAACCACGCCCAATACTGCCGCATCCCGGTACGCGCCCACTAACACCGAATCCCGCTTCCAGTCATTCTCCGGATTGCTATCCTCTGCAACCTCGGTCGAACAAACCACCTCCGACCACCCCAATTCCCATGCCCTCCACTCCGCAAACTCAACCGTGTCCTTCGCCCCTGCCTCAACAACCTTACTCCTCACTGCATTATACGATTCCCCCACCCGCAACCGCACCGCCACCGTGACCGCACCCGGCCCGTAATTCGCCACCCGTGCCAACGGTCTCACCACTGCCCCCGACTCAATCTGCCCCACCGGCGCATACAGGTCCGTCACCGCCACATCCACCCGCCGCACCACTGATACCGAATCAACAATCGCATCATTCTCCGCAACACTATCCCCCTCTAACGCCGTCGAACACCGCACCTCAAAAACCCCAACCGACCCGGCAAACCACTCTCCAAACGCAACCACCGTCGTCTCCCCGGCGCCAACCGCCACCTCACGCCGCTCAAGATAACCCGGCCCAATCCTCAACTCCACCGGCACCACCTCCGGTCTCCTTCCCCAATTCGCCACTAAAACACGCGGCACAACCACCGCGCCCGAATCCACCGTCCCCCTAGGCGCCAACACACCGCAACACCCAACATCACGCCGAACCGAGACCACAACCTCAGCATACCCCGTATCATTCCCCGGTTCAACATCCCCGGCCAACCCCACCCAACACACCACTCCCCACCGCCCGCACGGTCCGGCCTCCCACTCCGGGAACGCCACCGCCGTAGACTCACCAGCCCCCAACCTCACCAGGACCGACTCCTCATACCCCGCCTCAACCCACATATGCACCGGCAAAACCGCTTGACGCACACTGTAGTTCGCCACCCGCGCCTTCGGCACAACCACCGCGCCCGACTCAACCGTCCCCGCCGGACTACTCACCTCCAAAACCGCACCATCCAACCGCACCACCACAAGAACCCACCCACTCACCGTGTCATTCCTGGGAAATGTATCCCCGGCCAGCTCCGTCCAACACCGAACTAAACCCAACCCCACCTCATCGGCCACCCACTCCGCAAAACTCACGGTCACAGTCTCCCCGGGCGCAACGCTCGCACTCGTCGTATCACTGTACCCCGCGCCAATCGTCAGCCGGACCGGTAACAGCGCCGTACTCGTGCCCAGATTCGCCACCCGCGCCCGTGGCGTTACGACGGTTCCTGAATCC
>FWPV01006514.1_pt1 | contig 22187 bp, 17 predicted proteins | sample 2228371 | NCBI WGS metagenome assembly FWPV01 (sample SAMEA103939776, study PRJEB20133) | metagenome | reverse complement strand
GCTGTTCGCCGGAGCAAGTGCAACAGTTAAGGGAGTTCCGGCTGGCGCTTGAACGAAGGCGCTGGCTTCTCTGAACGCGAAGTCATCCAACAAAAGGCTGGCGGATCCATTAACTTCAAGCCAAACGTCAACCGTGGCTGCGGCAGGATCAGCAGAATTGTGAATTACTTGAACATTAGCATTCTGTGCGAACGCATAGCTTCCGGCGCCTGCAACAAGCGTCAGAATACTTGAGATTCGTAAAAATGTTTTTTTCATGTCTCTGGTTTTTTTTAATACTTACATAACTTTCAGAGACTGAAATTGTTCAGTTTACGCCAGTCGCTTCATCGAGAAAATGAGGCAATTTATAGACAGAACTAGTTTTGTTTATTGACTTAAAATGCAGAATTAGAATAGGTTACGATTTCGTTTTTCGGGTATAAGCCTAATGCCAAGTCAGCAAGTCGGACGGTTCAAACTCAAAAACCTTGGAAATGGATTGTTAACAAGTAAAACCACATTGACCAGCATGTAGTGGTGAATAAACTTCGCTTAAGTTGTCTCATTCAATTTTGGTAAGGGAAAGTAAAATTGTCCGCAGCATGCGACTCTTAAATTTCACTCGAAGCGTTTATTCAAAACGGATCGCCTTTACCGGAGAGATGCCGGAAATCATTCTGGCAGGCAACAAAAGGGTGAGCATGCAAAAAAGGAAGGTGCCCAAGTTCACCGCAACCCAAGCGTTCAATGGCATTTCAAAAGGTACAGCGCTGAGGTAGTACGAGGCCGGATCGAGTTGAAAGAATTGGGTATAGCGCTCTAAGAAACCGAGTCCGAGGCCCACGAGGTTGCCAATTCCCAACCCGAGCAAGATCAAATAGGCGGCATTCCACAAAAAGATTCGTCGAACTTGTTTGTTGTTCGCTCCCAGGGCCTTCAATATCCCAATCATATTGGTGCGTTCTAAAATGAGAATTAAAAGCGAAGTAATGATATTGATAGCAGCTACGAGAACCATCAAGACGAGGATAATCACCACATTGGTATCCAATAGACTGAGCCAATCAAAAATCTGCGGTCGGAGCTGCCGCGCATTCACTACCTGGTATTCTGGCGGCACTATTCTCCCCACGTCTTTGGTACTGATTTCCAGCCTGTCGAAATCATGCAACTGGATTTCAAACCCTTCCACCAAATTGGAGTCCCACCCATACAGGCTTCGGATTTGTCGGAGGTCCACTACGCCAAAGGTCTTATCGTAATTATCTAAGCCCGTTTCAAAAATGCCGCAGATCCGAAAGCGACGCACCCGCACCGGCTGGTCTTGACTTTCTATGAAAAGTATCGTCACCTTATCGCCGGTATCCAAGCGAAGTTTTTTGGCCGTGTACTGCGAAAGGAGTATTTCATCTTGCTCTTCTCCCTGGAGCTGAGGTAGGCGTCCGGCTTTTAAACTCGACTCCAAAAAGTGGCGGTCGTATGCAGAATCGATGCCTTTTAATACGATGCCCTCAATGGCTTGTTCTGTTTTGATGATGCCGGCTTTTTGAGCGAAGCCTTGCACAGATCTCACCTCAGGCAAGGCCCTGATTTCATCCAAGTAAGCTGCTTGAGCGCTGATAGGCTTGGCTTCAAACGATTCGTTGAAATCAAGGGCTCGGATAAGGATGTGGGCATTGAAACCTGTAATCTTTTCGGTGATTTCAGTTTTATAGCCTCGCATGATGCCTATCGCTAGAAGCATAACGGTAACAGAAATGGCTATGGCAGCAATACCAATGCGCAGGATAAAGGAGGAAAAGCTTTTTTCTCCGATAGCAAGACGTTTGGCAACAAAATAGCTGAATCTCATGTAGGCTTTTTTACAAGAAGGGAGCATTATACCTTTACTCCCCATTTTAACGCGCTTCAAAAATGCATAAAACTTTCCTTCTTTCTCTGTTTCTCGTGCTCACTTTGCCGCTTCAGGCTGCAGAACCTATTTGTGGTGCAGATCAGGTGGAGGCGTGGTTGCCCTTTACTCGGAACAAGAAGGTGGCGCTGGTGGTAAATCAGACGAGCCGTATTGGCCAGCAACATTTGGTCGACAGCATGCTCAAGTTGGGCATTCAGATTCAATGCATTTTTGCGCCTGAACATGGGTTTCGAGGCGACCACGGCGCAGGGGAAAAGGTGAAATCGTCTAAAGACCTGCAAACCGGCCTGCCTATCATTTCGCTTTACGGCAAACATAAAAAACCCACCAAATCCGACTTAGCGGGTGTTCAACTCGTTATTTTTGATATCCAGGATGTGGGCACGCGCTTCTATACCTATATCTCCACCATGCACTATGTGATGGAAGCCTGTGCTGAGCAAGACATTCCTTTTCTGGTGTTGGATCGACCGAACCCCAACGGATTTTATGTAGATGGTCCTGTGCTGGATACTGCCTACCGCTCCTTTGTAGGGATGCATCCTGTGCCGGTGGTGCATGGTATGACTATAGGCGAATACGCCCAGATGATCAACGGAGAAGGCTGGTTGGCCGGAGGAATTCAATGCAGTTTGGGGGTGGTTCCCGTTCAGCAGTATGGCCACGCCGACCGCTACAGTCTGCCAGTGGCGCCATCGCCAAATTTACCCAATGATGTAGCGATAGCCTGGTATCCGAGTCTCTGTTTTTTTGAAGGCACACCAATCAGTTTAGGACGTGGAACCGACAAGCCTTTTCAGCTCATCGGACATCCTAACTGGAAAGGCAAAGCCTGGGTGGATACTGTTTTTGTTCCGGTTTCTATTCCCCATGCCGCGCCCAATCCGCCTTTGAAAGGCGATACCTGCTACGGGTTAGTTTTCAATGCCCCACCCGATACTGAAGGTATTTTACATCTGGAATACCTGTTTCAGACTTACGATAGCACCCAAGCAGGCTATTTTACTTCCTTCTTTAACTTATTGGCCGGAGGCAAAGAGATGGCCAAGGCAATTGAAAAGGGGATGAGTTATGAGGCTTATCGTCAAACCTGGCAAGCCGATTTAAATCGCTTTAAAGAAGTGAGAAAACGATACCTCTTGTACCCGGATTTCGAGTAGAAATTCCAAATTCCAAAAAAAAATAGGGCTCTTGGCCCTCGGCTCTTGGCCCTTGGCTCTTAGCCCTCGGCTCTTGGCCCTCGGCTCTTGGCCCTCGGCTCTTGGCCCTTGGCTCTTAGCCCTTGGCCCTTGGCTCTTAGCCCTTGGCCCTTGGCTCTTAGCCCTTGGCCCTTGGCCCTTGGCCCTTGGCCCTTGGCTCTTGGCTCTTAGCCCTTGGCCCTTGGCTCTTCTCAATCTAAACTTCCTTATCTTGCCGTATGGGTTTTGGTGGTACCATATCGGCCATGATTTCAAGCTTGCGGAATAACGCAGCTTTGCTCAGGCATAGGTCGATATTTAAACGAGGCGAGGAGACCCGTTTTCTCGGTAAAGACCCTATCGAATTTGAAACAGCGTATCCTTCAGGGAAGGAAGAAGAGGCGAATCCTATGGACTCATGGGATGAGGCTAAAAAGGAGAGGGTAGCAAAAATTGTGGCCCAGCGCGTAAAGGAATTAGAGGAGGAGCGAATCCGAAAATTAAAGAACAAACGCCTTATCACTGGTATCGCCGTGCCCATAATTGTCTTGCTTGTTTCCTTCGGTATGTATACGCTGCTCACTCAAATTGATGAGGAAAAGGTGGAAGCCAGGAACAAACAAAAGATGATTCTGGAAGAGCAAAAGAGGCAAGAACAGGTCTTTTACCTCTTGGAGGATGCGCAGCTCTATGAGCGAAAAAGAGACTGGAAAGAGTCTATTCTGCGCTATGAAGAAATTCTAAAGTTGTATCCGGGACACGGCGAGGCGCAGCGTTCCATCGCTCGAATCAACCAATCCATTGTGCAAGACAGTTTAGAGAGGGTTGAATTTAAAAACTTAGGACGATAGCCTATTATCAACCCCCGGTTCGTGTAGCAGTTCCGGCGCTTTCTTATTCATCGCTCGCACTACCAAAGCTAAACTGAGAATGGAACATAAGGCGCCTAAAGCAAAAGCGGCTCCCGGGAATTGAAGGCTTGCATCTTTCTCCGCAAAAGTGGCGTAAACATTCGTCATCAGAAGCGGTCCAACGATACTCGACAAGCTTAGCATAGCCGATAAGGCTCCTTGGAGTTCGCCTTGTTCGTTGTTGGGTACTAAATTCGACATAAAGCCTTGGATTGCCGGACCTGCAATACCGCCCAAACTATAGAGAACTAAAATCGCATACAGCATCCAGGCTTGGTTAGCGATGGAAAAGAGGAAAAGTCCGACGATATAAAACAGGAACCCAACAACGATAGCGCGCTTTTGGCCAAGCTTAGGAATAGCCACGCGAATTAAGAGTCCTTGAACCAAGGCCGACATCAAGCCTACAAACCCAAGCGAATACCCTACTTCGGCGATGGTCCATTCAAATTGATCCATGGTGAAGTAATTCCAAGTAGATTGCACGGCATGGGAGGCCACATAAACGAAAAAGAGTCCGCCGAGCATGGCCCGCAACTGCGGAAAGGCCAAGATCTTTTGGATGGTTCCAATAGGATTGGCTCGTTTCCATTCAAATTTCCGGCGGTTTTCTTTACTCAGCGATTCAGGTAAAATGAAATAACCGTAAATCAGGTTCAAAGCACTAACCACTGCCGCAGCATAAAATGGAACTCGGGTTCCAATCTGCCCAAGCAGTCCGCCAATAAAAGGTCCTAAGATGAATCCCACACCAAATGCCACACCGATGAGTCCGAAGTTCTGTGCCTTCTTTTCCGGCGTGGAAACATCTGCGATATAGGCCGAGCAGGTGGTGAAACTGGCGCCGAAAATACCGGCTAATATTCGGCCTATGAACAACCAGGCATACGTTGGCGCCACCGCTAAAAGGAGGTAGTCCAATCCAAAGCCCAATAAACTTAAAAGCAAAACAGGTCGGCGTCCGTAGCGATCGCTCAAGCCACCTACCAAAGGCGCAAAGAGAAATTGGAAAAACGCGTAGACAAACATCAGAATCCCACCGTAGCGCGAAGCCTCAGCCAAGGAAACTCCTTTCAACTCAGAGATCAGTTCCGGTACCACCGGTATAATGATACCCAATCCAATCACATCCAAAAGGAGGGTAACGAAGATGAAGCCTACGGCTGCGTTTTTCATGAGGGTGAATTATGCACGTTCAAAGAAACTGAATTGGACTAATCAAAACTTGATTCTTCATCGAAAGTTTTAGCCGAATCTTTTACCATGTTCTGTATGCCGTTCAGTTCTTTTTTGGTGAGGTAGCGCCATTTTCCAACGGGTAAGTCGAGCGACACATTCATGATTCTGATTCGCTTTAGCTTCACCACATCGTACTCCAAATATTCGCACATGCGTCTGATTTGACGGTTGAGTCCTTGGGTTAATATTATTCGGAATGTGAATTTACCGGTCTGTTCTACTTCACAGTTCCGTGTAACCGTATCCAGTATAGGAATCCCGTTGGCCATCCTTTTAATAAACTCAGGCGTAATGGGCTTGTTCACTGTAACCAAATACTCCTTTTCGTGGTTGTTCCGTGCCCGGAGAATTTTATTCACGATGTCGCCGTCATTGGTCAGGAAAATCAGGCCTTCGCTCGGTTTGTCTAATCTACCAATAGGAAAGATGCGTTTAGGATACTTGATATAGTCGATGATGTTGTTCTTCTCTCTTCGGGTATCCGTGGTGCAAACGATGCCAACCGGTTTATGAAAGGCTAGGTAGACAAACTCATCTTTTGGAGGAGAAATCAGCTTACCATTTACGCGTACTTCATCGCCCGGCATCACCTTAGTCCCCATTTCAGGGACCTTTCCATTGATGGTCACTTTCCGGGCTTCAATTAATCCATCTGCGGCTCTTCGAGAGCAGAATCCAACTTCGCTAAGGTATTTATTTATTCGGGTGCCTGACATGGGCGCTTGAGCTTAGGTTATAGGTGCCGATTAGTGAGGGTTTAGGTTACTCGCCTTGGAAGATTTCGCTTGCCATCCGCATCGCTTCAGCAAAAGCATCATCCAGAACGCCGGTATCTTCATGGACTGAGCGGAAATAGTGGAGCAGGTTTTCAGTTGGCATATTACCGGTGAGTTTATCGGTAGCCATCGGACATCCACCGAAGCCTTTTAGAGCACCGTCAAATCGGCGACAGCCGGCCTCATAGGCAGCGGCAACCTTGGGCTCCCAGGTATGTGGTGTGGTATGGAGGTGGGCACCAAACTCCATATCGCGGTAGGCCGGGATTAGTTCGCTAAACAAATAGCGAATGGATTCAGGAGTGGCCACGCCTACGGTATCGCTAAGAGAAAGAATCTTTATGCCTCTATCGGCCATTCGGCTCACCCAACGCCCTACAATGGCCGCATTCCAATCGTCGCCATACGGATTACCAAATCCCATGCTTAAATACACCACCAGTTCTTTGCCTGCTTCTTCAGCGCGCTTTTGTATGTATTCCACACGGATTAAAGATTCGGCAATGGTAGAATTGGTATTCCTGAGTTGAAAGGTCTCAGAAATGGAAAAGGGGAATCCCAAGTAGTGTATTTCTTCATGCTTGCAGGCTATATCGGCACCTTTTTCATTGGCTACAATCGCCAGTAGCTTGGTCTGGGTGTTTTTCAAGTCTAAACCGGCTAGCACCTCAGCGGTATCGCGCATTTGCGGGATGGCTTTGGGCGACACAAAACTACCGAAATCAAGGGTCTCAAAACCTACCTTCAGCAGTGCGTTCAGGTAGCGGATTTTATCTGAAGTAGGAATAAAGTCATGAATGCCTTGCATCGCATCACGCGGGCATTCAATAATTTTCACAGCCATTTATGCTTTAAATTTCGTTCAAGAGAGTCCAAAAATAAGCAAAAGCCCAGCGTTTTTAATAACTTCGCAGCCTTGTTTTCAAAACAGCGCAATCATGTTGCACAACGAAGAGAAAGATGAATTGACCCCGCCAACTCAGGAGGAAAACACGTCGGATGTGAATCCGGTAGAAAACGTGGAATCTGTGCCGGTAGATGAGATACCGGATAACGACGACCAGGAAGAGGAAAGTGATGTTACTTACCGCATGGACGACGACACAGAATCAGAATCTGAAGTTGATCTCAGAACCCTTTCCAAAGAGGAATTGGTTGACTTGGTAGAAAAGACCATTAAAGAAGGTGAGCTATCGGCTGCGGCCAAGTTGGCTCAAGAGGTGCGTGTTATTTTAGATGCGATGCGTCAGGAAGAATACGATAGTGCCTTAGAAGCTTTTATCGAAGCCGGTAACGAAAAAGACAATTTCGAATTCCGCGTAGATGAATTCTACCGCCGCTTTGATGCAGCCTTCCGCGAGATTCGTCAGAAACGTGCTGAGCAACGCCAAAGAACAGAAGACGAGAAGTTGAAAAACCTAGCGGCCAAAAACCGCATCTTGGATCAGCTTCGTGAAATCACGGAGAACAATGAGACAGAAGATTCATTGGCAAAAGTGAAGGAACTGCAAAGCGAATGGAAGAAGATTCGCGTAGTGCCTAGAGAAAACATTCAAGAACTGTGGGATTCTTACCGCGTTTACCTCGATAAATTCTACGATAACCTCTCCATCAACTTTGAGTTGAAAGAGCTGGATAGAAAGAAAAACCTGGAAGCGAAGATCGAACTCTGCAAAAAGGTGGATGCCCTGCAAGAAGAGAGCTCGATCAAGAAGGCCATGATTATGCTGAACAAATACCACGATGAGTGGAAGCATACCGGCCCGGTTCCGCAAGAATACAGTGAAGAAATCTGGACCCGCTTTAAGGCGGCTTCCGATAAAGTATACGAACAGAAGAAAGGCGAGCTGGATAAGATCCGCGTGAAACGCGTTCACAACTTTGAGCTGAAATCGGCTTTGCTTGAAAAACTGGAGCAAATCAGCACCGTACAATTCAATTCGCCAAAAGAGTGGATCGCCCAGACGCAAGCCATCGCTGACTTGTTTGAAGAGTGGAAAAAGGTTGGTCCGGTGCCCAAAGAGCATAACGACAGCATTTGGTCTAAGTTCAAGGAGCTGCGCAATACCTTTTACCGGAATAAGAACGCCTACTTCAAATCGCTCAACAAAGAGAAGAACGAGAACCTGGAGCGCAAAAAGCAGCTCTGTGAAAAAGCTGAAGCAATTGCAAGCAGCGACGACTGGAACAAGACGACCAATGAGTTGATTCGCTTGCAAGGCGAATGGAAAAAGGTAGGACCGGTTCCGGAAGGTGTTTCTGATGAGGTTTGGAAGCGCTTTAGAGCCGCGTGTGATATGTTCTTCAACAAGAAGGAGGCACATTTCTCCGGACAAAAAGAAGAGCAGCAACAGAACTTAGAAGCGAAAAAGGCCATCATTGAAGAACTGAAAGCCTTGGCAGGGAATGAAAATGCGGATGCTGTTTTCAAGCAATTGAAAGACATTCAGAAGCGTTGGGCTGCCGCGGGATTTGTTCCGTTTAAAGCGAAAAATCAAATACAGAAGGAATACAGCAGCTTGGTAGATGAGTTCTACAAAAAGTTCAAACGCAATGCCGACGAAATGAGTGAGGCGCGCGCGATGGAACATTACCAAGAATTAGCTGATATGCCGGATGGTGATAAAAAACTACAAGGCGAAGAACGCCGTATTCGCGAGAAAATCCGCTTCCTGAAAACGGAAGTAGAGACCCTTGAGAATAACATAGGCTTCTTCTCTAACAGCAAAACGGCCGGGGCTCTGATTAAAGGCATTCAAGACAAGATTCAAAAGGCGAATAGCCAGATGGAGCGTCTGAATAAGGAGCTAAAGGCGATTAAAAAACTCTACTAGTGTTTGATCAAGCACGTAAGTATGCTTGGTATTACCTCAATGCCAAGACAAAACACGGCGTACACTCACCCTTTGTGTATGATCTGGTGACTCAGGTTTTGGAAGATAAATCAGAGTACCCGGAGTATGCGGCGGTTGAAAAATTGCGCTTATCGCTTCTGAATAATAAGCTGGTTACGGAAGTAGAAGACTTCGGTGCCGGGGCAGCAAATCGGGGGAATACTTACGAGCGCAAGGTGTCGGAGATAGCGGCAAAAGCGGCCAAACCGGCCAAATGGGGCAAGCTGCTCTACCGATTGTGTCGCTATTTTCAACCCAAGTACATGCTGGAGCTGGGAACGTCTTTGGGCATCAGCTCTGCCTATCAGGCGGCAGGTGCGGCGAGCGAAGGACAAATTCCCGAGTTTTATACCCTAGAGGGCAGCGCTAACCTGGTTGAGTTAAGCCAAATCAATCTAAAAGACTTGGGGCTATCTTGGGTTAAACCGGTACAGGGCAATTTCGACGAGACCTTGCAGCCCTTGGTGGATAGCCTGAATCAAGTGGATTATGCTTTTATCGATGGCAACCATCGCAAAGAGCCTACCCTACGCTACTTTGAGCAGCTTTTACCGAAATGCCACGATCAGACTTTACTGATTTTTGACGATATCTACTGGAGCAAAGACATGAGCGAAGCCTGGGAGGAAATCAAAGCGCATCCGCGGGTAACGGTTAGTGTGGATCTATTTTACCTCGGACTCGTCTTCCTTCGTCCGGATCAAGCTGAAGAGCACTTTGTAATCCGGTTTTAAAGGTCAAGTCGGGAACTTGGCCTGAGTAGACTTGGGACTAGGAGGGCAGATTCCCATGTACAATTTACTTCACCAAAATACGCCGGTAGCTTACGCCAAAGCCGCTGAAGCAGCCGATGGCCCCTTGCAGATTTGATTTCAGTTGCACGGGTGTAGCAAAAGGATTTCCGGTATTGCCACGTAGCGAAAAATAAGAATCCCAGAAAAGGTAGCTGGAACGGTCCATGCTGTTCAAGTAATAATCGATGGTATCGCCCAATTCAAACTCACGGGAATAGCGGAAGTCCCAGGTTTCTCCGTTGATAAATTCATCATCTCGAATCACATCGCCATCGGTAAGTGAGCCCCAGCTTCCAATCACACTATCGCCACCCAGTTTGTACATCATGCGATAATTGTTTCCGCGTTTGGGAGGGTCAAAAAAGAAAACAGTAAGCAGGCCGGTAGTGTCGTCCTCGTATTTTAACTTCATGTGAACAGAGTCGATAGGCACCGGGTTTGGAATACTGGTGAAGCCAAGAACTTTTTTGTTGCCTACTTCAATGTTCAAGCGATACACTTTACCGGCTTGTCCTTCTAAAAACGAACTATAATAAACACCGGGCAGAACGTCTTTCAATACTTCCCGGAGTTGAATGGCGTTTTGATCCCAAACGGTATCTTGTCCGCTTACAGTGCCCTCTGTAACATGTACAATGGCATCACTTACAGCGGGTAGTCGTAAATCCGGGTTCATGTAATCCACCGTCTCGCTGATGATGACGTAATTTAAGAATTGGTTAAAATCATTGATGTAGGCTTCCACCACCAGCTCTTTTGGGGCAGATGGTAAATCCAAAAAGATTTCCTTTTCGCAAGCTGAGAAAAGCATGGCAACAAGTACGGTGTAGATCCACTTTTTCATATTAGAACTTAAAATTCCAGGTTACAGATGGCAAAATGGGGAAGAGGTATACCATTTTTGCCGAGATGCGGTTGTTATCGCGGTCGGCATCTAGGTAGATGAAATACGGATTCTGTCGGTTGTAAAGGTTGTAAATAGAGAAATTCCAGGTAGAGGTAAAGCGTTTATTCTCTTTTCCGGAAGGGGTATAATTAAACGAAATATCCGCTCGGTGGTAAGCCGGCATGCGGAAGGTATTGGCTTGGGCATACAAATCGAGTATGGTGAAATTGGGATTTTGGTTACTGAAATCAATACCAAAATTGTAAGCAAAGCGGCCTACCGGTAAGGTGATAACGTTACCTGTTCCGTAAACGAACACGAAGTTAAAATCCCATTTATCGCTCAATTCTTGCGTCAAAACTACGGAGACATCATGTCGCCTATCGTAGCGGTAATAGAACCAATTTCCATCATTTAATCCATCAAAACGGCGCTCAGATTTTGACCAGGTATAGCCAATCCAGCCTGTTGTTTTGCCGTATCGCTTTTTAAAGAAAAACTCTATGCCATACGAAAGGCCTTCGCCAAATATGATTTCCGCTTCGAGGTTTTGATTGAAGAAGAGGTTGGCGCCGGGCTTAAACTCGATTTGGTTTTGCATCGGTTTATAGTAAAGCTCCACCGAGGTTTCGTAGAGGTTGTCTTTGAAGTTCCTAAAATACCCAAAGGCCACTTGATCCGCCATTTGCGGCGCTATCCGGGCACTGCTCGGAATCCATAAGTCAGAAGGTAAGGTGGCGGCAGAACTGGTAGCCAAGTGCAGATACTGAAAGGTTCGGGTATAGCTGGCTTTTATGCTTTGCTCGCTGTTGATCAAGTAGTTCATCGCTAGCCGCGGCTCCAGTCCATCCCAAAAGGCAATAGACTCACCCGGAGCATAGCGGATGATTTGATCTGTGCGTACGCCATTTGATTCGTAGATTACTTGATCATACGGTCCAACTTGGTTAAAGAAGGAATAGCGTAAGCCGGCATTTACCTGCCATCTGGAACCCAACTTTTGCTCAAGGCTGGCGTAGATAGCACCTTCGTGAGCAAACTGGCTGTTGATTTTACTTTCTATATCATTTTCACCGTCTAACTCTCCACTTAAAATTCCGGGCTGAAACGTATGGTAAATGTACTGTCCGCCAAATTTCCATAAGCTTCTCTTGCTTGGAGAATACAGCCATTCGTTTTTTAAGGTCCAGTCTTTCAGTCCGCTGCTGATCCGTATTATGATATTGTCAAAATCCACTTGCGAACTCAGGGTGAAGTCGTTGTAGCCTAAGGAAGCTTCATACGAAAGGCTAGGACTTACCTGACGTGCATATACTGCGGTGGCTAAAGCATTACCCCAGTTTACGCCGAAGCTGAAGTCTCGCCGGTCTGCCGGAGCATAGCGGAACGCGTCGCGGCCAAAATAGGCGGTGATGGTTAGCTTGTCTTTGTTGGAGAGCAGGAACGAAAATTTGCCGTTGAGGTCGTAAAAATAAAGTTGGTTGCCTTGAAGCGAATCAGGTAGAAAGGGTTTGGCTACCGCGTCCAAGTAGGTTCTTCGGGCGGTGAGCAAAAAAGAGCTTTTGCCTTTTTGGATGGGGCCTTCTGTTGCAATCCGGCTGGAAATCAGGCCTATGCCTCCGTTTGTATGGAATTTATTGAAATCGCCATCGCGGGTATTGACTTTGATAATGCTGCTCAATCTTCCGCCGTATTCAGCCGGCATGCCTCCTTTAATCACTTCTACATCTTCTACCACATCGCCATTAAAAACAGAGAAAAAACCCAACAAGTGGGAGGCATTGTAAACCACACCATTATCTAAAAGCACCAGGTTTTGATCCGGACCTCCGCCTCGAACGTAGATTCCGGTATTTCCTTCGCCTCCCGATTTTATCCCGGGCATCAGGGTAATGGTTTTTAGCACATCGGTTTCGCCAAAGAGCACGGGCAGTCTGCGCATGGTATTCGCATCAATCGAAACCCGACTCATCTCATTTTTGATTACATTATCGTTGCTTCGAACATCGCTGATGATGACTTCATCGCTGGTGATTTTGGAAGGGGTGAGTAGAATTTTAAGCGTGGTATCTCGGCGTAAATCGAGTAGAATAAGTTTGTCGGAGTAGCCCAGGTAGCTGAATCGTAAGCGATGTGCACCGGGACTGAGCGCAATTTTGAAGCGGCCATCAGCATCGCTCACCGCGCCTTTGGATGGGTTGTCTAGGTCGAGCACCGTAGCGCCAATCAACAGCTCCCCGCTAATTGAATCGAGAATTTTTCCTTGTACAGTATACCCTTGAGCCTTTGCAGTCCAAGCCAATAAAAAACTAACTAAAAGGAGTATTGCCGACTTTAGGCTATTCACGGTTTTTTAGGCTTGAGCGAATATGTTTCAACTGAATCACCCTGCCTTACTTCAATAGTTATGCCTTTTCTTTTGTTCGGAAGTTCTTTTATCGTTTCTACCATGAATTCACCTTTTTTGAGGTCGCGTTCCAGTTGGTAAAGTACCTTGCGTTTTCTTTTTACGCGGATGCTAATATGCTGATCTTCAGCTGAAAAATAGACCAGTCGAACCTGTCCATAATACGTTGTAGGAATAGGTTCTAACCACCGGCTTTGTCCGTAGTCGAAGAGTTTATCCCCTCCCAGAATCCGGTTTGCAATTTTGAAATCAGGTATTCCCCAACCCAAGATATTATCCGGGTCGGCAGCTTGAGAGGCACTCCACTTCAAGGCATCCATCACTTGGTAAATGCTTGCATTCGGATTGGCTTGCATCAAACATGCAATCATGCCGCACATCACCGGTGAGGCGAAGGAAGTTCCATTGCTGTTGTAAAACTTGTCTTTGCTGCTGGCTACGATGGTGCCCGCTGCTCTGGCTACGATGGTCGGTTTAATCCTTCCATCTGCGGTTGGGCCATAAGAGCTGAAGCTGGCATGTACATTATCGGCATCTACACCGCCGATGGTTAAGATACTGTCGGCATCGGCCGGGATACCTACAAATTTCCACGGACCATCTCCTTCGTTTCCGGCAGCATTGCAAACCAGTAAACCTCTGTGGGCGCAGAGTGTAGCTGCTCTCGACGCGATGCTCTTACCGTTCAGGCTTTCAAAGCTATGGTCCATGTCTGAATCGCCAAATTTGGTATAGCCTAAGGAGGAGTTAATCAGATCGGCACCCAGGCTATCGGCCATCTCTGCGCCGGCAACCCAATTGGCTTCTTCAATCGGGTATTCGGTATTTGCATCTTCGGTTCGGATAAGCCAGTAATTGGCTTTGGGGGCCGTGCCGATAAACTTACCCGGAACATAGGCTGCCATGCAAGAAAGCACGTTCATACCGTGGGAGTCGTCTTCGTATACGCTGGAGTCGAAGTCAACCAAATCGCTAATGCCCCACAAACGTCCCTCATCCCTGAGCGATTCAAAGGTTTTCATTTTACCGGCTTGGTAGAATCCGGCATCCAGAACGGCGATGAGGATGCCTTGTCCTTGATAACCAGATTTGTGCAGGTCGATACCGTTGATTTGTTCTATCTGACGGAAGCCTTCGCCGTAGTCTGTGCTATTGGTGGGTTCATTTGATCCACCGGCGCTGCGCAGGTATTCGCTCACCGGGCTCGGACCTTTCTTTTCGGTATCAAACTCAATGCGGTGGTAAAGTAAACGGGCGCCCTTAACAAAAGGTAGGGCTTTGATTTTATCGATTAAGCTTGAGTCGGTAGTGCGGATAGTAGCCGCATTAAACCAGCGGGAGGTATGCAAAACCTGCACACCGGTAGCGCTAAGTCCGTCTCTGTAGCTCGGGTTAACCGGAAAGTCTTGTTCCGTCACCGCGATACCGTGTTTCGCTCTTCGATCAAGGGAGCGTTGCGACAAAAACTCCAGAGGTCGGTTCACGGAATACGGACTATTCTGCTTATCGCTAAATTCAACCCAAAATTTGTAAACTTTAACTTGGGCTTGAGCAGTATAGGAAGCTGCAATGCAGGCTGCTGCGAGAAAAAGAGTTCTTAGCATATCGGGTGGAAAAATACGGAAATATTTTCGCCTCATGGGGCGCTAGAGCGATGAAATACCTTGAATTATCGCTAAAGAATGGGCTTAGGCTTTGTCTTGTTCGTAGGAGCTGTGAATCCAGCCACCGCCAATCACGTCTTCTCCATCATAAAACACCGCCGATTGGCCCGGAGCGATAGCGTTTACATGGGCATTGAAGTCGACACGCACCAACTCACCTTCTGCATGCAAGCTAGCCAAGGTTCCGGGGTCTTTGTAGCGAATCTTAGTCAGGGCGTCTATGCCCTCCGGAATTGCGTCGTATTTCTGTAGGTTGACATTTCGAACCCACATGCCATTGCGGGCCAGTTCTTCCTGGCGCCCTAATACAACGGTATTGGAATCCGGACGAATTTCCGTTACGTACATCGGCTCACCCAGCGCAATCTCCAAGCCTTTACGCTGACCTATGGTATAAAATGGATAGCCTTTGTGTTGACCTAATACGGTGCCGTCTGCCAAGATGAAATCGCCTCCGTCTACACGGGCTTCCAGTCCTTCTACTTGGTTGCGTAAGAAGGCACGGTAGTCGTTATCCGGCACGAAGCAGATTTCGTAGCTTTCACTTTTTTTAGCGAGGTCGATATAGCCCATGTCAACGGCCATCTGTTTGATTTCCGTTTTGTGGTATTGTCCCATTGGGAAAAGTGTACGGGCTAAATTTTTCTGCGCCAAGCCCCAAAGCACATAGCTCTGGTCTTTGTTTAGGTCTTTACCACGAGAGATGAAGTAGCGGCCATTGTCGGCATTGAAGTTACGTTGCGCATAGTGACCTGTGGCGATGAACTCACAATCCAATTGGTCAGCACGCTTCAGCAGCGCTTCCCACTTGATGTGGGTATTGCAAAGCACGCACGGGTTAGGTGTGCGACCGGCGAGGTACTCATCAATAAAGTTATCAATCACAAAATTCCCGAACTCATCGCGGATGTCGAGAATAAAATGGTGAATACCATGCTGCACCGCAATGGCGCGCGCATCGTTGATGGAGTCCAAACTACAGCAGCCGGTTTCCTTACCATTCACCTTGGAACTTTCATAGTCCCAGGTTTTCATGGTAATACCCACTACTTCGTAGCCTTGCTCCCGAAGCATGATAGCCGTTACGGTACTGTCGATACCGCCACTCATGGCCACCAATACTTTTCCCATTTTACTCATTGCGCCACAAAGGTACAAAAGATTAGAATGAATCTAAATAGAGTCCGAAAGTAGAGACCCCGTTTTGCTTCGTCACACTTTCAGGTAGGGTTGAGAAATGAGGCCCGAAAGTAGATGCTTCGCAACACTTTCGGGTGAGGCTAAGGTTGAGCGTCTGTAGGGGCGACACATGTGTCGCCCCTACAGACAGGACCAGCAGGATAGCTCTTCGGGTACGCTGTGTTTCGTTCCCCTCAAGCTGGCTGTTTCGTTTTTGTGCGGGGCTTGAAAATTTGTTCTTCTTAGACCTTGCGTTTCGTTTTCGTAGGGGCATGTGTCGCCCCTACAAACGGAGCGGATGAGACCATAGTTTATTTGGCGACTATATGACCTTTTACCCCCGACTCGTATCACACGACAACAAAAAAGCACCCGTAGGTGCTTAGCGGAATGGGTTGTCCAATGGTCTTACATGTAGTGAATGATGAAAGAAGCCACGAGCAAAGTCAGGAAATGGTAGCTTGTGTTGATGCCAAAGAGTTTGATGGACGGATTTTCCCAGGCCATGCGACTCAAATCGCTAGGGAGGTAGAAACCTAACCAGGTAAATAAGGCGGCCATCGTGGCCATCATGCCTTTGGTCATTTCCGGACTAGCTGCTAATCCCCAGGTTTCTGGATTCCAAACGGCTATGTTGTGGGCAAAAACCCAGGCCATCAGAAATTGTCCGATAATCATAATGGATAGGCCCTTAATCATCACACTGGGTGCGGGTTTTTCATCCATATTCAGTCCAAGCTCCTTGGCCCAGAGCTTACCAAATAGTGGCGTGTACCACAGAAATCCTAAAAAGAAATTGGCCACAACGGCGATTAAAATCGCGGTAAAATTTAGATCGATGTTCGGTTGCATATCAGGTATAATTGATTGTTTAGCAGGTAATTAAAATCAATTTAGCGAAAAGGAATTAGACTTTGTAGACTTTTGACAAGAGGTACTTCTCCTTCGATGAAATTCTGCAGAAACGAAGCTACTGTTTTGAAATACTGTGGTTTAGAGTTGGATTCACGTTCACCTTAAAGTATCAAAGCTTTTCTTAGATTTGAGCATGCCCTACCGATTTACATTCGCAGCTGATCCTTTGCGCTTTGCGCTTAAACAAAATCCGCTGTTGTTATTTTTTTTCGCCTCTTTTTTGGTGGTCTGGGCACTCACCTTGGTTTTTACTAGCGACCTGAACAATTGGCTGCTGGAGAATCTCTTGACCGTGGTTTCGCTCATTTTCCTTTTCAGTACCTACGGCAAGTACCGCTTTAGCGATGCCTCCTATACGCTCATCTGGTTCTTTCTCTGTCTGCACGTATACGGCTCGCAGCATACCTATGCCGAGAATAATTTTGGCTATTGGCTGCAAGACCTTACAGGCACGGAGCGCAATCACTACGACCGGATTGTGCATTTCGCCTTCGGGTTTTTGCTGGCTTATCCGGTCTATGAAGTGTTCACCCAATGGAAGAAATACCCGCTTTCGCTGGCCCGCTGGATGCCGATTCAGTTAACCCTTTCCGTGAGCAGCCTCTATGAATTGCTGGAATGGGCCGTAGCTGATATCTTCTTCCAAGAACAGGGTGTGGCCTACTTGGGTACGCAAGGCGACGCTTGGGATGCCCAAAAGGATGTCTTCCTCGCCTTGCTCGGAGCGGGCATAGCTAGTTTCGGAATTCGTTATTTCTCGGTTCGAGGCAAGGAAATACAAGCCTAAGCCGCTGCTTTTGCTATTTTTGCAGCCTTGAAAAACTATCCTGAACATATTGAGGAAAAACTAGGCTTCGACCAGATTCGCCAAAAGATTAGCGGGTATTGCTTCGGACCGAAAGGGAAGGAGATGGCTGCCAAGGCCGGATTCAGCAATCGCTTTGAGTCGGTAGAGCTGTGGCTGGCCCAAACGGGCGAGTGGCTGCGCATTTTGGAAGAAGAGCTGGCTATGCCGGAAGGCCGCTACCTCGATATCGCTAAAAGCCTCGATAAACTCAGGATAGAAGGCTATTTCCTATTTGAAGAGGAATTTCTGGAACTGAAGTGGGTGTTAAAAACCATCGACGGACTAACCCGCTTCTTTACCCAACATGCCGAGAACTTCCCGCACCTGCATGCCTTGGTGGCCCATATCCCGCCGCAAAGGCCTTTGATACAAGCCATCGATGCGGTGATCGATGATGAAGGACGAATTCGCTCCAATGCTTCACTTTTACTCCAGCAAATCAATGGTTTGATTAGCGATATAGAGCGTGAAGTGCAGAAACGCGCCAAAAGCCTGTATAAAAAAGCCAAAGACCAAGGCTGGACAGCCGATACCGAACTCAGCGTGAGGGAAGGAAGAATCGTGATTCCGATTATCTCTGAGCACAAACGTAAGCTCAAAGGCATCGTGCACGACGAAAGCGGTAGCGGACAAATTCTCTACATCGAACCCACGGAAATCATTGAAATGAACAATGAGCTCCGCGAATTGCAATTGGAGCGACGAAGGGAGATTGAACGCATATTGCGCGAGCTGACGGCCAAGATTGCACCGGAAGCCGAATCGATCAGAAACTACAATAACCGACTGGGCGTTTTGGACTTTATCCGAGCCAAAGCCCTGTTCGCTAGAAGCATTGAAGCCCGAGTGCCGGTTTTGAAAAAGCCGATGCAGATAAAATGGATCAAGGCATTCCATCCCTTGCTGCTTCTTCACCACCGTCAAAGCGGCCTGGATACCATTCCGCTGGGTGTTGAGTTAAATGAAGACAATCGTTTGCTGGTTATCTCCGGACCGAATGCCGGCGGGAAATCGGTGGCGATGAAATCCATCGGACTCCTCCAGTACATGGTGCAATGCGGTATTCCGGTGCCGGCTTCGCCCGACAGCTATACTTGCATCTTTAAGCAGCTCTTTATTGACATTGGCGATGAGCAGTCGCTCGATAACGACCTGTCTACCTATAGCTCCCACCTCACCAACATGAAGCATTTCGTGGAGATGGCCAACGGCAAAACCATGGTGCTCATTGATGAATTTGGTACCGGAACTGATCCACAGTTCGGCGGACCGATGGCTGAAGCGATCTTGGAAGCGTTGAACCGAAAGAAGGTGTATGGCGTAGTTACCACACACTACAGCAACTTAAAGCTGATGGCGGATAAAGTAGAAGGACTGCAGAATGCCGCCATGGCTTATGATACAGCTAAACTTCAGCCTTTGTATCGCTTGGAAACAGGTAAACCGGGCAGTTCCTTCGCCTTGGAGGTTGCGGCTAAGATTGGCTTACCGGAGCAGATTATCAGCAGAGCGCGGAAGAAGGTAGGGCAAAAGCAACAGAACCTCGACGACCTGCTGCTCGACTTAGAAAAGGAGCGCAAAGAGATGGAGGAGAAGCTGAACAAGGCGATGGCCGAAGAACAGCATTACCTCCGCTTAAAATCCGAATACGCGGCTCTGAAAGAAAACCTCGAATCGCGCAAAAAAGATATTTTACAGCAAGCCAGGGAAGAGGCTTACCAGCTTTTGAAGAACAGCAATTCATTGGTAGAGAAAACCATTCGCGAGATCAAAGAAGCCGGCAAAGAGGTCAAGCAGAACAAACGTCAGGAGTTATCTGAAACCCGCCAGAAACTGGAGAAGCAGGTAAAAGAAGGGCGTAAAGCCGTGGAACCTTCCAATGAACCCTTGGAGGTGGGGGCTCAAGTGAGACTGCGAGGACAAACGAGTATCGGCATTGTGATTGAATTGCAAGCGAAGAAGGCTACCGTGGAGTTTGGAGAAATGCGCACGCAGGTGGAGCTTAACAGGCTCGAGCGGGTGAACAGAAAAGCTGTCAGGGAGCTGAAACGTCAGGCCGGCGGATTTGACACGGTGAAAGAAATGCAGCAATTCAATATGGACATCGACGTGCGCGGACAACGCGGTGAAGAAGCCGTGCAGAATGTGATTAGTTTCTTAGACCGAGCCATTATCTTAGGTTTTGAAAAGCTTCGGGTTATTCACGGGATAGGTGATGGCATCTTGCGTAAGTTGATTCGCCAGCAATTGAAAGGCTTCCCACAGATAGAAAAAATGGAAGACGAGCACCTTGATCGAGGTGGACAAGGTGTGACGCTTGTTTATTTGAAATAAGCTAGCGTATCTTTGATTCAAACCAAGCCGGAATGAAGTCTATATTTCTCATATTCAGTCTGTTTAGTGGACTGCTTGCCTCTGCTCAAATCAGCATCACCAAGGCTACCATGCCTGCCTCCAATGATACATTTAACTACGTGAATATTGGTCCGGCGAAAATGAATCAGCAGATTCAAAAACAAGGAACAAATCAGCAATGGCAGTTTAGTTTGAGCGATAGTTTGACTTCCTCGGAGTCGATTTACAAAAGCTCACTCCGAACGCCTTATGCATTTTACTTTTTCAATACTGTAGGATTGCTGCTCAGTGAAAATGCCGGTTTAGGGCAGTTTAGTGTAGAAGACATGTACCAGTTTTATTCTACCACCAATTCGTCCTACAAAGCAGAAGGAATCGGTTTTAAAATGTCGCTCAGTCCATTGCCCCTGGCCGGGTTTTACCAAGATGAAGACGAGATTTTCCATTTTCCTTTGACATATGGTCGACGTGATTCCAGTACCTTTCAAGTTACCATTCCCATTCCGATTGTTGGAAGCTACAAACAAAGTGGCTACCGCATTAGCGAAGTAGTTGGCTGGGGAGAAGCTATTTTGGTTACAGATACCTTCGAATGTTTGTTGGTGCGTTCTTATGTAAGCAGTGCAGACAGCATTTATACCCAACTTGGCAGCTACGGATTTCCGACCGAACGGGTAGAATACAAGTGGTTAAGCAATGACCACAAAGGCGTAATAGCTGAAAGTGTTGGAACCGAATTGGCCGGTCAATTTGTGCCTTCTATCAGTCGTTTTCATTATTTCGAGCCCAAGCCGGCCTCAAATGGCGGCGGAGGTAATGGCGGCGGTGGCACTACCGGAATTCAAAACGCAGAAGCGGATGAGTGGCTCGTTTATCCAAATCCGAGTCGCGGAGAAATACGTTTTTCTAAAGCGGCTGCAAAGGCAGAATTGTATTCAGCAGATGGTAGGTTATTAGTGCAAGAGCTGCATACCGAATCGCTCCAGCTCGACTTAGCCGGCGGTATCTACATGTTGCATTTGCTGGATGCCCAAGGCAAGCGAAGCATCCAGAAAGTGTTGTTTTACTAGTCGCTTTGTGCTGCTTGAAGTGACGTGTCAGCATAGCCAACCTAAGAAGTTTAGGTTTGGCTTAGGTTTCAGCAGGGTGGTTGTTGTTCAGCGGGCATAAAAAAGCCCCGATCCTACTGGGCCGAGGCTTTTTTTGAGGCGGTGTATATTTAGAAGTTGTACCGAATACCAAGTCCACTTTGGAAATAGAACCAAAATGGATTGTCCACTACTTCCATGAACAGGTTGATATCTGCAAAAACCGATAAGGGGGCGTCTTTGATGTGGTATTCTAATCCGATCACACCATCCAATCCCAAATCCAAGTCGTTTACTCGTTCTTCGTTCACATAAAACCAATTCGGATTTCCGCTCAGCTTATAGCGGTAATTGTAGGCATAACTCCGGTACCGAAATTGAACGCCGGCACCCAGGTACCAATCCAAGCCCCTGATGCTCTCTTTTCCCACTTTTCCTAGGCTCTTTTGCCAGAGGTAGCGGGCTTGAAAGGTAAGCGGAAATTGGTGTTTGTAGCCGAGGTATTGGTAATCGACATAGCCGAACTTTTTGTCCTTGTACCAGTTGTCGAAATAGTCGTTATGGTACCCGCTGCCGTTGTAGAAATCGTAAGAGCGACCCACGTTAAATTCAATGGCATTTTTAGATAGGTACTTTTTAATGGAAATCCCGGTAGGGTCACCTAAGCGAATGCCAAGGCCCACATTGTTTTGTCCGTAAGACTGCGCGGAAAGTGCCAGCGCCAATGCCAATCCTAGCACCAGCCTGAGCCGTTGTTTTTGTGTTTTCATAGTTGCGTTGATTGCGTGGAATACGTACCGACGTCTAGTGAGGATTAGTTAGCCAATACGAAGTCCACTCTTGCAAAATTAACAGATAAGGACCGATTTAGTTCCCTTTTTAGAGCAGGTTCCTAGAGCTAAATGGAAAATAATATTTAATCTGACCAAGTATTACAAAAAAGGCTGTGTTTCTGTTAGGTGAATTTCCAGATTGTGAAATTACAAAGGTGTGAATAATCTCACGGGTTTTCTGCGGATTCCTTAAGCACAGCGTTCGGAAAGATACGAGCGGAGAGTTTCAATATGAACTCTTTTGTTTCGTTTTCAATTTTTCAAATCAGAAATCAACGATCAGAAATCAGAAATTAAAAATCCCCAATGGCTGATTCATAATTC
>FWPV01005284.1_pt1 | contig 22192 bp, 17 predicted proteins | sample 2228371 | NCBI WGS metagenome assembly FWPV01 (sample SAMEA103939776, study PRJEB20133) | metagenome | reverse complement strand
TTCTGCCACGCCCTGCATGATGCACTGCACGTCAACGACCATTGTCTCAAGGGCGCCGGTGATAATGGCCATTTCCTGTTGCAGATAGTTTCCGGCAATTGGGATTCCGTGGCGCATGAGTATCTCGTTGGACGTACAGCAGATGCCGCCTAGGCTTATACCGCCGGTAGCGCCTTTACTCTTGGCGTAGGCGATCATTTCTGGATCCTGGACCGCCTGTACAATAATCTCTGATAGGGATGGCTCGTGCCCGTGGACGATTATGTTGACAGTGTCTTCCCTCAAACAGCCTAAGTTGACCTTCCCCAGGATTGGGACAGGGGTTCCGTAGAGGACGTCCGAGAGGTCAGTGGCAATCATTGATCCACCCCAGCCGTCTGCAAGTGCACACTTGGTTGATAGTCTTATGATGTGTTCCATTTCTTGGTTCACGCCCATGTGTGTCATGTGCATGACCTCAACGACCGGCCGATCTATGCCCGGTGGAATAACCCCTTCGTTTCTCCATATCTCTTGCCGCTTAAGAGGAGCTCTTTTGATATTGAGAATCTCTCCGTCCTGCTGACCATACTGCTGAAGAGCTTTCTCACCGACTGCGATGGCGATATCCTTGATATCCTTCCCCTCGGTGTCTATCTCATAGTCCATGGCCAGCGCTAGCAGTTTTGGAATATCCTTGATCTGATAATCCGGGAGTTCTCCCTTCGCAGCGTGTAGAAAGGTGTGGGCAACATGCCTCCCGTGATCACTGTGGGCAGCAGCGCCGGCAGCGACCATTCGGGCGAAGTTCCTGGCAGCAATGGTTTCTGGTGTGGCACCGCAGAGCCCACATCTCTTCTTTCGCTCTTCTGGAGTTTCAGTACGACCCTTGGGCGGCAATACGCGACATGGGCCCATGTTGCATATTTTGCAACAGGTTCCGCCTTTGCCTATAGGGCAGGCCGTCATGACGCGAGCTCTATGGAAAGCAGTTGAATACCCTTCTTTGTCGGCCCTCTTTAGCCCTTCCAAGGTTACCGGATCTATCGTGTATTCCGTCCAGTCTGCCGGCGGTATTTCTCTCTTTTTGGGTGGCGGTGCAACCACAGCTGCGGCTGCTGGCTTTTCAGCAGGTACCGACGGAGCTGGTGGAGCCGGAGCGGCTGCTGGGGCTTGCCCTGATACCAGCGTTCCTAGCCCGGCAGCAATATTTTTTATGGCCTTGAACACTCCGACCATTTCTTTGAGGCCTTGAATATCTTCTTGCGTAAGTTGTCCCATAAGTTCTTCCTCGACTTTTGATACAGGTGATACTGGCGCTTGAGCGGCAGCAGCGGGTCGTTCTACGCTGGGGGCAGCGGGTTTTGTGACAGGCGCTGCCTCTGGCATCGCCGGAATATGTTCCTTAGCTGCCGGGGGAGCAGGCGTCGGTTCAGCTTTTGCAGCGGGTTCTACCTTCTTCTCGGCAGGCTTAGGCGGCTCTACTGGTTTTGGTGCCGCCGCGGCTGGCTTGGCTGGGGCCTTTGCTGGTTCTGTTGCGGCTGCCGCAGCCAGGCTCATGTCCACGGCCATGGATTCAAGATCAGTCTGCGCCATGATCTCATTTATGTATTTTCTCACGTGCGCAAGTGTCTTGGGATGTCTCAAGATGAGCAGGTCTGAACCTGCTTGTAAAGCACTGATGGCTGTTACGGTTTCAAGGTTTATGGCCCTTGTACCGGCTTCGCCTAGCTTCGGGTCTTCTTCTTTAGGAAGCTTTGCCTCTTTGGTCTTCCATACTTCTTCAGCGATATTATTGATTATAGGATATTGTAGTTTATCATCGTTTTGTGTTAGGGCAGCCTGTCTGATTCGTTCCATGATGGAATAGCAATATTCCATGCCGTATCCTACGGAGCCTGTAGTTGGATCGATTAGTATTTTGTCATTGGGGACGCCAAGGTTTTCGAGCAATATGTTGAGCTGTTTGGCCAGGTTGATGTCGATCGGGGTGTTGGCTGCCACTACATGCTTGTATGCTATGGCTGCTGCGCCCAACTGTTTGTAGTTTCCTTCTGTGACGGGCCCCATGACAATGTTTAGCCCGGCGCATGCCTCGGCAACGGCCTTGAGGACTTCGGTGTTCTTTTCATCGCTAGAAACACCCCACACGATTAGGGGGACGTTGATGGCTTCGCCCACTTTCTTGGCGAGGTTTGCCGCGTGTTCAGCCGAGAGATTTTTACCGTTGGGATCGGTACCGGTCAGCCAAAGGCATACAGCGTCAGCTTTATATTCTTCCACACATTTTTTTGCCCACGCCACAGGATCGCCCAAGACATCTCTATACGGCGCGAGGGCCTCTTCGGCCCACTCTTCTGGTTCGATATCGAGGACCTGAAGGGCCAGCCTCGGCGCGTTGGGCATTTTGCCTTCAAAGGTATAGAAATTATATCCGGTCTCTCCGCCTATGACGAACTCGGTACCGGGTTTTCCTATTTTTATTTCTCTAATTTTTCCGGAATACTTGACTACGGGAAGTTCAGCCATTTGCCACCTTCTTTAATTAATGAAGTTGATGTTGTGGGGTTATTTGCCTAACATGGCTATTACGCAGGATTTTTACGTTTTTCACTACCGAACCAGTCCTTCGAATAGAAATACCTTTCGGCGGTTTTGAGGTAACGCAGCACGGGGGTCTTTTCTTCCCCGATGTTTACGTAAGTAATGTTTTTCCTCCATGGATAACGGTCTTGATCCGAGCCCTTTGCGTACTCGGGCACGAGGATTTTCACTTTCTGACCATCAAACCGTTCCTTTTCTTCATAGTGCTCTCCGCTCATAAGGGGAACTCCTCTCTCCAGATGCGTTATTACTTTTCACGGTAGGCAGCGTGCCTTTACTGATATATTAACCCGTTAGGGAAATGCGATGGGTAAGCATTACTAATATGTAACAAGAACGGATTCACTGCAATATTTTTTTTATATTTTAGGGTAGATAGCACCTTTTTATTATTCGTGCGCGCAGTCGTCCCTTTTTGGAATGTCCTTACAAATCCATCGTCCACTACTTTTCAGTCTTGTCTTTCCCACCACTATAGCCATTTTCACACTATCGCACCTTGAGGATCTTCCATCTTCAGCTCACTTGCCTCTAACAATGACATATATAAGTTATCTTCATGTATTTGTTTTTTCGAACACCACTCGCGCTTCACCCAATGCCAATTTATGCTCACCATATCAGCCACTTATTATCAAATACACGCAATTATACAAGACCACGAAACGGTCAGGGGAATAGAATGAAAAAGCGTCTCGCGCGTACTTAACGTCTCTAAAGGTTCTCTGAAGTTCTACCGTGACGGACCGCTTGTAACGGGGGATATGCCAGTAACGGTTCTTAGACGGCCCGTCATACTAAGACCTACATTGCAGCGTTCGGCTGTTGCCCCTCGAAATGACGAATGTACCTTCACCTTGCACACACTTGACTGAGAGTCCATATTCTCAGATTGCCACTTTAGTAGAACTTACAGAGCCAACCATAAACTCAACTCGAGTTTGATTTAGAGAAACATTAGGTTCAAAAAAGCCTAATACTATAGACGCACTCCATGGGTTGGCCGCTGAGACAAAAAGTACAAACGATTCAAGGCATTTACCATGGCCTTTGCAGAAGCGACAAGAATGTCTTCGTGCGCTCCCTTGCCCACGGCAATGTTGCCTTTTTCTTCAAGACGTATTGTGGCTTCACCCAAGGCGTCCGTCCCACCCGTTATACTGCTTATGGAGAATCGCACTAATTTCGGCCGACGACCGGTTAGTTTGAGTATGGTGTTGTAAGTTGCGTCAACAGGCCCGTTCCCCAATTCAGCACCATGGCATTCTTTGCCCTCAATTTCCATCCTGACAGTGGCTGTGGGAACTACGTCCGTACCGGACATAATTGTCACAGAAATAAGTTTGTAGATGTCAGCGGTTCTAAGTACTTCCTCAGCTACTATGGCTTCTATGTCTTCATCGAAGATGGTCTTTTTTCTGTCTGCAACATGTTTGAACCGTTCAAATGTCCTGTCAATTTCTTCCTCGGTGAGATCATATCCGAGGGCCCTTATTCTTTCGCGAAGTGCATGTCTTCCTGAGTGCTTCCCTAGAACTAGGGATGAGGCTGTCAGTCCCACAGACTCGGGGTCCATAATTTCGTAGGTAGTTCTTTCTTTGATAATCCCATCCTGGTGTATTCCCGATTCATGGGCAAAGGCGTTAGCACCCACAATTGCCTTGTTTGGTTGCACAGGAATACCGGTGATGGAGGTTACCAGACGACTGGTATGAATAAGCTGCTCGGTAACTATGCCGGTATAAAAATCAAAGGCGTCTCTCCTTGTTTTAAGCAACATAGCTATTTCTTCGAGCGATGCGTTGCCCGCCCGTTCTCCTATACCATTGACAGTGCATTCCACCTGTCGGGCACCTGCTTTAACTCCTGCCAGGGAGTTGGCAACGGCAAGACCTAAGTCATTGTGGCAGTGGACAGACAGCACTACCTGGTTAATATTCTTAACATTATCCTTCACGTATCGTACCAGGGTCGCCATCTCCTCTGGAAAAGAGTAGCCTACGGTGTCAGGGATATTGATGGTACAAGCGCCTTCTTCGATGGCAGTTTGGATTGCTTTGCAGAGGAACTCCTTGTTGCTCCGCGTTGCATCCTCGCATGAGAATTCGACCCAATCACACAGGGACCTTGCTAGCCTCACAGCTTGTGAAATTCTCTCCAAGACTTGTTCGCGAGACATACGGAGTTTGTAATCCAAGTGAATATCACTGGTGGCAATGAAAGTATGTATGCCTGGTTTAGTAGCTTTTTCTACCGCTCGCCAAGCAGTTTCGATGTCCTCAGCCACTGCTCTGGCCAGCCCCACTACCCTTGAGTGGTGTATTTCTCTTGCGATGCGGCTGACACCCTCGCGATCGCCTTCCGAGCTGGCAGGGAATCCCGCCTCTATGATATCCACGCCAAGTTTCTCGAGCTGCCGCGCCAACTGTACCTTTTCTTGTTGATTCATTGTGGCTCCGGGAGATTGCTCGCCGTCTCTTAACGTGGTGTCAAAAATGAGGATTCTCTCTGGCATAACTTACTCCTAGTTTGAATTGATTGTTACAAGCAAATGTTGGCATCCACATTTGCCTTACAGATAAGGTGCATATTATTGCAAGACTGAAAGGGGCTTTTGTCCTTGTCAGCCGGAGCTACGGCAACCAGGGCAACGGATGTTCAGCAAAGCCCTCAAACCATAAGCCCGCAGCGCAGTGTTTTAGTTCTAAGTCAATTTCATTGATCAGTCCAGGAATGAAGCTTTTATAGGGATTTCTGGCTCGAGTTGGCTGCAGCTGGTTGCGCAGTTTCGCCTTGGTATTCATCTTTGGACTCCTTATGTCTGGCTTTGGCCCGGCTCAGAGTTACGCCGGTCATGACAGGTCCTGAAAGGACATACGCGAGACAAAGAAAAAACGGGACGACCAAGGGAGCGACTGCAATCAGTGCTAGTATGAGAACAAAGCCCACCGTGGAGGCAAAGGGTTTTTCCTTCACCAGTGTAAGATCCTTGAACGCATGAAATTTGACGGAGCTCACCATAAGAAAGGAGAGGACAAACACGGTGATAAGAATAGCTAGGCCGAGGTTGGCTGGTTGCATATTGAGTTTGTGACAGAAGAGTACGGTAGTTGCCAACATTGCGGCAGCCGCGGGAATGGGCAAACCGTTAAATCGTTTAGGATCGACGTTGCCCGATTGGACATTAAAACGAGCAAGGCGCAGTGCTCCGCAAGCGACAAAGACGAATGCGCTAACCCATCCTATTTGTCCCAAGGGGGCTAATGCCCAGGTGTACACTAGAATGGATGGGGCCACGCCAAAAGATATGACATCTGCAAGTGAATCCAGCTCTAAGCCGAATTTTGAGGTTGTCTTGGTCAATCGGGCAACCTTTCCGTCTATTCCGTCAAAGAAACCTGCCCCAAGTATGAGAGCACCGGCCAGAACAAAATCTCCCTTGATAGACGCGACTATTGCGTAAAAGGCCAAAAATATACTGGTGAGGGTTAAAAGCGAGGGAAGGATGAATATACCTCTTTTCATCTTATCGATGCGCATTTTGTTTCGTGCCAGTCTCGCCGTCACATCATGGTTGTCGGAGAAGCGGCGTCTATTCGGGAAGAACTTTCTTTCTTTCTGGGTTTTAGTTGCCATGATTAGCCTCCTGGGGATCCGCCGATTGGGGCACGGGGCAGCGGGCGATGACTGTGACACCACCTTTCACTCTTGTTCCCTGTTTGACTGACACCGTATATGTAGATGGCATATAGACGTCAACCCGCGAACCGAATCGAATCAAACCAAACCTATCGCCTATGTTTAAGGTATCGCCTTCATGAATCCAGCATGCAATCCGACGGGCGATCTTGCCCGCAACCTGGACTACTTCGACATCACCAATCGCTGAATCTATGACAACGGAGTTTCTTTCGTTCACTGATGATGCATCAGACTTTCTTGCGTCAAGGAACCGTCCTGGCGTATAAATAATTTTTTTAACTGTACCTGAGATTGGAAAGCGGTTTACATGGACATTAAAAATGGACATGAATGTGCTTATCCGGGTTAGAGCCTGGTTGGGTATATTATCGGACCGAGCTTGATCTACTATTTCAGTTATAACTCCATCTGCGGGGGCAACTATCACGCCTTCTTGTTTCGGTGTATTACGATCCGGATTACGGAAGAAGCAGGCGATAAGAACATTCACGGCCAGTAAGAATAAGCTCAACCAGGGGTGTTCCCACCACCAGGCTGCCACAGAGGCGAAGAAAACCGGTATAAGGAATGGATAGGCTTCTCTGGCTATGAACTCGTAATGGCCGGTCCTGGATATCATAAATAGACCTATGCGGGCCGTTAGTGCTTCTTGGCCCTTGGTATAGCTATCGTACCAGTTCTTATCAGCTCCTGGATGCCAAATGGTGACAGCAAGTCGAGAATTCCTTGTATCTTGGTCTGGCTGCCTGTTACTTCCAGGGTCAGATTATCATGAGACATATCTATGACGTTGCCTCTGAATACCTCATTGATGCGTAGTATTTCGGTTCTTCGCGCAGAGGGTGCTTTTACCCTTATGAGAACCATTTCTCTCTCCACAAATTCTCCATCCGTGAGATCTTGGACCTTGCTAACATTAATAAGTTTTCTCAATTGTTTCAAGATTTGCTCGATCAGTTGTTCGTTTCCATGGGTGACAATGGTCATCCGGGAAAGTTTGCTATCCATGGTGGGTGCTACGGCGAGGGAGTGGATGTTAAAGCCCCTACCTGAGAACATTCCTGCGACGCGAGCTAAGACGCCGGGTTTGTTTTCAACCAGTACGGATATGACGTGCCTATCTTCCATGTCAAACCAGTATCATATTGGTAATGGATGAGCCAGCGGGTACCATTGGATAGACGCCTTCTTCTCGCTCGACTTGAAAATCCATTATGACAGGTCCGTTGTAAGCGAGAGCTTTGATTATTACATCCTCAACTTCGTGCTTCTCTGTGGCCCTCAAGCCAAGAGCGCCGTATGCCTCGGCTAATTTTACAAAATCAGGGCCACACATAATATCCGTGTGGGCATAGACGTTGTCATAGAATCTTTCTTGCCACTGTCTAACCATACCTAGGTAACCATTATTTAGGACGGCTATTTTCACAGGAAGCTTGTATTGCATAACGGTGGCAAGTTCCTGAATATTCATTTGAATGGAGCCGTCTCCGGCAATGTCTATTACTGTGGTATCTGGAAAGGCTACTTGGGCGCCAATGGCTGCTGGAAAGCCGTACCCCATTGTGCCTAGACCACCTGAAGTGAGAAAGGTCCTGGGACTATCGAAAAGGTAATATTGAGCAGCCCACATTTGGTTTTGGCCAACTTCAGTTGTAATGATAGCCTTTCCCTGGGTTATTTCGTAAAGTTTTTCCACCACATATTGGGGCTTTATTACTACAGCGCTTCTGTCGTACCGAAGGCGCTGTTCATTCCTCCACGCCGTGATTTCGGCGTGCCATTCTCGTAGCTTTTTTTCATTACGCTGTTGACGACGCTCTGAGGACAAGATCTGAATGAGTTGTGCCAAGGCCTGCTTGGCATCAGCTACTATTGGAACATCGACCTTGATGTTTTTCTGAATAGAAGTTGGATCGATATCAATGTGAATGATCTTTGCATTGGGAGCAAAGTCTTCCACTCTGCCTGTGACCCGGTCGTCAAATCTCGCACCCACTGCAAGGAGGAGATCAGCATGATTGACGGCCATGTTGGCTCGATAGGTGCCATGCATTCCCAGCATACCAAGGCTTAACGGGTGGGTTCCGGGAAATGCCCCCAGGCCCATGAGAGTCATGGTCACCGGAAAGCTCATCATCTCAGCCAGCTTGCGCAGCTCTTGGTGGGCCCCGGCAATAATCACACCGCCTCCAGCGTATATAACAGGTTTGTGCGAACGCTTTAGCAGGTCAGCAGCCCTTTTCAGCGAAGGCAAGTGAGGCTTAACCACAGGTTTATATGTAGGGATACATACTTCTTCGGGATAACGGAATTCCGTTTTAGCCTGGCAAACATCTTTTGGTAGGTCAACCAAGACTGGTCCAGGGCGGCCGGATTTGGCAATATAGAAAGCCTCTTTTATGGTCTGCGCTAATTCATCGATGTTAGGTACTAGATAATTGTGTTTTGTGCATGGTCTTGTGATTCCGACTATGTCAGCTTCCTGAAATGCGTCGTTACCGATCAAAGGCGTAGGAACTTGTCCTGTGAACACTACCACCGGAATAGAGTCCATAAAAGCCGTGGCGAGACCGGTAACGGTGTTTGTTCCTCCTGGCCCTGATGTGACGAGGCATACACCTGGCTTGCCTGTAGCCCGAGCATATCCGTCAGCCGCATGAACTGCTGCTTGTTCATGACGCACCAATATGAATTTGAAATCCTCCGGAAAACGCCTTACCATGGCATCGAAGATGTCGATTACGGCGCCTCCCGGATAGCCGAATATCGTGTCAACGCCCTCCTTCTTCAGGGCCATGAGGAGCGCCTCTGCTCCGGTGCACTTCATAATCTAATGCCGCTCTTCCTTAATGATATTTCACCGTACCTGCAACAATCACTGAGTGGATTTGCTCCGCAATTTCATTAGAATACGTTCTATCTGGTCTCGCCCTTTGAGCTTTTTCTTTTGGAGCGTTTTTCGTTCCAGCTCTTCTGCGGGCGATAAATACACACGTTTATTGAATTGTTCCAGCTGTTCTTCGTATTCAAGATGCTCAGTCCACAACTTTTTCAACTCGGGGTCTTTATCCTGCCAAAGTGCGATTAGGTCCAGGTCTCTTTGTTCCATACGACAACTCTTTTGTACGATTGTTGCTGACATTACCTTTAGATGGATACTGCCTTTCAGATAGTTTGTCAATACGTGCCTCGGTCATCTCCGCTCCCCCGACCATTGGAGTTGGTAGCCGGGGATATCCTAATGCATGACGGAACGTTGACAATTCATAAACCGGTTCGCATTATACGCTGGAGGTGCACCTCGCTCAACGAGGCCACCTATGCCTGCTTCTAATTGGGAGAGAACATGGACAGGAGACTGGTGAAAAAAGCAGTTTCAGCAAGGCCCGTTGGCAGAGCGCGGGCAAAGCAATTTGATACTTTCAAGGCCGTGGAGTTGTATTGTCCTAAGTGCAAGAGGGCTAATCCAGTTAGGGAGCGGCTATTGCTGGTGTTGCCCGAGGGTGACAAATACGAATACCTCTGCGCCTATTGCGGGACCAGTGTCGGAGACAGGATTGTGAGAGGGGAAACTAAACCCCTTGTGATCGTAGGTTAATGGTTGAGACGCTCAGTGGCAGTAGAGACCTTTCCAGCCGTTGAGTTCATGATCATGCTAACCCTACACCTTAATCTTTGTGGCTCAGTATTGTGTTGCTGGGGTATGTTTAGTCGAAGACTAAGACCGTACGTTATCACTGTAAAGATGACCTTACTTCCAAAAGGGTTTCGCTTATAATAAGGACAGCCAAGATTGAGTTGGCGCTGAAGGCAAGCTCTAGGACATTTCTGGAAATTAAAAACGAATTAAGGGCATGGTTTGCTAGGTCATTCCCACGGAGTGTGAATCCAGAAAGATGGCACCCTATAAGGTCGGGGATGACAATAAGGAACAACTATATCGAGGCAGTTGCGATAAAGCATGAACTCGGGGACGATGTGCCGAGCCGACATTGTCCCTTTGGACTCCCAATGCCAATCACAGAAGCTGATAATGACGAAAGGCTGTTTTGTCATTTCCAGGCTGCGCAATCCCAAGTGAATATCTCAAGCTTCGTTCTAATATACGTGCACTGACCATGACGGCACACCCCGCTACAGGGCTCACCCATTCCGGCAGCTATTTCTAAAAACTTTATAATGTAATTTCCAGAAAAGCTGTGAGGTAATGGGGGGCTGTCCTCTTATTTGACTTAATGATATTGAAAAAATCATCGCATTATATTGCGATATGAGGTGATTAGAGATAGCACATCACCACCTATCCTTGTGAATTGTGTTCACTTTGCGAGCCATATAAAAAGCTGCCGGCACCCCGAACAGAAGAGCCCAGATGAAACATAAGGTCCTGAAGATAAGTGCTGCAGCCATGGAACGTGCTATGTCCAAGTCAAACATGACGGGGATTTGAATAACGGCTGCATCGAATATGCCTAAAGAGCCTGGTGTGAATGGTACCAAATTGGCTATATTGCCTATGCTTGTGGTTACCAGAATACCCAGAAAGGATATATTGCTGCTCGTTGCCCTGTAGATGAACCAAAATGCCAAGAGTACAGACAGGACAATGAAGCCGGTTGAAACCACAAGGCTGGTCACAAGGGTCTTGTCCTTGGTGATGAGGCGCCATGATTTGGAGATGGTAGCTAGCGTTCCTAGAATTCCGTGACATCTAGATACTACTGGAGGGGCGCCGAATATGAGATAGGCTGACCCAATAAATAGGAAAGCTGATAAACTTAATAGTACGGGGTGATAATAATCCCCAGCAAAGGCCAGATACAAAAGCACTCCAAGGGCCAAGCTAGAATTGATAAGGCTCACAAGCAGTGCTGTGCCGCCGTAGATCACGGCGAATGACCCGAAATTGAATTTATGAGCTGCCTTTAAGTACATGGCCATCGCACCAGACCCTCCTCGCATTGGTATCACAAGATTTCCCAGCATCGTGACCATTGTTAAAGCCAGCCGTTCTATGATCCCCAAGTGAAGGCCTAATTTAGCAAGGAACAGTCCAAGTTGATAGCTGCTGATTATATAGCTACATAGCACAAAGGCCGCCGCAATAACTACATCTCTGACGGAAGTAGTCACAAGAAAGGTAAAATCATCCTTATGATACCACACATAGGCAAAACATGCCGCAAAAAACACACAAACAAACATGAAACTCAGGACAGACCAGATGGTCTTACGGCTAGGTCGGTGGCGCCTTTGGGGAGAGTTTTCCATGGCGCATTTATACCACATAAGCAGAGTTTTAGGGGGCACAAACAGAAGAACTTGAGACTACCTATTACGCGGAATCATTTAAAAAGAGTCTTGCGAGATTATAATGCTCCCCAAAAAATTTCTAAGGCGATGGATCCGTTTTCTGGCCGATGTGGCCTGCGTGGTCGGCTCAATTGCAACTAAGACGAGGCGGGGATTGCCACGTCAGCCTGCGCTTCTGCGCGATGACCAAGGCCACTTAAGTCATGCCCAACCACTTGGTGGATTACATTGAGGCGTCATGTTAGTGTCAATTGCGAGTTTTTATCTAGTCACAGATACGGCAAGCTGAGATTGCCTTGCTGCGCCTGGAGTAAAAATTAGGCAGCCGACAAAATGCGCATGCAAGGTGCTCTAACTGAGAACAAAGGACTCCAGTGGCAGGTAAAAGGTTATCCTGGGGCATTTCGAAACTCTTTGTCAGTGCGAAAAGCCTTGAAGGGGATTCGTGATACAGTTTTTTCAAGATGGAAGGTGTTTTCGTTGTTCACGGCCTCGTCCGTGATTAAGCGGTTTGCCTCGACGCAAGGTTAAAGAACCGTATTATTTGCTTGTGTAACGCCATCCGACTCTTTCAGGTAGATCAAATTGGTCGGGGCACCTTAGACCTGCTCAGCCCATCAGGCGATGCGATAGTAAGGTTAGGCGCACTCATCTTGGGACTCTTGGGATGCGTGGCGCTGCCAAGGTGGAGTCATGAGATCGTTCATTTTTTTTATGTTGGCCCTTAGCCACTGATCACTGGGAAATTTGCCTTTGACAATGTGGTTCTTTAGCTCTTCGGCAAGCGGGTGCTTGGGAAATTTTTGTAAGAAGCTCTTGTAGGTGTTAGAGAAGTCGGTGAACAGCGATGCCATTTCCGTCTCCAGCAGTTACGGACCATATCGTCCTTTTTATTGTTAGTATTTTATGACATTTTAATAAACTAAAAGTTTCTATTTTAATCAATTAATGTTATAGATAATAACCACAATATACTGTATTTATTAATTCATATTACTAGTAAACATTTCCAAATCATTGTCAAGTGCACCCAGAATCATCTAAGTAAATAGGCAGAAGGTTGTGTACGCTTTAGATTCCTTGTGAAATTTGGAGACTTTGTATGAAGGCCAATTTGGGGAATGAATATAGAGTTGCTGGAAATTGAACGCGAATTGCAGGCACGCGTCGGTATGTCATTTCCTCCAAAGTGGGAATCCAGGAAGATGGATGGCTAACGAGTCGGGGATGAGATTGATGAGCTTTTGTCGTTTGGAGGAGTATTAAGCAGAGATGACGATCTCAGTTTTCATTAGCTTGACAGTGAACAAACCCATTAGGATAGATCCGGCTAGAGAGGTTGCAACAAATAGGAAATTTAAAAAAGCATATACTTCTGCGGGCATTTAGAAAAGCAACGTAGGGTGGACGCCTCGGCCGACTTGGTCCATCGGGCAATTTGGCTATGCAAATAGTTTTAGGAATTTGTACAAAAGGTGATTCAGGCAGAGTGGTTGTAAACAAAAGAGGGGCGACACAAAGGCCGCCCCAGATTATCACGGCTAGTTATGACACGCGGAACTTGTACACTTCGTTTGTTTTGGGGTCAATTACGTGTACAGCACAGGCGATGCATGGATCAAAGGAGTGAACAGTCCTGAGGATTTCCAATGGCTTCTTGGGGTCTGCCACGGGCGTTCCTATGAGGGCGTTTTCAACTGGTCCTTTCTGTCCTTTCCCGTCCGTGGGACCCAGGTTCCAGGTGGATGGGACCACTTGCTGATAATTCTTGATCTTGCCTTTCTCAATGTTCACCCAATGGCCAAGGGAACCTCTTGCCACGTCATTGAGTCCCATGCCCATACCGTTTGTGCTTTCGTCGAGCTTGTAAGACGTAAAGGTCCTTGTATCGCCTTTCTTTAAGTTCTCGATGAGATCCATCGTCCATTTTTCAGCTATTTTAGCGTTTACAAGGCATTTGATTGCCCGGGCCCCTATTCGCCCGATGGTTGAAAACAGTGCGTCAGGTCCGACTTCGAGCTTTTTAAGGACTCCGTCAACGGTTTCTTTGATCTCCTTGTTTCCGCCGACGTATGAAACTAGACATTGGGCAAGGGGACCTACTTCCATGGGTTTGCCATCGTAGCGTGGGGCTTTTAGCCAGGTATATTTACCATCCTTAGATTTGGTGTCCGGTATGGCGCCCTTCAGGGCATCACCAGAAAGCGGTTTGGTAACACCGACTGACGGATGCAGGGGTTCACTGTTTTCATACCATGCGTGGGTCACGTCCTCAGTAATTTTCTGCGGATCAACTGGGACAAGCTGGAGTTTTCCATCCATGATGATGCCGCGTGGGAAGTAGAAGCTGTCTGGTTCCTTCTCGCTTTCGGGGAAGTCTCCGTAGGCAAGGAAGTTTTTGTTTCCACCGATCTTTGTCCAGTCTTTATAGAACTTGGCCACTGCCAATACGTCAGGGACATAGACTTCTTCGATAAATGCAATCTGTTCTTTCAGTTTAAAAAGGTATTCAGAGATCCTGTCAGCATTGAGCTGTTCCACTACCGTGACACCGCCTGGGAGATGCCCCTGAAGGTGGGGATTTTTTGCACCCCAGATTGCGGTCATCTGTGCTGCAAACACCTGCTGCCGTAGGTTGTCCAGGTAATGTCCCACGGCCATGAGGTTTGCTTCCGGCGGCAGCTTGTACGCCGGGTGTCCCCAATAAGCATTAGCAAACGGGCCTAGTTGACCGGAATCCACGAATGCCTTGAGTTTACCTTTCAGTTCCTCGTAATACTTTTTGGTCTGTGGACGACCGCTTACCCCTGCGGAGAGGTCCGCTGTCTTTTTTGGATCCGCACTGAGTGCAGAGACCACGTCCACCCAGTCCAAGGCACAAAGTTGATAAAAATGCACAGGGTGATCGTGCATGTTCTGCGCCGCATGAGTAAGATTTCGTACTATACGCGCATTGGGCGGGATAGTTACTTTAAGCGCATCTTCCACCGCTCTTACAGAAGCTAGGGAGTGCACTAGTGTACAGACGCCACATGACCTTTGTGTAATTAAATGAGCGTCTCTAGGATCCCTCCCTTGCAGAATGATCTCCAGACCCCTGAAGAGTGTTCCACTACTCCAGGCGTCTTTCACTTTGCCATTCTCTATCTCAACCTCGATGCGAAGATGACCCTCGATTCTTGGAATTGGGTCAACGACGACTCTTGCCATGTCTTTGCTCCTTTTTTAAAAAATTTCTGAGTATGTTTTTTGCATAAGAGGCTCGTTTCCCCTGATGTTACTTTTGTACATAGAAGGGGCTCATCTCGTCCCAGAATTTTGGTTGGCTGCATCCAATGCAGGGGTGGCCTGCACCGATGGGCCAGTTAGTACCTTGGTTCCATTTTATTATAGGGCAGTTATTGTAGGTCTCTGGTCCCTTGCAGCCCACTTTGTAGAGACACCATCCTTTGGCTGCGCCATCATCACCAAATTCTTTTACGAATTCTTCGTTTTCAAAGCGTCCGCGTCTGGGACAGTTGTCGTGAATCAGGTATCCATAGGCAAATAGGGGCCTCCCCAGGTTGTCACAGGCAGGGAGTTTGCCTAGCAACAGATAATGGACAATAGTGGCCACCATGTTATCAGCGTTGGGAGGGCATCCCTCGAGGTTGACTGTTTTGAGTCCCGTCACTGCAGAGACGCTTTTTGCCTCCGTAGGATTCGGCTTTGCTGCCTGAACACCACCCGAACAAGCACAGTTACCGACGCAGATAGTAGCCAAAGCATTGCCGCATACTTCCTTGGCTATTTCCATAAAAGTTTTCCCGTGAATTCTGCCGTATGCGCCGTTGTCTTTGGTCGGGATTGCGCCTTCAGCGATGCAAATGTACTTTCCTTTGTTGTCCTTGACCGTTTTTTCAAGGACTTCTTCTGCCTGATCACCGGCTGCAGCCATGACTGTCTCATGATAGGCCAAGTCTATGGTGTCTAAAATAATATCGGCGGCCCAAGGATGGGTCGTTCTTATGAACGATTCCGTGCATCCTGTACATTCTGCAAAGTGCAGCCATACAACCGTAGGTCTCTTTTTGGCCACGGCATGGGCAATTTTCGGGGCCATGGACATGGGCAACCCGAGTATTGCAGCCATGAGTCCGCAGAACTTCATGAAATCCCTACGGGTAACTCCCCTGAGGGCCAGCCTTTCGGGAACGTCAAAAGATGTGTCCATTTTTAACCTCCTCACCTTTTAAATAATTGTGCTGTTTAGGTGCTCAATTTGGCTCCTGTTGCGAGGTCTGTGACAGTGGTAAAGGTCATTGTTACTGTTTGCGCGTTTGAGTGATGCAGTTTATCGTTGGCACCGGTTTTCCTCCCCTTGTGGGCTGGCAGTCAAAAGTCAAACGCCTGAAGGGACGTGCCATCGGGTAACTGAATCGTTACTCAATGCATGATAAGGGAGATTAAGTGATTTGAGATATGAAGGCAATAAAAAAATGGTGGGATTTCGAAGTGTTACAAGGAGCCAATTTGTGCCACACCTCCCCCTCGCCAATGGCAACCACCAAAAGCCCCACTAAAAACCACTTGGATGATTACCCTTGGCTAACTTCGAGTTCCACGCACAACCATGTCCGCGGCCTTGATGCCACATCGCCTTGTGATAATGCAGCGAAAGAACCTAGAACCTGTCAGCCCACCAACGGCCACGGTCGTACATTTTTTCGTCAATTATTTTCCTTGGGTTCTTGCTACAACCTCCTAGTATTACATCAACGCTTAGGCGTTGTTAGTGTAGGCGCGTTCAACGCCACCGCAGTAAAATTACTCGACATTAGGACTTGTTTGGCCTGTTTGTAGGCCATTCTTGCGCGCGCGGGCTTGAGCCATTCCGAATAGGTGTCTCCCAGACTATATAGAATCTGGGATGCCAATAGTGCTCCGTTCATAGACCGATCAGTATAAAGAAGGGCCTCTCGATATGATGCTGATGCCTTCGCATACTCACCTTGTTTGCGCTCGAGTAGGCCCGCTGCGAAAAGACCTTCCGCTACTTTCATCTTTAAATCTGGCTGGTACTTTATGAGCAGTTTATAGATGGTGACCCCCTCTTCATATAACGCCAGCGCTTCGGCATACTGACCACGAGAGGCATGAATGGATCCCAGCCCTATAAGTGATCTAGCCAATGCTGGGTCGATACGCGTTCCCGGGGCATCCAGCATTTTTCGCGCGCTGTTGAACAGCACTTCTGCATCGTCGTATCGTTCCTGCTTTGTGTAAATCTCAGCGAGGCGGCACATGTAATGAGCTTTGTTAGGATGATTAGCATCGAAGTGGCTTTGGTGAAGAATGATGGCCATTCTATAAGCTCGTGCCGCGGCCTCTAAATTTCCGTTATTTTCATTTAGATTTCCAATGAGTACCAAAGATCTCAGCGACCTCTTATTAAAGGTATTATTAGCACCCACACAAAGGCGAAGACTCTCTTTGGCAAATGTCAGTGCCTCATTCGGGTTTCCAAGATCGCTCGATTGTTTAGATTCTGTGATCATCATCTTCCACGTGCTGGTTTGCGAGACACCATTTGCGTGGGTCACAGCCGATAGTAAGGCCGAAAAACAGGCAATGAAGATTACTAGTCTTGGTACCATTGTTGCCGCCCCTTTCTAGGTTGTGTACAGACACTTAGCATTGTATTTCACTTGTAGGCAGGTTTCGTGCCAAAATGGGGTCGTTACACCATTTAGCACACTTATGCTAAGTGCTTGATATGGCATCATTTATTACGTGCTTAGAGTTTCAAGGTTTTGACGAAGCGTTGTGTCAAGGGAGGAATTTTTACCCCAGGGCGTAATTTTTCCCTCCTGAGGCAATCACATCTTGAGAAAGGACGCAGTTACTTGTATCGGTCAAAAGAGCAATCGCCCCTTTTGACGGAACGCATCAAGTATTTCATGGCATCCACACTAATTCCGAGTAGGTGTGCGCTTTGGACAACATTGCCGTGACTAATATGTAACGCCTTCGTGACGAGCTCGTTTTGTGCTTTTTTCAAAGCTTCCTTGAGATTTTGACCAGCATGGACCGTTATTAAAGAAGTCAAACTTTCATCTAAACCAATCGACACATGTGCGTCGTCAGGCTCGGGCGAAAGATCTAAGTCTTTTAGTCGCACGCATTTTCCGCCGCAGCGGGCTACAGCCAGTTCTAGAACGTGCTTTAATTGCCGTACATTTCCAGGCCACGTATAATTCAAAAGTGAAATCATTGCATCTCGACTTATTTCTGGGCTTTTGGAAAGGGACTTGTCACGACACATACAGTGCAATAAATCACTGATCAAATGCTCTACGTCTGGGCGTTCTCTCACCGGGGGAATTTCAATGACCATTCCAGCGAGTCTGAAGTATAGGTCTTTTCTAAACCTTTTTTCATCAAGGAGCTGATTGTGATTAACGTTAGTGGCTGATATTATTCTAGTTTTATGTATGCGGCGCCGCGTACCCCCGACGCGAAATGAATGGCCGTAGTCAAGATATGACAGTAATTTGGGTTGAATATCTAGGGGGATTTGGTCGACCTCATTTAATAGAACCGTACCGCCAGATGATAGTTCGAGCAATCCTGGCTTTGCGGTCACCGCGCCCGTGAACGCGCCTCTCTCATGACCAAATAGCTCGGTTTCGAAAAGTTGGGCCGGCACAGCTGCAACATTTATGGTCTCAAAGGGACCATTCGAACGATGAGATCTGTTGTGAATATAGCGTGCCAGATAGTCTTTCCCAACGCCTGTTTCGCCCCTCAGGAGCACAGGTACATCATTCTGGGCGGCTAGCTGCGCGTTTTCAAGGAAGGGAAGGGCCATGACTGTCCTCGTTGACCGGCCGCTCCCCATAGATAGCTCAGTAGAAAAATCAGTTATTAGGCTTGGTTTTGCCGTGCCGATCAGAATTCTTAATTATTTTAGTAACGCAAAAGCCTTTTGAAAATCGTTACCAGTTTGTGAGATTTGGATGTTGTTTCTAGTACTGGTTTAGAAATTGAAAGCGTTCTCGACGCTGCCCCATGAAGTGGTTTCAATGCCCCGGCGAGCTATGTTTTATGCACGCCGCCCTGTTTGTACTTGGTATCTGAAACTAAACGCTATTTCTCTCGGCTAAGACTCAATTAGGACCTTTTTCCCGGCCACGACGTGCGGTGGGTCCTACAACTTTACGACTAAATTTTGCCTATTAAATGTCTATTAGGTTAACAAGAACCCTTAAATTTAGCAAGACTAATTTGTGATTCCGGCGAGATTTTTTTAGAATCTGATGCTCCATGTTGGAGCTTTTTTGAGTATTTCTAGCGATTAATTGCCTTCCTAGCAGCATCCAACGTGGTTTGTACTACACTCTCCGTATGCGCAATACTCATAAACCAGGCCTCGAAAGGCGAAGGTGGAAGATAAATTGCCTGATCAAGCATTCTTTCGAAAAACGAGCGGAACATTTGTCGATCTGATTGTAGTGCGTCTTCATATGATGCTACAGGGCCAGGTCGGAAGAATACGGACAACATTGAGCCAACTCTATTGATGGTATGAGGAGTACCCCTTAGAGAAAAGATTTCCTGCAGACCCTTTTGGAGTTGCTGACTCCTCTCTTCAAGAATTGGATAAGGGTCGTCTCGCTTTAGTATGCGCAAAGTCGTTATCCCAGCTGTCACGGCCAAGGGATTTCCTGAAAGTGTACCGGCTTGGTACACGCCTCCTACGGGGGCCAACAGCTCCATAATGACTCTTGAGCCGCCAAAAGCTGCGCATGGCAGGCCTCCACCAATTATTTTTCCAAGACAAGTAATGTCAGGTTTCACATCATAGAGCGCCTGTGCTCCGCCATAGGCAACTCGAAACCCTGTCATCACTTCATCGAAGATGAGGAGGGCACCATCGTTATTGCAGACTTCCCGCAACCCTTGAAGAAAGCCTCGCCTCGGCGGGACAACACCCATATTGCCAGCAACGGGCTCAACAATGATTGCTGCCACTGTTTTTGGATGCTCGGCTATAAATTCCTTGACAGATTCCAGATCGTTGTATGGTAGGACTATTGTTTGAGCAACGACACTTGAAGGAACCCCCATGGAATCAGGTACGGCGAAGGTAGCAGCACCAGAACCAGCCTTTGCCAGCAGAGAGTCACTGTGCCCGTGGTAACAGCCTGCAAATTTTATTATGCAATCACGCCTTGTAAATCCGCGAGCAAGACGAATAGCGCTCATAGTCGCTTCTGTACCCGAATTCACTAGGCGGACCATTTCCATAGAAGGCACTGCCTCAGTTATCAATTCAGCGAGTTCTACCTCTCGGCGAGTGGGGGTACCGAAGGACGTTCCAAGGGCCATCGTTTTCCGAAGTTCTTCCAAAACCTCTTCATTTGCGTGACCAAGTATAAGAGGTCCCCATGAACCGACATAGTCGATAAATTCGTTGCCATCTTCATCGATGATTGTACAACCTTTACCTTGGGCTATGAATCTCGGTGTTAAACCGACTGACTTGAAGGCCCTGACTGGTGAGTTGACTCCTCCAGGTATTAGATTCAGGGCCTTGGAAAGTAGTTCTTCGGATCGTTGGCTCTTTTTCATTTTTATTTCCATTACATAAGGCTATGTAGCTCGGCTACTATGAAGGCAGCGCACTCCGGATCATTGATGTGCGCATCTATTTCTTTGACTACTACGTTAAGGGTGGTAGATTTTTTCAAGTGATCTATGAAGACCTGATTAACGTACGGTTCATAGAAAGGAGCTCCTACACCATCGGCCTTTGACCATCCTTTAGTCGGTATAATGACCATAGGGGGGCGAGGAACTCGGTTGAGTTTATCCGCCAATATTTCTGCCACACGGCGCATGTCTTCTTCGGTGGTTCGAACGAAAGATCTAAAATCATGGGGGAGAAATTTCCTGGATTTCAAGTGTTCCGGGATCCCTTCCTTGGACTCGCATTCAAAGGCAATCATGTCGAGGCCACCGGGTAGTATAATGTGTGGGATGCCTTTCCTACCAGCGGTCTCATATCTTTCACCGCCTATATTTTTACAATAGCCTCCGTAGAGATGGTCAACCAGCTCGTGGAGAGATAGGTCGATGACACCGTCAATTAAGCCTTGGGCAATTAAGGCTTCCATGGACATCGTCCCTGAACCCACGGCATGAAAAGGAACGACCTCATAACCATTTTTGAGCAACTCTGCGGTTACATGTTCTGCACACTGATTAAGAGGGCCATAGGACGAGAGACCTACCACTTTCCGGCCATGCGCCACTTCAAAGGTATTTTCAGACATAGCCATTACTGCCAAGGCACCGTCGGCTAAGATTTTCCGAGTCATGAAATTGAGCCCTGCTATATCAGCAACTGCGTGGATGAGCGTAAAATCTTTATACTGCACTATCGGACTCACGTCACGCGATACCACCGTAGATATGATGACTTTGGGCACGCCTATGGGGAGGGCGCGCATCATCGTAGCGGCGATATGCGTTCCAGTGCCACCTCCAACTGCCAGCGCACCTGAAACAAAACCTTTCGAATAGAGCTCTTCTAGGATTTTGGTCCCGCCGAGGGCAAGGGTGTCAATGGCACTCTTTCGGCTATTTTTAGCCAGCAGTTGTTCGATGTTTGTTCCTGCTGCCTTGGCAATATCCTCTCGCGAGATATCAGGCTCGACAGACAGGGGTGGAAAAACCCCCACATCTATTACAGTGGTAGAAAAGTTCCGTTTTTCTATGAAACTTTTCAGGAACGCAATCTCAGCGCCCTTTGTGTCGAGTGTCCCGATTAGAACAACATTGTGGGTCATACTTGTAAACGCTCCCCTAGGCAAATACAATCGTTTTGTTGGTCAGTAGCGCCGCGGTTTTGCTTCGAGCAATTTTGGATTAGACATGCCGTACCATGGGCATTCGTATATGGCGTCTAAATGGCAACAACGAATAGATGTACGGGACATCATTCATAATGCCTTAACGCGGCCGATACAAGGCAGTTAGAAGGCAGCTGAAGCACATACCGCGTAACAGATTTTGCTAAAAATCCCTTTGGCAAACGCCATTGCGGTTTCATGATTGCCAAGGGCTTTTTGTCACTATATTCTCTAATCCTAGTTCTCGTATCTTTTCTTGGGTTGGAATGCCGTCTCGTGTATATCCCAAAGTTTCATAGTATTCGTCAAGGAGCTTGTCCAGATTCCGCACTATCTGTCCAGTCGCCGGACCTGCATCGTGCAAAGGAGTTGAAGTCATGCGCTTTGGCAGTGTGTCGTCCTTGCGAGCAAAGCCATCCCGAACATTGAAGCATCTTTCTAGGCAGACTATTCTCTCCCCGACATTTCTCAACTGTGTTTCATCAAGGAGCTCACCATTGCCGGTGCCGTAGGATAGTAGTTCACCTAGGAGCTGTCTTGTCATGCCCGAATCGGCAAAATTGCAAAGGATTGCAGTTTCTTCTGCGGCCTTATCGATTTGGTTGTATGCCGCAACGTCACCGCTGCCCTCATCCGCAAATCTGTCAATGGGTCGTGGGTCTGGCTTGCCTGAGATTTCCTGCCGGGCATATCCG
>FWPV01006511.1_pt1 | contig 22199 bp, 24 predicted proteins | sample 2228371 | NCBI WGS metagenome assembly FWPV01 (sample SAMEA103939776, study PRJEB20133) | metagenome | reverse complement strand
TATGGTATTATTCTACCTTCAAGCCAACACAAGACTTGACGCCGTGATAGACATGGTATAAAATTAGCACTCTAGAAATGTGACTGCTAATTTATTGGTGTTGGCTGTGGTAACTTAGTTTGACAGAGCTTTTCAGATTATCAGGAGATGCGACATGCCGACATATCAGTACTTATGTTCTAAATGCAACCTCAAATTTGAGCTTAAGCAGAGCTTCTCTGCCGAACCCACAGTTGCCTGCCCCGAATGTCGGAACGGGGCTCGGCGACTTTTCGTCCCAGTGCCTGTAATTTTCAAGGGCTCGGGCTTTTACACCACAGATAGTAGGAAAAGCGCACCCGAGGACGGAGTGAAGGGGGACAAGAAGGAGGACAAGAAGGAAGAGGAAGATATGGAGAAGTGAGCATGAAGTGCCCAGTGTGTCAAAAGAAAGCCAGCACCAGGATTTACTACTGCGCCCGGTGTGCGGTCTACGTACACGCCGTATGCTGGAAAAAACACATCTCCGTGGCTCATAAACGTTAGCCACGTGGCTTGCTCAGTCCAGCTGCAACCGATGCACACCCACGCTATAACCGGGGAGCCAAGACATATTCGCCGGGCAGCTCCTTGTCCAGTTAGCAGTTCTGTGCTACACTCAAGTTGTGTCCCTGTAGCTCAGTGGACAGAGCGGCTGCCTTCTAAGCAGCGGGTCGTGGGTTCGAATCCCTCCAGGGACGCCATCAAAGCTTCACAGAGCAACTGCTTTTTAAAAAGCACGCAATGTAGCGGAAAGTCATAGAGCAACGCGGTCCAATGCGATAAGCTGTCAGAGCAAGGGGCTTGAATTGACTAATCATTGACCTCCTTGGGAATAATCAAAGCGTTGCCATTATCACTGCCAATTGAAGGGTGTTGTTTTTGGCTTTTTTGTTCCTTTTCCAGAGGGCTGCGGGTCTGATGACCTATGCCACTTTCTTACTTTTTGAAGACCGCCTTTTTAGCCTTAAGTCAGGTGTCATCTTTACTCCAGTTGCCCTTCCAATCTGCGTCAACTGAAACAATCGGTTACCCCTAGCTTATCACTTCGTAACTCAGCCAACAAATTGCATGGGGCAATATCGGCGGGTAAAATAGATGTAGGCTTACAGTAAATCAACTCCTTTAGTTTAGGAGGGCTGATGGGTGGAGCGAGAGACTCTCCATAGTCTAGCACACGTTGCCAAAATGCAATGCCCCAACTGCTATTATAGCTGGATGCATTACATTCCAACAGGTTCGCCGCTTCTCAAGCTTCGTTGCCCGAGATGCGGATGGCTCTATGCCAAGGTGTGTCGAAGAAACGGGAAGGAAACAAAAGTCTGAGAATAGAGCAACATTCTCTCGAATTAACGGAGCAGTCTTGGAGGTGGATAATGGAAACATTATTTTGGGCTTTAGAGCACACAAAGCAAAACTACATCAAGATACACTCAGCATGGTGTCATTGCTGCAGAAATAAGGAAAACCCGAGGACGGACGGTTCGCGGTATTGGCATGGACCTTTTGCCACGTATGCCGACGCGCTAGCCTGGACAAGGACAACCAAGAGACCGGTTGATAACTGCAAGTTCTGTAATCCGCAGTCTTTAATCTAGTCCATCGCGGGGTATGTCACAAATCATGCTGTTTGTTCAGGTCTTGCTATCCTTCCGTCCATATCCCACATATTGGTGACTACAGCAAAGTGGCGCACCTTGGCTCCGTCTTCAAATAGGTCCCCTTGCTGCCTTGTCCTTATTGCTAGATATCGATAAGGCTGGCTATCCTTCTCCTCATACTGGCGGGCGGGAACATAGGGTACCTCAGCCCGTTCTTTTACCATACCTTCCAGGCTTCTTGCGGCAAGGTCTCAACCTCTTGCCTTAACCCCTGGTCCATATCAGCGCTTACCGCAAACTGCCATTCCCTCCCATGCCAGTGGTCTAAAACATCCTGCTGGTAGCCAGCCGAGTCCGAACGCACCTTAATCAGCTAACACTAGCTGTGTCTCTGCCCACTCCACCTCTATAGGCTGAAGGGCAGGATAACCTTCATAACAGTACTGGGCATTTGCCTTGGCTGTCTCCACTAAGTGGGCGTCAACATCAAAAGTCACCTCATAGCTGGGCTTGACCTTGTCCACAGAGGTCCATATCAGCTGACGATTGGGCTCCCTAAGACCAGCCAGGGCTACTGATTCTTCAGGGGTAAAAGAACTCTGTAAAGGGCGTATCTGCATCAGGGAGTCATCATGGAACTTGTCCAACCATTGCCCTGCTGTATAACTCCACTACTAAGGCTGCGCCTCCCCAAGGTGTTACCTCCACCTCAAGCCCACCAGTAAGGATAACTCCAGGGAGCTTCGATTTCTCACAGCCTCCACCTCCTGGTGGAAGCTTACTACAGTCTGATTAGCTTTGCACCTGAAGGTCTATCCACGGGTTAGGGGACCTGTTAGGGGCAAAGAGAGTTCTTAACTTCACTCCAAGTGCCTCTTTAGGTTGCAAATTACCTGGAAAATAAAAGGTGTAGTATTATATCATATAAATGTCGCTCGGCAGCGGAGAAGGAGAATGCAATGGTGTCAAAATACAGGTTTGAAGAAAAGCGGATAAATAACTACGCGGTTAAGGTGTACGCTAATAGACCTAAAACGGTATATGAGATGTTCAGCAAAACGGTGCAGCAATGTCCTAACCGTGAGGCGATCAAGTACGCAGATATTTGCTTAACCTACTCGGAGCTTAGCAGAAGGACGGACGCGCTAGCTTGGGTACTTACTCAGGATTATCATGTCAGCAAAGGTGATAGGGTGGCTGTATTCCTGAAAAACGATGATTCCTTTCCTCCGGTGTTCTTGGCTATATCCAAAGTCGGAGCTATATCGGTGGTGCTCAACACCAGACTCAAAAAGCCGGAGCTGGAGTACCAACTTGAACTAACCAAGCCTGTGTTAGCTATTGTAGATAGTGAGATATGGGATGCAGGGTTAGATAGGCTAGCAAAATCAAAGATTGAAAAGAATTCCCTGAGCCAGATCTGGAAAAAATCTGGAACATGCCCGCCTGTAGTTTGCAGTGAAGACGATGTCCATTCCATACTCTTCACTTCAGGCACCACGGGAAAGCCGAAAGGTGTCAGGATTGTCCATCGCAATTTCATACATAGTGCCATAAGGCTTGAGCAGTATATGGAAATGCTGGGACTGAGCCGTCCTGAAGGCGGGAAAACGTTGATAGCAGCTCCCCTATTCCACGTTATGGCTCTCCAGGAGCAACTGGTGCCAAGCATGAGGATGGGGAATACGGCTGTGTTGCTGAGCGCACTCAGCATAACGGCTTTCCTGGAAATTGTCGAGAGAGAAAGGATTGACTTTTTGGTTGGCTCGCCGGCGATATACAGGATATTACTGGGCTCGGAGGAAATCAAAAAATATGATTTGAGCTCGATCAAAGTTGCAGCTTTTGGAGCAGCACCGATGTCGCCGGACTTGATGACAGAAATGAAGAAGGCATTTGTCAATGCCAAATTCTTCAATGGTTTCGGACTTACCGAGGCATCGGTGTCGCTTGTGGCCATTGACAAGGAATGCCTAGACAAGCCAACGTCTATAGGTCATCCCAGCCTCGGCTGCGAAGCTAAGATAGTTGATGAAAATATGAGGGAGATGCCAGTGGGTACGGTTGGGGAGATAGCGGTCAAAGGGCCGAATGTAGCTGATGGCTATTACAATAACCCTGAAGAGACCAAAAAAGCTTTCAGGGACGGGTGGTTCCTGACTGGAGACTTGGGTAAGGTTGACAATGACGGCTTCTTTTATGTGGTCAGCAGAAAGAAAGATATGATAAACCGTGGTGGGGAGAACGTATATCCGGTCGAGGTGGAAAATGTCATCTGCCTCCATCCCAAAGTTCTCGAGGTTGCTGTATATGCTGTACCTGATAGGGTCATGGGTGAGAAGGTAGCTGCGTCAATAGTTACCGTGCCCGGCACCACGCTGACTCCGGAGGAAATAAAGGACTTCTGCAGTGATAAACTCGCCAAATACAAAATCCCAGAATATATAGTATTTACTGCAGCATTGCCCAAGAATCCTGGCGGCAAGGTAATCAAGGAACAACTTACAAATGAGTTAGCACAGCAAATCGAGAGGAAAAAATGAGGTGCACAAAGTAGGGCTTGGGCTGCACCGTTGGCGGTTGGTCCCGTTGATTGGCTTGAAGTACTGGGGTGGCTTGAAAGTGGTGAGAAGGTGTGTATTGGTTGTTTTTGGCTTCGTTGGTGGTAGGGTAGACACAATGGCTGTCAATTAAGGAATTTGCCTGATGCTTGTTGCCTCCACATAAGGTTGCCCCAATTCGGTGACACGGATGACACCTTTTACGCGGATCCTGATATTGGTATCGGATAGTGCGTTAGGGCGCAATCCTTGTGGGACATCTGCTTCCGAGTTGGCGCTGACATAAATTGCTCCAGTTGCATCTTTGATCACCCAGTCGCTACGGGTAACCGGAGGTCCTGTGTTAGCCTCGTGCAATAGGTCCCAGCCACGGTAGTAGCCAACGATCGTTACCTCCTTTCCTTCGAAAGCGGGCGGTTTGGCTATGATAGAGCCGATTATTTTTGTTATGTCTGATAGCAAGGTGATAATCAGATGCAAGCGGTATTTATCTTGAGCTATTTTCTCGCCTGATTTAGGGTAAGGGGTAACGCGGAAAGAAAGCTCATAGCCGTCGTAGCTTTCCGAGGAATATCCATTGGTTAAACCGGACTGGCTTAGTAGAAGTTCATTAACGACACCCGCTTTGGTGAGCTCAATTGCACAGGTAACTCTACCTGCCCAGATACACGTCACATCCCTAGGACACCGGCTGTCCTCTAATACCTCCTTAAACTTGATGGCAAGGTTTTCTTGGACAATGAAGGCACGCTGACCTACAGATAGGGAGAACTCCTCATCTATACGGGCTTGAGAATTATAAGCCCCACCACAGTTGGATGCAACCAGAAAAGCAGTTAGCACAATCACAAAATAGGTAGTGTATATCCGCATGCTCCCTTCCGATTACCCTTGTTCAAGCTTGCCAAAGACAGCCTCATCAAGAAACCTATCGCATGCTCCACTCTGGAGCTATAACGTTAGTTGAAGCCAAAAAGTTTACCTGTCTTCTGCCGGGCTGCGGATTCAGCGTGCACCAAGAAGCTGCATTAGCAACTGACCCTGTGTCAAGACCCCAAAGCGCCCTTCGAAGCTGCCAGCAGATGTCATTTAGCTTATGGGTATGCTTTTGGAAAGTGGCTAATCATCAAAAGCTTGACTTACTTTCCAAATCTTCCACACATTGCCCACCAGATCAGGCCCTGGCTTCAGCGTTTGTTTGCCTGGCTTCCAGCCAGAAGGTGTAGCTTCTGTGCCATTGGAATTTCGTACATGCTGGAAGGCATGGATCTGCCTTATGGTTTCGCTAACATTTCTACCGACCGGCGGGGTTAACACCTCAAACCCCTGGATATTACCGTCGGGGTCAATAATGAACCTGCCCCTTGTTTCCACCCCGCTATCATCATCATATATGCCGTAAAGTTTCCCGATACTACCATCCTGGTCAGATAACATGGCAAAGGGAATGTCCCTTTCGATCATCTTTGACAGCTCATAGTCATTCCGCATTTTATGTACGTAAACGCTGTCAACGCTACATGATAGAACTTCTACACCCAAGCTTTGAAGTTCTGCGTGTTTTTCAGCAACCGCTGAAATTTCGGTCGCTCAGACGAAGGTAAAATCTCCGGGGTAAAAACAAAGTAACACCCATTTCCCTCTGTATTCAGAAAGGCTGATGTTCATGAACTTGCCTTTATAATAGGCGGGTGCTGTAAAGTCTGGGGCAGCCTTACCCACTTTAATCATCGATTGTTTCACCTCCTTCGCATTCATCTCTGTAATTGGAGTCATTTCAAGGCTCGGTTTCTTGATGGGTGGTCTCTTACATCCTGGCTTAAACTCTTCAGGCATTAACAAACCTCCTCCCTGTGGATAATCGCTATTGTACCAACAGTTTACCAAATAGTCTAATGCCTCGAAAAACATACCGTTGTTGCATTGGCGCCAAGTCTCGCTCCACATTAACCAAAGGTCAATCTGTTTCAGTCCCTCTTGGGTTATTGTTGCAAATCGAATGGGTAGACTACTTGTAGAGTTAAATTTCCTCCTGCATTTGGTACACAGTGTGAGCTCGCTGATTACGTATCGACAACCCTTTGGTTTGCAATAGTTGGAAAATGAATCGTTCACGGACAATCGCCGAGCGCAAAATTTGCTATCTGAGGTCGTCAGGTGGCATAATTGTTTAGTCTTTTTTGGCTGCTCTTGCTGCATGTGCTGACAATGAAGAGATTGCTTTCAGGTAATGAAGCTTTGGCTTTAGGTGCTTATCATGCCGGTGTGATGGTAGCAGCGGCTTATCCTGGCACGCCAAGCACTGAGATACTTGAATCGCTAGCTAAGTTCGATGATATTTACGCTGAGTGGTCAACGAATGAGAAGGTGGCTATGGAGGTCGCTTTGGGGGCAGCCTATGCGGGAGTCCGCGCTCTGGTGTCTATGAAACAGGTTGGGTTGAACGTGGCGAGTGATCCATTTATAGCTGCATCGACGACGGGAGTTAATGGTGGTCTGGTTGTGATTGTCGCTGATGACCCAGGGGCATACAGTACCCAGAATGAGCAGGACACCCGCCACTATGCCAAGCTGGCTAAGGTGCCGATGCTGGAACCTTGTGACAGTCAGGAAGCTTACGATATCATGGCTTACGCCTTTGAGATCAGTGAGGAGTTTGATACGCTTGTGCTGGTGCGTTCCAGCACTCGAATTTCCCACTCCAAGTCAGTAGTTGAGGTGAAGCGGGTGAGGGCAGCACCGAGTAGACAGCCAAGTTTTAAACATGACGTAGAAAAGTATGTAATGCTACCAGTTCATGCCCGACTCAGGCGCCCCGTCATGGAGGAGAGGTTGGTTAAACTAGCCAAGTATGCTGAAACCTTCCCTTATAATCAGATAATATGGGGCAAGCGTGATTTAGGTGTAATAAGTAGTGGAGTCGCTTACCAGTATGCTAGGGAGGTCTTTCCTAGTGCTTCTTTCCTTAAACTCGGCATGACTTATCCTTTGCCCCAAAATTTGCTCCACAATTTCGCAACACAGGTAGAAAGGGCAATAGTGGTGGAGGAGCTTGACCCTTTCCTTGAAGAGAATATACGGGCTATGGGTATAAAAGTTATCGGAAAGGAGTTTATTCCTAGGACTGGTGAATTAAATCCGCTTATTGTTGAGGAAGCGGGTAGCCGTGCTGGGTTATTAGCTAAACCCTTGCATAGGCGTAGGCTGGACCTACCTCAGGGGCTGCCAGGACGTCCTCCTGTCCTGTGTGCTGGCTGTCCACATACTGGTATATTCTTTGTGCTTAGTACCATGGGGCAGCGGTCTAAGTTGCTTGATTCTAGAGGTAAGTCTGAAAAGGAAGGTAAATTGATCATTACTGGGGATATTGGTTGCTATACCTTGGCTACCTATCCGCCACTTAGGGCTATGGATACCACTGCTTGCATGGGTGCTAGCATCGGTCAAGCCTTGGGTATGGCGAAAGCTGGCGTTGCCGGCAAAGTAGTTGCCGTTATAGGCGATTCCACCTTTCTCCATTCTGGGATCACTGGGGTGGTGGACGCAGTGTATAATCAAGCGAAGGTAACTATACTAATCTTGGACAATGGCACCACTGCGATGACTGGGCATCAGGATCATCCTGGTACCGGTGTTTCAGCGCAGGGCAGAAGAACCAAAGCTGTCAATATTGAGCAGCTTGTTCGGGGTATCGGGGTCAGCGACGTCAAGGTGGTAAATGCCTTTGATATGAAGGCGTTGAGGACAGCGGTGCGGAGCTCATTGGATAATCCGGAACTTTCTGTAATTATAGTCCGTGGCACTTGCTCGGTCCGCTTACGGAAACGTTCCGGGCAAAGAGTTGTTGATGCGGAAAGATGCGATAATTGTGGAACTTGCTTTATGCTCGGATGTCCAGCTATCCAGAAGCTCGATACACAGGTTTACATTGATAGTACTTTGTGCAGTGGTGATGCCTGTACCATCTGCGAGCAAATTTGTCCAAAGAAGGCGATAGCCCCGTTGGCTGAAATCGGTTGCAAGGTGTAAGGGTGAAAAAAAAGGACATACTTGTGGTTGGTGTAGGTGGTCAAGGTATTGTTCTGGCAAGTGATATACTTGGAGAGGCGGCGATGGCTGCCGGATACGATGTCAAGAAGACGGATACATTGGGCATGGCGCAGCGTGGTGGGAGTGTTGTAAGCCATGTAAGGCTAGCTAGACAAGTTTGGTCACCCTTAATAAAGGAAGGCGAGGTTGATATTTTGGTAGCTTTCGAAAAACTGGAAGCAGTCAGATGGAGTCACTATCTTGGAGATGGTGGTGTGGTAGTGGTTAATAATCAGGTAATGCCACCATTGTCTGTCAGTCTGGGAATTCACCGTTACCCCAGTGATAAGGAGATTGAAGATACTTTAAGGCGACGGACCGACCACGTGCATTTCGTTGATGGGATCAGGAGGACGAGAGAGTTGGGAGATATCAGAACACTCAATATGTTTATGCTTGGGTGCATCTCGCTTTTCATACCTATAAATGTTGAAATATGGAGGGCTTGCATTTCTAAGCGACTGTCACAAAATATTAGGAAGATCAATATTGCTGCCTTTGACAAAGGTAGGGAGGAGATATCGAATGTTGGTCTCGGAAAATGTGGCTAGACGCATGGCGGAAGGGTCGTGGATCAGGAGGATGTTTGAGGAGGGAGCTATACTTAAAAGGCGGTATGGCGAAGAGCATGTTTTTGACCTTTCCATAGGTAATCCGGTGGTTGAGCCACCGCTAGAGTTTGATAGGGAATTGAAGCGTGTGGTGAAAAGCACCAAACCAGGGATGCATAGATATATGGAGAACGCTGGCTATGAGGGAACAAGGGCAGCTGTGGCAGCACAACTTTCGAAAGAGACTGGCTTGAAATTCACGGTGAGTGATATTGTCATGACTTGTGGTGCTGCTGGAGGATTGAATGTAGTGCTTAAGACGATACTCAATCCGGGCGAAGAGGTGATTGTATTTGCTCCTTATTTTATGGAATTCGGCAACTATATAGACAACCACGGTGGGATTACAATGGTTTTACCCACAGATGAGCAGTTTGTACCCAGGTTGGATGCGCTTGAAGCAGGGATTACGGATAGAACTAAGGGAGTGATTATCAATTCGCCGAATAATCCCACCGGTGTTGTCTATAGTGAGGGTTTTCTACGTCGGCTTGGTGACATACTCCGCAAAAAAGAGACCCAATATGGGAAACATATTTTTTTAATTAGTGATGAGGCATATCGCAAAATCATTTATGATGGGCTGCAATATCCGCCGATTTTCCATCATTACCGTCACAGTATAGTTGTCACATCACATTCTAAGGACTTGGCTATCCCCGGTGAGCGGATCGGCTATATTGCCATACATCCACAATGTGCTCAGCGGGAGGAACTGGTGGCAGGCTTTGTTTTTTGCAATAGGATACTGGGATTTGTGAATGCACCGGCATTGATGCAGCATGTGGTACGAAGCCTGCAGCATGTAACTGTGTCTATAGCTGACTATCAGAAGAAACGCGATTTCTTATACGAGAATCTTATTAAGCTCGGCTACTCGGTGGTGAAGCCTCAAGGGGCTTTCTACATGTTCCCCAGGTCTCCCTTGGGAGATGATGTCGCATTTGTCAATGAGCTACGACAGTGGAATGTGCTCACTGTGCCCGGTAGAGGCTTTGGAACTCCCGGCTATTTTCGGATCTCGTATTGCGTTGATGATAGGACTCTAGAGGGCTCTTTAGTTGGTTTCAAAAAAGCTGCCCAGAAATTCAAGCTCTGCTGATGCGGAGGATAAAGAGGGAGATGTCGGGAAAAGAAGTTAGTCTATCTAAGAACCTTGCTGAATTGAAGGCGAAGGCAAAAACAGAGCCCATCGCCTCCTTTCTGGATATGAGGCTACTAGAGTTATCACAGGGCTATGCCAAAGTGGCGATGAATCTGAAGCCGGAATATGTTAATTTCAATGGGATGATTTTCGGTGGTATCATCATGTCATTGGCTGACCAGGCTTTTGCCTTTGCTACTAATTCGGTGATTACCCCAAATGTGGCTTCGCAGTTCAACATCCATTTCATTGCCGGCCCTGATGTCCATGATGAGCTTATTGCGGAGTGCCGGGTGTTGAGAGCGGGCAAACGGGTTTGTATTTCGGAGATGTTGGTGACTAATCAAGAAGGTAAGCTTATAGCCAAGGGTACCGGGACAACAATCCCCTTGGTTTAGGTTAAAGTCGCATTATATTGGTTCGCTCCCGCCGGGAGAAATACGTGTCCGCGCATCAGTCGCCAACAATTTGCTTGGGGGAGAGTCAGCAGGATCGCCCGCTTGGTCGGCACGCGTAGTAGTGCCTATCCCCCCGTGAGCGAGGCAGCTGCCCTATGATTGTTAGAGAAATCTGTGCTAAAACCATTTTGTCTAAATCGAGGGTCTTTGATTATGTGGTCAATCCGTATATTGGCTGCCAACATGGTTGTACCTATTGCTATGCTCGCTTTATGAAGAGGTTCACTGGGTACAAAGAACCATGGGGTGACTTTGTTGTGGTTAAGATTAATGCCCCATATTGCCTGCAGCGCGATATAGAAAAAGCGTTGCTGGGTAGGGTATGGGTAAGTGGGGTATGCGATCCTTATCAACCGTTGGAAAGGACATACGAATTGACAAAGAGATGCCTTGAGATATTGGTTGGGCGTGACTGGCCAATCGTAATCCAGACGAAGTCCGCGCTTGTTTTGCGTGATATTCATTTGTTTAAAGAAGCTAAGAACATTGAAGTGGGGCTAACGGTCACCACTGGCGATGATGGGGTAAGACAGCTGTTTGAACCAAATGCGCCACCAATAGAGGAAAGGGTAAAAGCACTAGAGGAGCTGCATCTTGCAGGTATTAGGACCTATGCCATGATTGCACCAATGCTTCCCGGAGCTGAGAAACTTGCTGCTAAGCTCGGCGGCAAGGTGGATTACGTATTGGTCGATAGAATGAACTATCATTATGGCGACTGGGTTTATAGGAAATATAATCTGCAGAGTGCCATGAGTGACGGCTTTTTCACCTTAAAGGGCAAGGAGCTAGCTTCTGACTTCGCAAATCGGGGCATCGAATGCCATATGCTGTTTTAGTGGCTCAACGATCTGGTGTATCAGTTGTCTCTCTGACAGGAACTTGCTGAAGCGTGCTAAAGTGTAGGTCAAATGTGTGTTGTACCCTATTGTTTGTCATGGAATCTGCCAAAGTTGGCGTGAGCACTGTGGTTTAAACCAGCTTTATTCTTCGGGTGTAACGCTTTGCTTGAGTCTGGCAGTATTTAATGGCATGTAACTTGGGACTACAGAGGTATGTGCAGCACCATCTTGGCTAAGTCCCAGCAGTGTTCATACAAGTGAAGCCCCTTGCTGAAGGCTATCAGGTAACCATCTTTTACACCGATCTCCTTTGCCATATATTCCTTCAACAGTTGCAAGCCACCGAGGTTTGTCGGAAAGCCACCCCACAGATCCCAGCTTCTGAAGTAAAGGATAAAACTGAGGCAACCGTCCTGAACACGGGTATCTAACACCCTAAGGCATGGGGGGTCTTTGAGGTAAATGCTGCTGCGACTGCCGATCGTCATACACATCTGGTTTGTATCAAACCCGAGTTTGTAGCGCCTGATTACCTCATCAATCTGCTCAGCCAGATCCTCTCCGTATGTGTATTCCTCGTTCTTCTGCTTAGTAGCGGTCATCAAATATAACATATACTCTTCAATAGCCTCGTCAGTGGTGGGTGCCGGCACTCCCAGCGGTACATCGGGCCTTAGAGGTCTTATGCCGGGATTACGAATTATGATTGCGACCAGCGGTATCTCTTTGCGATAGGTACCTTCAAAGCTGCCCTGCTGGATACGATATGTCCTACCTTCCATTAGAGCCTTTTGCAAACACTGAAACCAGGCATCCCCGATAGTGTGCGCATCAATTATGGTCAAATCCATCCTTGCCTCCGGTCATGGCTTGTTATTTGCTGAAGATAAGTATATCAAACATTTCGTTGTGTGGTGTAACGGTAGTTTTTCCGCCTATGTCGTCAGATGGTTCCCTAGTGAAGAGTTGCCCACAGAAATGGAATGGTCGGTGGTCACTCCCGGCGGTCATCTCCCACAACTCAAACAAGTACCGTAGTGCAATGTAACGTATGAGTGGCGTAAAGCAACTGACGTTTAATTTGAGCCCAGAAATAGGATTGTTTGTATTATTTCCAACTCTGTCAGCCTGGCGGTGAACGGGGCAGTCATTCGGTCGGGGTTTGGGCTAGAAACGCCGATGAAGCGCGAAATAAAAGCCCTCAGGCCTGTTATCTTTGGTCGACGGAGCTTGCCCAGCAATATACGGGCACTGGGGTTGCCAGACTAACAGAGTCAAGCCTTGACTTATTATTCGCTGAGGCGTTCCTTTAAATATTCAATTGCCTTCACCGGTGTGGGGTCAGTCTCGTTGAGTATCGCCAGATAATAGCTCACCCAATCTCCTAGTAGAACTAGGCTCATCATCTGGGTCAGCTCGTTCTCGCCGTAGCCGTCCACAATCTCGTGGCTAATGCTGTTTTGCTTTAGGAGTTCAGAGGTTAACTGGTAGCGAACCAGAGTTCGTGGATGCAGGGAATGGCAGCGAAGCAAGACTACATATATATTGAGGGTTATCTCCTTGGGGAACTGGTAGCCAACGACGGCATTGTGATTGAGCTCAGGAAAGACCTCAAAAAAAGCCCAGGTCTTGCTGTTCTCGTTAATCTGGGTTTTCCAACGGCGGGCGACCTCGGAAAGCATGCCGGCACCGTAAATCACCGCTATTTTGCCTTGTAGCTTGGCTGCCAGTTGCTTAGCTCGGTTTGAGCTGGTGGGTACAGTCTCGCTCAGTTCTTGTACCAGTCTCTCAAGAACTGGAATCATCGCTTCCACCTCAGCTGTCTTATCCTGGGCAAGGTTTAGCTTTTGTAGGAAGGCTACCAGTGGCAGAAGGCTATAACCCAGAGCAGCTCGTGGCTGGGAAACCAGGTCGATAAGAAAAACCGGCACTTTGGCATCCGTAGCCAAAGTTTTCAGCTTGCCGCCAGTAGTCATCACCAGTCGCTTACAGTCTCTTTTCAAAGCCTGAGAAAAAGCGGAAAGCGTCTCCTCGGTGTTCCCGGAGTAGCTGGAGGCGATAACCAGTGTCTTGTCGTCAACAAAAGGTGGCAGGTCGTAATCGCGGTGGACGAATACAACTGGCTTACCTGCCGGTGAAATAAGACTACGAAATAAATCACCGCCTATAGCTGAACCACCCATGCCCAAGATAACCACTTTGTCGATGGCATCATAACCCTCGGGCAACTTGAAGTCAGTAGCTTTGTGCCAAGCAGCCCGGCATTGCTGGGGAAATTCGTGAAGGTATCCGAGCATATTTCCCCGGTCGAGCCGCTTATATACCTCCAAGTTATCCAAGTTGACCATGGTCTAAACACCTAACAGCTTTCTGCCGCTTTCCAGCAGCCTTTGAACCTGTTCTGGGCTCTGGCTTTCAGCGTAGATGCGGACGAGTGGCTCGGTGCCAGAGAAGCGTATGAGCAACCAGGATCCATCTGCCAAGACGTAACGAAATCCATCCGTGGTGTCCAGCCTAATTATCTTTGTTCCAGCTATGGACTCGATAGAGGTCTGAGCCAGTTTTTGTGCCAATTTTGGGCGTTCGCTCTGCGAGATGTGGATATCAATCCGGTCGTAATGATGAGGACCTACTTTGGTAAACAAGTAATCAAGGAGCTGTGATGGTTTCTTGCCCGTCTTCACCATATAGTCTAGAAAATAGAGACCTGCGAGTATGCCATCTCGCTCAGGTACATGACCACGGAAACCATAGCCACCACTTTCCTCACCGCCGATGAGGGCGTCTTTTTCAATCATGAGCGGAGCCACATATTTGAAGCCTACGGGTGTCTCATAGACGGGCACATTGAAAAGCCTCCCCAGACTGTCAATCATCGCACTGTCGCTCAAGGTCTTAATTATGGCACCTCGCTCGCCCCGGACTTCGAGAAAATAGAGAACGAGCAAGGCAAAGACCTGAAGTTGATTGAGGAATCGGCCGTTCTCATCTACGACGCCTATTCGGTCGGCGTCGCCGTCATTTGCCAGCCCAACATCTGCATTCTGTTCCTGAACCATAGAGGAAAGCTTGGTTAGATTTCTGGCTATAGGTTCAGGGTTAATTCCGGGAAATAAGGGGTTACGCTCGCCGTTGATCTCGTTGATTTCCATTTTACCGCCTTGAAGGAGCGCCTTGAAATAGCCGATGCCAGCTCCATACATGGAATCCACGATTACCTTAAGCTCGCTCTGTCTGAGACTCTTGCAGTCTATAAGCTTTTCCACATGCTGAAAATAGAGCGGGGCTGGATCAAAGTAGGTTATCAATCCTGTGGCTAGCCCTTCAGCCAGTGGAAGATGGACAACTTCACCTGTAACCAAGACATGGTTTGTATGTCTCTCTATTTCTGAAATGACATCTATCGGAGCGCTGGTGCCTTTAGCGTCCTTGTATTTAAAGCCATTCCATCGCGCTGGGTTATGGCTGGCAGTGATGATTATGGCGCCGGCTGATCTGGTGGCAGTGACGGCATAGCTTATCACCGGGGTTGGCGCTGCTTTAGAACATAGGGTCACCTTAATCCTGTTGCCAGCTATAACCTCGGCGGCTGCAGTAGCAAAATCTTCGGAGGCAAAACGGGTGTCATAGCCGATAACTAGCCCACGTTCGGCCAGCTTGGACCGGTTCAAGTAGTTGGCTACTCCCTGGGCGCAAGCTCGGACATTAGAAAAGGTGAAATCCTCGGCAATGACCGCTCGCCAGCCATCGGTGCCGAATCTGATGAGCATGTCCTCTTGGCTCATAGTCCTGCCTCAGCCCTGAGAATCGCAGCTTTGTCTGTCCTTTCCCAAGGCAAATCAAGGTCATCTCTGCCAAAGTGACCGTACACGGCGGTCTGGCGGTAAATGGGACGGCGTAGATCAAGATATCTAATAATAGCTTCGGGTCGGAAATCAAAGTGTTTCTCGATGAGCTTAAGGATAGTACTGTCAGGTACTTTGCCTGTGCCAAAGGTCTCAACGGATAGCGATAGGGGACGGGCAACACCAATGGTATAAGAGACCTGAACCTCGAGACGCTCAGCAAGGCCAGCGGCTACCAGATTTTTAGCCACATACCGAGCCATATAGCTAGCCGAGCGGTCAACCTTGGTTGGGTCTTTGCCTGAGAAACAACCGCCACCATGGCGACAAGCGCCACCATAAGTATCTACCAGGATCTTACGACCGGTGAAGCCGGTGTCTGATACCGGACCACCAATAACAAAGCGGCCTGCGCTATTAACGTAGTACTTGGTCCTGTCATCCAGCAAGTTAGCCGGGATAACCGCTTTTATAACTTGCTCTATTATGTCATGCCGAATAATATCGGGGCTGACATCAGGGTCGTGGTGCGCACCTATGACCACAGCATCTATCCTTTTCGGTTTGCCGCGGGCGTATTCAACAGTCACCTGCGATTTACCATCTGGTCTAAGATAGGGCAAGACCTTGTCTTTCCTTACCTGAGCCAGACGGCGGCACAGTTTGTGTGCTAGAGAGATGGGCAATGGCATAAGCTCCGGTGTCTCAGTGCAGGCGAAGCCGAACATCATCCCCTGGTCACCAGCACCGGTTATATCTAGGTCATCAATGCCTTGTGTCTTATCTCTGACTTCCATTGCTCGGCTAACTCCTGCTGAGATATCAGCTGATTGTTGCTTTATGGAGACGAGGGTACCACAGGCTTTATAGTCGAAGCCGTATTCTGGATTGGTATAACCTGCATCCCTGATCACTTGACGCACGATATCGGGTATTTCTACGTAGCACTTGGTAGTAATCTCACCCAAGACAATCACCAAGCCAATGGTGACGGCTACTTCGCAGGCAACTCTGGCAAAAGGGTCCTCTGCCAGTATGGCATCAAGGATAGCATCAGAAACTTGGTCACAGATCTTATCAGGGTGCCCCTCGGTAACCGACTCGGAGGCAAAAAAATAAGATGCTGTAGTATTGAAACTATTTGACATTTACATTCCCCCTCTTGAAAGGTTCTCTATCCATATTTTTTGTTATTTCGGAATCAATTGCTCTACAGAACTATTTGCCAAATGCAAGGCAAGCCTTTTGGTCTCGCTGCAGAAAGATATTCCAGAATGAGGCACGAATGTAATGACAGCCAGTGTCAATTAAGCACTTACGTCCCCTCTTCCCAACTTTCCAGGTATTTCTTTTGTTCCTGGGTTAGGGAATCAATTGATATGTTCATGGCTTCGAGCTTCAAACGTCCTACCTCATCATCGATTTCCTGCGGCACTGGGTAGACATTTGGCTGAAGCCTTCCCTTGTTCATAGCTAGATATTCGAGGCATAATGCCTGATTGGCAAAGCTCATGTCCATAACGCTGGCAGGATGTCCTTCGGCTGCTGCCAGATTTATCAGTCTCCCCTCACCAAGAAGATAAAGTCGGCGGCTGTCGGATAAAGTATACTCTTCAACAAAGGGGCGTATCTGCCTCTTTGATTTCGCTATACTTTCCAGAGCCGGGATATTTATCTCTACGTTGAAATGACCGCTATTGGCCAGAATAGCACCGTCTTTCATCTGGGAGAAATGGACTTTATCAATAACGTTGACATCTCCTGTGGCGGTAATGAAGATGTCTCCAATTCTAGCTGCCTCAATCAGAGGCATGACCTGATAGCCATCCATGGCTGCTTCGAGGGCGGACACCGGAGATACCTCGGTTATAATTACTTGAGCACCCATCCCCTGTGCCCGCCGTGCTATGCCCCTGCCACACCAGCCATAGCCACAGATGACTACCCTTTTCCCTGCCCATAGAATATTGGTGGCTCTGGTTATACCATCTACCGTGCTCTGCCCGGTGCCATAGCGGTTATCGAAAAAACGCTTGGTTCTGGCATCATTTACGGCAATGATGGGATACTTCAACCTCCCTTCCTTTGCCATATTTCGCAACCTTATCACACCGGTAGTCGTCTCCTCTGTGCCACCGATTATGTTTGCTAGAAGTTGAGTCTTTTCTCTGTGGACGGTACTAACCAGGTCTGCACCATCGTCGATAGTAAGTTGTGGTCCATGTTCCAAGGCAGAGTTTATATGCTGATAGTAGGTCTGATTGTCCTCACCTTTGATAGCGAAAGTGGGAAGCCCGTATTCTATGAGCGCCGCTGCCACATCATCCTGGGTGCTCAGCGGGTTTGAAGCACACAGGACTAACTCGGCGCCTCCATCTTTCAAGGTTAAAGCCAGATTGGCTGTCTCAGTGGTGATATGGAGACAGGCGGAGATACGCAGCCCTCTCAAAGGTTTCTCTTTGGTGAACCTCTGTTTAATTAACTTGAGAACTGGCATCTCCCGGCTAGCCCACTCTATGCGCAACTTCCCATGGTCAGCTAATGCCTTGTCCCTGATATCATAGTGCATTATTGCCAAATCCTCTGGTCATGAGAATCTATGTGTAACCTCTTTGTCTCTCCACAAAGAATTTGTCGCCACCACTAAGCTATGCCCTTGTCAAGTTGAAATCCCGTAGCTATGTTTTGTCGCTTTCGGTCCGAACGGCAGTCTGAATAGCTCACGATGTCAGATAATATCACACTACCCATCAAACAATCTCATTAACACTAATTCAACAATATTACCTATCGGCTGTGAAGTGTCAAGTATTAAATGGTATTGTGATGGAAATTCATTAATTTCATCGAAGTTCTGCTTCTGTTGCTCGAAGATCTCCCAGCGACCGTCGGAGATGGTACCCTCTTTGAGCCTTTGCCTCAGACGGCTCTTGACTGTCTCCTCATCAAGGATGCACTCAATTACTGCAAAATCAGCATTTGTCTCCTCAGCCAAGGTTTTAGCTTGTATCCTATCTTGCCTTTTCTTGAATGAGGCATCCAGTATTACCGATTGTCGCTGATCAAGGATCTCTCTAGCCTGGGCAAACATCTCATTATAGGTTCGTCGGGAGAACTCCTCGGAATAAATGCCTCCGCCAAACCCTTCAAATCGGTGTTCAGTTGGTGGGATGCCAGCTAATCTCTTTCGAGTAATGTCGGCGGAGATAACAGTAAGCCCTAGACTACGGCTTAAAGCTTGGGCTACCGTACTCTTACCGGTGCCCACCAGACCAGCCATAATGAGCAAGAGCGGTCTTTCTTTGGTATATCTATAGGCCAGGTTGAAGTAGCCTTGCGCTGCGGCTAAAGCCGCCTCTTTATCTGAGTCTGAAATACACGGGTCGTCCAGCATGAAGCTGGAAACTTTGCCTCGGACATAAGCACGATAGCACTTGTAGAAGTTTAGCAACTTTGGGATCTCTTTATCCTGACTGAGGCAGATGTAAGCATTGACGAAAGCCTTGGACAGGTCAGCCCTTCGATAGCGGTCTAAGTCCATAGCCAGAAAGGCGACTTCAGAGGCGACGTCCCCGTATCTGAACCTATCATTGAACTCGATGCAGTCATAGATATGGATCCCATTACTGAAGCAAACATGGGCAGCATGAAGGTCGCCGTGGCAGTCTCGTATCTTGCCGCCTTCAATCCGCTCCTGGAACAATGGGCTGTTTAGCCTAAGGAACTCCTCTGTATACGCTTTGATCTGGCAGAATTGACGGGCAGTAATGGAAACCCCTATGTATTTCTCAGTCTGGGAAAAATTCTCCGTGGTGTTTACCGCAATAGCCTGCGGCTTGCCATAGTTACTGATTTCGGGGCTTGTTTTAGCTTCAGTATGGAATGCTACCAGCTTCTCTGCTATCCTCCATACCATCTCTTCAGTCACCAAGTCTCGAAGCAAGAGCTTGTCCATCATCTGCTCCTGAGGGAGCTGCCTCATCTTTACAGCGTGTTCGATGACTTTGCCTTCACCACCGAAGCGAATTCGACCTCGGCTACTGACTATGGGCGTCACTTCCAAGTAGATTTCGGGACAGAGTCGCCTGTTGAGTTCTATTTCCTGTTCGCAGAAGAAGCGACGCTTCTCGAGCGTTGTATAATCCAGATATCCGAGATTGACCGGCTTTTTGACCTTGTAGACATAGTCACCGGTAAGGAATAGGAAGGACATCTGAGTTTGCACCAGTTCCACCTTTTGGGGTTTATGGGGGTAAGTTTCTGGTGTGAGTAGGGCTTCAACTATTATGTCTGTCCTGGACACGTTTTCTGTCTAAGCCCTCCACCGTAACTTCAAGCGAGGATGACATCCGGAGGCACTCTCCCCAGAGGATGTGTCACTGAGGTTTTGCACTGCATATGGTAACCCTGAAGGCTCGTACCGCGAACACTGGACCATTGACTGTCCACCATTAAACCGAGATAAACAAGATAAATGTTTTAATCTTCCAGACTAAAGAGTGGTCTAGCTTCATCGCCGGCTGAATACTTGTCCCCTGGGAACACTGCATGTCCCATTCTTACCCTCTTCCCTATTATTTCCATTGTCACTGCCTTCGGGTCAATCCCGGTTAAGTTACCCATCAGCCAAGGACCCTCATCCAGCTCCACTAGTACTATGGTGTATGGGCATTCAGCCTCGCGTCCTTCCGGTGCCACAAACACAGTGGTGAAGGTCTGGATTGTGCCCCTGCCGCTTAATTCGATTACATCCAAATCGGTGCTGGCACATTTCCCGCAGACTATTTTAGGCGGTACCGTAATTTCGCCACACTGCTTACATTTCAAGCCAAGCAGCTTATTCTGCTTGAGTGCTTGGTTATAGTCTTTAAAACAAAGCTTATGTTCCATTTCAGCCTCCTTGGAGATTAGACCGCGGCTACCAGCCCCGCTTTAGAATTATGTTGCAAAGTGTGCCACCGTCACCACCAAGCGTATCAGTCATGCCTACTTTAGCCCCCTCGACCTGACGCTCGCCGCACTCACCCCTCAACTGCTTAACTATTTCATATACCTGAGCCGTGCCGGTGGCGCCTATAGGATGTCCCTTAGCTTTTAAGCCCCCCGAAGGATTTACCGGTATCTTGCCCCCTATCTTGGTCTCACCTTTCTCCACAGCCTCACCGGACTTACCGAATTCAAAAAAGCCCAAGCCTTCCAAGGCGATGATTGTAGCTATGCTGAAGCAATCATGAAGCTCGATAACATTTATGTCACTTGGTCCAAGTCCAGCCATCTTGTAGGCTTGCTCCGCAGCCAGTTCTCTGGACCTAATCCTTGGCAAGTAATCTTTCTGGCTGAGCAAATTACCTGCTGAAGCCTGCCCCACGCCGACAATGTAGACTGGCTTATTTGTTAGTTTCTTTGCTTTTTCCTCCGAAGCTATAACAACCGCTGATGCCCCGTCAGAGAACGGGCAGCAATCATAGAGCTGGAGGGGCTGGCATACCATGAAGCTCTTTAGCACATCATCAACGGTAATCTCTTTCTGGAACTGGGCTTTTGGATTGCGGGCACCATAATAGTGGGAGTTAACTGATACTAGAGCCATTTGATACTTGAGCTTTTCCAGAGGGATACTGTATTTCTTGGCGTAAAGGTGAGTTAACAGAGCAAACACGCCGGGAAAGGTGATTCCGCAGGGATATTCGTAGCGGCTATCGCTCCCCATGGCGAAGGTGCGGGTGGCTAAAGGTGTCCCCATCTTGGCAGCAGTTTCGGTGCCACCTGCAAGGACGATGTCATAGAACCCTGAAGCTACCCACATGAAAGCATCTCGAAAAGCAGCGCTGGCTGACGCGCAGGCTCCTTCGTATTTGTTCGCGGGGATGTTGGATGCTCCGATGTAATCAGCGGCAAAGGCTTGCGGCTGACCCTGGCCTTCGGAGAAGTCTCCCAAGACGTTGCCCATGAATAAAGCCTGAATATCTTTTGGCTTTATATTGGATTCGTTTATCGCGTCCATAGCGGCTTCAGCGAATAGTTCCACCGCTGTCTTGTCCTGTTTGCCACTGAACTTTGTCATTCCAACGCCGACTACAGCTACTTTTCTCACGTGTCCATACCTCCATAATTTTTTAATAGGTAAAATATAGCCCGTGGTTTCAACCACGGGAGCCTAACATTAGGAAGAGCAGTGCTGTAACTCTGGTCAGCTCCCGAATAAGTGCCATCCCTGAGCAAAACTTATTTTATCAGCTTTGGGCGACATTGGCTACAGAATGCTGCTTGCTTCCAGTCGGTATCAGCTAAGCTGTTTGAAAAGCGCATCACACACCTGGCATTTGAGCAATGGCCCAAGCCGAAGGTGTGTCCCAGTTCATGGATTGCTTCTTTAGTAGCTCTGTCCAAGAAGAGGTCTTCGTCTGGGGGTAAGCCATAATATTCCTGCTTCAAGCGGTATAAAGATATGATGCATGTCCCGGAACTCATATCAGCCTGACCGAAGACGAAGTTCAGCCCCGGGGCATAAAGGTCAACATCAACTATGCCTAAGATTTTTTCATCTTTAGCTAATACCGATGTTTTCAGTGTGGCGAGCAACTGTGAAGCCAACCACTGTTTTCGCTTTGGATCATAGGCTTGCTCAAGGCTATAAACCTCCTGACTTATCCCTACGGGGCAGCCGAAAGTCAGATTCAGCCTTTCCTTGAGTTCTGCCAGTATATCACTTCTTATTTTGCCTACGGGTTTCAAAGTAATTATCACTTGGGGATAGATCCTAGCCAATCCATTAGTTGTCTCAGCACTTGGTCACGATTGGCTCGAGTGAGCTCAATTACTTTCACCTTTGGATGGTGTTTTATCTCATCGGCAAATGGATTCGGGCTAAGCATAATCGTGCCTAGAACCTTTTTGCCGCAGTTTATTGCTTCAAGCACCGCATTTTTGAAACGGGGCGAGAACAGCTCCATCTTACCGATTTCATCAACAACTATTAAATCACTTTCTCTTATTGCCCGGTGGATGGCAGCAACACCAACGCGATCCA
>FWPV01006509.1_pt1 | contig 22208 bp, 16 predicted proteins | sample 2228371 | NCBI WGS metagenome assembly FWPV01 (sample SAMEA103939776, study PRJEB20133) | metagenome | reverse complement strand
CCCAACTTTTTTCAGATTTGGATTTGCTGAAGCCATATCGCCTGACTGCAATTCCGGTATAATCGGACTGTAATTGCCAGATATGCGTTCGTGTTCGTCCGTGTCACATACCACTCACAGGGAAAGAACATGCCAAAAGGCAAGAAAACCTTTCTACCGCTCCCCCCCAACGAAATCATCAAAGATTACCGCATTGCCTACCAGTCACGTCAGGTTTCGCTGATTGGGCGGCGCGAAGTGCTGAGCGGCAAAGCAAAGTTCGGCATTTTCGGCGACGGTAAAGAAGTAACGCAGGTAGCCCTGGCGCGCGCCTTTCAAAAAGGCGACTGGCGTTCTGGCTACTACCGTGACCAAACCTGGATGATCGCACTCGGCGTGCTCGACATCCAGGCTTTTTTTGCTCAGTTGTACGCGCACCTCGATGTAGATGCCGAACCAGCCACCGGCGGGCGCTCGATGGTGGGACATTTTGTCTCGCGCTTCATCAACCCCGATGGCACATGGAAGAACCAGACCGAATCCTACAACGTTGCGGCCGATATTTCCCCCACCGCCGGGCAAATGCCGCGCGCCGTAGGGCTGGCCTACGCCTCGGTGCTGTACCGCAACCTGCCCGAACTGGCCGACTACACCCAATTTTCGCGCCGCGGCAACGAAGTGGTCTTTGCCACCATTGGCAACGCCTCGACAGCCGAAGGACTGTTTTGGGAGTCGGTCAACGCCATTGGCGTGCTCAAAGCCCCGGCAGTCATTTCGGTGTACGACGATGGCTACGGCATCTCGGTCCCCAATCAGTTTCAGATGGTCAAAGAAAACATCAGCGCCATCCTCAAAGGATTTGAGCGCGACCCGAACCTGCCCGCCGAAAAGGCCGAACATGGCTTCGACATCTACACCGTGCGCGCCTGGGATTACCCCGCCCTGCTCGAAACCTACGCCGCCGCAGCCGAAATTGCCCGCAAGTACCACATCCCGGCCCTGGTGCACGTCACCGAAGTGACTCAGCCGCAAGGCCACAGCACCAGCGGCAGCCACGAGCGCTACAAAAGCCCCGAGCGTCTGAAGTGGGAAGCCGAACACGACTGCCTGGTAAAAATGCGCGCCTGGATGATCGAAAACGACATCGCCAGCGAAGATGAACTGGCCGCCTGGGAAGCCGAAGACAAACAACGCGTAGAAAACCTGCGCAAAGCCGCCTGGGATGCTTACATGGCCCCCATTCTGGAAGAGCGCAAACAGGTTCTGGCGCTAATGGACGAATTCGCCACCGCCTCGCCGCACGCCGCCGAATTGGTGCGTATTCGCAATGGGCTGTTTGCCCTGCCTACCCTTACCCGCCGCGACATCCACGCCGCCATTCACGAAACGCTGCGCATAGTGCGTCACGAGCATTCGCCTGCTTACGACAAACTGAAAGCCTGGGCAAAAGCCAACGACGCTGACATCCGCGCCCGGTACAGCACGCATCTTTACAGCGAATCGGAGTATTCCCCGCTGCGCGTAAAGCCCGTTGCGGCGGTGTACAGTTCAAAATCGCCTACGCTGATGGGCTTCGAAGTCATCAACGCGTTCTTCGACGCGGCCCTGGGGCGCGACCCGCGCATTGTCGCCTTTGGCGAAGATGTGGGCAAACTGGGCGATGTCAACCAGGGTTTTCGCGGCATGCAGGAAAAGTACGGCGCGCTGCGCGTGACGGATACAGGCATTCGCGAGGCAACCATTTTAGGGCAGGCCATTGGCCTGGCCATGCGCGGACTGCGCCCCATTTGCGAAATTCAATATCTCGATTACGTCCTCTACGCCCTGCAGTTGATGAGCGACGACCTGGCCACCCTGCAGTGGCGCACCGTGGGCGGGCAAAAAGCCCCGGTCATTGTGCGCACGCGCGGGCATAGGCTGGAGGGCATCTGGCACAGCGGGTCGCCTATGGCGGGCATCATCCACCTGGTGCGCGGCATGCACGTGTTGGTACCACGCAACATGACGCAGGCTGCCGGTTTCTACAACACCCTGCTGCAAGGCGACGACCCGGCCATTGTCGTCGAAGTGCTAAACGGTTACCGCCTGAAAGAACGCCTGCCCGATAACATTGGCGCATTCACCCTGCCGCTGGGCGTGCCAGAGATTCTGCGCCCCGGCAGCGATGTAACCCTGGTGACATACGGTGCGTGCTGCCGCATTGCGCTGGATGCCGCCGAGAAACTCTCCAAAGTAGGCATCGAGGTCGAGGTGATTGACGTGCAAAGCCTGCTGCCCTTCGATATTCACGGCAAAATCGTCGAGTCGCTCAAAAAGACCAACCGCATCCTGTTTGTAGATGAAGACGTACCCGGCGGCACAACTGCCTACATGCTGCAAGAAGTCCTCGAAAAACAAGGCGGCTACTACCACCTGGACTCTGCGCCCAAAACCCTGCCCGCTGCGCCCCACCGCCCAGCCTATGGCAACGACGGCGACTACTGGAGCAAACCCAACGCCGAAAGCATCTTCGACGCCGTGTATGAGATGATGCATGAGGTTGATCCTTCTGGTTATCCATTGATTTATTGACGGTTTCCGGTTGTTGGTTGGCGGTTGTCAGTGGAGGCTATGATGGAGGAAAAAGCTGCTGCTCGGAGCTATCGTGACCTGGTTGTCTGGCAAAATGCAATTAAATTGGCAAAAGTTGGTTCTGGCGCATGAATTTGGCTACTTGGGTCAAGATGATTTGGAAACCATGGATGCCCAAATTCAAGACCTACGCAAAAAGATGTATGCTTTGATCAATAGCCTGCCTTCCCGCTGACAGCTGGCAACTACCAACCACCAACCGAATAACGATAACCCTCGATTGGAGAAATCATGCCCACAAACGTACTCGTCCCGCGCCTGGGTGAAGGCGTAGAAGAAGTAACCATTACCAAATGGCTCAAAAAAGTTGGCGACCCCGTCAACGAGCTGGAACCGTTGCTGGAAGTGAACACCGACAAAGTGGATACCGAAATCCCCGCCCCGGCCAGCGGCGTGCTGCTCAGCATCCACATGCAGGAAGGTCAGCCCGCTAAAGTAGGCGAACTGCTGGCCGTCATCGGCATCCAGGGGGAAAGTGTTGATGCGCCAGGTTCGCCAGTGTCAAGCGCCGCCGTGATTGAGTCGAAAGTTGAAAGTCAAAAGTCAGCGGAGCCGACCTTCGACCTTCGGCCTTCGGCAGAATCCCGCGACTTGGGCTTCATCTCCCCGGTGGTAGCGCGCATCGCCGCCGAGCATGGCATCAACCTGACCGAAGTGACCGGCACCGGGCTGGGTGGGCGCATCACCAAGCAGGACGTGCTGCGGTATGTAGAAAGCAGAAAAGCGGAAATCAAGCCAGCCGAAAGCGCGCCGCCTGCCCCGCGCGCCCTGCCCCACGCGCCTGCGCCAACCCCCGCCGTCATCGCGCAAGCCGGAGATAAACTCATCCCGCACACCGCCATGCGCCGCGCCATTGCTGCGCACATGGTCGAATCCAAACACACCTCGCCGCATGTGCTGACCGTAATGGAAGCCGATATGAGCCGCGTGGCCGCGCACCGCGCCGCCCACAAAGAAGCCTTTGCCCGCGATGGCGTCAACCTGACTTTTACGGCCTACTTCATTGCGGCCATAGTGGCTGGGCTAAAAGCCTACCCGCTGGTCAACTCATCCTGGAGCGAAGAGGGCGTGCTCATCCACCAGGCAATCAATATCGGCATGGCTACCTCGCTGGGCGCCGATGGGTTGATTGTGCCAGTCATCAAGGGCGCCGACAACCTCTCGCTCATCGGCATTGCGCGCGCCGTCAACGACCTGGCCAACCGCGCCCGCGCCCGCAAACTGCAACCGGATGAAGTCAAAGGCGGCACGTTCACCCTCACCAATCACGGCGTAAGCGGCTCGCTGTTTGCCATGCCCATCATCAACCAACCGCAGTGCGGCATTTTGGGCGTGGGCGCAATGCAAAAGCGCCCCGTCGTCATCACCGACGCCCTGGGGCGCGACAGCCTGGGCATTCGCCCGATGGTGTACCTGTCGTTCGTCTTCGATCACCGCATTTTGGATGGCGCTTCGGCCGATTGGTTTTTGGCGAAAGTGAAAGAGACGCTGGAAAACTGGGCCTGAACACACCCCGCGAGTCTGCTATTGCGGCGCAGACGACTGCAGACATGCGCCTGGCAACTGCGCTTTCCACCAGAAAACAGGATATTGGTTACCGCCGTTGCCGCTAACGGACAAAAAATGTGCAAGTTTTCAAAGAAGGTCTTGTGGAATTGGACAATGCTTACTTTGCCGGTGACTCCGGTCCGGGGGTGCTGGTTCTGCCTGCCTGGTGGGGGCTGAATGGTTTTTGCAAAGATTTTTGTAACCGCCTGGCAGGGGATGGGTTTAGGGCGTTGGCGCTGGATTTCTATAACGGTCAGGTAGCCGCAGATATCGCAGCTGCCGAAGCCCTGCGCGACTCACTGGACCCGGATGCCGTGCGTGCACAAATCAAATCGGCGGTGGCGGCGCTGCGCAAGCAAACGGGCAAGCCGCTGGGTGTAGTGGGTTTTTCGCTGGGGGCTTATTTTGCCCTGTGGGCCATGAACAACCGCCCTAAAGACATTGCCGCCACAGTCATCTTTTACGGCGCGGGCGGGGGGCGCTTCCGCAGAGCAAAATCGGCAGTGCTGGGGCACTTTGCCGAACACGACCCTTACGAAGACCCGGCATACATTGCCGTAATGGAAACACACATGAAAGATGCGGGCATTGCTACATCGTTCTACTTTTACCCTGGCACGCATCACTGGTTTATGGAAAGCGACCGCCCAGAATATGACCCCGCAGCCGCCGCGTTGGCCTGGGAGCGCACGCTGTCGTTTTTGCGGGAGACGCTTTAGCCGGTAGGCCGCTTTGTTAACGGTCTGCAAGAGACGGGTCGTTTGTTACGGGGCGGCAGGCCGGGGCGTAGTAAAATAATCGGGTTGTAGTCAAAATTGCGGGGCGGCGCGGACGTCCCTATCTTCTTGATGGAGTGAACAAGCATGTCTGATCAATTCGATGTTGTTGTGATTGGCGCGGGGCCGGGCGGCTATGTGGCTGCCATTCGCGCCGCGCAGTTGGGTCTGAAGACCGCCATCGTGGAAAAACAGTGGCTGGGCGGCGTGTGCCTGAATGTGGGCTGTATCCCGTCTAAGGCGCTGCTCAAAAACGCCGAAGTTGCCCACACCCTGCGCGAGCGCGGCAAAGAGTTTGGGTTTTCGTTCGAGAACCTGAAACTGGATTACAGCGTGGCCGTCAAGCGCAGCCGCCAGGTCTCTGACCGGCTGGTGAAGGGCGTGGGTTTTTTGATGAAGAAAAACAACGTGACCGTCTTCATGGGCACGGCCAAACTGACCGCCAAAGACACGGTGGCGGTAACCGACAAAGACGGCAAGGTGACCGAAATTAAGGCCGCCAACATCATCGTGGCCACCGGCGCAACCTCGGCGGTGCCGCCCGCCTGGAAAGTGGATGGCGAGAAAGTGCTGACCTATTGGGAGGCCATCCTGCAAGAAAAACAGCCCAAGAGTGTCATCGTAATTGGCTCTGGGGCAATTGGCGTCGAGTTTTCGACCATCTGGAATAGTTATGGTGTGGATGTGACTATTGTGGAAATGTTGCCACGCATTGTGCCGCTGGAAGATGAAGAAGTTTCGGCCGAACTGGAAAAGGCCTTCAAGAAGCGCGGCATAAAGACCCTGACCAGCCACAAAGTGGAAGCGGTGGAAACTACCGAAACAGGCGTCAAAGTGACTGTTTCGTCTAACGGCGAAACCAAAGTGCTCGAAGCCGAGCAAGCCCTGGTGGCTATTGGTTTTCGCCCCAACAGCCGCGGGCTGGGGCTGGAAGAAGTGGGCGTCAAAATTAATGAGCGCGGTTTTGTGGAAGTGGACGAGCGCATGGCAACCAATGTGCCGGGCATTTGGGCTATTGGCGACGTGACTGGCAAGCTGATGCTGGCACATGTTGGCTCGGCGATGGGCATTGTGTGCGCCGAGAACATCGCCGGGCACGAGACCGTCACGCTCAATTATGAGATGATGCCGCGCGCCACCTATTGCCAGCCGCAAATTGCCTCGTTTGGGCTGACCGAAGCCCAGGCCAAAGAGCGCGGTTACAGCGTTAAAGTTGGGCGTTTTCCCTTCCAGGCCAATGGCAAGGCGCTGGGGCTGGGCGACTATGCCGGTTGGGTCAAAATCATTGTGGATGAGAAGTATGGCGAAATTTTGGGCGCGCACATGATTGGCCCCGAAGTGACCGAACTGCTGCCCGAACTGACCCTGGCGCACATGATGGAACTGACCCCGGCCGAAATTGCCCGCAACGTGCACGCTCACCCCACCCTCTCTGAAGTGTTGATGGAAGCGGCGCACGGCGCAGAGGGTGCGGCCATTCACATTTAGCGGCGGCGCATCCGCTTTGTTTCTGGCGTGTTGCCAGGTAAAAAGCCCTCACCCTGTCTTGTTCCAGCAGGAAGAGACAGGGTGAGGGTTATCTTTTGCAAAACTTTTTGGGGTGTTTTACGACTCGCGGTAGCGGAAGATGTAGCCGTGCTCTTGCAGGTAGCGCTTGATGCGCTCTGGGGCGTCATCCACTTCGGCAGCGCGGATGTGTAAATGCGGAACCAAGCCGCTGGTGATTTCATCGCCCACCCACACGGTGATGATGTCGGCGGCGCGGTCAATCAGGTCGGCTTCCAAAATCTCAATATCGCGCTGCGAAATGTGCCGCGCCGAAATGACTAAAATCACCCCGGCATCCAGCATCAGGTTGGCGACCTCGGCCAGGCGGCGGAAGTGCTCGGCGTGTACCTCCTCGCCGTTGCGGGCCAGGTCGGCTGAAAGTCCATACAGGATGTTGGCCATGCCAATGTAGTAGGTGAACTTGCCCTCGTTGAAGAGTTTACGCTCCAGGCTTTTGGCGGCTTTTTTGCGCAGGTCGTTATCGGCCTGGCTGGAAATGAGCACCAGGCAGGGCTTCTGGTTGTAACGTTCGGCGCGCTCTTCGTCGGAGATGGCGGTTTCCCAGCGGGTATTGCGCTCTTGGGCGCGGGCGCTGATGGTAGTCTGGCGGTCTTCTACCGCGTCTAGCACCACGCCGCCGCCCGAAATTTCGTAGTCGTCCACAATTACAAAGCGTCCGGTTTCGGGCACGTCGGCGGCCCGGTCGAAGGCGACAATCTGGTCCAGTTTGAGGATACATTCGGCCACGTCGTTACGCTCCACCTGGTCCAGGTTGCGGGCTTCGAGGGTGCTGGCGTCAATGATGCGAATGAAGCGCTCGACTTCCATCTCTACTTTGGCTGTCCCCAGTTTGAAGAGGTATTTCTTGCCCTTTTGCAAGGGGGCGCGCCCCAGCCAGAACAAACTGACCTTCAGGCGGCTGGCCGTTTGCGGGCGCGGGCAGGTGATGTGGGTGGCGATTTCGCCGCGCCGCACATAGATTTGCTCGCTGAGGGTGAATCCCACCGACCAACCGGCTTCGGCTTCGCGTTGATCAGAAAGTCCGTCCAGGTAAGCCAGGGATTGAATGACGCTCTTTTTGCCAGAGGGGTAAAAGACCACCTCTTCGCCCACGCGCAGGCGGCCGGTTTCGATGCGCCCGGCCACAATGCGGCGGGTGTCGCCGCGCGCGGTGAACTTGTAGACGTCCTGCACGGGCATACGCAGGGGTTTGTTTTCTGGGCGGGCTTCGGGGGTAAAGGCATCCAGTTGTTGCAGCACGGTGGGGCCGCTGTACCAGTCCATGCGCGCCGAGCGGACGGCGATGTTATCGCCCTCGCGCCCGCTGACCGGGATGAAGCCGACCGCCGCGACATCCAACTGTTTTAGAAAGGCGCGGTATTCGTCCACAATGGTTTCGAAAACGGCGCGGTCGTAGTTGACCACATCCATTTTGTTGACCAGCACGCAAATTTGCCGAATGCCCAAAAACGAGAGCATGAAGCCATGCCGCCGCGAGTTTTCGCGCACGCCCTCGGCGGCGTCAATTACCAGCAGGGCCGCCTCGGCTGAAGACGCGCCGGTGACCATGTTCTTGAGGAACTCGATGTGCCCCGGCGCGTCAATGATCATGTACTTGCGCAGGTCGGTTTTGAAGAAGGTGCGGGCGGCATCAATGGTGATGCCCTGGGCCTGCTCTTCTTTGAGCGCGTCGAGCAAAAAGGCGTATTCAAACGGGCGGGCGGTGCGGCGGCAGTGCTCGCGCACGGCTTCCAGTTTGCCTTTGGGCAGCGAGTCGGTATCTGCCAGCAAGCGCCCGATGATGGTGCTTTTGCCGTGGTCCACATGCCCGGCAATGACCAGGTTGAGGATCTCTTCTTGCATGCGGGCCTCCTACATGTAGCCGCCGCGGCGCAGGTCTTCTAGCCCGCCGCCGTCTTCTTTATCCTGGGCGCGGCCCGAACGTTCGGCAATGTTGGCCAGTTGACCGGTCTTCAGCTCGGCAATGATTTCGCCCACGTTGCGGGCCTGCGATTGAATGGGGAAGGTACACGGCCCGCAACCCAGCGAGCGGTAGCGCGTGCCATCGCCCTGGTTATAGTAGAGCGACACGGTGGGAATCTTCTCGCGCGCGATGTATTCCCAAATGTTCAACTCTGTCCAGTCCAGAATGGGATGGATTCGCACATGCGTACCGGGGGCAAAGTCGGTCTTGTACTGGTTCCAGAATTCGGGCGGCTGGTCGGCGACATCCCAGCGGCTTTTGTTATCGCGGGCTGAAAAGTAGCGTTCTTTCGAGCGGCTGCCCTCTTCATCGGCGCGCAGCCCCACAATGACGCCGGTAAAGGGTTCGCGGCTTTTGTCCAGTTCGTATTGACCAGTGTCATGATTCAAGCGCATGCGCGGCCACGAGCCATCAATGGTGTGTACCAGCGCCTCGGTCTTGAGCGCTTTGCAGCATTGCAGACGGGTGGCGTTGCCATCTGGAAAGGTCTGCTTTTCGCGCAGGGCATCCAGGTTTTGGCCTACGATCATATCCAGCCCATATTCGCGCGCCAGGCGGTCACGGTAGGCAATCATTTCTGGTAGTTTGTAACTGGTATCAATGTGCACCAGCGGGAACGGGATGTGCCCAAAAAAGGCCTTACGCGCCAGCCAGAGCAGCACGGTGCTGTCTTTGCCAATAGACCATAACATGCACAGGCTTTTGAACTGGCTGTAGGCCTCGCGGAAAATGTAAATGGCTTTGTTTTCTAATTTGTCCAGATAGTTCATGCGTTAGTCCTGTTGACAAAAGTTTCGTTCGATAAGCGCCACCAAGCGGGCGACGCACGCATCCAGGCTGTGGGTTTCGGTGTCCAGAACCAGGTCGGGGGCGGCGGGGGGGTCGTAATCTTGAGTCAGGCCGGTGTAATCTGCAATTTGGCCGGCTGCGGCGCGGCGGTAAAAGCCCTTGGGGTCGCGCTGTATGCAGGTTTGCAGCGAAGCGTGCACATACACCTCGGCAAACTGACCAGGGGGCATCATCTGACGCACCGCATCGCGCATGGATTGACGCGGTGAAATGAACGATGCCAGCACCAAAAAGCCGGCCTCGCTAAAAAGACGCGCCACCTCACCCGCACGGCGGATGTTTTCGGCCCGGTCTGGTTCGCTAAAGCCCAGGTCGCGGCACAGTCCCTGACGCAGGTGATCGCCATCCAGGCGGGTGACCAGCCGCCCGGCATCGAACAGGCGTTTTTCAGCGGCAATCGCAATGCTGCTCTTGCCAGAGCCCGAAAGGCCGGTCAGCCAGAGCACCGCCCCGCTGTGACCGTACCGGGCACGGCGCATTTCTGGCGTGACCAGACCAGGCTGCACAGATAAATTTTTTTCTGACATGTCCATCCTTTATGGTATTGCCGGGCAAAATCTATTACACCCGCAAAGATTTTGTAATGCCAGGCTCTGCCTGGCACTGCCGACCATACCACTTCGTGGCAAAGTAAGACGGCGGTACATTTGGGTGCAGTTTGCCGCGCCATGTTGATTTTCGGACAGATGACCGAATTTATTGCTAAACAGCAGAGAAGTATAACGCAATTCCCCCACGCGCCTGAAAGCCCTGTTGACCTGGCAAGGCTTTCTTAAAATCCAGAATCATGTCACTGCGAGGGCTGAACGCTCTTTGTGAAGCCCGAAGCAGTCTCCCGTTGAACGGGCATGTTCGGGACCCAGGGAGATTGCTTCGGCGCGCAAACCGCGCCTCGCAATGACAGTTTACGACTTTAAGAAAACCCTATTGACCTGGGAGTGGATAAATCAAGGGGTATCAGAAACCCTGCATTGAGCCTATTGATAACAGATAGGACAAACGCTAGCGTTTGTCCTACAAGCCCAGGATTTCGCCACGCCCATTGACCTACTGACGGTGGAGAACAACCACCGTCACGTCATCGTCTTGCGGCGCGCCCTGCTGGTAGTCCAGCAAGTGCGCGTGCAGGGAATCACTTACCTGCTGGGCCGAAAGGCCGCGTAAACCGGCAAAAACCTGGGTCAGGCGCTCGCGCCCAAACGGCTGGCCTTGCGGGTTACGGCAATCTACCATGCCATCGGTAAACAGCAGCAGCGCGCCTCCGGGCGGAATGGTCACTTTTTGTTCGGTTAGCACAATCTGGTCAAACACGCCAATTGCCATGCCGCCCTGTTTGGGCAGGGCACTCACCTGAGCATCTGGCAGCAGCATGAGGGGCAGTTCGTGCCCGGCGCGCACATAGGTAAATTGGCCGGTTTCGCAATCCAGGCGGCCATAAATGACCGTGACGAACAGGTCATTTTCTTCTCGTTTCGTCAGGTAGGTATTGACGATTTCGAGCACATCGGCTGGCGCGCCGCCGCGCAGGGCTTCGGACGTGATAAGCGCATGTACGCGGGCCATAAAGATCGCCGAAGGCGCGCCTTTGTCGGCCACGTCGCCAATCAGCACACCCACCGTGCGCGCATCCAGGTCAAAGATGTCGTAAAAGTCGCCGCCTACCGCGCGGGCTGGGTCCACAAATGCGCCAAAGTCGAAGCCGCGTCGGGCAGGCAATTGACGCGGCAAAATGGATAATTGAATTTCGGCAGCCAGTTGCAGTTCTTTTTCCAGACGTTCTTTTTCAATGATTTGCTGTTGGGCGGCTTTCAGGTCGTCGTAGGCGCGCTGCAGTTCGCGGTTTTTTTGGAGCAAGTCGTTGTAGGCGTCATAATTGGTACGGCTGAGGCGCTGCCCCAGAACCCGGATGACCGTGTTGACCAGGTGCGGCTGACGCACCAGCAAGGACTCAAAATCATCGCCGGTCATTCCCCACAGGCGCGCATCATGTTTGACGCGCACAGAAGCCGAGCGCAGCCCGCCAGGCATGAGCAGGCTCATCTCGCCAATGTATTCGCCCGCGCCCAGGGTGGCCAGCACTTTTTCATCGGGCGTCTCCAGTCCCAACACCACTTCCAGGCTGCCATCAATGACGACATAAAACGTTTCGCCGGGCTCACCCTCGCGGAAGAGGATGTGCCCGGCCGGGTAAGTGTGCACCTTGAGCGCGCTGGACAGGTAAAGCAGTTCGCCGCGCGGCAAACTGCTAAAGAACGGAATCTGAGCCAGGATGTCGAGACTCACAACGACTTGCCCATGTAGTAACTGCGCACCTGCAGGCCGGCCTCGGTGTATAGTTTGAAGGCATCCTGGTCGTGGCCAAAGACCTGTACTTCTATCCGTTGCGCGCCCTGAGCGCGGGCCATCTCCTCCAGCGCGGCCAGGGCCGGCAGGCCATAGCCCCGGCTGCGGAACTCGCCAAAGATGAAAAAGTCGGCTAAAAATGCAGAAGGCTGAGCGCGGGATTGGTCCATGACAAACCACAACATGCCCACCTTGACATCATCTGCCATGATGTTCATAAAAAAATGCCCGGGCGTGCGCGGGCCTTGCGGCAGCAGCTGTTGAAATTCCTGTTGAGCGCGCGCGGCGGCCTGCTCGGCCGGCCAGTTTCCCGAGCGGGTCTGGTCGTAGGCATATTGCGGAATGGCGCGCCGCAGGTACATCTGAAAATCGGTATCAGTCATGGGAGAGAGGGTAATCATCGCGGTTCTATCCAGAAATAGCAGGTATAGAAAATTATACGCCCATAAGCGTCTAAAATTCCACCTCTTCTTTGCCGGCCAGTTTATCCTGAATGCGTTGCGCGACCACATCCAGCGCGCCGGGCTGGTTGACGTAGTCCAGGTTTTCAGTGTTAATCGTCAACACCGGGCACATATCAAACGACCCCAGCCACTCGTCGTAATACGACTCCAGCAGCGCGAGGTACTCGGCGCTGATGCCGGTTTCGATGTTGCGGGCGCGGCGGCGAATGCGCTCCATGAGCACAGGCACGGGCGCACGCAGGTAGATGAGCAGGTGCGGGCGCGGCAGGCTTTCTACCACCAGGTTGAACAGGCGGCGGTAGGCCAGGTAATCGCGCTCGCTCAGGTTGCCCAGGTGATGCAGCGCGCGCGCAAAAATGTGGGCGTCTTCATAAATCGAGCGGTCGAAAATGACCGAACGCTGGTCGCGGCTGGCATCCAGGTATTGCTGAGCGCGGTGCCCCAAAAAGTAAATTTGCAAGTGAAACGACCAGGTGCGCATATCGGCATAAAAGTCGGGCAGGTAGGGGTTGTCGGCCACCGACTCGAAGTCGGTGCGCCAGCTCAGGCGCGCGCCAATGCGCTCAGTTAGCGAGGTCTTGCCCACACCAATGTTCCCGGCCACCACTACAATCCGTTTTGTCATGAAATTCTCCTGTTTATTAGTGCAACGCTAACGAAAAAACTTCACCACGAAGTACACAAAGAGAAAAGGCTGCTTTTTACGCTGGCTTACTTTTTGGCTTTTACATCGCGGTTGGTTGTGTTTGCTCGCAATAACGTTGAAACCGAGTTTGTTATGATTGTACATTAACATTCGTGCCTTGCAGCAAGCCATGCTGGTAAAGCGGATTCGTTTCACTGCAACGATACCATCAGCGCCAGACTCGCCAGTTTTTTTGTTTTTAGCGGGAATTTTTTACCACAACACGTCACAAATGCGGGCTGGTAAAATCGGGCGCATGCTGGCATATCTTTTGCAAGGGCTTACCCTGGGCGCGGCGGCCGGGGCGCAGCCGGGGCCGTTTCAGGCTTATCTCATCAACCAGTCCATGCGGTTGGGCTGGCGGCGGGCGCTTTTGGCGGCCTTTGCGCCGCTGGTGAGCGATGGACCCATCATCGCCCTGGTACTGCTGGCGCTCAGCCAGATGCCCGACTGGTTGGGCCGCCTGCTGAACCTGGCCGGTGGACTCTTTTTGCTCTACCTGGGCTGGGAAGCAGCCCGCGCCTGGCGGCGATTCGACCCGCAAGCGGAGCAGCGCCCCCCGCAGGCCGGGCAAAGCCTGTGGCGGGCTGCGCTGATGAACGCCCTGAACCCCAACCCCTATATCTTCTGGAGCCTGGCGACGGGGCCCATTCTGCTGCGCGGCTGGCGCGAGACGCCCCTAAACGGGCTGGGCTTTTTGCTGGGGTTTTACACCGCGCTGGTGGGAATCAACGCCGGGGTTATCATCATCAGCGGGGCGGCCGGGCAGGCAGGCGCGGGTTTTCGGCGCGGCGCGCTGGGGCTTTCGGCGCTGGCGCTGGGGGCGTTTGGGCTGATTCAGTTGTGGCGGGCAGGCAGCGGGTAGATCGGTCTGTGGGCAAGAGCACAAGGCGCAGGCGAAAAAATTTCGAGACCGGATATAATTAGCAGCCACGGAGGAATCGTCAAATGGAATTTTCTGATTTGAAATTGCGCGATGCGTCTGCCTGGACAATTTTCATCTTTGGCGTGCTGGCCATTGCGTTGGGCGCGGTGGGGTTGGTACGCCCAGAAACCACCCTGACGCTGCTGGGCTTCGAAGTGATTGCCCGTGAGATGCGCGCGGCAGGTGATTTTACGGTTGTGTTTCTTACGGCATCTTCGATGGCTTCGTTCAACATGGGGGTTTATTATGTGCTGGCAGCGTTGACGAATACGCGTCGTTTTTTTGTATGGACTGTACCTTTCAGGCTGTTGACCTTTTCAATTTTTAGCCTGGCGGTCATTACTGGTACAGCGCCGCAAGGGTTCTTTGGCGTGGCCGCCTGGGAATTGATCGGGGCAATTGCCACCGGGCTGGCGCTCTACTTTGACCGCAAGAGGCAGCATTAGGAGGCAGCCATGCGTTCCAAATGGATTGAGTATGGCGGTAAACGCATCTTTTACCAGGATTTCTCTAACCTGGGCGTAGACAGCACCGAAGCCGTTAAGGCAGAACTGGCCGAGGTGCAGGCGATTGTGCTGGCTCAGCCAGAAGATTCGCTGCTGGTGCTGGCTGACTTTCGCGATACGGCAATTAACAATGAGTTGATGGACATCTTGCGCGAAAGTTCGGCGAAAACTAAGGGGCATGTTCACAAAACTGCTGTGCTGGGCGTGGTTGGCGTGAAACGCATTTTGGCCGATATTTTGACCAGACTGACCGGACAAAAGCTGAGTTATTTTACGCACGAAAGCGAGGCAAAAGCCTGGCTGGTGCGCGACGATAACGGATAAACAGGAGATAACTTTTATGGCTTCGCCAAAAACAAATAAGCGCGCAAAAATGCGCGCGGCCGCTAAAGCACGCACCCACCAGCAGTCCATGTGGATTACGCTGGCAGGGGCTGCGCTGGTGGTGGTCGTTTTTGCCTGGGCGTTTATTGCCTCGCGTCAGGCAGGCGGCCAGGTCAGCGCAACCGACGCAACATCATCGGCCCCCGCTGCACAGGCCAGGCAATACAGCGCCCCACCCCCTATGACGATTGACCCGGCGAAACAATATTTTGCCACGGTGACGATGGCTAAAGGCGGCAAATTTGTCATTCAACTCTATCCCGATAAAGCCCCCATCACGGTCAACAATTTTGTGTTTCTGGCGCGCGAGGGGTATTACGATGGCACTACCTTTCACCGCGTGCTGGAAGGCTTTATGGCCCAGGGCGGCGACCCAACCGGCACGGGCGCAGGCGGGCCGGGTTATCAGTTCCAAAACGAGGATAGCGACCTTCGTTTCGACAAGCCGGGCGTGGTGGCCATGGCCAACGCCGGGCGAGATACCAACGGCAGTCAGTTTTTCATCACCTTCAATGCCACGCCCTGGCTGGATGGCGGCTACACCATCTTTGGTCAGGTGGTGGAGGGCATGGATGTGGTGATGGGCATTACGCGCCGCGACCCAACGCAAAACCCCACCTTTACCGGCGATGTGATTGAGCGTATTACGATTGAGGAAAAGTGAAGCGTGACGCATGAAAAGCGCCCCAGCCGGGTTTCCGGCGGGGCGTTTTTTTGTTTCATCCTGTCAGGTAGCATCGGCGCGGGGCATTTTGTCGCAGTGGGGAGAAACGTAGATACCGGGGGCCGTTTTTTTTTGAGAACAGGCTCCCGGCAATAGACCAGGAGCCTGTTGACTAATTACCAATCACGCTTCGCTATTCACGCAATCAGCACTCGCTAAACCCGCAGGCGTAGCACTTGCGGCAGCCTTCTTCGTTGACGACGGCCGCTTCGCCGCATTCGGGGCACAGATCGCCAATTTTCATGGTGTATTGCAGGGCGGCGGCAGGCGCTTGGCTATGGCGGGCGCTGTCACTGTGCTGACCGTTGCCGCCCGCTAAACCGGTCTGCTGCGCGTCGTTGTGCAGTTGGCGCTCTTGCAGGTATTCGGCCAATACCTGCCCCACGCCATCGGGCAGCGAGCGCACGCGATTGGGGCCAAATCCCAGCGAGCGCCCGCCGCCAATGCCGGTTAGCTGGCGCACCACCTCTTCCAGGCGGTTGATTGGCGCCACCGGCGAAGCCAGGCGCAGAATGTAGGAAATGAGCCGCCCAATGGCTTCGGACATAGCCGCCGTCTCAGAGCCCGCCTTCGACGTGTTGATGAACACCTCGAAGGGCTGATCGCCGCCGTTGCGGTTGATTGTGACAAAGGCCTTGCCCACCGGGGTAGCCACGTTGTAGGTCACGCCGGTCAGTGCGCGCGGGCGCGGTTTTTTGGTCTCGTGCCAGATGATTTTCTGCTCGGCAGTTTGGGAAGACGCAGCGGCCGGGCTTTCGGCAGTTTGCTTCTTTTCGGCAGTGGCTTTGGTCTCCAGCACCACCTTATCGCGCGAGCCAGTGACATAGACGGTGATGCCTTTGCAGCCCAGTTCCCAGGCCAGCTGGTAGGCTTTGGCCACATCTTCTACGCTAGCGCCTTCGGGGAAGTTAACCGTCTTGGAGAGCGAGTTATCCACAAAGGCTTGCAGTGCGGCCTGCATGCGTACATGCTCTTCGGCAGTAATGTCGGACGAAACGACGAAGGTGTGGCGGATGCTTTCTGGCAATTCTTCGATGCCCTGGCAGGTGCCGTATTTCATGACGGTTTCGACAATTTCCTGGCGTTTTTCTTCGCCCAGTCCGGCTGCTTTCAGGGCGGCGTCGAAGCGCGGACTGGCGTAGGTCAATTGCAAGTCTTTGCCGTTGTCATTGACGTGGCGGATGTAAGCCAGCGCAAAGACCGGTTCACAGCCATAGCCTTCGCATCCGGCCACAGTCGCAATGGTGCCGGTGGGGGCCACGGTGGTCTGCGCGCCGTTGCGAATACCATGTTCGAGAATGCCCGCCACAATCGGGTCCCAATCCACGTCCGGGCGGCCCCAGTTGCGGGTGTAGGGGGTAATGGGGCGCGGAGGCGTCCAACGCATGTTGGCTTTGTCGTAAATGGAGCCTTCGATGGCCGGGAAAGGCCCGCGCGATTTGGCCAGTTCGATGCTGGTTTTCATGGCATGGTAGCGCACAAACTCCATCACCTGCGCGCCAAATTCCTGCCCTTCTTCCGAGCCGTAACGCACGCCCACATGGTACATCAGGTCTGCCAGACCCATAATGCCCAAACCAATGCGGCGCACACGGTGAGCGGCCTCTTTCAACTGCGGCACAGCCGGCACATAGGCGTTGCCTTCGACCACATCGTCCAGGAAGATGGTGGCCAGTTCCACGCTCTGGCGCAGGGTTTCCCAGTCCACTGTGCCATCGGGGCCGCAGTGTTCGTTCAGGTTAACCGAGCCCAGGCAGCAGTTTTCGTACGGGCCAAGCCACTGTTCGCCGCAGTTATGCACCACCAACCCATTCGCCACAAATGAATGCGTATCGGGCTGGTGCAAATCGTACACGGCTTCAATTCCGTCTGGTTCCACTGCCAGAACAGTAGCCAGGAATGTTTCCTGATACGGCCCACGCGTTTTGCGCGCCAGATAGTCTGTCAGTTTGTTCTGCTTGGCTTGCGACATAAAGCCAATTTCATTGGCAAAAGCAATCAGGTTCGATTTGCTGATCACCAGTTCGTGTTGGGCCAGGTGATAGTATTCCTTGCTGCCGCCGCGGCCATCGGGCATCAGGCGGTACCCGGCCTGACGGCGGTTTTCATAAATTTTGCTAGCAATACCAAAGTTGAGCAACAAACGTTGCACGTCCTTAAGCAACAGAAGATGGCTGCTGCTCAGGCGCACAGAGCAACCCTTTTCGCCGCCGTCATTCACCTGACCATCGGCCGTAAAGAGCGCCTGCAAGAACCCACGCTGCATATCCTGGCTGCCTGCCAGCACCGCTGCCGGAACCTGGAATTTGTTGTCGGTCAATCCATGGCGCTCGGCAAAAGCGCGCAACCGGTCGGATGCCACGCGGGCTTCGTCACGGTCTTCAATCTGCACCACACCCACAGGGTAAGCGCGCCGTTGATCAGGCTGCGCCACAATGCGGTTAACCACGCCTGCAAAGAAGGGGGCCAGTTCGCGTTTTTCTTCCCCAAAGAAGGAAAGGACGGCCCGAATCATATTGATTGTGCCATCGCCGACCAGCCAGCCCAACACCTGACCTTCCTCTTGCGTACCACCAGCGCCAAAGCCGCCCATGCGGTTGAGCAGGTGAACCCGATCGCCAGGCTGCAGATGACGCGCCTCTACCCATCCGCGCGTGGTCATCACCCGGTGATCTTCGGTCAGACGCAGTTCGTAACCCTCGCGCGTGAGCAAACGATAAACGGGCTTAACGCCTGTTGGGAAAACGTGTGTGGCTTGCAACAGCGCATCTGTCCCAAAACGTGCATCCACTGCCACCCGCACAGGGATACCCTCGGCGGCCAATTCATCGGCGCGGCGCAAACCGCGATCGGTGTAGATGAGCGTATCGCCAGTAACGCACGGGTTTGTTGACTCCAGTTGGTACAGGTGCGGCACGGGGTTCGAGCGGTTGGCGGCATCCAAAAAGAGCACGCCTGGTTCGCCGTTGTGGTGAGCCTGGGTCACAATTTTGTCAAACAGATCGCGCGCGCGCACGGTTTTGTACACCCGCAGCGGCAACCCCTGGGCGCGGGCTTCATCCAGCGTACCGCTAAAGTTGCGGTAGCGCGGGTCAGCAATATCTGGAAAGACCAGGTCCCAGTCTGCATCATCTTTGACGGCTTGCATAAAGGCATCGGTGATGCCTACCGAAATGTTGAAGTTGGTAATGGCGTTCTCGTCCGTTTTGCTACACTCTTTCTCTTCGACATCCGGGTGATCCACGCGCAGCACGCCCATATTGGCGCCGCGCCTGGTTCCGCCCTGGGCAATCTCGCCAAAGGCATGGTCATAGACCCGCAAAAAACCCACCGGCCCGGTGGCCTGCCCCGCCGAAGACTTGACCAGCCCACCTTTGGGGCGCAGGCGCGAAAAAGAAAAACCGTTGCCGCCGCCCGTCTGCTGGATGAGAGCCGCATCGCGCAGGGTTTGGAAAATACCCGAAGCATCGCGCCCCATATCGTCGGTGATGGGCAGCACAAAGCACGCTGCCAGTTGCCCCAGCGGGGTGCCTGCCCCGGTAAACGTGGGCGAGTTGGGGAAGAATTTCTTGCTGGTCAACAAATGATAGAAGGCCTCGGCGCGCGCCATTACATCTCCCTGCCAGGTCGCCTCTACTTTGGCAATATGATAGGCCACACGCCAGAACATTTCCTCAACGGTTTCCACCGGCTTGCCGTCGTCGCCGCGGCGCACATAGCGGCGCATGAGCACCTGACGGGCATTGTCCGTCAATTCAACAGACGGCAGCCCAGGCGGCATGGGAGGGGTAGGTAACAGTCCATGTTTGGATGATATGGTGGGGGTAGACATACAACATCTCCTCTAAAAATAGTGATAGTTAAGCCACCCACCCGCAAGGGTGGCCGGAAAATGGCGACAAAAAACAATCAGGATTCCAACAGGCGGTCTATCTCGTTGCGCAGTGCGTGCAGGTCATCCAGGCGCAGGTACACAATGGCATAACGGATGTAGGCAATCTGGTCCAATTCCTTAAGCCCTTCAATTACCAGGTCACCCACCACGCGCGAAGAAACTTCGGCTTTGCCCATCTTTTGCAGGCGCGCCTCCACCTGACCTACCAGACGCTCAATGTCTGCCGCCGAAACCGGGCGCTTGGCGCACGAAATGCGAATGCCGCGCGCCAGTTTTTCGCGGTCAAATTCTTCGCGTGTGCCATCCTGTTTGACGATAAGCGGCGTAGAAAGTACAGCGCGCTCGTAAGAACTAAAACGCTGACCACACGACAGGCATTCGCGGCGGCGGCGAATGCCGCCATGCGAATCGTGGGCGGTATCAACGACTTTTGTATCAGCATGCTGACAGTACGGGCAACGCATTTTCGACCTCAAAAAAATAGAACAAATGTAGCCGCCATATATGGCGCTTGATTATCCGAAACCCCCTGCATATAGGGCAGGCTTGAGACATTCTAGCATACTCCAAAGGTCAATACAAGAGGAAAGATGGGCTATTTATCTTAAAATATCATTGCGATAGAGTAGTATATAATTTTATGTATGACGACAATATACTCAGATTTTTGTTGGCCTTTTTTCTACCTGCCTGGACTCATCTCATGACCTGGTCTGTGGGGGCTTATCCATACTTTCTTATAGCCGCCGCAGTAGCGGCAACCGGCATCGCCATTTATACGCGCCACCGCTTCAGGGCGCCGGGGGTAAATCCGTTTACCTGGCTCATGCTGGCGATAGGGCAGTGCTCCTTTTTTAGCGCGCTGGCAACGCTAACGCCAGACCCCGCGCTGACTCTTCTGTTTACAAAGATTTCCTTTATTGGCATTACAGCCATCCCCCCGCTGTGGATTTTATTCGTTCTGGAATATACCCAGGAAGAAATCTGGTTTCCGAGCCGGGCGAAGAGATTGATGTGGCTGATGCCGCTCATCACCCTGGGGCTAATTTTTACAAACGAGCAACATGGGCTGGTCTGGCGCTTGCCCGTCAATATCGTCCCCTATGCTAAGGGCAGTCTGGTCAATTTCACATTTGGGCCGTGGTTTTGGCTTTACAACATTTACAACTATGCGCTCATCCTGGGCGGCATTGTCATCCTTAGCGCGGCTGTGCTGCAATTTACGCCGCTTTACCGCCGTCAGGGGGTGCTGCTCATTCTGGGCACGCTTTTTCCATGGGTCACCAATGTCCTTTACCTTACCGGTTTAACCGAATATATAGACCTGACCCCCCTGGTCATGACCATTACGGGAGGATTGTTCGTTCTGGCGTTTGTTCGCTTTCATCTGTTTGTCATTCGCCCCATTGCGCGCGGCAACCTGATGAACAACATCAGCGATGGCATCCTCATTTTAGACATCAACCACCACATCGCTGATATCAACCAGAACGCCCTCGACATGCTGGCGCTGCAGGGCGACCTGGTGGGCAAATCGGTGAGCAACATCTTTCGCAAATGGACGACCACGCTGGAAGAAGCCTCGCCCGAAGAAAGCATTCACGACGAAATCAAAATCACAGCCAATTCGGGGGAAGAAAAATACATAGATATCAAAGTCACCCCACTGCACTACCGCCAGCATTTCATTGGGCGGGTTGTACTTTTGCGCGACATCACGGCGCGCAAAAAATCTGAAATTGCCCTGCGCGACTCTCAGGCGCTCTACCATACCCTGGTTGAAAACCTGGTCGTGGCTGTCTTTCGCAAAGATGTCTCTGGAAAATACACGTTTGTCAACAAAGCCTTTTGCGAAATGACCGGCTTGCCGGGCGAACATATTCTTGGCAAAACCGACGCAGACTTATTCGATGCCCCATTGGCCTGGCGCTACTTTCAGTCTGACCAGCGCCTGGTGCGCGAAAAACAAAAAGTAGAAACCGAAGAAGAAATCAAACCAGTCCAGGGTATCACGCGGCTGGTACATGCCGTCAGAACCCCCATCTTTAGCGAGCAGGGAGAAATCATCGGCATTCAGGGCATGTTTTGGGATATTACCGAAATCAAGGAAAAAGAAGCCCAACTGCGTCAAAAAGCCGACCAACTCGATACGCTCAATCGCAGCATGCGCACCCTCTACGCCTCGCTCGACCTGCAAAGCGTTCTGGAAAGCATCCTGAGCGAACTACAGCGCGTCGTGCCCTACGACAGTTGCTCGGTATTCGAACTCAAAGGCGAACACCTCGAACTGGTTGGGGGGCGCGGCTTTCCTAACCTGAGCGAACTGCTGGGGTTGCGCTTTCACATCGAAGACGACAGCACCCCCAGCACGGTCGTCATGCGCACCCGCACCCCCTACATTCTGGAAGACGCCCCCACCGTTTACCCCGGCTTTCGCGCAGAAATGCACGCCCCGGCTCAAATTCACGGCTGGATGGGCATTCCCATGTTGCTAGGCAGCGACATATTGGGCATGCTCGCCGTAGACAAACACGACCCCAATTTTTACACCCCCGAACACGCCGAACTCGCCCTGGCATTTGCCTCACAAGCCGCCATCGCCGTTCAAAATGCGCGCCTGTTCACCCGCGTCGCCAACTCGCTCAAAGATGAGCGCAGCCGCGCCGAACGCCAATCTTCGCTCATACGCCTCAGCAACCTGCTGGCCAGCCTCAACGACGAAAATGAAATCTGGCAAAAAGCCGCCGATGGACTTTACAACCCCAATCTGCACTATAACAACATCACCATGCTGGCCTGGGATTCAAACAGCGGCAACAAAATCGTGCGCGGGCGCGGCGGGCGCAAAGCCGCCTGGACATGGGATGTCCTCCCCGCTGGAAAAGGCGTCTGCGAGCGCGCCCTGCTCACCGGGCGCATGATCTACATCCTCGACGTCAGCCAGGAACCCGATTACGTCCCCGGTCT
>FWPV01006508.1_pt1 | contig 22208 bp, 24 predicted proteins | sample 2228371 | NCBI WGS metagenome assembly FWPV01 (sample SAMEA103939776, study PRJEB20133) | metagenome | reverse complement strand
GAGAAGGAGTTGCGGTTTGCGATTCGGGAGGGGGGACGGACAGTAGGTGCCGGCGTCATCGCCGAAATTTTAGAGTAATCCATGACCAGGGGGAAATTATTAATTATTAATAGAAGGAGTAAATGTGCGGGAGATAGTTATTCTGGCTTGTGGACAGTGTAAAAGAAGAAATTATACAACCACTAAAAATAAAAGGACAACGCCAGATAAATTAGAATTAAAAAAATATTGCCGATTTTGTCGCACCCACACTCCGCATAAAGAAACCAAATAAACATTATTGGGTGATTTTATCAGGTAGTCCTCTTTTACTGGGTTTAACTAATCTCTTTTAAAAAGGAAACCCTTGGGCAAGCAGGCCAGTAGCTCTAACGGCTAGAGCACCGGACTCCAAATCCGGGTGATGGGGGTTCGAATCCCTCCTGGCCTGCCACAAAAGAAATTTTTGTCCCAGGAATAAACAATGGGAAAGATTAAAGAGCTAATCCAAAAAGCTAATCAATTTTTTAGAGAAGTACGCGTGGAGATGAAAAAGGTCACCTGGCCATCACGGAAAGAGACTTTAGCCTCCACCTCCGTGGTATTGATTACCGTGATTTTAATGGCCTTTTTCCTGGGCATTGTGGACTTGGGCCTTTCGCGATTGATAAAAATATTTTTGGATTAGGAGCATATTAAATGGCCCAGAAGTGGTACGTGGTCCATACATATTCAGGGTTCGAAAACAAAGTTAAATCGATGCTGGAAGAAAAGATTAAGTTAGCTAAAAAAGAGGATTTTTTCTCAGAGATTCTCGTGCCAGCTGAGAAAGTGATTGAAATGGTAAAAGGAAAGAAAAAAGCTACCCAGCGCAAGTTTTTCCCCGGGTATATATTAGTGAAAATGGAGCTGAATGACGAAACCTGGCATATCGTAAAAAGTACACCAAAAGTAACCGGTTTTGTGGGTGACCGGGCTAATCCCACGGCGCTGACTGATGAAGAAGTAGAAGAGATAAAGAACCAAATGAGCGAGGGACTTCTCCGTCCCAAACATCGGGTTACTTTTGAAAAGGGTGATCAAGTGCGGGTTGTTGATGGACCGTTTTCGAATTTTAATGGTTTGGTGGAAACTGTCAATCCCGAGAAGGGAAAAGTACGCGTTTTAGTAAGTATTTTTGGAAGATCAACTCCCGTAGAACTTGATTTCGCTCAGATCAAAAAAGCTTAAAAAGGAAGAAGCATAATGGCTAAAAAAGTAATTAGCGTAGTTAAATTACAGATTCCGGCAGGGCAGGCTAATCCATCCCCTCCTGTGGGTCCCGCATTAGGACAGCACGGAGTGAATATTATGGAATTTTGCAAAGCCTTCAATGCCCAAACTAAGAACCAAGAGGGCACTATAATTCCAGTCGTCATTACTATATACGCGGATCGATCATTCTCCTTCGTCACTAAAACACCTCCGGCTGCCGTTTTATTGAAAAAGGCCGCGGGGATTATTAAGGGTTCTGGTGAACCAAATCGGACTAAAGTGGGCCAAGTAACGAAGACGCAGGTTAAAGAAATAGCCAAGATGAAGCTGCCGGATCTGAATACAACTAATTTAGAGGCAGCGATTAGGACAATCGAAGGCGCAGCCCGTTCTATGGGCATCGAGATAGTCGAAGGGTGAGAGCATGGCTAAAAGAGGAAAGAGGTATCTGGAATCGATTAAAAAGATTGATCGCACGGCCCGTTATGATTTAGATACGGGCCTGAAGCTGTTGAAAGAAATGAAGCCGGCTAAATTCGATGAGAGCGTAGATATCGCCATTCGGCTGGGGGTTAATCCCAAGCACGCTGATCAGATGGTGCGCGGCACAGTGGTCTTGCCGCATGGGATTGGCAAGCCAGTGAAGGTATTGGTATTTGCTAAAGGGGAGAAGGAAAAAGAGGCTAAAGAAGCAGGAGCAGATTATGTGGGGGCCGAAGATTTGGTGGAGAAGATTACCAGCGGCTGGACAGACTTTGACAAAGCCATTGCCACCCCTGATATGATGGGCATGGTGGGGAAATTGGGTAAAATTTTAGGGCCGCGGGGCTTGATGCCTAACCCCAAAGTGGGTACGGTCACTTTTGATGTGGCCAAAGCGGTAAAGGAATTAAAAGCAGGAAAAGTAGAGTTCCGGGTAGATAAGACAGGTATTGTCCATACTGCTGTGGGTAAGATTTCCTTTTCTGAAGATAAACTGAAAGAAAATATTTTAGCTTTAATGGACGTAATTATCCGTTCTAAACCCCCATCAAGTAAGGGAACGTATTTGAAAAGTATTGCCATCTCAACCACCATGGGACCAGGAATAAAACTTGATCCAAATACCTTAAGAGGGGCGATCAAATAAGGAAAATTTTGCGTCGAAGACCGTAGGTTCGCCAGAAGGCGAATAATTGGTAAAATCCCAGCCTACCGAGACGTGCGTTTTAGTTTCGGGATTAGATAGCCGAAGGTGACGGCCGCCAGGTTTTTAAATGGGTTAATTAAGGGCTGGGGTAAGAATTAAGAAGGGAGATCAGAAGTTGGAACGGGTAGAAAAAGAAAGGTTAGTCACTGAACTTCATGAGCGCATGAGGCAGGCCAAAGTTGCTTTCCTTACCAGATTTACTGGGCTAAACGTAGAAAAGATGACGCAAATACGCCGGGAACTTAAGCAAGCTGATGTGGAGTTGCGGGTAATCAAGAATAATCTTTTCCGTTTGGCCATTAAGGGAACAGATAAAGAATTACTGGAGCAAAAGTTAGAAGGACCGTTGGCCGTGGCCTGGAGTGATGTTGATTTAGTCGTCCCCGCCCGTTTGCTGACCAAGTTTAGTAAGGAGTTTCCAGAATTGCAAGTAATTGGGGCATGCTTCAATGGAAAGTTATGGGAGCCAGCGGATATCCAAAATTGGGTGAATTTACCCACTTTAGAAGAGATCAGGGCAAAGATTATTAGCCTGATCCAGGGGCCGGCTTCTTCTTTACTGCGGCTGCTCACTATGCCCGGTTCGCGCCTGGCCCATTTGCTCAAGGCCAAAAGTCAGAAAGAATAAAATTTTTATGATCTTTTTAAGTAAGATCAAAAATATTTAATCCCGAAGGAGAAAAAAATGGCTGATTTACAGAAACTTGTTGAAGAACTAAGTGCTTTAACCCTTTTAGAAGCAGCAGAATTGTCGAAGCTTTTAGAGGAAAAATGGGGTGTATCGGCGGCGCCAGTGGCCGTAGCTGCCGCTCCAGCTGTGGGAGCAGGACCGGCAGCACCGGTAGCTGAAGAAAAGACTGAATTTGATGTGATTTTGACTGGTGTAGGAGACAAGAAGATCCAAGTTATCAAAGTGGTGCGCGAATTGACTAATTTGGGTTTAAAAGAGGCTAAAGATCTAGTAGAAGGTGTACCGAAGCCCGTCAAGGAAGGAGTCTCCAAAGAGGAAGCGGAGAATATAAAGAAGAAACTGGAAGAAGTGGGCGCGACGGTGCAAATTAAATAAATATCGATAATTTTTATCATTCTTTTAATTTTTCTCTGGCCATTGCTAAGAAAAGAAACAGCGCCGGGAGAGAAAATTATCCCAGAAAAAGGGGTAGGGCACTCTGGTCTTAACGATCAGAGGAAAGGGGGCGAATATGGTTTCTTTAACCAGCAGCCAACCTATTAAACGTTTAAATTTTTCTAAAATAGAAAAGGTGATGGACATCCCTAACCTCATTGAAGTCCAGCGCCAATCTTATGAGAGCTTTTTGCAGAAGAATGTTCCACCTGCCGAACGTCAGGATATAGGTTTACAGGCTGTTTTTAAGAGTATTTTCCCTATCCGGGATTTTAATGAAACTGCTTCTTTAGAATTTGTCTCCTATTCCTTAGGAGAGCCTAAATATGAAGTGGAAGAATGCCGCCAAAGGGGCATGACTTATGCTGCTCCTTTGAAAGTAACCGTGCGCCTGATTACGTATGAAGTTGAGGAAGAAGAACGGAAGGAAAATCGCCGCGTCAGGGATATTAAGGAGCAGGAAGTTTATTTTGGCGAAATTCCCTTAATGACCGAAAAGGGAACTTTTATCATTAACGGAACCGAGCGGGTAATTGTTAGCCAGCTGCATCGGTCCCCGGGGATTATCTTTGAACATGAAAAAGGGAAGACTTACACGGGCAAACCGCTTTATTCTGCCCGCATTATTCCTCATCGAGGGTCTTGGTTAGACTTAGAATTTGACACCAAAGAACTCGTCTATGTGCGCATTGACCGGCGCCGCAAATTGCCCGTGACGATTTTACTCCGCGCCTTGGGTTACAGTCCGGAAGAATTATTAAAGGCATTTTATGATACGGAAAAGATTTCTTTCCAAGACGGGAAGATTATCAAACATATGAATTATGATCTTCTGGTTAATAAACGGGCGACGGAAGATATAGTCCATCCGCTTACGGGAGAGGTCTTAGTGCGGAAGAATCGGAAAATAACCAAACCTTCCCTCAAGAAATTATTGGATGCGAAAATTAATTCTTTGCCTGTGGAAGCGAATGACTTAGTGGGTCGCTATTTAGCCCGCCCTGTCCACCATCCCCAAACTAAAGAGCTATTATTTCCGGCAAATACCGAATTGAATTTAGAAAAGATCGAGCAAATCCGTCAAGCCGGGGTAAAAGAAATTGAAACACTTTTCATCGACCAGTTGAATGTTTCCTCTTCGTTGCGGGATACTTTAAGCTCAGATCGAATTGAAGACCTAGAAACGCGTCCGCTAGAAGAATACCGTAAGCAACACCCTGAAGATAAAACACCTAACCAAGTTTATAATGCTATTTTGGAGATATATCGCCGCTTACGTCCCAGTGAACCTCCTACTTTAGAAACAGCCAAGACCTTCTTTGAAAATCTCTTCTTTAATCCGGACCGCTATGATTTATCCCGTGTGGGGCGGCTAAAAATCAATCACCGCTTAAAATTAAATGTGCCTTTGGATTGCCGCATTTTGCGCAAAGAAGACATTCTGGAGGCGGTTAAGTATTTGATTGCTTTAAAAGACGGCCAAGGGGAAGTAGATGACATTGATCATCTGGGAAACCGGCGGGTGAGGTGCGTGGGCGAGTTAGTGGAGAACCAATTCCGGATAGGCTTGGTGCGGATGGAAAGAGCTATTAAGGAACGGATGAGTTTGCAAGACGTGGAGACGCTCATGCCGCATGATTTGGTTAATCCCAAACCCGTTTCCGCAGTAGTCAAGGAATTCTTTGGCTCCTCTCAGCTTTCCCAATTTATGGACCAAACTAACCCCCTTTCAGAAATTACGCATAAAAGAAGACTTTCCGCCTTGGGGCCAGGAGGGCTGACGCGAGAGCGGGCTGGGTTTGAAGTTCGGGATGTGCATCCTACTCACTATGGCCGAATTTGTCCCATCGAAACTCCTGAGGGGCCCAATATCGGGTTGATAGCTTCTTTGAGTACTTATGCTAAAATTGACTCTTTTGGTTTTATTGTAACTCCTTATCGGAAAGTTATTAATGGCCAAGTAACTAAGGAGATTGAATACCTCTCCGCGTTAGAAGAAGATGAGACGAAAGTTATTGCTCAGGCAAATGCGCCCGTAGATGCGAAAGGAAGGTTCACGGCCGAAATGGTGCAAGCGCGCATTGCTGGGGAAGCTACATTAGTACGCCCTGAAGAGGTTAATTTAATGGACGTTTCTCCTAACCAATTAGTAAGTGTGGCAGCTTCCCTCATTCCTTTCCTGGAAAATGATGATGCCAACCGAGCTTTGATGGGGTCGAATATGCAGCGTCAGGCCGTTCCTTTATTGCGCGCCGAAGCTCCTTTGGTAGGGACCGGAATGGAAGGAGTGGTAGCCCGGGACTCGGGCGTAACCGTGGTAGCGGTAAGAGATGGGGTGGTAGAAAAGGTCGACTCTTTGCGGATAATTGTGCGGGCTGATAATCCTGACCAAGATGGAAGACAATCGGAGGTAGATATCTATAATTTAATTAAATACCAACGCTCCAATCAGAATACCTGCATAAATCAAAGGCCCATAGTCCGCGAAGGGCAAAGGGTGAAAAAAGGTCAAGTTATTGCTGATGGACCAGCCACCCAAAATGGAGAATTAGCTTTAGGACGAAATGTCCTAGTGGCTTTTATGCCCTGGGGGGGCTATAACTTTGAAGATTCAATTTTGATTAGTGAGCGGGTAGTCAAGGATGATAGTTTTACTTCTATTCACATTGAAGAGTTTGAAGTCATTGCCCGGGATACTAAACTTGGCCGTGAAGAGATCACTCGCGATATTCCCAATTTGGGAGAAGAATCTTTAAAGAACCTGGATGACAGCGGCATAATTCGCATCGGGGCGGAGGTCAAACCAGGTGATATCTTGGTAGGCAAAATAACTCCCAAAGGGGAGACTCAGCCTTCGCCGGAAGAAAAACTCTTGCGCGCCATATTTGGAGAAAAAGCGGGGGCGGTTAAAGACACTTCTTTAAGAGTTCCTCCAGGAGTTGAGGGAACGGTTATCGGGGCTAAGGTTTTTAGCCGCCGGGGAGTGGAAAAAGATACGCGGGCCAAAGCTATTGAGGAAGAGGAGATTGCCCGCTTGCATCGAGATCAAGAAGATGAAATTCAGATTGTCCAACAGATTGCTGCTCAAAAAATCCGCAAAATTTATATCAACGAAGTTACCGCCAATAGGCTGGCTGATGAACGGACTGGCAAAACCTTGATCTCCAAGAATACTAAATTGACTAAAGAATTGTTGGCGGAGATTCCCGACGCTCGTTTGCGAGATATTAATATTCAGAATCCCAAGAAGAAAGCCGAGGCCCAGAAAATCTGGGAAGAGCTGGACAAGAAAATCCAGATGATCAAGGGTGCTTTCGAGAAGCGAATAGCCCGCTTGAAAAAGGCTGATGAACTGCCCCCGGGAGTCATTAAAATGGTAAAAGTGGATGTGGCCATTAAACGCAAATTGTCAGTGGGGGACAAAATGGCAGGTCGCCATGGAAATAAAGGGGTTATTTCCCGAATCCTTCCTGAAGAAGACATGCCTTATTTAGAAGACGGCACTCCCGTGGACATTGTTCTGAACCCCCTAGGTGTTCCTTCGCGCATGAACGTGGGCCAAATATTGGAAACGCATTTAGGCTGGGCGGCTAAGGAGTTGGGGGAACAGATTAGTCGTCTGATTGCCAAGGAATATAGTCCTAAAGCTCTGCGGGAGAAGATTAAAAAAATCTATAATTCAGAGTCTTTTGCCGCTTTGATCGACAGCTTGGATGATGAAGAATTGTTGGAGTATGCGCGCACCTTGGGTAGAGGCTTATTCGTGGCTTCGCCTGCTTTTGATGGGGCTAGTGAAGAAGAAATTAAAGATGCCTTGCAGCAAGCAGGCCTACCGATAAGTGGCCAGGTTACCCTTTATGATGGCCGGACTGGCGAACCTTTTGATCAAAAAGTTACCGTAGGGATTATCTACATGATGAAGCTGCATCATTTAGTTGATGATAAGATTCATGCTCGCTCTGTGGGACCTTATTCCTTAATTACCCAGCAGCCTTTGGGCGGCAAAGCCCAATTTGGTGGGCAGCGTTTAGGAGAAATGGAAGTTTGGGCCATGGAGGCTTACGGGGCAGCTTATGGATTACAGGAATTCCTAACCGTCAAATCGGATGATGTACTTGGGCGCACCCGTATGTACGAAACGATAGTCAAAGGTGGCCACAGCTTAGAAGCCGGGGTACCCGAATCATTTAACGTCCTGGTAAAGGAGTTACAAAGCCTTTGCCTGGATATTGAGCTTCTGGAAAAAGAGGAAGCTTAAAAAGGAGGCCGACCTTGGAAGATCTTTTTAGTTTTTTTGAAAAACCCAAACAACCCATGGCATTTAATGCCGTGCGTATTTCTTTGGCTTCGCCGGAAAAAATTCGCGCTTGGTCATATGGGGAAGTAAAAAAACCCGAGACAATCAACTACCGTACTTTTAAGCCCGAACGGGATGGTCTCTTCTGCGCTAAAATATTTGGCCCCACCAAAGATTATGAGTGTAATTGCGGTAAATACAAGAGGATGAAGCATCGGGGGGTGGTCTGTGAAAAATGTGGCGTAGAAGTAATCCAGTCCAAAGTCCGACGAGAACGCCTTGGTCATATCGAATTAGCCGCCCCGGTGGCGCACATCTGGTTCTTAAAGAGTCTACCAAGTCGGATTGGCAGCCTCTTAGACATGACGCTTCGCGAGCTGGAAAAAATTCTTTATTTTGAATCTTATGTGGTTATAGACCCGAAAAAGACACCCCTGAAGGAAAAGGAGCTTTTAAGCGAAGAGGCCTATCGCAAAGCCGTAGCAGAGTATGGAGCGGATGCTTTTGTGGCCGGTATGGGCGCTGAGGCTATTCGAGAGCTTTTGCGTAAAGTGGATGTTCAGGCTTTATCGGAACAGTTACGCCAGGAGATGCGGGAAGCCTCTTCCGAGATTAAGAAAAAGAAAATAGCCAAACGTTTAAAGATAGTCGACTCGTTCAAAGACTCCGGGAATAAGCCCGAGTGGATGATCTTGGAAGTCATTCCCGTGATTCCTCCGGACTTACGCCCTTTGGTTCCCTTAGATGGAGGACGCTTCGCCACTTCGGACTTAAACGACCTTTATCGCCGAGTCATTAACCGGAATAATCGTCTAAAGCGTCTGCAAGAACTAAACGCCCCCGAGATAATTATTCGCAATGAGAAACGCATGTTGCAAGAAGCCGTAGATGCTTTGTTTGATAACGGACGCGGGGGGCGAGCTATATTAGGATCTAATGGCCGTCCCTTAAAGTCTTTATCCGATATGCTCAAAGGGAAACAAGGGAGATTTAGGCAGAACTTGTTGGGCAAACGAGTAGACTATTCAGGCCGATCAGTGATTGTGGTTGGGCCAGACTTGCGCTTACATCAATGCGGCCTTCCTAAGAAAATGGCGCTGGAGCTTTTCAAGCCATTTATCTATAATCGCTTAGAACAGAAAGGCTACGTAACGACCATTAAGAGTGCCAAAAAGATGGTGGAGCAGGAGAAGGATGAAGTATGGGAAACGCTGAGTGAAATTGTTCGCGAATACCCGGTTTTATTGAACCGCGCTCCTACACTGCATCGCTTGGGGATTCAGGCTTTTGAGCCGGTGCTCATTGAAGGCAAAGCGATCCAATTGCATCCCTTGGTTTGTGCCGCTTATAATGCTGACTTCGATGGCGACCAGATGGCGGTGCATATTCCCCTATCCATTGAAGCGCAAATCGAAGCCCGCGTCCTCATGATGTCTACTAATAATATCCTTTCGCCAGCGCATGGCAAACCCATTATCGTACCCACCCAAGATATAGTTCTGGGCCTCTACTACATAACGCGGGAGAAACCGGGAGTGCGGGGTGAAGGAAAAGTCTTTGCCAACCCCGAAGAAGTGCGCATGGCCTATGATGCTGGTGAGGTAGATATTCATGCGGCGATCAAGGTGCGGCTGAGAGAAAATGGCCGGGAAGGATTGGTCGAAACTACGGTAGGTAGAGTTCTATTAAGGGAAATATTGCCCCCGGAAGTTCCCTTTGCCTATGTAAACAAAGTTTTGAACAAGAAAGAATTGGCTGTCCTCATCGAGCAGGCTTACCGATTAGCGGGGAGTAAAAAGACAGTTATTTTGGCTGACCAATTAAAAGATTGGGGGTTCCATTACGCTACCAAAGCGGGCATATCGATCTGCATCGATGACATGATTATTCCCAAGCGCAAAGCAGAACTCTTGGAAAAAGCAAACAAAGAAGTATTGGAGATAGAGAATCAGTATAAAGAAGGTTTAATTACTGATGGTGAACGGTACAACAAAGTGGTAGATATTTGGGCCCAGGTTACCGAAAATATTGGCTTTGAGATTTTAGAAGAGTTGGGAACAATTACCGTAACTGATCCTTCAGGAAAGAAGAGAAAATTGCCTTCTTTTAACCCCATTTTCATCATGGCTGACTCGGGAGCGCGGGGCAGTGCCCAGCAAATTAGGCAGCTGGCGGGTATGCGAGGGTTGATGGCCAAACCTTCAGGAGAGATAATTGAGACGCCGATTACGGCTAATTTCCGGGAGGGATTAACGGTTTTGCAATACTTCATCTCTACCCATGGAGCGCGCAAGGGGTTAGCGGATACGGCCCTCAAGACCGCAAACTCGGGATACTTGACGCGGCGACTGGTAGATGTCGCTCAAGACGTAGTCGTAACGGAGGAAGATTGTGGAACTCTGGAAGGAATTTACGTAACTCCTTTGATCGAAGGTGGAGAAATTATCCAGCCTTTAGGAGAACGTATCTTAGGCCGAGTGGCCTTGGATGATATCGTAGATCCATTTACAGGGGAGATAATTGTCAAAGCTAACGAGGAGATTGATGAAAGGTTGGTCGAAAAGATTGAGAATGCTGGGTTGGAGAGAGTGAAAATTCGCTCCGTGCTTACTTGCCGGTCGAAGAGAGGAGTTTGCGTAAAATGTTATGGCCGCGATTTGGCCCAGGGGCAAATGGTCAATATCGGGGAAGCTGTAGGCATAATAGCAGCCCAGTCTATCGGCGAACCAGGAACGCAGCTAACCATGCGCACTTTCCATATTGGCGGGACCGCCAGCCGGCGGGCGGAGCAGACTACTTTACAACCCCGCAATGATGGACGAATCAAATTCGTAAACTTGGTCACAGTGCGCAGTAAAGAAGGCGATTTAGTAGTTATGAACCGCAATGGGGAATTGGCCATCGTAGACGAAACTGGCCGGGAGCGCGAGCGTTACCCCATCATCTACGGGGCCAAATTGAAAGTGGAAGATGGCCAGTTAGTTAAGGGCGGAGATTTAATTGCCGAGTGGGATCCTTATACTTTGCCCATTTTGACTGAGGTCTCCGGGCGAGTGAAGTTTGGAGACATAATTGAAGGCATTACCATGCAAGAGCAGCTTGATGAAGTTACCGGATTTTCCACCAAAGTTATCTGTGAGTCTAAAGATCCGGAGGCACGGCCACGAATTTCTATCAAGGATGAGAAAGGACGGACTTTGAAGATTCCGGGCACCGAAAGCATGGCCCGCTATCTCCTTCCTGTGGGGGCCCACATTGTCGTGGCGGAAGGCGACTATGTGCATCAAGGAGATGTCATCGCCAAGATTCCTCGTGAAACTACCAAGACTAAAGATATTACCGGAGGTTTACCTCGAGTGGCGGAACTTTTTGAAGCCCGGAAACCTAAAGAGTATGCGGTAATCAGTGAGATTAGTGGCGTCGTTTCCTTTGGCAAAGATACTAAAGGTAAGCGCAAAGTTATTATCACGCCTGAGGTCGGCGAACCCAAAGAGTATTCTATCCCCAAGGGGAAACACATAAGCGTCCATGAAGGAGAGAAAGTAAAAGCTGGGGAGCCTTTGATGGAAGGGTCGGTAAACCCCCATGATATACTCTCCATTTTGGGCTTAGAAGATTTAGCTCGCTACTTAGTTGACGAAATCCAAGAAGTCTATCGCCTCCAGGGTGTAAAAATTAACGATAAGCATATAGAAGTGATTGTGCGCCAAATGCTGAAACGGGTCGTCATTAAAGAAGTAGGAGACTCAAATTTCTTAGTGGGCGAACATGTAGAACGCTATGTATTTGAAGAAGAAAATGAACGATTAAAAGCTGCCGGGAAACGCCCAGCGGTTGCTGAACCTTTGCTTTTAGGTGTAACCAAAGCTTCTTTGAGCACAGAAAGTTTTATTTCGGCGGCTTCCTTCCAAGAAACGACCAAGGTTTTGACGCAGGCGGCTATCAGTGGGAAAACTGATTACTTGAGAGGTTTAAAAGAGAATGTGATTTTGGGCAGATTAATTCCCGCAGGAACGGGATTTGGTTTATACCGCCGGGTAGGGATCAAGGTAGAGGGCGAAGAAGAGGAAAAAGAATTATTTGAACAAAACAATAATTGACTTTAATTATAAAATTTAATAGAATAATATTTTTGTGTGTACCTGAAGGAGGATTAATGCCCACGATAAATCAATTGGTGCGGATTGGCCGGCAAAAAGTGAAAAAGAAGACCTCAGCCCCGGCCTTAACTGCTTGCCCTCAACGCCGCGGGGTTTGTATTAGGGTGTATACTTCTACGCCGAAGAAACCTAATTCAGCTCTGCGGAAAGTGGCCCGGGTACGCTTAACCAATGGCTATGAGATAACGACCTATATACCTGGAGTAGGCCATAATCTTCAGGAGCACTCCGTGGTTCTGGTGCGGGGAGGGAGAGTAAAAGATCTCCCAGGAGTACGTTATCATATTATTAGAGGAACTCTGGATTCAGCGGGAGTCCAGAATCGGAAAAAAAGTCGCTCGAAGTATGGGGCCAAAAAGCCCAAGTGAGGAACTATGCCTAGAAGACGTGTGGTCGTTAAGAGGGAAATTCTTCCTGATCCAAAATACAAAAGTGTATTAGTGGCTAAATTCATTAATTGCATAATGCGCCGGGGCAAAAAAAGTTTAGCCGAGAGGATTTTGTACCGGGCCTTAGAGATCATCAAGGAACGGACTAAGGAAGATCCGTTGAAAATTTTTGAAAAGTCAATAAATAACGTAAAGCCGGTTCTAGAAGTTAGATCGCGGCGAGTCGGCGGTGCCACTTATCAAGTTCCCACTGAAGTAAGGCCCGAAAGAAGAACGGCTTTAGCTATTCGCTGGTTGATATCCTATGCTAAAGAACGTGCTGAAAAGAGTATGGAAGAAAAATTAGCGGCTGAACTTATTGATGCGGCCAATAATCGGGGAGGAGCCATTAAGAAGAAAGAAGATGTTCACAAAATGGCGGAAGCAAATAAAGCTTTCGCCCATTATCGCTGGTAAAGAGAAGGACCAGCACTCCGCCCTTCAGGGAAGCGAATTTATAGGACGAACAAAATTTTATTGAGGATAAACAAGGATCGTAGATTGGGAAGTCAGGATTATTTAGAAAAGACACGAAATATTGGAATAATGGCCCACATCGACGCGGGGAAGACGACCACCACGGAACGGATCCTCTATTACACAGGTACTTCTTATCGGATGGGCGAGGTTGATGAAGGAACGGCCGTGATGGATTGGATGGAACAGGAACAGGAAAGAGGCATAACTATCACTTCGGCGGCGACAACTTGTTTTTGGAAGGGCCATAGAATCAATATTATTGATACTCCTGGTCACGTGGACTTTACCATAGAAGTGGAACGAAGTCTGCGCGTATTGGATGGAGCGATTGCTATCTTTTGTGCTGTTGGTGGAGTGGAACCCCAAAGTGAGACTGTTTGGCGGCAAGCGGATAAGTATAAGGTTCCGCGCTTGGCCTTCATTAACAAGATGGATCGCACCGGGGCAGATTTTTTTCAAGTAATGAATATGATTAGGGAGAGACTGGGAGCTAAAGTAATACCTTTGCAAATTCCCTGGGGAAAAGAAGAAAACTTTCGGGGAGTGATTGATCTCTTACTGATGAAAGCCATAGCTTATGATGATCAATCATTAGGAGCCAATTTTCATCTATTGGATATTCCCCCTGATTGGCTGCAATTAGCGCAAGAGTACCGGGAATTGCTCCTCGAAAGTATAGCTGATCTTGATGACCATTTTATGGAGATGTATATTCAGGGAGTTAACCCGAGCCTCGAAGAAATCCAGAGAGTAATCCGTCAGGGGACAATAAGGGCGCGTATAGTTCCTCTCCTCTGCGGGTCAGCTTTTAAGAATAAGGGAATTCAACAGCTTTTAGATGCCGTAGTCAGTTATTTACCTTCGCCCTTAGATGTTCCGCCTATTCGAGGAATTAATCCAGAAAATGGTCAAGAGGAACACCGCTCCCCCTGGAATGGTTCTCCCTTGACCGCCCTGGCTTTTAAAATCATGTCGGACCCCTATGTAGGCCACCTTACCTTCCTCCGCCTCTATTCCGGAACTTTAATGGCTGGTTCGACTGTTTTTAATAGTAATAAAAATCGCCGCGAGCGGATCGGCCGCCTCTTGAAGATGCACGCCAATAAAAGGGAGGAGATAAAAGAGGCTAAGGCCGGTGATATTGTCGCCGCCGTTGGGTTAAGGGGAACAGTTACGGGAGACACTTTATGTGCCGAAGAAGAACCGATCATTTTAGAGGCCATGGAATTTCCGGAACCGGTTATTTCTATGGCTATTGAACCCCAAGCAAATGCCGATCAGGAAAAACTGGACCAGGCTTTGCAAAAGTTAGCGATTGAGGATCCTTCTTTCCGCCATTATGTTGATGGAGAGACAGGGCAGAGAATCATTTCGGGGATGGGGGAATTACATTTAGAAATTATTGTTGATCGCTTATGGCGAGAATTTGGCGTGGCTGTGCACGTGGGTAAACCCATGGTGGCTTTCCGGGAGACAATCACGCGGACAGCCCGGGCCGAGGGCAAATTCATCAAACAATCTGGCGGCAAGGGACAATATGGCCATGTGGTTTTAGAACTGGAACCGCTCCCTGCGGGAGGGAAAATTCAATTTGTTAATGCCATCAAAGGAGGTGTAATTCCCAAGGAGTATATACCGGCCGTGGAAAAGGGAGTACGGGAAGCTATGGAGAATGGCATCTTGGCTGGCTATCCAGTTGTCGATGTAAAAGTAACCCTCCTTGATGGTTCATACCATGAAGTAGACTCATCAGAATTAGCTTTTAAGATCGCCGGATCAATCGGTTTTAAAGAAGGAGCCAAAAAGGCTCATCCCGTCCTTTTAGAACCAATTATGGCTGTAGAAGTTTTAGTACCCCAGGAGTATATAGGCGAGGTGAGCGGTGATCTTATTGCCCGCCGGGGGAAGATTATAAACTTGGAGATGAGAAAAGGAGCCCAAAGGATTGAAGCCCGAGTTCCTCTGGCTGAGATGTTTGGTTACGCCACGAAACTTCGTTCGCACACCCAAGGGCGGGCCACGTATACGATGAGCTTTTCCCATTATGAACGAGTGCCGGAGGCTATAGCTGCCGAAACTATAGCCCAATCTCGCCAAAACTAAGTCGTTTAAATAGCGAGGCGAAGAAAAGATTTAAAAAGGAGGACACATGGCGAAGCGGAAGTTTGAGCGGACGAAGCCGCATGTGAATGTGGGGACGATAGGGCATATAGATCATGGGAAGACGACGTTGACGAGTGCGATAACGCGGTGTTTAGCGGCGCGGAAGTTAGCGGAGTATGTGCCGTTTGATCAGATAGACAAGGCGCCGGAGGAGAAGGAGCGTGGGATAACGATAGCGGTAGCGCATGTAGAGTATGAGACGGATAAGCGGCATTATGCGCATGTAGATTGTCCTGGTCATGCGGATTATATAAAGAATATGATTACTGGGGCGGCGCAGATGGATGGGGCGATACTGGTAGTGGGGGCGGATGATGGGCCGATGCCGCAGACGCGGGAGCATATTTTGTTAGCGCGGCAGGTTGGGGTACCTTATATAGTGGTATTTTTGAACAAGGTAGATATGGTAGATGATCCGGAGTTGATTGAGTTAGTGGAGTTGGAGTTACGGGAGTTATTGAGCAAGTATGAGTTTCCTGGGGATGAGGTACCGATTATTCGGGGTAGTGCGTTGAAGGCGATGCAGCATGGTTGTGGGGATGAGAATTGTGAGAGTTGTGGGCCGATATTTCGGTTGATGAAGGCGGTGGATGAGTATATACCTGAGCCTAAGCGGGAGGTAGACAAGCCGTTTTTGATGCCGATTGAGGATGTTTTTTCGATTTCTGGTCGTGGTACGGTGGTGACTGGGCGAGTGGAGCGTGGGGTGATTCGGGTAGGGGATGAGGTAGAGGTTGTAGGTATTCGGCCGACGTTTAAGACGGTTTGTACGGGGGTGGAGATGTTTCGGAAGGTATTGGATCAAGGGCAGGCAGGTGATAATATAGGTATTTTGTTACGGGGTACGAAGCGGGATGAGGTAGAGCGTGGGCAGGTGGTGGCGAAGCCTGGGAGTATTACGCCGCATACGCGTTTTCGGGGATCGGTTTATGTATTGACGAAGGAGGAGGGTGGACGGCATACGCCATTTTTTAATGGTTATCGGCCGCAGTTTTATTTTCGGACGACGGATGTGACAGGGGTGGTGACGTTACCTGCTGGGGTGGAGATGGTGATGCCTGGGGATAATGTGACGTTGGAGGTGAAGTTGATTACGCCGATAGCGATGGAGAAGGAGTTGCGGTTTGCGATTCGGGAGGGGGGACGGACAGTAGGTGCCGGCGTCATCGCCGAAATTTTAGAGTAACTTAGTTCAAGCCCAATTGGTTAAATAGTATTGGTCGAGCAAAAGGAAGAGAGAAATCAGGGATGGTCATCAATAGTCAAAAGATAAGAATCAAGTTGAAGGCCTATGACCATAGGCTCCTTGACCAGTCGACAAAGGAGATTGTGGAAACAGCCAAGCGCACAGGAGCCAAGGTGGCTGGTCCCATTCCTTTACCTACGGAGATTAATAAATTCTGCGTGTTACGTTCTCCACATGTAGATAAAAAATCACGGGAACAGTTCGAGATGCGCACGCATAAAAGGCTGTTAGATATTTTAGAACCTACCCAGCAGACTATTGACGCTTTGATGAAACTGGATTTAGCTGCCGGAGTAGACGTCGAGATAAAATTATAGGCTAAAGGCGCATAGCGGGAAAAGAAAAAATTGATCTGCAGTGAACGCTATGCGCCTTGCCTTCTCAGATAAGGTTGGGAAAATGGAAAAAGGGATTATTGGCAAAAAAATTGGCATGACCCAGGTATTTCGGGAGGATGGCAGTGTGGTCCCCGTAACCGTAATTCAAGCTGGTCCGTGTACGGTAGTGCAGATTAAGACGCCGGCGAAAGAAAAATATGCGGCTATCCAATTAGGTTTTGAAGAATGTGATCTGAAAAGAATCAAAAAACCCCTGCAGGGACACTTTGCCAAGGCCCAGGTTCCCGCCTTCCGCTATCTCAAGGAATTTAAAATTTCCAACCCGGAAGCCTATAAAGTGGGTCAGGTGATTACCGTGGAGGAATTTAAGATAGGGGAATTCGTCGATGTAACCGGGTACTCCAAAGGGAAAGGCTTCATGGGTGTAGTTAAAAGATGGGGATTTCGAGGCGGGGCCGCAACTCATGGGTCCATGTTTCACCGGGCGCCAGGGTCTATTGGAGCAAGTTCTTTTCCTTCGCGAGTATGGCCAGGACAGAGGATGGGGGGACACACGGGAAACCAGCAAGTTACTTTACAGAATCTGGAAATAATAGATGTTCGCCCCCGGCAAAACCTTCTGTTGGTAAAAGGAGCGGTTCCTGGAAGTCCGCGCGGATTGCTGCTGATAAAAGCGGCCAAGAAAAAATCAGCAAAAGCGACGGGATGATTTTTGATCGTGAGGATGCAAGGATGAAGACGTAATAAACTGGGAACGGCAGAAAGTGGCCGAACTAGAAGTGGCCGATTATCTTTTACTAGCCGCCGAAAAACCCCACTTAGTATACGAAGCAGTGCGCAATTTCTTGGCTGGGCAAAGAAAAGGGACAGCGGCCACCAAAGAGAGATCTTTAGTAAGCGGCGGAGGCAGGAAGCCCTGGAGACAAAAAGGTACCGGACGAGCCCGGGCAGGATCTATCCGCTCGCCCCTTTGGCGAGGAGGCGGAACAATATTTGGCCCCCGTCCCCGAGATTATTCTTATCATTTACCCAAAAAAGTACGCCAAGCAGCCCTGCGTACAGTAATTGCGCATAAGTTTAAAGAAAATAAACTATTGGTTATAGATAATTGGCCTTTGGCCGAGGCCAAGACTAAAAAATTCCTGAGCGTATTAAACGGTTTAGGTGTAAAAAATGCTCTGATTGTTACCCTGGGTAAAGATGAAAAATTGCAGAAATCAGCCAACAACCTGCCTGGAGTACAAGTGGTCGAATTATCTGGACTGAATATTCATGATATTCTCCGCCACGAACATTTGATCTTTTCCCCAGCTAGCTTGCAGGAAGTGGAGAGGAGATTACATCCATGAAGGAAGCACATCAAATAATTAAGAGACCTTTGATAACGGAGAAAAGCACGGCTCAGAAAGAAGGAGCCAATCAAATTGCCTTTTTGGTTGACCCCAAAGCAAATAAGATAGAGATTCGCCAGGCGGTGGAAAAGCTATTTAAAGTAAAAGTGGTTAAAGTAAATACGATAAATATGCTGGGCAAAAAGAAACGGTGGGGCAGATTCATGGGCAAAAAGCCAGATTGGAAAAAAGCGATTGTCACCTTGCGACCGGGGGACCATATTGAATTTTTTGAAGGTGTTTAAAGGAGAAGGGTACTATGGGAATTAAGAGTTACAAGCCTACTTCCCCGGGGAGAAGATTTCAAACGGTCTTAGATTTTGCGGAGATCACTCGGGAGGAGCCAGAGAAAAGCTTACTCCTACCCTTGAAGAAGACCGGCGGTAGGAATTGCTATGGGCGGATAACCAGCCGCTACATAGGTGGGGGGCACAAGAGACTTTATCGTCTCATTGATTTTAAAAGGGATAAACATGGCATTCCAGCCCGGGTGGCCAGCATAGAATATGACCCCAATAGATCGGCTTTCATTGCTCTGCTTCATTATGCCGACGGAGAGAAGAGATATATTTTAGCGCCCCATAACCTGCAAGTAGGAGAGATTCTGATGTCCGGGGAAGAGGCGGATATTAAACCTGGTAACGCCCTGCCTTTAAAGAATATTCCTTTGGGAACTTTAATCCATAATGTGGAGCTGAAAAAGGGCAAGGGGGGCCAGATAATCCGGAGCGCGGGCACCTATGGACAGTTGATGGCGAAGGAAGGGAATTACGCCCATATCAAGTTGCCCTCGGGCGAAGTGCGCATGGTTCATTTAGAGTGTTATGACACCATTGGCCAGGTAAGTAATTTAGATCATGAAAATGTATCATTAGGGAAAGCAGGCCGAAGCCGCTGGTTGGGAAGGAACCCACGGGTTCGGGGGGTAGCTATGAATCCTATTGACCACCCCTTAGGAGGAGGAGAAGGTAAAACTTCTGGAGGTAGACACCCGGTAACTCCCTGGGGCATGCCTACTAAGGGCTATAAAACTCGAAGAAATAAAGCTACAGATAAATTTATTTTGAAGCGGCGGAAATAGAATTCTCCAGGGATGACCTATTTTAAAAGAATAATGAGGTGTTAATTGTGGGACGATCAATTCGCAAGGGACCATATGTTGATTCAAATTTAATGAAAAAAGTGCAAGAGGCCAACCAGACCAAGAGTCGCAAAGTTATAAAAACTTGGTCGCGGCGGTCGACCATTGTTCCCGAAATGGTTGGCCTTACTTTTGCCGTCCATAATGGCAAGAAATTTATTCCCGTCTTTGTTACCGAAAATATGGTCGGCCATAAATTGGGAGAATTCGCCCCGACCCGTACTTTCTTTGGCCACTCGGGAGATCGAAAGACTAAACTGAAAGCAGCTCCGAAGGCGGCCTAAAGGAGGAAGTATGGAAGCACGTGCCATAGCCAGATATTTACGAATGTCCCCCCGCAAAGTGCGCTTGAGCGCCGATCTTGTGCGGGGTAAAAAGGTAGAAGAGGCTTTAAATATATTAGCCCATACGACGAAAGCAGGAGCCAAATTAGTAGCCAAAGTTATTCGTTCGGCCTTGGCTAATGCTCAGCAAAACAAAGCTATTGATGTGGATACTCTTTACATAAAAACCATTTTCGTAGATCAGGGGCCGACTTTAAAGCGCTTTCGCGCGCGGGCTATGGGTCGGGCAGCTCGCATTCGGAGAAGAACTTGTCATTTAACAGTAATATTAAGCGAGGCTTGATTAAATTTTAAAGGGCAGATTTTCCAAATGAAGGAGGAGCAAATTTGGGTCAAAAGGTAAATCCTATAGGGTTGCGCCTGGGCATAGTGAAAACTTGGGATTCCCGTTGGTATGCGGAGAAAAATTATGCGAAATTTCTGCAGGAAGACATTAAGATTCGCCGGTTCATTAAAGAAAAACTTTATCATGCCGGCATATCGAAAGTAGAAATCGAACGGACAGCGAATCGAGCTAAGATTACTATTCGAGCAGCCCGCCCGGGAATAATTATTGGGCAAAAAGGCGCGGAAATTGAAAAGCTCCAGAAGGAAATCCAAAAGATGGCCCAAAGAGAGATCTCTATTAACATTCAAGAAGTGCGACGGGTAGAACTTGATGCCCAATTAGTGGCCGAGAATATAGCTCTGCAGTTAGAGAGGCGGATAGCTTTTCGGCGAGCGATGAAGAAGAGCGTGACCAGCTCCATGAAATTTGGCGCTCAGGGAATAAAAATTGCGTGCTCCGGCAGGTTGGGAGGTGCGGAAATTGCCCGTTCGGAGTGGTACCGCGAGGGGCGCGTTCCTTTGCATACTCTAAGGGCGGATATTGACTATGGCTTTGCGGAAGCGCGCACCACCTATGGTACCATTGGTGTTAAAGTTTGGATCTATAAAGGAGAGATTCTACCGGCAACGAAAGGGAAAAGAGAACAAACAGTCTGAGGAGATAAAAGAATATGCTGGCTCCTAAGAAAGTAAAATTTAGGAAACAACAAAAAGGGAGAAGAAAGGGCAAAGCATCCCGGGGAAATGAAATTAATTTTGGTGATTATGCCCTGCAAGCGGTTGAATGTGGTTGGTTAACTACAAGACAAATCGAAGCTGCCCGGGTGGCGATGACCCGCCATATTAAAAGAGGAGGAAAAATCTGGATTCGCATTTTTCCCGATAAGCCCATAACCAAAAAACCAGCGGAGACTAGGATGGGCAAAGGCAAAGGGGCTCCCGAGGATTGGGTTGCCGTGATTAAACCGGGGCGGATTCTTTATGAAATGGAAGGGGTTGATGAGGAGACAGCGAGGCATGCCTTTCGGTTGGCTGCTCATAAATTGCCTTTGGCCACGAAATTTATCTCCCGGGAGGGATGAGGGTGAAAGCGCGAGAACTTAGAGAATTAAGTATAGAAGAACTTCGCCAAAAAGAACGAGACTTAACCGCGGAGTTATTTAATTTGAAATTTCAACATGCTACCGGGCAATTGGAAAATACCGAACGGTTGCCTCAAGTGCGTAAGGACATAGCCAGAGTTAAAACTATCTTGCGCGAAAAGGAACTCGCGGCTAAGAAAGCAAGCTGAGGAAATGGAGATGGAGAAGAAAAGAGGAATCCGAAAGACAATGGTGGGTACAGTGGTTAGCGATCGGATGGATAAGACGGTGGTGGTCTTGGTGCAAAGGTTAGTCAAGCATCCCTTATATCAAAAATATACCCGCCGTCGAGCTCGCTACAAAGCCCATGACGAGAAAAATGAATGCCGCGTAGGCGATCGTGTGCTGTTAATAGAGACTAGACCATTAAGTAAAGAGAAACGTTGGCGTGTAAAAGAGATATTAGAGAGAGCCCAGTAATATGGGCCTGATGCTAAAGAGGGAATGATCATTAAAAGAGGCTTTTCTTTAAGGGAAAGCTTCAATAAGTGGAAACAAGGTATTGGCCATGATTCAGATGCAGACTATTTTAGAAGCAGCAGATAATTCGGGAGCTAAAAAGCTGGCCTGCATAAAAGTTTTGGGTGGCACTAAACGTAAATATGCCAGCTTGGGGGATGTCATTGTCGTTTCGGTCAAAGAGGCTATCCCCAATTCCAAAGTAAAAAAAGGCGATGTCATGCGGGCTGTAGTAGTACGCACTGTAAAAGAAGTGCGCCGGAGCGATGGGAGTTATATCAAATTTGATGATAATTCGGCCGTCTTAATTAATCCGCAAAATGACCCCATAGGGACCCGCATCTTCGGCCCCGTAGCGAGAGAATTACGGGCCAAGAAGTTTATGAAGATAATCTCGTTAGCTCCAGAAGTTCTTTGAAGAAAGAAGATTGAGGTAAAGCCATTATGAAGTTCATGAATTTTCACGTGCGCAAAAATGATATGGTGATGGTGATTGCTGGAAAAGAAAAAGGGAAGACGGGTAAGGTGCTCAAGGTTCTGCCCAAAAAGAATCGGGTGGTCGTGGAGAAAGTAAACTTTATTAAAAGGCATACTCGCCCCACCGGGCGTCTGCGCCAAGGGGGGATTATCCAAAAGGAAGCCCCTATCCATATTTCCAATGTTTTACTCTTGTGCCCGAAATGTAATAAAGGAGTGCGCACTGGGAAGAAGTTCCTGGAAGATGGGAAGAAGGCCTTAGTTTGC
>FWPV01006507.1_pt1 | contig 22208 bp, 19 predicted proteins | sample 2228371 | NCBI WGS metagenome assembly FWPV01 (sample SAMEA103939776, study PRJEB20133) | metagenome | reverse complement strand
TTTTTCATTACCGCGAATTTACAATTGCACAGGTTAAATCCTACCTGAAAGAAAAGGGAGTTACGGTTCGAGTGTAAGTCAAGGGGAGATCGGGTGATGAGGGGATGGGGAGGTAGATGAGACCCTTCATATTACTGATGGCTACTGGATTCGGAGTCGGGTATTCCCCTTTTGTTCCTGGAACTTTAGGGACGCTTTGCGCTATTCCGATCTATTATTTTCTTTCGGAAATCCCTTTTCCTCTCTATGAAATCATGCTTGCCGGATTTTTCTTCCTATCCGTTTGGGTGACGGAAAAGACCGGGTCCATTTTTGGGAAAAAAGATGATCCGAGGATGGTGATCGATGAAATGATGGGTTTCTTTGTGACGATGCTCTGGATTCCGAAGACGACCCTTTGGATCATCATTGGATTTATCCTTTTTCGATTTTTCGATATTCTCAAACCGCCACCCATCCGATGGATGGAAGGGTTGAAAGGGGGGTATGGAGTCGTCCTGGATGATGTCATCGCCGGAGTCTATACCAATCTCCTTCTGCATCTCATCCCTCTCATTCTTTCCCTATCCCAATGGGGAAGAGGTGGAAGCTGAGGGGCACTGGAAGTTTCGACCATGATCTTAGAGAAAGCCATTGGAAATCTACTCAGAGCGAGAGGATGGACCCTCTCCATTGCTGAATCCTGCACCGGAGGATCGATCTGCGATCGTATTACCAATATCCCGGGGAGTTCCGACTATTTTATGGGTGGAATGGTCACTTACAGTAATCAATCAAAAATCAAACATCTTGGTGTTCCAAAGAAGGATATCAAACAATATGGTGCGGTCAGTCCACAGGTAGCCAAAAAGATGGCTCAAGGGGTTCGTCAGACCTTCCATACCACCTTCGGATTATCCACCACCGGCATTGCTGGTCCCACAGGAGGAAGCAAAGAGAAACCCGTGGGCCTCGTCTTCATTGCCATCTCTGATGGAAAAGAAGCCATTGTCAAAAGAGAAACATTCAAGGGAGATCGACAAGACATCAAGAAAGCATCGGCCTCTTGCGCCCTTCAATATTTTTATGATTATTTAAGAAAAACGCAGTATCCGGGGAAAACGAACATTTAGACCATGCCACTCACGACTCACCTGTCTCGATATGTGGACCAGAAAATTCGTTCGCGCGGGGCCTCCTATTACAGGGATGGGGCTGTTCAGATTGTCCACGGGAACAAGTTAGAGGTGCAAGCCATCGTCGTCGGGACCAGCCTGTATGAGGTGGCATTACACCGACAGCGGGACACGATCCTTGCCTCCTGCACCTGTCCCTATTTTGACAGGGAAGGAGATATTTGCAAGCACCTCTGGGCCTCCCTGCTGATGGCAGAGAGTAAAAACTTCCTGAGAGGAAAGAGCAACAGCGATCCGCTCCACCTGGAGACCTATTTTGGAGATGATATGGTAGATGAAGAAGAGGAGGAGGACTGGGAGGAGGAGAAGATCTTGCCTCCGGTTTACCCTCCCAAGCCCTCTCTCCCCAGAGTGCCGGAGAGACGCCCTCTTCAACTTATTTCGCAAAAACCCAAATGGAAATCTTCCCTCCATACCCTGCGTGAGACATTCCAGACCCAACTTTATGGGGAGAAGAGCCGCTGGCCAGCGACCCGACAGATTGTCTATTTTGTCGATCTCCCTGCTACTCTGGAGGGAAAGGGGTTGGTGATCGAGGTGATGGACAGAGATCTGAAGAAAAACGGCGAATGGGGCCAATGGAAGTCCCACCCGGATGTATATAGCAAGCCTCAAAGCCTGCCCAACCCAGAAGATCAACACATCCTTGCCTTACTTCTTGGAAGTCGCGATGTCACCACCTCTTATTACGACTACACGGGTTATTACAGAAGGGGGGCTTTTCTTCGCCTCCTATCTCTTCCAACACAGGAGCACCTGATGAAACTCCTCTGCCAAACAGGGCGATGTTTCCTGAGGAAGACCTCCTTCAGCCCTTGCGAGCATCCTCTTCAATGGGATGAAGGAGAGCCCTGGGAAGTCTGCCTGAATGTGGAAAGGATGACCACAGGTCAAAACTATATCCTTAAAGGATTTCTTCATCGTGGGTCAGAGCGTATCGAGTTGGAAAAACCAGACCTATTGGTGGAAGGAGGTCTCGTTTTTTTAGAAGAGACCGTTTCCCGGTTGCATAGCAGAGGAACCTTTGAGTGGATCTCCCTCTTGCGAAGACAGAAAAGTCTTACCATACCCATCAAAGAAGGCAATGCTTTCATCGAGGAGTTGCTGAGCATCCCTGTTCTTCCGCGTATCGATCTTCCCAAAGAGCTTCAATACGAAGAGGTTCGAGTAACACCCCGACCCAGACTTACGGTCAAAGCGCCCAAACAGAAACATCCATGGGGACCCGATTGGCTGGAATGGGAACTTTCGTTCGATTACGATGGGCATCTCATTGAGGATAGCGACTTCCGTCGAGGGATCCTCATGGCAGACTCCCGTCGGTGCCTGATTCGGAATCAGGAGGCTGAAGAGAAAGCTTATGAAATGCTCCGGAATTTAAAGTTCAAGGGTATCGATCCTCATGGTTATTCCCATCGGGAAGTGGCTCCGAAAAATCTTCCAAGAGCAGTGCGAGTGCTGCTTGCCGCTGGCTGGCACATCGAGGCAGAAGGAAAAGTTTACCGACGGCCCCAGACGTTCCATCTTTCCGTGATCACAGGCATAGACTGGTTTGAGTTGCACGGCGAGGTGCGGTTCGATGATCGCATTGCAAAACTTCCGGAGTTGCTGTCAGCGATCAAACGCGGGGAGAGTATGATCCCTCTCGATGATGGTACCTTTGGAATGTTACCGGAGGAATGGCTCAAGAAATACGGGATGTTGGCTAGTCTCGGAACAGCCCACGACACTCACATCCGGTTTTCACGCTGCCAGATCGGGTTGCTGGATGCTCTCATCGCTTCCCAGCCGGAATCTTCGTGCGACGAGGTCTTCCAACGTGTCCGGAATGAACTGATGCACTTTGAAGGAATTCAACCTTGCGATCCGCCGGAAGGTTTTTCGGGGACATTGCGAAATTACCAGAAGGACGGATTGGGCTGGATCCATTTTTTAGAGCACTTCGGCTTCGGAGGATGCCTGGCAGACGATATGGGACTGGGCAAAACCATCCAGGTTCTTGCCTTATTGGAAGAAAGAAGACAGAAGCGATCCGGTGGGGTTTTGGAGGGGAATGGAGGGTGTGTCGATCCCCAAGGGAAGGGAGTCTCAGGTCCCTCTCTCGTTATTGCACCGAAGTCGCTCGTCTTCAATTGGGTTCAGGAAGCGAAGCGGTTCACTCCAAAACTAAAGGTTCTCGATTATACAGGCATCCATCGATTCAAACCGGGCGACCATTTCAAGAATTATGATCTCATCTTAACGACCTATGGAACATTAAGAAACGACGTTGTTCAATTTAAGGATGTTCCGTTTGATTACTGTATTCTTGATGAAGGGCAGATGATCAAGAATGCCCATACCCAGTCTGCCAAGGCTGTTCGCCTGATCAAAGCCAACCATCGTCTGGTGCTCAGTGGCACACCCATTGAGAATCATCTCGGTGAACTATGGAGTCTCTTTGAGTTTCTTAACCCTGGGATGTTAGGGACGGCTTCTATTTTCAAGCGAACCGGAGCAGGGGCACGCTGTCCCGATCTGGAAACTCGGAGCCTTCTCGGAAAGGCGCTTCGGCCCTTCATTCTCCGCCGAACCAAAGAACAGGTTGCTCAGGAATTGCCCGAAAAGTTTGAGCAAACCCTCTATTGCGACCTCGATACAAAACAGAGAAAACTCTATAATGAATTGCGGGACCACTACCGAAAAACCCTGCTTCATCAGGTAGAGCAAATAGGGATCCATCAGTCAAAGTTTCAGATTCTTGAAGCCCTTCTGAGATTGCGTCAGGCTGCCTGCCATCCGGGAATGATTGACGCATCCAAGAGAGCCTACCCCAGCGCAAAACTGGAAATGCTGATTCCTCAACTGGAGCAGATTGTAGAGGAAGACCATAAGGTATTGGTATTTTCACAGTTTACAAGCTTTCTCGGGATTCTTCGTGAAGAATTGGACAGACGAAAGACCTCTTATGCGTATCTGGATGGAAAGACACGCCACCGCAAAGAGGTGGTGGAAACATTCCAGAAGGATCCCCACTGCAGGATTTTCCTCATCAGCCTCAAGGCAGGAGGGCTTGGTCTGAATCTGACAGCAGCTGAATATGTTTATCTCCTCGATCCGTGGTGGAATCCTGCTGTTGAGACTCAAGCCATTGACCGTACCCATCGGATCGGACAGCATCGGAACGTTTTTGCGTATCGTATCATTGCGAGAAACACGGTGGAAGAAAAAGTATTAGAACTTCAAAAGACGAAACGGGACCTTGCCGATGCCATCATCAATACCGACAATAGCCTCCTTCGCAACCTGGCCAAGGAAGACCTGGCATTATTACTTTCATAAATTCATCAAAGAGGATACGGGCAGACTTCTCCCCAACCGATCTTCAGCTCTTTTAGCATTTCAGGGGATCTGCTCGGCGGGAGGTTTCGGGCGAATGGGAAATATTGCCAACCCATCCCATTTTTTTTATAATTATAATTCATGAGGCCATCCCATTTTGAAGAATTTGAAGCGACCTCATTATACTGTCCAAACTGTAAAGCCGCTGTCCCGGTCAGGAAGAAATTACTCCTCGTCCTGCCCGAGGGAGATGAATTTGAATACCTTTGTGCTTACTGCTCCTCCTCTGTCGGGACAAAGATCAATAAGAACGCGCCCCCTATCGAATTGATCTTAAAACCCTGATGGGATCTCTTGCCTATAACTTTAAGTAATCCCCCTATAACAAAAAAAAGATTGACAATTTCCCATGAAATAAAGATAATCGAAGAATTGAAATCATTGAGGGTTGAAATCCATTCCTTCCTTTAAATCATCCAACCAATTGAATGAGATGTAAATTGGATAAAAACTGCGAGGGAGTATTTTTCTGGGGGGAATCATCCTAATCACAGAAGGAGGTGACGTCAGAAGTTTTAGATTGACAAACGATCTCGATGAGGGAAACGCATTTCCTCAATTCCATCTGAAAAGGAGGGGTAAAAATGGCCGAAAAAAAAGGTTTTCCAATGCCGTTAGAGGTGGAGTATCCAAAAGAGCTGGAAGGCTGGGAAGAGATGTATCCTCCCTACTATATCTTCAGCAAAGAGAGAAAAGAATGGGAAGAAAACCATTTCTGGTTTCATGACAAGATCCATGCCCCTGAAGCCATGTATCCGCTTGACCTGATCTTCCATGAGGCATGGCAAATCTCCCTTTCCCAGTATACAACAAGAGTCTTCTGTATCCCGCCTGCACAGGGTATCGCCCAGCGTATGGTGGGTTGCTATATGTATATCACACCAGTCGCCCCGCCACCTCCAGAGATTATTGGCGAGAAGGCAGCGCTTTTCCAGAAACGGGTCTTCTATGTCTTTGACCATTACGACGCACTTTGGGGATTATGGCTTAAAAAGTTCCGTGCCCTCGGAGAAGAGATGGCCAGCATCAAAGTGCCTACCGAATTCCCGAAGTTTGAGGATGATGATAGGGTCTTTCCAGAACCCAGAGGTTTTTATACTTCCTTTGATTTGATTGATGGATGGGATCGGCTGGTGAATCTGATGATCAAAGGCTGGCAGTTCCACTTTCAATACCTTAATCTCGCCTATCTCGCCTACCTCCTGTTTGCGGATACCTGCCGGAAGCTCTTCCCTGGAATTGGGGAAAGTACCATCGGGAAACTGGTAGCCGGAGCCTATGTTCAGATGTTCCGTCCGGAAGAGGAGTTGGGGAGGTTAGCCAAGATTGCAGCCGCCATCCCTGAACTTTCTAAAGTCCTCAAGAGCGATCTCTCCGTTTCCGAAAAGATCGAGACCCTAAAGAAAACGGCAGAAGGAAGGGATTGGTTGGTCGAATATGAAAAGTCGAAGGATCCCTGGTTCTATGTCTCCTGCGGAAGTGGCTGGTTCCATTATGAAGGGAGCTGGATTACCAAACCCGAAATCCCCTTTGGATATCTGAAAAGCTATATCGAACGCATCGAAAAGGGTGAAAATGTTGATCGGGACCTTCCCAATATTGACAGAGAGAGAGCCCAGCTCGCAGAAGAATATCGCAAACTGATCAAAACCGACGAAGACCGAAAATCCTTTGATGATACATATAAAGCTGTCCGGACGATATACAAATATGCAGAAGATCATCTCTTCTGGGTGGAGCACTGGTTCCATACCATCTGGTTTGAAAAGGTGAGGGAGTTTGCTAATGTCCTAGTCAAATACGGGGTCCTAAAAGAACCCGATGACATTTATCTCTTCAACCGTTTTGAGGTTCCCTACTTGATGGAAGATCTTGCGACCACTTGGGCTTTAGGAGAAGGGGTCCCTTCCGGAGGACAATACTGGCAGGCGAAAGCAGAAAAGAGAAAGAAGATTTTAGAGGCGGCGAAAAAATGGACACCGATCCCTGCCCTTGGGACACCGCCAGAGGAGGTAGCAGAACCCTTCACCATCATGCTCTGGGGCATTACGACAGAAAAAGTGAAGGAATGGCTCAAAGGCGTGGCGGTCGTTCCAACGGAAGTGACAGAACTGAAAGGATTTGCCTCCTCTGCAGGCGTGGCGGAGGGGAAAGTTCGCGTGGTCAAACGTCTTGAGGAAATCACAGAGGTCCAACAGGGTGAGATTCTGGTTTGTCCGACCACCAATCCTGCGTGGGCACCGGTATTTACCAAGATAAAGGCATCGATTACAGATATCGGTGGCATTACCAGTCATGCGGCTATCGTTTGCCGAGAGTACGGAGTGCCGTCCGTTACCGGAACCGGAATCGCCACCTCCGTGCTCAAAACGGGCGATACGGTCCATGTGGATGGGAATACAGGAATGGTCAAGATCTTGAAACGAGCCTAAAAATTTTCTATCGGAATAGTGAAACAATGGAATGATGGAATGATGGGTTTTAGATGATAGCCCATGATTCCATTATTCCAGCATTCCATCAGCCGGTTGAGATCATTTATTAGATGGAGACTATTCCTTCTGATCATTCAGATAAAGAGGTAAGATGATTATGCCATACACCATTTGGTTTGATCGAGCAGGTAAAGAAGCCCTTTCTCTGATTGGAGGTAAGAATGCCAGTTTAGGGGAACTGATTCGAGCGGGCATTCCAGTGCCTCCAGGTTTTTCCGTCACGACAGAAGCCTATCTTGACTTCTTCTCGGGCACGTTGAAAGAGAAGGTGGAGGCACTCCTTCGAAAGATAGATCCCAAAGATATTGCCGCCCTTGAAGATGCCGGTCAGAAGATCAAACAATGGATGATGGAGACCCCCTTTAACAAAAGGCTTGAAGAGGAAATTCATTCAAACTATCAAGCTTTATCCAGCGTGTTCGATATGCCAGACCTACCGGTGGCGGTCCGCTCCAGTGCCACGGCAGAGGATCTACCAGGAGCCAGTTTCGCTGGACAGCAGGATACGTTTCTTTGGGTTCAGGGAATGGAAGAGGTTCTGATAAAAATTAAAGAATGCATGGCAAGCCTTTTCACACCCCGAGCCATTGCCTACCGGATCAAGATGGGATTTCCCCATGAGAAAGTTCACATCAGCGTTGGGGTGCAGAAAATTGTGGATGCTCGTGCTGCGGGCGTCATGTTCACGATCAATCCTCTCAATGGAGATCCTTCCAAAGTCGTGATCGAAGGCAACTGGGGGTTGGGAGAGACGGTGGTGGCCGGACTTTGCAATCCCGATAAATTTGTTGTGGATAAGGTGACCCTGACTCTTGAAAAGGAGATTGCCATCAAAGAGACAGAGTGCGTTTTTGATAGTCGCAAAAGGGAAGTGGTCCATGCGGACGTCTCTCCAGACCGACGAGAGATTCCCTGTATCGAAGACCAGGAAGCTCTGGAACTGGCCCGATATGCGAAAAAGGTTGAGGACTATTATGGATGTCCTCAGGACACAGAATGGACGATCGATCGGCATAAGCCTTTTCCTTTTAATATCTTTTTGGTTCAAAGCCGACCGGAGACGGTTTGGAGTCAGAAGAAAAAAGAACCGATCCTCGGGAAAAAGAGCGCCTATGAACTTTTGATGGAAAAAGCGCTCTCCACGGTTAAAATTAACACCTAAATCTGAAGTGGTTTTCAGAGCGTTCAGGAAGAGCCCTGGACCCAGGACAGGGCTCTTTCTTTTTAAATCTGTTTTTTATAATCCCTTGCACAGTCTGTCTAAATCTGTTTTAATTTCCCAAGAAAAATCTCGAATAAAAGCAAATGATCTTAAGGATCAGCGAGAGAACTTCACATGAAGAGTCGCTTCATGCCATCCGGTAAACTTTCCCTTCCTCTCCTTGAAAAGGTATTAAAAAAGTATTCCCTTCTCGATCCAACGGTCATCCTTGGACCAAGAATCGGTGAAGATGCAGCGGTGGTGGATCCCGGAAAGGAATCGAAACATTACTGGGTTGTGACGGCGGATCCCATCACCTTTACCACAGAAGAGATCGGATATTATGGAGTCGTCGTTAATCTCAATGACATCGCTACCAGAGGGGCAATTCCGAGATATTTCCTCGCCACCCTCTTCTTTCCAGAAAAAGGCTCTGATGAAAAGCTGATTCGGAAGACGTTTCAGCAAATCCACCACGCCTGTCGTCGTTTTCAGATCTCATGGATAGGAGGCCATACAGAAATCACACCGGGATTGGATAGGATCATTCTATCCGGCCATATGATCGGAAGGGTTCAAAAAGAGAGACTGGTGATGACAGGCGGTGCCAGGGCAGGCGATCTCCTGGTGTTGGTCAAAGGAGTTTGCATAGAAGGCACATCGATCATTGTGAGGGAGAAGCAAGAGGAACTCTTCAGAAAGGGGTTTTCAGCGTCCTTTCTCAAAAGGGCAAAAAACTTCATCTTTCATCCTGGAATCGACGTCCTCCAGGCGGCGCAAACAGCCTGCCGCTTTGCAGAAGTTCACTCGATGCATGACCCAACAGAAGGGGGTCTTGTGAATGGCATCTTTGAGATGGCCATTGCTTCAGACAAGGAGTTTGAAGTCCATTTGAAGGATGTCTTTATCTATGAAGAATCGAAAGCCCTTTGTGCCGCCTTTGGCATGGACCCCCTGAGAACGATCGCGTCCGGCTCTTTGCTTCTGACCCTTCCTCCTGAAGACCTTCCTTCCTTTCGAAAAGCCGCTCGAAAGGCTTCACTTCCTGTAAGCGTGATTGGCAGGGTGAAAAGAGGTCCAGCCAGGGTGTTGACCATAGAGGGAAAGAAGAAAGAGGAACTCAAACCGGTGGCTCGGGATGAGATACTGAAACTCTATGAACAGACCTTCCCTTGATAAAACGTTGAACCCGAAGGGGATGGGTAACCATCCGGCATAGCCCTGAAAGCAGAGAAAGCCTATGAAGCAAATATCTTTCTTGGGTCTTTCAAAAAATGTACGAAGCCTTGGTTTCGTGAGCTTCTTCAATGACGTTGCCAGTGAAATGATCTATCCCCTTCTTCCGCTCTTTCTGGACACCGTGCTTGGAGCAGGGGTCGTTTTCATCGGAATCATTGAAGGCATTGCTGAGAGTGTGTCCAGTTTTTTAAAACTCTTCTCCGGCTGGGTTTCCGACCGTATGAAAAAGAGAAAAGGCCTGATCCTCGTCGGATACTTTGTTGCCTCCCTCACCCGACCTTTTATTGGATTAGCAACGTCAGCCTATCAAGTTCTCTTTCTCCGTCTTTTCGACCGTATTGGTAAAGGAATAAGATCTTCGCCCCGGGACGCTTTGCTCTCACAGTCCTGCGGTAATCAAGAAAGGGGAAAGGCATTTGGATTTCAAAGGGCCATGGATCATGGCGGCGCCATGACAGGTCCCCTCATCGCCTCTTTTTTAATGGCTGTCTTCACCGAGGATCTCCGAACCATTTTTCTTCTCGCCTTCATCCCTTCGCTCTTCTGTCTCTGGATTCTCTGGCGGGGGGTGACGGACATTATTCCTGTGCAGCATCCCACATCCAAACCACAACCTACCCTTCGGCCCAAACTGAACTGGAAAGTATGGGATCGCCAGTTCAAATCTTTTCTCCTCATCATCACCCTCTTCACTCTGGGCAACTCGAGTGATGCCTTTCTCTTGCTTCGTGCTCAAGATCTTGGATTGAATGTGGTGACCATTCCCATTCTCTGGTTTCTCTTCCATCTCTCCAAGACCGTTTTTTCCATCCCTGGCGGTATGCTTTCAGACCGCATTGGAAGAAGAAAGGTGATGATCCTTGCTTGGTGCATCTACGGTCTGGTTTATCTCGGTTTTGCCTTTGCCACCACCCCTCTCCATATCTGGATGTTATTCATCGCCTACGGACTTTTCTATGGTCTTTCTGAAGGGACGGAAAAGGCGTGGGTGGCTGATCTCGTGGAGGAATCGAAGCGGGGGACGGCTTATGGGGCCTATCACTTTTGCATCGGCATCGCCGCCCTTCCAGCCAGTCTTCTCATGGGTTTGGTCTGGAAAACATGGGGGATTCCATGGGCCTTCTCGTTCGGTGCTGCCATGGCACTGATCGCCGCTTTTCTGACCATCCTCCTGATGAAAAATGATTCCAAAGGAGCATCAAACATCGGAAAAATGTTTTGATCTTTCACACGATGGAAACCGTCCCGGCAGGAGAGATTAAGAATCGGATCGTCAGCTTTCAGAATGCCCTTACCGAGAGGGATTTGGATGGAGCTTTGATTCTCCAAAACGTTGACCTGTTCTACTTTTCGGGAACCATTCAGTCCTCTGTTCTCTTTGTGCCCTGCCAAGGAGAACCCATTCTCCTGGTTCAAAAAAATTATGAAAGGGCCTGCCAGGAATCTCCTCTTAAACAGATCGTCTCAGTGACGGGAAGAAACCAGATCAAAAAAGTTCTGAAAGACTCCGGTTTCTTACCATGCAGGAAGATTGGATTGGAGATGGATGTCCTCCCAGTAAAACAGTTCTTTAGGTTTCAGCAAACCTTTCCGGAATATGAATGGTTAGATGTATCCGAAATCATCCTCAGGATTCGGATGATAAAGTCCACCTATGAGGTCGAACAGATTCGAAGGGCTGCAAAGATCCTTCATCAAGGATATATGGAGATCAAAGAGATCATCAAAGAAGGCATGACCGAACTGGAAGTGGATGGTCATCTGGCTTTGATTGCTCGCAGGGAAGGACATATGGGGGTGATGAGGATGCGCGGATGGAACCAGGAGATGACCATTGCCCATGTGCTTTCCGGCGAAACCGGAGCAACCGTATCCTTCCTGGATAGCCCTCATGGCGGAAAAGGGAACACCCCTGCCATGGCACAGGGAGCAAGCTTTCGCAGGATCAGAAGAGGGGAACCGATCGGAATCGATTACGGGGTGGGTGTCAATGGTTATATTGCGGATCAGTTTCGCACACTCGTCATAGGCCATCTCTCAGAGGAGTTGATGCGGGCCCATGATGCCTCGTTGGAGATCCACTCTCTCTTTGTCCGGGAGGCTAAACCTGGTGTCCCTTGTTCTGATCTTTATTATTTGGCGTCAGAATGGGCCCAAAAAACAGGTTTGGGAAAATTTTTTAATGGCTATAAAGAAGGGAAGGTAAAATTTGTGGGGCATGGGCTGGGTCTGGAGATCGACGAATATCCCATCCTCGCTCCACGATTCAACCAGACCCTTGAACCCGGGATGGTCATCGCCTTAGAACCCATGTTCGTCTTTCCTGGAAAAGGCATCATCGGTCTGGAAGATGACTATCTGGTGACCGCTACCGGAGTGGAGCGAATGACCCTTACCGACCAAACCCTCATCCACATCTCATCCGGAGAAAGGGATCGTCACACTTAGAACTGGAGGTTGACGGTGATGACCATTCCCATTCTCTGGTTTCTCTTCCATCTCTCCAAGACCGTTTTTTCCATCCCTGGCGGTGTGCTTTCAAACCGCATTGGGAAAAGAAGGGTGATGATCCTCGCCTGGACCATCTACGGTCTGGTCTATCTCGGATTCGCCTTCACCTCAAAGGGCGATCATATCTGGCTTCTCTTCATCGTCTACGGGCTCTTCTACGGGTTCTCTGAGGGGACGGAAAAGGCATGGCTGGCTGACCTCGTTGAAGAATCAAAAAGGGGAACGGCTTATGGTGCCTATCATTTCTGCATCGGGATCGCCGCTCTTCCCGCAAGCCTTTTGATGGGGCTCATCTGGAAAACGGTCGGAGTCCGGTGGGCCTTCTCCTTCGGTGCGGCCATGGCCCTGATCGCCACCCTCTTAACCATCATCTTAATGAAAGAAAAAGTAAATCCGAATAATCAAAAACTGTAAACCCATCTCCTCAATTCGCTCTGTTTCTTTGATTTTTCTCTCTATTTTTGGTAGATTAACTCATCCAAGAAACCATGCAAAAGATTAAGATACATCCGGATGTAAAACGTTTTACAAGGTATCAATCAGTAGTCAACGTTCTACTGGAAAACCATTCATTTGATAAGCCCAAAATTTATGAGGCCCTTAAAAACGAGAAACCTCAATTTATAGGCAGGGTTATTAGGGAGCTAATAAAGGAAGGATACTTAATCAACTCAGGGTCAAAGGCAAAACAACATTATCTCTGGTCACCAAAAAGAGAAGAGTTCAATGCAGGTAGATGGGTTGACCAACGTGTTTTTACGGCCACAGTAAAGCGATCTCCATCTATGGACCGTCCCAGGGAACGACTCCTCCAGTTGGGCGCTTCCAAATTGAAACTCTCAGAGCTCTTAGCAATCCTGATTCGTTCGGGTGTTCAAGGGGAATCCGCCATGCAGGCTGGAGAAAGAATTGCAGCATTATTTGGAAATAACCTTGAAAGATTGTCCCTTCAAACAAGAGGGGAACTGAAACAGATCAGTAAGGCCATAGGGGAAACTGCCTATTGCCAAATTATGGCTGGCCTCGAGTTAGGTAAAAGGTTGGCAAGTCAAAGGGCGACCGAAACAGTAATTCGTTATAAGGTGAAAAACACTGCTGATGCTCTTGCTTACTGCAAAGAAAATTTCATAAGGCTGGCAAGAGAAGCCAAACAGGAAGAATTTCATGTCATCCTTCTTGATGAAAAACAGTGTGTCATCAAGTCAGAGCAGATAACGATCGGGCTCTTAGATAAAAGCCTTGTCCATCCACGTGAGGTCTTTAAACCAGCGATTCGAGAATCAGCCTCTGCACTCATTCTAATTCATAATCACCCAAGCGGTGACCCGACACCCAGTGAGGACGATAAGAATATAACCAGAGACCTTAAAAAGGCTGCTGAAACTCTCGGGCTTAGAATCCTCGACCACATTATCTTATCGAAAGATAAAACCCTGAGCATGGTCCAGGAGAAATTATTATAGAATCGATCCCAAATTTCCTCCCTCTCCCTGGACGGGTGAGGGTGATATGATGAGGCAGAGGGAAAATTAAAGGAGATTTTCAAGAGAAATTCCATGACCCATACTGACCTCAGCGAAGCAAAGACCAGAAAGTTGTTTATAGATAAAGCTCTTTTGAAGGCTGGGTGGGATCCAATCGTTCCTTTCCAGTTAGGGACCAAGTATATCCAAGGCTCTGTTGAAGAATACCCAACCCAGAATGGCCCAGCTGATTACATCCTCTTCTTCAAAGGGATACCATTGGCATGTGTGGAGGGGAAGAAAGTAAGCATTGGTCCTCAAAACGTGCTTCAGCAGGCAAAAAGATATGCAAGAGGCTTTGAAGGAAGCCCTCGTTCCTTTGGTGAATATCAACTTCCATTCGCTTATTCCACGAACGGGAAAATCTTCTGGTTTCAAGACTTGAGGAATCCCCTTAATCTTTCCAGAGAGGTTTCTGCTTTTCATACACCTCAGGCATTGATGGAGATGCTGAGCAGGGATGAAAATGCAGTTAGAGATTGGCTTGAAAAAACGGAAATAGATAAAAGGTTGCTATGGCCATTTCAGGTTGAAGCGATACAGGAAATGGAGAGAGCCATTCTCAATCGTAAGAGAACAATGCTCGTGGCTATGGCCACAGGGACGGGGAAAACTTTCACCATCTTCAATTTGATCTACCGTTTGATGAAGTCCGGTTTTGCCAAAAGGATCCTCTTTCTTGTTGATCGGAGAGCCCTGGCTGCCCAAGCGGTCATGACAGCAGCCAGTTTTGAGGCTGAGCCAGGATTAAAGTTCGACCAATGTTATGAAGTTTACAGTCAGAGGATTCGGAGAGAAGACCTGGATGAGGATATGAAGTTTGATCCTAAGATTCTACCAACAGAATACCTCACCAATCCCAGCAGCCGGGATAGTTTTGTCTACGTCTCCACCATTCAGCGCATGAGAATCAATCTCTTTGGGAGTGAGGGTTTGTTTTCGGCTACAGGGGACCTTGACGACGACTCCGATGCCCAGATGCTCAATATTCCTATTCACGCCTTCGATGTGATTATCGCTGATGAGTGCCACCGTGGGTATACAGCCCAGGAAGAAAGTAAATGGCGAGAGGTGCTCAATCACTTCGACGGAATCAAAATCGGTCTCACCGCAACCCCTGCTGCTCATACGATGGCCTTTTTCAGAAATATGGTCTTTCGCTATGACTATGAAAGGGCTGTTCAGGAAGGTTATCTTGTCGATTACGATGCCGTTGCAATTCAATCCGACATTACACTTCGCGGTGTTTTCCTCAAAGAGGGTGAGGAAGTGGGTCTCATTAATACAAAGACTGGCCAACTCTCTTTTGAAATTCTGGAGGATGAAAGGGAGCTTCCGGCGCCGACGACGGAGATCGATTGGACAGCTCCAGATCGAAACAGAAAGATCGTTCAAGAGATAAAAAAGTATCTTCTGGACCAGGAAGCACAACTTGGCCATTTCCCAAAGACCTTGATCTTTGCCCAGAACGACATTCCCCATATATCTCATTGTGATCAGTTAGTTCAAATTCTAAGGGAGGAATTTAACAGAGGAGATGACTTTGTCCAGAAAATAACCGGTAGTCCAACAGTGGATAGGCCTCTTCAAAGAATTCGGGAGTTTAGAAATCGCCAGAATCCCGGGATTGTAGTCACCGTGGATATGCTTTCTACAGGGGTGGATATCCCGAGGATAGAAAATATTGTATTTCTCAGGCCTGTTCAATCGAGGATCCTCTTCGAGCAGATGATGGGCAGGGGAACCCGACGCTGCCCAGAAATTCATAAGACACACTTCACTGTCTTTGACTGCTTTAATGGTTCTCTCCTCGAATATTTCAGAAAGACAACCGGTATTACAGCCGAAGCGCCAATAAAGGCAACTCGATCTATTCGTGAGATCATCCAGGATATCGCCAATAACCAGGATCGAGATTATAATGTCCGCGTTCTATCCAAGAGGCTTCACCGGATCTCCAAAAATATCACTCAAGAAGGGAGGCTTCAGTTCCACTACATTCTGAATTGCGATCTCGTAGACTTTGCTAAAACCCTACATGAGAGAGTGGAAAACGATTGGGAAGAAACGATGAAGATTTTACAGAGCGAGACCTTCCTTGATTTTTGCGAGAACTACCCTCGGCCCGTGAAGAAATTTGTAAGAGCAGACACAGCCGAGGATCAAGTCTTTTCGAGAATCGTTTTCAGAGCAAAGGATGGACGAGAATTAGGGCCTCAGGATTATTTGAAGGATTTTGAAACGTTCGTAAAGGAAAATCCCGAGCATATTGAGGCGCTTGAGATACTTTTGAGGAAGCCCAAAGAATTTGATACCAAAAAACTGAAGGCCTTGAGGGAAACTTTGGCTACCAAACCGGACCATCTTATAGATAAATTTACGGAGAAAAATCTTCGACGTGCCTATAACAAGGAACTCGCTGATATTATCTCGATGATACGCTTCGCTACAAAAGGTGGAGAATTACTTACGGTCGAACAGAGGGTGAACAAGGCCTTGATGAAGGTTAAATCAGACCGTTCGTTTACAGAGGAACAGAATAAGTGGCTGGAGCTGATCCGGAGGCATCTCATCGAAAATCTTTTAATGGAAAAAGAGGACATTGAAACCCTTCCCATATTTACTCGCGAAGGGGCTTCGTGGAATAAATTGAATAAGATTTTTGGTGGTGACCTGGAATCGATCATTCAACAATTGAACGAAGCCATCGCTGCCTGAGAAAAGCCTTCACTTTATACATCAAATTTGATGTTGATTAATTATGGAATTTACTGTAGAATTTTTTGAGACGGAGTCAGGACGATGCCCCGTTCGAGAGTTCTTGGATAGGCTTAAGGAAACAGACCCAAATGATTTTGCCGCTATCATGGCAGGACTCGCAAAGCTTCGAAACAGACAGTATCATAGACCCCCTCTTTCAAAACCCATCGGCAGTGGACTTTTTGAACTTCGCCATGTGGGTAAGCTGAATACGAGAGTGCTTTACTTTCTTTCAAAACCCATCGGCAGTGGACTTTTTGAACTTCGCCATGTGGGTAAGCTGAATACGAGAGTGCTTTACTTTCTTGCAAAAGGCCAGAGAATTATAGTAGTGCATGGAATCCGACATAAAGCAAAAGAGATTCCTGGGAGAGATCGCAAGTTTGCTTCGGAGAGGAAAGAGGATTGGCTGTTGAGGAATCCTTAATGAAAGCAAAAACAAATTTTGATCTTTATCTTGAAGAGCAGTTGAAGGATCCGGATTTTGCTGAAAGGTTCAGAAAAGCCGGCGAGGCTTGGGACGTAGCCATTAAGCTCGCCTCTTTGCGTAAAAAGTCTGGGTTGTCTCAGAAAGAGCTGGCGAAACGGGTGGGGACATCTCAACAGCAAATCAGCCGCTTGGAGTCTCCGTCATATGAGGGACATTCCCTGAGCATGTTGCGCCGTGTCGCAGATGTTCTTGGAGCAAGTATTAATGTTGAAATCCAACCCAAGAAACCGAGGAAACTACCAATTGTCGCTGAAAGCAAACCCATATACAGGGTTAAAAGGAAAAAACAATAATCCCCTCTCCCCTGGGAGACTGTGTCACAATGGGGAGGGTGAGGGTGGGGGCGAAAAGGTAATCCATGACCGACATCGTTGGTAAACTCTGGGGATTCTGTCACACACTCCGCCACGACGGAATCGACTATGGCGATTACATCGAACAGTTGACCTACCTTCTCTTTCTCAAAATGATCGAAGAGAAAGGAGCAGAGATCCCTCCGCAATATTCTTGGTCTATCCTGCGAGAAAAATCCGGAACTGAGTTGACCGAACATTACCAGGCCACACTCACGGGTTTGGGAAAACAGGAAGGGATGCTGGGCGCTATCTATGCCGGTGCGCTATCCCGATTCAGCAACCCCGTTAATCTGAAACGACTTGTCAATCTCATTGATGAGATTGAATGGACGGCTCTTAATATCGATGTAAAGGCCGCTGCCTATGAGGGTCTTCTTGAGAAATCCGCCTCGGAGGGTAAGAAAGGAGCAGGCCAGTACTTCACTCCCCGCATCCTTATCCAATCCATAGTCAGATGCATGAAGCCCGACCCTCGAAGAACGAAAGATTTTACTGTCCACGACCCTGCGGCCGGCACTGGAGGGTTCTTGGTTTGCGCCTATGAATGGTTGATGGAGCAGACCAAAGGCAGCCTTGAACGTGAAGAAGCAAAGCGTATTCTAACTTCAACCTACTCGGGAACGGAACTCGTCCCACGACCAAGAAGACTCGCCTTGATGAATCTTTATCTCCACGGAATTCAAGCTAACATCTATTTGGGAGATGCCATTTATGAACCAAAGAGAGTTCCTAAAGAGGGTGGTTATGATTGCGTTATGACCAATCCTCCCTTTGGAACGAAAGGAGCTAATCAAGCACCCAACCGTGATGATTTCACCGTCGCCACAAGTAATAAACAACTCAACCTGGATTCAGGCTCAATTTTGTTCAGCATGTGATGAGCATCTTGAAGCCGGGTGGTCGAGCAGCCATTGTTGTGCCCGATAATGTCCTCTTTGCTGATCAAGCCGGCGATGTGTTCAAGATCCTGACAGAGGATTGCAACCTGCATACCGTCCTCCGCCTTCCCAATGGCACGTTTACACCTTACAGTCCCGGAACCAAAACGAATGTTATTTTCTTTACAAAAGGTTATCCAACTGAGAATGTATGGGTCTATGATGCCCGCACGAATGTTCCGAGAATAACCAAAAAAGATCGCCCTCTTACTCCACAGCACTTTGCAGAGTTCGAGGTGTGTTATGGCCCCAATCCAGAGGGCCATTCAAAACGAGACCCAAAAGATTCCAAAGAAGATCGATGGCGCTGTTTTACCATCAACGAAGTCAAGGAACGAGATTTCAAAATCGATAGCCTCAAATGGCTCAAGGATGAATCCCTGGATAATATGGACGAGTTGCCAGAGCCGGAGGAATTGGCCTCCGATGCAATTTCAGAATTGGAGAGCGCGGTAGAGGAATTGAGTGCCATCATAAAAATGTTGGAAAACGAGAATTCCAAAATGTAGGGTGGATTAAGCGAAGCAAATCCACCAATCATTTGAAATGTTGTAAATCCACAATCCACCAAAACGGTAGGGGGATTTTCAGCCTCCCTTTGGCAAAGAGAGGCGGGGAGAGATTTTAAAAAGTCATGAAAGAGCATACAGAAAATAACCTCCCGGAAGGTTGGATTGAGATCACTCTTGACCAAATCCTCCAAACTCTCGAATCAGGATCCAGGCCTAAGGGAGGGGTTAGGGGAGTCCAAGAAGGTATACCAAGTATAGGGGGAGAGCATATTAATGAAAATGGCGGGTTCAGATTTGAAAAGATAAAGTATGTTCCACAAAATTTTTTTGAGCAGATGAAGCACGGCAAAATCCAAGTTGGTGATATCCTTGTTGTTAAAGATGGAGCGACAACTGGGAAGGTAGCTCTCGTCCGTGACGATTTCCCCTATAATCCTGCTGCTGTTAATGAGCATGTATTTATCTGTCGCCCAGTGCAAATTGTCTCCCCACCATTTTTATTCTATTTCCTGTTTTCAAAAGAAGGTCAAGATAGAATCTTAGAAAATTTTCGTGGGTCCGCTCAGGGAGGAATAAACCAGGGTTTTGCTGGGAGTACAATGGTTCCTCTGGCTCCACTGGCTGAGCAAAAGCGAATCGTGGCGAAAATTGAAGAATTGCTGGCACGGGTTAATTCGGCAAAAGAACATCTGACGAATGTGTCAATGATCCTTAAGCGATTCCGTCAGGCTGTCCTCTCCACCGCCTGCTCCGGCCGCCTCACCGAAGATTGGAGATCCAACCAGAAAGAGCTTGAACCAGCGACCCAACTTATAGAGCGTATTAGGAAGACATATCGTGAGCAATACGAAGCCGAATGCTATAAAGCTAAAAAAGATGGTAAAAGGCTTCCCAAAAAGCCTGAAATTCTTGAATTACGTAAGGTTAAATCAACTGATTTACCTAATATTCCTGATGTGTGGACCTGGCTATACTTACCTGCTCTCGGTTATATGAGCAGAGGTAAGTCGAAACATCGTCCCAGGAACGCACCTCACCTTTTCGGGGGACCATATCCCTTTATTCAAACAGGGGATATTGCCCAATCGCAAGGTGTTATTACCTCACATCAGCAGACATACAGCGAAGATGGTCTAGCGCAAAGCCATCTTTGGCCAGCTGGTACAATATGTATTACGATCGCGGCCAACATTGCAAATTCTGCTATACTCATATATCCGGCATGTTTTCCTGACAGTGTGGTTGGGCTGATTCCTGACGAATCCCTCTGCCTCAAAGAGTATGCAGAATTTTTTCTCAGAACGGCTCGTGCCGATCTTGAACAATTCGCTCCTGCAACAGCCCAAAAAAATATCAATGTTGAAATACTACGTGATGTGGCAGTACCATTACCTCCCCTTGCCGAACAAAAAGAAATTGTGCGCCGGGTTGAGGCAATGTTCAAATTGGCGGATACGGTTGAGAAGCGGGTTGAAGGAGCAAAATTGAGGGCCGAAAAACTTACCCGGGCCATCCTCGCTAAAGCCTTCCGGGGAGAATTGGTTCCAACCGAAGCCGAACTCGCCCGCCGTGAACGCCGCCCCTATGAATCTGCCTCCGAACTTCTTGCCCGCATTAAGGCTCAAAGTGAATCAAAAAGAAACTCGGAATCAGTCAACCGAATACGGCGACCCCAGAGGAGGGTGAAGTAAAGTTTGAATGTCAAAAAACAATTCTTGCATAAAAACCTCTATCTATGCTAACTTAACATTGTGAAGTCAATAAAGGGGGTACTAAATATGGAGAAATTAAGGTTTTTAATTCAGAATATACAAAGTGTTTTATTCATCGAAAATTTTGCATTTCGAAACAAATTACGCATAGCTTCCAGAATTAACGAAGCGGTGAACAACCTTTTCGATGGAGACCCCATCATGCTGGATATTCCACCTGAAGCGCCGCCAGAAATACCCCGAATACAACTCAAGGATAGTAAACCAATTTATAGTCTGAATTTCTCTCCAACTCGTATTGATTTTTTTTACAATGAAGCTGGAAAACCTGAGAAAAACTTTGACTCTCTTAAAGATGATTATCTAAAATATTTCTTTAACATTGCTAGCTTAGTGAAAGACGAGTACAGGCTTAGCATTCCGAGGATAGCGATGGTTGTGAAAGCGGCATCTGAAATCGAAAAGGGATCTAACCTTTTAATTTATGAAACTTTTTTAGGAACAAAGCCTTTTTTTAAAAACACCTACGCATTGGAGATTCATTCATTGGAAAAGACAACCATGAATGGTTATGACATTAACCGCTGGTTTAGGATAAAAAGCGCCCGGACGCCCTCAGGCCAGGATAATATTCTCTTCGTTGAAATTGATATTAATACGTTGCCAGAAAAACCTAAAGATTTTGAATTACAGGAAATTAAAGACTTCTATAACAAATCAATTGCTTTCGCTAAGGATAGTTTTTCAAAGTGCTTCGGAGTATCCCTATGAAACAAATACAGGAAACAAGTAGCGAACTCTTTTTTCGAGAAGAAGACCAATATTGTCGTCGGGTTCTAAGAGAGAAGTATTTTTCTACAGAAAAACCGAAGTGGATTTTAGAAGAGACCAATGTATCGAGTAGGGTCCAAGATGCTTTTTCTTTAGCCAAAGCCGAAGAACAAGTTTACACAGCACTTTGCGAAAATATTATTTCATCTAGGAAAGAATGTGGATTAATGGCCCCATTAGGCCTGAAAGAAATTAGCTCTACACTGTTGAGGCTTCGTTCCTCCAAAGAATATTCTATAGCGCGAACGAATCCTATCATTGATAAGTTGACCCTACTCTGGGTACGTAGTGCAATTGGATTCGGGAAGATTATCGATGTTAATCAAATTCATCGGAATTTAACTTTTGACATTACAACCTCTGACCCCGTCGAGGATTTCCTTCGAATCGAACTTCCGATAGAATTTTTGAAAATTCCATTGAAATTTCATTCCCAAATCACTCCAGAAATAATAGAATTCTGCTTCAGGGAACGTATAACAAACTATCTTTCAAGTGCCGTGAACTCTATAGAAAGGTTTTTCCCAGCAGTAACCGAACTTAAGATAGAAGTTGAACAAGACCCTGATCTTGAAGAGGAGTGGCTTGCTCTCAATGTAACAATACGAGCGGAAGTTGATGAAGTACTCAGTCAATATGAGAAATATATCGATTATTGGGTGTCTACAACCCCTTGGCCGGAGCGTCATAAAATCCGCCTTTTATACAACATAGTCTAAATATGGATCCAAGAGAATTTCAAACCCTTGCATCTATACTTGTGAATGGTAACACACCTGCTGAAATTAGAACTTCAATAAGCCGTGCTTATTACGCAACACACAATGTAGGTGCCGAGATCTTATCCCGAGTGGGCTTCAAAATATCTAAAGGACCCGCTGGCCACGGAGAGGTCTGGAATCGTCTTAGTAATAGTGGTGATCATGAAGTCTGTAAGGTTGGCTCTCAGTTAAGCAATCTTTATACTATGAGGATTCATGCCGATTATCGCCTGGATAGGAGGGACGTGGAAAACCGAAAGACGGCACAAGGGCTTGTTGAACAAGCAAAGAGGATGATTAAGATCTTGGACGAAAATTTTTCT
>FWPV01006506.1_pt1 | contig 22210 bp, 14 predicted proteins | sample 2228371 | NCBI WGS metagenome assembly FWPV01 (sample SAMEA103939776, study PRJEB20133) | metagenome | reverse complement strand
TCCCGTTGGGAATTATTATTTGTTAAAACAAAAAGGGGTCTTTACATAAGACCCCTTTAATGGTGCCGCCTCGCAGAATCGAACTGCGGACACACGGATTTTCAGTCCGTTGCTCTACCGACTGAGCTAAAGCGGCCTAATTGATTCCAAAGACTAGGGCAATAAAATATAACTTTGAAAGAATAAGTTCAAGCCCCTTTTATTTTTTTTACCGTTTCTTTTTCCACTTTGAAATATTCCTGTTTGTTAAAATAGGAGTCAATGTCAAATTCTTCATAAAAATCTTCTATCGAATCGTCCGGTCTTTTAGTCATAATACCCAGATCTATCATGTTATAAACAATATTTCCTATATCTCTTATCGTGGTGATACCCCAATAATTTAAAACTGTTTTTGCAAGAGGCCCGAATTGTTTTTGAGCAAAAAGCAAAAGCCCGCGGCTTAGTTCCCGGCCCTTAACGTGCCTTTTTTCTCCGATGCTTGTAATATAGAACTCCATTCCGTTCAGAACAAATTCATATCCTCCGATACGATAACGTCTGTCGCGTCCGGATTCTATCAACTCTTTACGAATCATTTCCACTGTTTTAGCTATAGCCAAGATATTATCCTCTTATTATTGAAAAAACTCATCCGTTTACGTTAGTAAACGGCTTCTTAATAATATATTGTGTCGGTTCTTTCGGTTCGGTAGTATCAATGTCAAGTAAAAAGCAGCCTATACGGCGGCCGAATCGATTTTCGAAAAAGTATTTATACTTTTCTTTTAATACTATAAAACTCTTCATTTGCTCCTTTGAAATGGAGTGCACTGATGGCGAAATAATTTTAGCCGGATTTACGAAAGATCCTCCGCGTTTTATACGATAATCAAGATGCGGACCTGTAGCTAATCCGGTCGCACCAACCTTTCCAATAAAATCGGCCTGTTTAACATATGCTCCGGGATATAAATTTTTTGCAAAAGACTGAAGATGTCCATAGAAAGTCTGATATGCTCCCCCATGCGAGATAACAATCAGATTTCCATAATCATCCTTTCGGCCCATAAAAATAATTTTACCGTCTGCCGCGGCCTGTACAGGTGTTCCATAGGGGGCTGCATAGTCTACCCCCAGGTGCGGCCTGACGATTCCAAGAATCGGATGTTTTCTGCTATATGAAAAAGACGACGATACCCTTGAATATTGAAGCGGAGCCTTAAGAAACTGCTTTTGTAATGCATTACCTTTATCGTCATAATATTTCATCCCGCCGTCTTTATCGGGAAATCCGAAAGCAAAATAAGATCTATTATCGTTTAAGGTATATTTCGCCGCTAATATTGCACCGTAACCGCAAATACGTCCGTTGACGATTTTTTTCTCAAATATTACCTGAAAAATATCCCCTTTTCTAGGGTCGATAAAGAAATTGATATCCCATGCAAAAACATCCGCAAATTTTGCGGTAATATAGTCGCCTACACCAAGCGAAAACATGGCTTCGGAAAGGGATGTTTCGATAAAGCCGTTTAAAAGATACGTATAAGTTGATACAGGCAGCACTTCTCTCTGCGCATGGACATAACTGTCGTTATTCGAAATTGTAAATTTATCTTTAACAGACGGGAAAAAATGTATATGCGAGAAAGAACTATCCGACGTCCTTTTTAATACAATAGAGTCGCCCGGGAACAGTTTTGTAATATTAAGTTTTTTTAATGCCTGTAAAACAAGATCTATCTCCCTGTTTTTCAGATTAAAAAGTGAAAGAATTCCAAAGAAAGTGTCTCCCGTTTTAGCTACTCGACTTATTGAAAGTTCATCTACCTGTTTTTCCGGAGTAAACACTTCATTTTCTTCCTGAACTTTTTGCAGATCCGGAGGGGGAATTACCGGGGCACTCTTAATCGTTACAGGTCTGTCTGCCAAATGCTTTCCTCCCCACTTTACAACAAAAAAACACAGAAGAAAGGCTCCTCCCAAACGGATAAGCGGGAAGCCCTGCTTTTGGGGTTTAAGGGAGAATCTCCTCCTGTTTCTTTTCATTCGACAGGTAAATTATAAGTTTCTTACAGAGAACCGTCGTTTTGTCAAGGAATTCTTACCATTTGTGAAGGATTCTTCCCGGGCTGAAGATTGAATTGTTTGGTGATCTCCTTAGCTCCTTTGACAAACCTTAAAGTTTGCAGACCTGCCGGTATTTTGAGTTCTGAAACGTTGGTTTTTCCTATCAGCTGATCGTTAAGAAACACATCGGCCACAGGAGGAATCGATGCGATAAATATAAGGGCTTCTCCTCCCCCCCCCACGGCAGTCGACAGGGGCGGTCTTGAGGTGGTAGTCGGAGATGGAGTTGGTGTTCGGATTGAGGACTCCGTAGAAGGCTTAGTTCTCGAAGGTGTTGTCGGCCCCTCGGCTCTAGACGGCTCGATCTCACCAGGAAATTCCTCTTCCTCTCCTACATCCTGAAACAGGTCCTCTTCCTCGACTGCAGCCGGAGGCGGGGGTGGAGTCTTTTTAGTCGGGGTCTGAACGATTTCGGGCGCAGCTTCCCTTCTTTGAGGAATAGCAGACTCGGGGGCCGTCTCTCTCTGGAGATTAAAAGACTCCCTTACAATTCCACCAGTAAATTCGAACGTTTTCTGGGCGGTCTGATATCCCGGCTTTGACAACTGAACATTTACCTTGCCGAAAAACGGAGTTTTCCAGGTGTAAGGAGTTATACCTACTTTTTCCCCGTTTATAGTTACAAAAGCCCCGCTAGGAGAAGACGTAAAAACCACTTGATTGACTTTGACCTGTTCCTCCTCGGCTTCATAACGTGAAGGTGGCGTCGGCGTACTTTTGCGAACCGGAGGTCGTGGGGACGCTTTTCTTGCAGGAGTTATTGTAGACGGTTTTTCAGGTTTTGTCTCGACTATGTCCCTATCGAGTACCGCCGCTTTCTGGGTATCCGCTTCGGGTTTCTGCAGTCCAGTCTCAACCGGTATCTGTGGAAGGGGGACGGTCGGCGCCGTCGGAGTAGGCTGCTTTTGTTTAAGGGTGACGGAGGCGATCTGAGTCTTTTTCTTCATCAATGTAGAATAAATAATAAAAGCCCCGGCTCCCGCTAATGCAATAACTAAAAGGACAATAACAAAAACAGGAATCGGAGATTTTCTTTTAAACTCCTCTTCATGTATTTCCTCTTCGTCAAAAGAGATCTCCTCCCGTAAAGAAGTTTTTTTAGCCCCTTTACCTGTCGGAACCGTTTCAAAATAAGGTTCGGTGGGAGGAAATTCCCGGCCTTCTCCGGCTTCTGGAATGCGTTTTTGCAAGGGGGGTACGGCTCCAGGCGCTGATGTAAACCTTTGAGTTTCAGGTTTTATCGATGAGTAATCGGGAGTCGTCATCGGCGCTTCTCTAGGTTGACGCGGAGGGTAGGAAGGCGAGGCCGGACGGAGAGGAATCGGCTGAGCAGCCGGTTGTTGAAATTGACGAGGCTGAAATTTGGGCGGCTGCGGTTGTGTAATTTGAGGCGATATTGGGGGAACCCCATAGGCCGTTTTTCCGGGCGTCTGGGGCTCCCTCTCTATCTGTTGAAACATCTGGTTGAAATCCTCTTCCGTTCCCGTTCTACCCTGTACTGAAGAAGCGGCTTGAGCGGTTTCTATTGGACCGAAAGCCGAACCGATCTCAGAACGAAGCTGGTCGAATTCCGACTGAGGCTGGGCTTCTTTAACCGCAGCATTTATATCGGAAAGTCTCAAACTTGTCGTTTGGAGAATCATGTCTTCTGAACTTTTGATAAGTTCCGTTTCGGTCTCAAATATTTTCAGGATATTGTGAACGCCCGCTCGTTTCAGAATCTGCATAACCTCAGGTTGAGGAGCCATAAGGGTGAGACGCCCTGTAACATCAAGCACTCTCTTGTTCATAGCCATTAAAACATTAATGGTATCGGAATAGATATAATCAAGAGGCGACATATCAATTGCGAAATTACGTTTCCCGGCGGCTATGAGGGAATTGATTTTTTCCTTCAGAAGAGAAGAATCAAACACCTCGTTTTCTTCCAATACCGGCTCGATAATTTCGTATAAACCGCGTGTTTTAGTTCGGAAGTTAATATTAACCTCCCTTGTAAATGTTGTACAACCGTTTATAAATCAATATATTTTTTTCTCTTTGTTAAGTAATAATACATTTAATAATTCTTTACTTGTACATCGACCCGCTGAAGGATTAATCCGTCATCCCTCCTCTTTTTTTACGCCAGGCAGGATTTGAACCTGCGGCCTTCGGCTCCGGAGGCCGACGCTCTATCCATCTGAGCTACTGGCGCTCGATTTGATGAATATAAATATATAACCAAATTCAAACCTTAGACAAGATTAATTAATAATATTGATTAAAAAAATTAGTTTCAGTATATCTTAATGAAAAATTCCGTAGGTTATCTTTAAAAAATAATAATTATCTCGTAAAAATGTTTTAATATCTTTTTTTTATTCTATTTTATTGATTGAATTTTTCCATTCAATAACCGTTCTACAAGACATGAATATCGTTTGGAAGTTTTATTTGTCTGAACCGCCAAATGCAATGCCTTCTTTGTTCCTATAAAAATACAGACTTTTTTTGCCCTGGTAAGAGCAGTGTAAATAAGATTTCTCTGAAGCATAATATAATGCTGGGTTAAAACAGGTATAATAACTGCATTAAATTCGCTTCCCTGGCTTTTATGAATACTAATGCAATAAGCGGGGATCAATTCATCCATTGCCGATAATTCATACGATACGATATTTCCTTGAAAGTCCACCGACGCTCCCGTATCTGAAATAATATCGGTTATAATCCCGATATCTCCGTTAAATACGTTTTTTTCATAGTTGTTTTTTATTTGCATTACTTTATCGCCTAGATAGAAACAATTCCGGCCGTTTTTTATACATTTCGATGAACTGCGGAGTACCTCCTGAAGCTTCTGATTGAGATGTTCAGTACCAAGTAATCCTTTATGCATCGGCGAGAGAACCTGTATATCATGAACAGGATTAAGATGATATGAAATCGGCAATCTTCTTGAAACCAGGTCGATTATTTTTTCCAGAACCACATCTGGGTCGCTTTCCTCCAGAAAAAAACAGTTTTCATCTTTTGAATTTCCGAATTTCGGGGTAATTCCGCTGTTTATTTCATGCGCGGCCGTAATTATCCGGCTTTGAAGCGCCTGCCGGAAAATAGTTGTTAAATGGACATGCGGTATTATTTTGCTGTCTATCATGTCGGACAATACGTTTCCGGCTCCCACCGAGGGTAATTGATTATTGTCGCCCACAAATATAAGCGCCGTTTCTTTTTTTACCGCAACGCATAATTTGGACATTAGGTAAAGATCCACCATAGACATTTCATCGATAATTACCGCGTCGGCGTCGAGAGGGTTGCTTTCATTTCTATTAAAGCGGAAACCGTTTTCTCCTTTGTCTAATTTATATTCCAGCAGACGATGAACGGTTTGAGCTTTTATCTCTGTAAGTTCCTTTAGACGTTGTGCTGCACGGCCGGTTGGAGCGGCCAACAGAATTTTTTTATGCCTCTCAGCAAAGTAAGTCGCCAATACTTTAATAATAGTAGTCTTACCCGTCCCCGGTCCTCCCGTAATTAAAATACACGGTTGATTTACAGCCTCGATCACGGCCTTGCGTTGCACAGGATCGGCATGCCAGTTCTTTTTTCGTTCATATGCTTCAAGCCACCTGCAAATATCATTTCCTTTGCGGTTGCTATTTTCCCACCCCGTCAGCCTGTTTATAATGTTTAAAGCGACCGTTTTTTCAGAATAATAAAGATATGGAAGAAATATCCAATCCCCCTCATGTATCAATATTCTCTCCGAAATCATATAATCAAGAGAAAACCGTATGCGGGGTTCGTCCACCTCAAGCAGCTCTGCAGCCTTTTGACAAGCCTCCGTAAGCGGGAAACAGCTATGGCCCTCGTCGGCCGCGTTTTGCATTATGTAAAGTATACCGGCCTGTATTCTTTTATAAGAATCATGAGAGAACCCTATTTTCCGGGCAATATGATCCGCTTTTAGAAAACCGATTCCCCATATATCTTCACATAAAGCATAGGGATTCTGCATTATTTTAAATTGAGCATCTTCACCGTATTTGTTATATATTTTAATCGCCGTTCCAAGCGAGACATCATATCCCTTTAAAAAGATAATGAGGTTCCTAAACTTATCATCCTTGTTCCATTTTTCTGTAATTTTCTGAACCGTCTTTTTACCGAAACCGGGAATTTCAGCCAATCTCTCCGGATTTTTATCCAGAATATTCAACGTTTCCAAACCGAACCTTTCTACAATCTGCCGCGCTCTTACCGGTCCTATATTTTTGAGAATTCCCGAAGACAGCAGAGAAAAAATCCCTTCAATAGTAGTCGGCCGTTTCGGCGCAATATGGTCAACGACAAATTGTTTCCCATAACGCTCATGAGTTTCCCAGCGGCCTTTAATATCAACCGTTTCACCGGTTGAAACCAAAGGCATTATTCCGGTACATGTTACCGGAGTCGGAAGGTCATTAAAACGTACTTTAATTACAGTAAATCCGTTCTCTTCATTATGAAAGGGGACCGCCACCACTATACCATTGTTTAGTTCCATAATATTTGAAATATATTACAGTAGCGGTTCACGGGAAAATGTCTATTTAGGGAATCCAGAGTTGTTGGGAAATGTAAGAACATCAAGATAAAAAAAATAAAAACAGAGTCGACACTCAACTCTGTTTTTAAGACGATAAATATTTAAAGGAGAGCGCTGCTCCCTTAATTAAACCTTTCTCTTTTTATGTCTATTCAGACGGCGACGTTTTTTACGTTTATGCCGGTTTATCTTTGCTTTTCGTTTCTTTTTTACGCTCGACATTATAACTTAATCCTTTACTTAAGAAAACAATTTTTCATTAAAATGATTTTTAAATATCATTTGTGGGACATCGACATGTCAAGCGTTACCTTGTTGTACCCGGACACTGCCGATAAATTAACTTCATTTGTTATGTTTAAAAAGGATATCGACAGCACAAAAAAGCATTATTACTATATTTGTTTTTTTAAAAATGAATATTGATCAATTCAGTGCCATGATGGTAAATTGATCGTGGGAATAGGAAATATGAAAAGAAAAGCCATTGCCATTCTATTGCACCCTTTTAAAAACAGGCTTGTTCCCGGAAAGATTCTTAAGGAATCTCTGGGGCGCTTTTTCGAAACCATATTCGATCTACTGCAACGGTTTCCACAACTTCGTTTCAATTTGGTAGTTGCAGGTTATCAGCTTGAATGTGTCGATCCTATCCTTATAGCAAGATTAAGGGATCTATGCAATAAAAATCTTCTCGAAATTGTTTGTACCGGCTACACCGAGCCTTTTATAAGTCTCTCTCCCCCCGATCTTACCGTTAAAAACATAGGGTTCGGACTTGAGGTTATCAAAGAATTCACCGGAAAATCCGCCTATGGATTCCTTCCGCCGTTTTCTAATTGGGAACCATCTTTTATTTCTCATTTACGCGCATTGGGATTCAGATATACTTTGCTTTCAAACAAACTATTCTCCGAAGAGAACCAGAGAGCATGCGGATATTGGGTAGCCGAACATGCCGGGAGCACCATAGGTCTTGCCGGAACAACTATGGTAAATTACACTATGTCCCCTTCGGAGTTCATCGACCGTCTTAATAGTATATTCGACAACGACAGCCGGGCTGATTCCGATGCTTTTATCACTCCACACTATCTTCTCCCTCTATGTTCGGAAAAAACCGACGATGCTTTAGTAGGTCTGCGACTTACGGTTGAAGAAATAGAAAAGAATTTGCTTGCCTATCAACCGGTTTGTTTAAACGAAGTTATAAATACACTTGAACCATTAGGGCTTCAGTATATCCCTGCCAGTTTGCAGATTGAAAGGAGCGGCGCTCCGGACCTTCATTTTTTAAACTATTTATTCTCTTTTGATCAGATCGGATTTATCCAGCGTAAAATGCTCGATATATATGACCGTTTACAGTCTTCCGAGCAGAATGATGCTAAAAAGCCTTTTCTTAAGGAACTTTTCTTCATACAGGATATCAACAGGCTTCTGCCCGGTAAAGAAGCAGGATTTCAGATTGAAGCGGATCGCGGATTTACCTATTCCAAAATGATCGCCGTAGATAAACAACTCCGGAAAAACAGTAAAGAAGGCAGAGTACGAATAACCGATTTTCTCCGTAACGGCGGAAATACAATCATTCTTTCGAATAATAATCTCAAAGTTTTCATTGATCCTCATCACGGCGGACAGATCATTGGAGTGGATTTCAGGCGAAAAACGATTAATCTCTGCGGCTGCTATAATTCCAAATGTTACCCTCAACCGGATATAATAGTTCCAAACTTTTCCCGGACATGGTTTTTAGATCGTATACTGGAGACAAGAGAAAGTGAATTTACAAAAGAATCTCAACTTATCGAAGATAAGGGTTTCTTTCATTCTTCAGATTTCGATTACAGAATCAGGAAAACCGCCGCGGGAATTAACGTAAGCCTTATACGTAACGGTTCTTTTTTAACACACGAAAACAAAGCTTATCCTCTTCAATTGGAAAAACTGTTCGGACTCGAACGTGAAAGTTCCCAGCTTCTTTTTGTCTATCAGTTCTCAAATCCTTCACTTATGGCATACGGCTTCACTTTTTCCACAGAACTCAACATTTCGCTCCCCGGCCTTACAAGAGGAGCAGTTCAGCTTATTGCCGGAAAAAACCGGTATGAAAATTTAGGTAATAATTTCCTAATGGTTCCATCGATCACCGTCTGGAGTATCGTAGATCGGGTCGGCGGGGTTCGCATACAAATGCAAACTCAAAAGCCGCTTACAATATGGTGTCTCACCTCGAATTCAACCGATAACGACACCGATGGACTGCGGGTTATTCTTACTTTACCCATGGTTCTTGAACCCAGCGCACAGAGAAAAATCATCGGAAAGATTCTATGTAAAACGGTTTTGAATAGTTTTTCAAAGAGGGACGACGATGCGCTCTGAATTTCTGGAAATGAGTGTAGCGGAGCGTAACGGCGATCTTTGGTTCATCCTTGAAGGCTCTTTCGGCCGCGAACAGATCCCTACAGTTCGTGAAAAAATTCTCACCCTCATAGACGACGGCGCCAGATCTATTGTCGTAGACATGGAGAGAGTTGGTTTTGTGGATAACGAAGTGCCCAATCTGTTTGTTCTACTCCTTAATACCATAAAAGGAAAGAACGGAACCCTGAAATTAGTCTTCAGTAATGATGTCGTTTATCGTGCATTCCAGCCCTATCGTAATATCTTCACAATATTTCCTGACGCATCGCTTCTTCGCAGGGGTTTAATTCAACAATTTCTGGACAGGCGACGATTTCTGCTTCGTAAAACAGGCATCAGGCTTTCTCGTCCGGTTGCTTTTTTTCTTATCATTGTTATCTGCGGATGGTTCTTATCGCTTTTATTCATAATCCATCTGCAAAATCGACATATAAGAGAACAACAGGCCGAGCTTCACGAACTTATCGAATGGGAGACACGCTCCCGTCTTGAAATAGACAACCTGCGGAGCCGGCTTCAACCGCTGGAACAGCTCGGTATACTGCGCGATACTTTAAGGAACCCGTAATGAGACGAAATCGACATGGACGATTCGGCATTCTGTTTCATGGGGGAAAGATCTGGATTTCTGAGTTGAACGGCCTGATTCTCGTCATTACTTTGTCAACCGTCCTGATCTCTTTAAGCGTTTGCATTATTCGTAACGAATACACCATATATCGCCTGACCAGAAAGACTGCCTCAAGTAAGTCCGATAAAATTATTCTTTCCCATTTTTTAACCGAACTCAGACAGAGGGTGGCGATTGGAGAGTTGCTCTGTTCTATTGCAAAAAAGAAACTTTCCAACAATTTGATACTCAAACTTTCGGATATTGTCTACCGCAACAGCATTCAATTCGGTTACGATCCGCTGCTTCTGCTTGCAGTTATCAAAGTTGAAAGCCTATTCGAAACAAATGCTGTTGGAAAAAACAAGAGCGGTTCCCCCAGCGGTGCGCTTGGTTTGATGCAACTCAAACCTGCAACAGCCAAAGAGATGGCCAGCCTTCTTAATATAAATTCGATTTCAGAGAAAGACCTTTTCAAACCGGAGATTAACGTAGTATTAGGGGTAGCCTATCTTACATCAATGATAAGCCGTTTCAAAAGTTTTAAACTCGGACTTATTGCCTATAATCAAGGCCCCCAGGAGATAAACAGAGTTCTTTCCGAAAAAAAACCTCTTTCTTTGAAATATTACCAGAACGTTCTTCGTTCATATTATGAACTCAGAAAAAAATCCGCTGAAATTATTAAAGGAAGCGCAAAAATATCATTATGCAGATAAATAGTAAAGTTAACAAACCGGAGACGTTTCATTTTCTTTTCTTTATTGAAGATCTGTCGACCGATCCGCTCTTTCTCGATCACGCGGAAACAAGACATGCGGTAACGGTACTCCGGATGCGTCCCGGAGACTTTCTCCACTTGACGGACGGACGTGGAGGCGCCGCTGTAGGAAAATTTATCAACGTCAAAGATGGACAGATGGAGCTTTCAATAGTCGAACGAACTGGTAAAGTACGCTCCGGCCCCTACATCGATCTTTATGTAGGTTTACCCGACCGCGACGCCTTTGAGAGATTGCTTCTCGATGCAACTGCCCTTGGAGTATCCCGGATAATTCCGGTTGAAACCGCAGAGTGCCGTAAAAAATGGTGGGGAGAGTGGGAAAAACATCTACCACGTTTTCAAAGGATAATGGTGGTTGCGCTCAAACAGTCGTTTTCTTTTTTTCTACCCGAAATTTCCGCTCCCTCCAGCTTGGCGGAAGCTATCCTAAACGCTCAGGGTTTTGTGATAGTCGCCGATATGAATGGAATACCGCTTTCGGTGCTTCCATCAATACCTTCCAATAGACAGATCTCGTGTTTTATAGGGCCCCCCGGCGGATTTAATACAAACGAAATGCAGCTTTTCGAGATAAAATCATATCTCCGCGTACGTCTGGCGCCGGCTCGCCTGCGAACAGAACTTGCCGCGACGGTGCTTTGCGGACAGCTGATCGCCGCAACACTCTAAGCCGCCTTCCGTACCCCCATTGACACACGACGGGAGAGAGTTGCAGATAAAAGTAGGGAAACGCTCGTCCTGAAGATGTTTGGCGGACGAAGAAAATAAGGTGCCGGGCGGGCGGGTATGAGTGGGTCAGATAAGGCACTATTAAGCAGAGATCCGGCGGGACAACAAAATGCGCAGGGGGGGGCGGACTGGATTGCTCAATAAGAGAGTCCCGCTGAACTAGCTTTAGGGACTTGAGATATGAGCTTTGGGCAGCGTATAAGCCGGAAAACGAAGGTCGCTGCCCGATTCCGGTTGAATCCGTACAGGGGAAAACCCACCGTACGTAATTTTAAAGGGGGCGGCAGGAGAAGTAGATGGAATCAAAGGTGCATTGTTAATTCTATATCAATTATGTGCCAAAACCTGTTTCATGCTGCGCGCCTACACTCTACTCGGCGGTGAAATATTTGTCTCTTATTTTCCGCGATAACTTTTGTGTTTAAAAAAGAAAAGATATAAACTTATGCGGTTGTTTGATGGTGTTTTTTAACCTCACCCCACCTCGATCCCTCGACAAGCTCGGGAACCGCCCCTCGACAAGCACGGGGATCACCCTCGATAAACTCGGGAACCGCAGGCTCTGGAACCGCAGGCTCGGTGCGTCGCCTGCATCCCGGTTCGATGAAGCTCACGGCAACGCCCCTCCCGAAGAGAGAGGGGAATCTGATATTACCTTATGGGTTCACTTAGCGTATAACATATTCTATTCGTAAAAATCGAAAATAATATTATCTATCCTTACGAATCCGCTGTCGGGGATTTCTAAAAGTTTCCCGAAATCATCATAACGCGGACCGGGATTAATGCCGATTCCTTTGACTGATTTGAGAACCGATTCGAGCAGATCAGGATTTTCGGCAGTGGTCAATTGAGGATAATCTATTCTCTCAATAGGTAATATGAACGTTTTATTTTTTTTACCAATAAACACATCCCATCCATAAGCCACCTTCACGCCGTTTTGATCATAAATATCGCTCAGCAGACAAATCCTGCATTGACGAGAATTGTTGGATTTTAAGCATATACGCATTGCTTTCAATTTGCTTAAATCAGTCGGTTCGTTGAAATAGAATTCCGTATGGATCCATTCACCGAATTTTTTACCTGCATCTACAGGACGTATTACAAAAGAGCAGAGTATATCAGCCTGACCCCACAAAGGGTCTGTTGTGTCTATTGAAATATTAATCGAAGATCCAGGAGAAACATCGACATTTGTCCATGAATCGATCAGTTTTATAGTATCGAATTCGAAATTGTTGACCGAACCTATCAACAGACCGCCGTCGTAATGCAATGTAGTAAAAAATCCGGTTGTATCGACTGTAGCATCTCGGCTGTGTATATGGTCATCGAAATCTTTACAAAGAGGATACATGTCCGCCTTTAATATATCAACTGCTTTTTTCCATTTGTTGTAAGTCATTGTTGGTTCATATACCATAATAGAATCGATAAGAGATGAATATTTTGTGATTTTGTTTATTAATTTTTCCGGTGTAAAGATTTCGCTGATAAATTGTTCTCCGAAAGATACAAATTCTTTCCATAACGTTTTTGCTGTAAGTCCGGTAAGTTTATCGCAATTAGGCGGCATAGATAGACTTCCGCCCCATATTTCAAGCGGGTCGCAGCTTTCCGGAACTTCATTCCACTCGGGCATATCGTAGTCGTCAACTACAGGGTCTGAAGGATATAGAGTAACATTCAGATCCCACGGTATTATCCATATTTTTCCGCCGGGGTTTTCCTCTTCGTAAAAGTAATAGTTATGATTTCCCATCCAGCCGCTGTTGGTATCAACATACCATGTCATTATACCGTCGGCATTGTGAATCGCACGATCTACTACAATATAGCGAAGCCAGTAATCGATATCAATATACGAAGAAATATCTTTTACAAACGTTTCGGGCGTTGAGGCTTTTATCGTTTCTGCAAAAGCTTTCATTCTGTAAGCAACAGAGTAATTACTAAGTTCCTCATTGGTTTTCAATGCAGCATGATAATAAGTTAAAAGTGTTCTAAACGGCCAGGCTTCTTTGTAAAGATTTCCGTTTCCGAAATCGGGCCAGCGCGATTTTGTAAAACGACCGTCGATATTCTCTACAACAGTAAAAAGTCCGCGGAATACATTGTTAATGTATACCTTTGCAAATGCTGTACGTGAAGTATAAATACCGTTTTCACGAAAAAGTTCGTATGAAATCATTTCCCGCAATTTCGAATCGTCGTATGACATAGAATGCAGATTCAACCTTTTCATTTCATAGAATCTTTGAGTGCTGTCATATTTGTCGAATTTGATTTTTAGCGATACATTCCGGCAATCATAATAATCACTCCTGTTCCCTGCCGTATCGAAACAACGGGTTAAAGAATATTCTGACCCTTTGTATCGAAGTCCGACAGTACCGAAAGATGTCTGGTTGAATGTGAGGGTTGCAGGGAAAAAGGGCTCTTGCGGATCACTTGCAGAACGTTCCATAGCAATGGAATCTTCACGGCTGATTGTAAAAGAGTAAGTATGTATTTTCGTCTTATCAAAAATATACCTTCGAGGATCCGGATCCATTGTAACAACAAGGCTATCCGAAGCTCTTAACAATTTTCTTTCTACCGGATAATAGTCATCATGCCTGAAAATAAGATAATAAATACTATCGGACGCCGATGTTGCGGTGGTGTGATTATTATAAAAAGGTAATGCAATTTTAAATGTATTATAAAGATTAAGATCGATTATTTTCCATACAAAAAATCTGCCATCTTTTCTACCAAAACATATCAAATATACTCCATGAGTTATTTGTGGTAATAATACCCTTGTATTTTCAGGCTTTATAAATTGATGAAAAATTCTTTTACCATCTAGTTTGTATAAGGAAATAGATATTATATCCAGAGCATTGCCTAAATCAATAATCCGTCTTCGTAAGTCAAGCCGGATATCAGCAAATTTTAATTGCCGATTATCAGGGAAGGATACCCCCGAAATAGCCGCTGCGTCGATCGAAAAACGACCCTCCGGATCGGTTTTTGTACGTTGAAGACCATAACCTGCCGAAACGAGCACTCCCGAAATAGGAGTATTGCCGTTTTTCTTATCTAAAACAACTCCCCTGATAACAGCAGAAAAGGAGATATGATAAATTAACAGAAACCAACAAAAGATTTTTAATCCTTTCTTATTACCATTAATCTGATTTGGCATATTGTCTCCTTTGTTCATATTAATGTAAAAAAATAAAATTTTCGTTTTTTAAATATATCATTCCGTACGGCAAATACTTTACATTTTCATTAAATTATCTTCTTATTTTCTTTGAATAGAAAAATGTTAAGATTTTTTTTGTATTATAGAAAAAGTTAAATCATACACAGAGATTATCAATAATTATTATTCTTATAAATCAATGAACAAAAAAGGATTGATTGAAGTAATTGAACACATTATTATTCAATTACAAAATTCTGATATAATATTATTTAGTGTATTTTTAAAATTTTAATATAGTTATCCTACCTTGCCTTTACCTCATATATTCTTGCGTCACATGAAGAAAAGATTAATTTAAGCGAATCGGATTGTTTTTTTAATATATACTCCTTTTTACAAAACTTTAGATTTCTTCCATCCATTTGTGAATAATCTAATATAATGAAGTGGTAAAAAAGAAAGGTTCTTCCTCTCTATCTGTTTTTTTAACTATCAGTCTGCCGGTAGAATAAGAGCTTAATAATAATACAATCAAAGCTTCCATAGATATCTTATTATTTTTAAGATATAATCGGAATTAGTCAATCTTCCAGTGTAAAACACAAAATTGACAAATATTATCCATAATGTAATTATAAGATCTATTAATAAGGATATTTTTTTATTCATACCAAACATCAAGACTAACCTGAATATTTTAATAATAGTTTATAATTAAGATGGCCTTTACACAATCTATTTTCCGGAGGTTATTTTTGTTATTTCATTTATATAACAGACTTATATGTGTAATATGACGACAGGTTATTTTATTTTTAATTTGCAACATAAAGATAACTATAGCAAGGCCCGGGCGGGTGTTTTTACCACACCTCACGGTATTGTCGAAACGCCGGTTTTTATGCCTGTAGGCACCCAGGGTACCGTGAAGTCGCTGTCTCCGGCGGAACTCGAGGAATGCTGCTGCCGGATTATTCTGGCTAACACATACCATCTTCACCTGCGGCCCGGGAGCGAACTCATTCGGGATGCGGGTGGGCTTCACAGATTCGAAAAATGGAACGGCGCAATGCTTACCGACAGCGGCGGATATCAGGTGTTCAGTCTTCGTGATATATCAAAACCGGACGAGGAAGGTGTCAGATTCAAATCTCACATAGACGGTTCAATTTACCTTTTTTCACCCGAACGTGTAATTGAATTAGAGCATAATTTAGGTGCTGATATAATCATGGCTTTCGACGAATGCCCTCCATCAGATGCATCAGAAGAAGTAATACAAAAAGCAGTTGAGCGTACTATTCGTTGGGTAAAAAGATGTGTGGAAAAACATAATAACCTGCCTTTTTATTTTGGCTACCCTCAGGCGCTTTTTGGAATTGTACAGGGTGGAATTATAAAAACATTACGCGAATACTGTGTTGCGGAACTGACAAAAATAGGCTTTCCTGGTTATGCAATAGGCGGCCTTGCTGTGGGTGAAAAAATAAAAAACACTTATGAGATCGCAGAGTTTACAGCCGATATACTCCCAACCGATAAACCCAGATATCTCATGGGCGTCGGCAAACCTGAGGATATTATCCATTGTATAGAACGTGGAATAGATATGTTCGATTGCGTTCTACCGACAAGAAATGCAAGAAACGGATCGGCTTTTACATCCATCGGTAAAATAAATGTAAGAAATGCCCGTTTTACACGTGCATTCGATCTACCTCTCGATCCTTCCTGCAATTGTTACACCTGCCGTAATTTTGATATGCCTTACATAAGACATCTGTATATGGCGAGAGAGATACTAGCAATCCGTCTTCTTACCTTACATAACATTCATTTTTATATGGAACTTGTACGCCAGGCACGCCATAGTATTTTGAATAATAATTTTATTGAATGGAAAAACAAAACCCTCGCCTTGCTTTTATCATCTAAAAAAACAAGGGTAGCAGCAGATGAAGAATAAACCGTATTCCGGCAACGACGAAATTATTTCTTATATAGAAAAATACGGAATAGAACGAAAAGATATTGAGCAATGGAAAAATAAATCCAGAAACACCTCTTCCAGATCTCGATCAAAACCCCATAGAATGACTTTGGATCTTCATGGAATGAATTCCGAAGAAGCTGAAAGACGTCTGCGTTATGCATTTGATAGATGCAAAGATAAAGGAATTCGTGAATTGCTTGTCATTCATGGTTATGGTCTGCATAGCGACCCTAATGAAGGCCCGGTTCTTAAAAAAATGGTAAGGTGTCTTCTCGAAAATGATCTGCGGAACAAATACCGTACTTACCGGCCTGCATCACCACTGGACGGAGGAGATGGAGCCACGCTGATTATATTTAAATAAAGTTTAATATTTACAGTATATATCAGGAATATTTACAAATACAAAATCGATATAATCATTTATTAGCATTTTAATTTTATATAGTTTATTTTGTCAGCCAATCTCTCCCGCTGCTGTTTACAATCCGGATATTATCGGAACCGTCGGGCATTATACGGAATATCTGATTTTCGTTTTCCTTCGGATAGTATCTTTCGTAAATAATAACTTCTTTGCCGTTAAGCCTTATAACGCGCGGAGAGCGTTCGTGCCAGTTTTTTAAAGAGTCGGTTCTTGTAATTTTCTTAAATCTGTAGTTCACGACATCCACCGTGGCAAGCTCATCCGTAACGGCGCCCATAGAGTAGACTATCGTTCTGGAATCGGAAAGCCAACAGTAGTCTTTGACGTCTGATCGCTGGGTTATTCTTCGATGAGCGCCGTTTTGTCTGTCAAAAATCCATAAATCCTTTCTTCCTTTGAAATTCTCTGAATCAGAAAGGTACGCAATTACTTTTCCGTTGGGACTAAAAGCAGGTAGTGTGTGATTTGATTGATCGTCGGTAATTCGTATTGGTTTTTCACCGTCGGGATTTGTAAGGTATAGCTGAATTGAACCGTCGCGGTCGGAACAGAGAACCATCATTGTATTATCCGAAGAAAAGACCGGCGAGAATTCGGCTGATTCTTTCCAATCAATAACAGGAACAGTTATGCCGCCATGGCATCTAGTACGAAAAATATCTGTAAGAGGATTACCGCAGCGAGCAGCAGAAAAATAAACCCATCTACCGTCATGTGTAAATACGGCATCCTTTACTTCCATAGAATCGGCAATATTAATTACTTTTCTGCCATCTGTACCGATTAACAAAAGCTTTTTACAATCAGGAAACAATGTGCGGCAGGCTGCCATCCCGGCAGAAAATGAAACTACAGGTTTATCACAAGGTTCGGAAATATTACGCGTAAGAGGAAACTCCGCCATCTGATGAATATTTTTAATATAAATTTCAGATTTACCGCTGCGATCTGAAACAAAAACAAATACACCGTCTGATTGAAATCCTGCCGTTGCACTCCGGCGAGGAGTTTGACGCTCAACTGTAGAAATGTCGGACATCATATTCACGACATCCATATCCGAAGCTATATCGGAATATAAAGGAATAAGCCTGTTGTCGAAACCAGTTACACGGCGATTCCCGTCGAAACGGACAATAAGATGTCCCACGTATCTGCCGCAACTTCCCGATGAAAGAATAATTGTATTTCCAACTTTCATAGGTGACTGAAATCGCTGCTCGAGGTTACCGCAAATAATAACATCAATAAACGGGATATGAGAGGCAAGGGTACTTACTCCTTCCCATGTATCGTGAACTATCAGAATCTTCAGGTCGCATTTCTCGGATTTTGCTTTTAATTCGTCTTTATTTAATGAATCGGAAATCATTGTCAATTTATCCGGCACAACAGATGGGTTTATATATGATGCAATAAAAAATCGATACCCTTCCCGTTCGATAATCCTATATTTCGATATTCCCATTTTTTCTTGAATATTATTGAAACAGATCAGACGGTTTTTCAGGTTTTCAAATTCGAAAAGTTTAGGAATTCCGAAAAGAAACTCGGCGACACCGCATCCAATAGCATCATGATTGATATAACCAATATAAGACTCTACAAATGAAAGCCGTTGTTTTTGTATTTGTGGAGTTATAATGTTGCCGGCCTCAATGGTTAAAGAAAGAGGGAAATCTTTTCGGATCGAAAGAATAACCGTTGCCTGACGTGCAAATCCGCCGGCGGTGTCGTCATTGAAAGGGATAGTAAAGTTTCCCTGTTCATTTCCGGTATAAATAATTGCTATTTCCCTTCGTTTTTCACGAAGAATATCAGAGTTAACCCGGTTTATCAATGCATGAGCTTTCCACAAATTCGGATTTAGACTAAGAGCCCGCTTTGCATTTGCAACGCATAGATTATAGCGTTTTTTTCTGTAATGTTTTTCGGCTATAGAATAATAATCTTCCGCAGTGCGTCTTTTCAGTTCCTCACACTCATATCCAAAAGATAAAGCCCACACAGGGCCGAATTCTTTTGAAATATAACGCCATCCGGCATCTATTTCGAAAGCGTTTATATCGATGCCGGCGCCGAGCGAAAGCCCGTTTATCGAAAACTGCTTTCCCTTTGAATGTTCATAACCTCCGCGCAGCCTGAAATAGATCCCGGTTTCAGCTTCTAATCCTACTCCGACCTTTACAGGATCACCTGCCGTTTTACGTATGCCTACACCTATATTGCAGTCTAAATATTTATTGTAACATTTTATAACATCAAGCGGCTTTAAAAGAACCGAACAACTTAACTGAAAAGGCAACGGCTCTTTTACGCTGCCGCTGTAAGAAACGGTCTTTCCGAAAGAATATGCGCCGAAATGGGTTGACATAAAAGATAACGGCGAGTAAAGAATATCAGCACTCCCGCAAATTGTTCTTCCCGTAAGTTCTTCGATCCGGCTTTCGATAAAAGCCGCGGCACAGCCTGCACTCAGCTTATTATTTAAGAAAGCTTTTGCATAAGAGGCTCCTAAAGTGTATTCGATATAATGCAAAGATGAAGGTTTTTCGTCTATGTCGCGCGCATAATCGAATTTACCAGGCGTAAACAACTGGGCATACCCTCCGAATGTACCGACGTCCAAAACCGGAAATATGGCGCCTAGATACTCTTTACGCATTCCCATAAGCCATTCAAGATGAGTGCAGGAAAAACGATAACGGTTTGCAACAGAAGTCGATGCAATATTATTGGCAATATCCGAAGCATCAGCAGTATTCGGTATTAAGGCGTTTCCGTATCCCAGAACTCTCGCCGAATTTGGAAGGTTAAGAAAATTGCATACGGTATGCCCGCTGTTTTCTCCGTTTATATCTAAAATCCAATGTTCGTATTGTGAAAAGAGTAAGGAGGCCTTTACAGTTAATATAACAATAAAAATCTTCGAAAAATGCATTCCTCTAATATACTCTCCGTTCCCGTGTTCTGTAGGATCCTGAATTAATAAAGCATTTCTATTATATCAATTTTCAAAGTTCCCGGCATTAAAAAACTATTTTAAGAAATGTAAAGTCCGATGAAAAATCGGAGCGTATATGTAAGGCTTCGAGTCATCTATTATGTAACGCCTCGAGGTGGCTATTTATGAATCATGAATATTGGATGCTGTTATTAATTGAACAAATATTAAAGGGAATCGGAAAATCAATCAATGATTGTTATTGCATTCATCGCCGGTAGAAAATAAATTATTATAAAATTTTAATTGTAATGGTCGAAACTCCCTGAGTAAATACCGCTTCAGTTTAGGGTGAGTGTGAAAATTATTAATGTTTTGATTTAAATATTAAGCAAAACCGTCATGAATATAAACAGGTTACATACTATCATCATTGCCATTTTTTCAATTCTCTGCATAGGTTCTTTCATTCTGTTTATTATTGTTTTCATAAGAACACGGATAGAAACAAAAAATTTTTTAGAAGCATTAAGACATGTTTCTCAAAAACCGAAATCGATCACTTATACCGAAACCGATAGTAAAAAACTCTTTCCCGAAAATCCTAAACCTATTACTGAAACTTTGTCAATTCAATCTTCACACATGCCGGATTCCGCTTTTTCATCGACCGGTCGCCGTCTGCCTTTGTATTCAGGCAGACATAAATGCGGCGACAGACTCGATTCTGACGATATGCTTTTGTTTATAATGGAGAATAATCTTTTTTGTAAGAAAAGCCGGTGGTCAATATACTGGAACAACCCTGACGGTAAAGGTATCCGCTCATCTGCAGAGGGGTTACTTTTTGCGGATTCTATTGTTACAGATTCCCTTACTAATATGATGTGGCAACAATATTCCGTTTTTTCATCAATAAATTTTGAAGAGATCGGGTATGCGATTCAGTATCTCAATTCAATAAAATGGAAAGGGTTCAACAACTGGAGGGTTCCTACAATAGAAGAAATTATGCTACTTCTCGTACCTAAACGAAACCGTTATGGCCTGCACCTCCCGGGAAACTGGAAGTGCAACGCAAAGGATATCTGGAGTTGCAACCGCGCCTGCGACTCACTCTCCACCCAATGGATCTGGGTTGTTCGTCTGGAAAAAGGACGCTGCAATTACGGCCATCCGGCTATTCCGCGAGCTTTACTTGCGGTAAGAGAAACGTATGCATCCCCGTAGTTTTATAATATATTAATCTTTTTTAACTCCGATATGCATCATCTATAATATATTTCATCCGTTTAAATTCACCGCTTGTTGATATATTCTCAGGTATGAGTTCGCTGCATTGGGAATCCTCTTAATAATAATCAGTAAGGAATAAGAAAGGCCTAATCCCTCCGCCAAATCCCCCTCCTTTAAACTAGTCCTTTTCAAAAATCTCCCATCCACACCGAAGCGCCGCAGTAAAAGAGTATCCGTTCAGTAAACCTATGTTGATTTACCTGTTTTCCCGATTAATTTTCCAGTTTATGGGCGTAAGGTGGGCGATTTTATTTGCCGGATACTCTGCTACTTTCGGCAGGATGTCGACGAAATACTTGTACAGGTTGATATCGTTGTGCTTGCAACTAGCGACAAGCAAATAGATTATGGCCATGCGCCGTGCTAACTCCTGCCTCTCCACACCTCGGACAGGCATACTTGGGACGTATATATCGGTTCACATAAAATACCGCCGGCTTGTATCGAGCTTGTCGAGATATCTGACGCCTGAAACACGCTATCTGAGATGAAATTTTCTCTATCTCTTCCTGAAGCTTAAAAATAAGTCTGTCTTTTTCGGCAGGATCGGATGGGATTTCAAGCGGTTTTGCGGTTGCGATCATCGACATTCTCCAATATAGCAAATGTCAATATACTTGTCAAGAGAAAAATGATAAAATGTACGTTTTTTTTACCTCTCTCCGAGCACAAACCGCTTCCGCCGTATCGCTCCGGACATATCGATACCCTCCGGTATCATCATAAGGTCCGGTACCGACATCGCAGCGGCAATTTCTCTCCCCCCTACCCCGGAATATAAAACCTACCTGCTTCAAGACGCTTGTAATACAGGCAATACCCCCTCCTGTCCCACTACAACACCTTGATCCTGTCATGATTCCGGTTCAAAAACACAAACAAGTGACCCGATAACGGATCCCGACCCACTATCCCTGATACCAGCGCCGCCAGACTGTCGAAACTCTTCCGTAGATCGGTCGGCTGCAGGCACACAAATACCTCCACCGATGATGGAAGCGTGAACACCTCCTACCCCCGACCTCGCAAGGGTGCACGTACACGCACTACGTCCTGCAACATCTAAACATCAAATCCCAACGGCATTGAAATCCGTGCCCCATT
>FWPV01006505.1_pt1 | contig 22211 bp, 20 predicted proteins | sample 2228371 | NCBI WGS metagenome assembly FWPV01 (sample SAMEA103939776, study PRJEB20133) | metagenome | reverse complement strand
TTAATTTAATTTTAAATGAGAATTTTGGAAAAGATAAAATCAAACTTTATTGCGAAATGCCCTTTCGTAAACTTATTGAAAATTTTTATGATAAACTTAAAAGCGTTTCTCAGGGTTTTGCATCGATGAGTTTTGAATTTTTAAATTGGAGACCTGCAAACCTTGTCAAAATAGAGATTTTAATAATGAAAGAGAGAGAACCGACCCTGTCAAAAATTGTTGAAAGAGAAGAGGCAGAAAAAGAGGCAAGAGAAATTGTTACCAAAATTAAAGAAATTTTTCCAAAACAACTTTTCTCAGTGCCAATTCAAGCCGCGATTGGTGGTAAAATTATTGCCAGAGAAACAATAAAAGCGAAGAGACGAGATGTTTTAGCTCCACTTTACGGAGGAGACGTAACAAGGAAAATGAAGCTTTTAAAAAAACAAAAGAAAGGAAAAGAAAAACTTGCTTCGCGCGCTAAACTTTCAGTTCCCGATCAGGTTATTATTGATTTATTAAAAAAATAAAGAATAAGATAATTTTAATTTTATAATCTTTGTTGTTAGTTATATTATGAAAATTTGTATAGTATCTGACGCATATTATCCATATCCCTCTGGAGTTTCAGAATATACTTTCTATGTTGCAAAATATTTAAGAAAAAGAGGACATAAGGTTAGAATTTTAACCACGCATTATCCAAGAATAAAAGGTGTTAGAGGCGAAGAAACCGAAAGGGGAGTTTTTAGAGTTGGAAGAGTATTTTTAATTCCGGCGAACAAATCTTATGCCACTCCTACGATTGGTTTTGGAATTTCTCGAATTGTCAAAAACTTTATTCAAAAAGAAAATTTTGATGTTTTGCATTTACACACCCCGATTTTTCCGGGACTTTCTTATTTTGCTTTACGTCATTCAAAATCAGCGAATGTTGCTGTATTTCATTCAACTGGTTTTAAACCGTTAAAGTTGGGGGCTAATTATTTTAAGCGAGTTTTTAGAAAAAGCCTTTCTAAGATTCATCAGAAAATTGCAATTTCTCCCAGTGCAAAAAACCATATTAATTCTTACTTTGGGGAAGATTTTAATATAATTCCTTGTGGGGTTGATATTGAAAAATTTTCAAGTTCTTCAAAAAAAATAAATCTTCCCCCAAGGGGCCCAAAAATTCTTTATTTTGGAAGGATTGATAGAAGAAAGGGACTTTTTGAATTATTAGAATCGTTTCCTTTAATATTAAAAAAATTTCCAAAAGCCCTGTTAATAGTCGCAGGAAGTGGTCCTCTTGAAAAAAAAGCGAAAAAGATTGCAAAAAAAATTGGAATTTCAAAGTCGGTAATTTTTAAAGGATTTATTCCTGCGGAAAAAGTACCCTCTTATTATGCTTCTTGCGATGTCTATTGTTCTCCAGCATTAGGGGGGGAGTCATTTGGAATTGTGTTAATCGAGGCGATGGCTTCAGGAATACCGGTTGTTGCTTCAAAAATAGTTGGATATGATTTTGTAATAAAGGATGGTTATAATGGGCTATTTTGCGATCCCAAGAGTTCTAAAGATATTGCAAGCAAAGTTTTAAATGTATTAGAAAATAGAAAGCTAAGTGAGATGTTGGTTGAAAATGCTAAAAATTTTGTTAGAAATTATTCATGGGAGATTATTGTTGAACAAATAGAAAAAGTTTATTTTAGGGCTTTAGCAATTTCAAAAAGTAATAAGCTTTAATTTTTATAAAATTTTGCTAAACTATTTATATTAAATTCGATTTATGTCAGAGCAAAAAAAACAAACCCCCTGGAAAAATCTTTTGTATGCAATTTTGGGGCTATTGTTCATAGCAACTATTTTTTCTTTATTTAATTTTCCCTCAAATTCAAAAGAAATTGGCATTAACACACTTATTGAACAGATAAAAAAAGAAGAGGTAAAAAAGATAGAGGTTATTGGAGACAGAATGCAAGTTGAGCTTAAAAATGGGCAAAGAGAGTTTGTTGTGAGAGATCCAAATACTTCCGTGGAGGAGACTTTAGAAAAATATGGAATTGATATTAAAAATCTTCCCCCGATGGGAATTGAAATAGTAAATCGTTCAGTAAGCAATAATCAAACCTGGCTTTATATTTTAATTTCTGTAGGGCCATTTATTTTGATAATTTTGTTTTTTTGGTGGATGTTTAGACAGGGTCAGCAAGGAGCAACACAGGCTTTTAGTTTTGGTAGGGCAAAACCAAGACAATATGGCGGAATTGGGAAAATAAAAGAAAGAGTTACTTTTCGGGACGTTGCTGATTTAGAGGAAGCAAAGCAGGAGCTAAAAGAAATAGTTGAGTTTTTAAAAACCCCAAAAAAGTTTTTAGATATGGGAGCCAGAATTCCAAGAGGAGTTTTATTAGTTGGACCTCCGGGATGTGGGAAGACCCTACTTGCACGAGCAGTTGCCTCAGAAGCTGGTGTTCCATTTTTTTCTATATCTGGATCTGAATTTGTTGAAATGTTTGTTGGTGTTGGAGCTTCAAGAGTAAGAGATTTATTTAGTCTTGCGAGAAGAAGTCAACCATCAATTATCTTTATTGATGAATTAGACGCCGTTGGAAGACATAGGGGAGCTGGTCTTGGTGGGGGGCATGATGAAAGAGAACAAACCCTAAATCAAATTTTAGTTGAGATGGATGGTTTTGAAAAAGAGGCAACCTGTATTGTAATTGCTGCAACAAACAGACCAGATATTTTAGATCCAGCGCTTTTAAGACCTGGCCGCTTTGACAGACATGTTGTTTTAGATGAACCGGATATTAAAGGAAGAGAACAGATATTAAAAATTCATACAAAAGATAAGCCTCTTTCTAGTGATATTAATCTTCGCGAAATTGCAGAAAGAACTCCTGGTTTTTCTGGGGCAGATATCGCAAACTTAGTAAATGAAGCTGCAATTTTAGCCGCAAGAAGAAATAAAAAAGAGATAGGACAGAATGAACTTAGAGAATCGATTGAAAAGGTGTTGTTGGGGCCAGAAAGAAAAAGCCACATTTTGTCAGAAAAAGAAAAGAGAATTGCAGCGTACCACGAGGCGGGACACGCATTAGTTTCTGCTTTTATGCCAGAATCAGAACCAGTACACAAAATTTCTATTGTTTCTCGTGGTATGGCGGCGGGATATACTCTTAAACTACCAGAAAGAGATAAACATTTAAGAACGAAGACAGAGTTTATTTCAGAGCTTGCTACTTTACTTGGTGGGTATGAATCAGAAAAAATTATTTTTAACGAAATTACAACAGGCGCCTCAAATGATCTTAAAAAAGCAACCAATCTTGCAAGAAAATTAGTAATGGAGTATGGCATGTCACGTCTTGGCCCAATAACCTTTGGCAAAAAAGAGGGGCTTGTTTTTCTGGGAAAGGAGATTACAGAACAGAGAAATTTTTCAGAGGAAGTCGCAGAGAAAATTGATAAAGAAGTTGAAAGGTTAATAAAAGAGGCAGAAAGTAATGCAAGAAGAATTTTATTATCCAAAAAACACCTTCTTGAAAATATAGCAAAAGAGCTAATGACAAAAGAAACAATAGAAAGGAAAGAATTTGAGGCCTTGGTAAAAAATTTTCCAAAAGAAAATTAAATATGCTATGCGCGTATAGCTCAGTGGTTAGAGCACGTGACTTATAATCACGGGGTCGATGGTTCGAATCCATCTACGCGCACTCGTATCGGACAATCATCAAAACCCCACTTTGGTGGGGTTTTTGCTGGAGGACTATAATTTTTAATTTAGCTTTGGTAAAATGATAAAAACTAATTTATTTTAAACCAATAAATGCTATTAGAGTTTTTGCAAATTTTTTTGTTGATTTTGAAAATTGCATTAATATTTGTCTGCTTTTTTGCATTTTTTATTCTTTTAATCTTGTTTTCTCCAGACAGTTTAAAAGCAGCTATTAAATGGTCTCCTTTTGAAGCTACCCCTTTTAAAGTTATTAAAAAAGCCCTGAAAGAAGCTAATTTGAAACCAGGCGAGGTTTTGGTTGATCTTGGTTGCGGCACGGGAAAAGTTTTAGTAGTTGGCGCAATATATTTTGGGGCAAAAGTAATTGGATATGAATATTCCTTTTTATTATTTTTAATTTCTAAAATAAACTTATTTTATCATGGAATAAGAGACGGAAAAGTTTTTCACAAAGATTTTTTTGAGGCTGATTTAAGTTCTACAGATGTTGTTTTTTTATTTTTAACTCCAAGAGCATTAAAAAAAATAGAAAAAAAACTTGAAAGAGAATTGAAATCTGGCGCCAGAGTTATTGTTTTTTCTTCTCCTATTATTTCTTGGGAACCCAAGAAAGTTATTGTACCAGAAAATAATTTTCAAAAACCCAAAATTTATATTTACATTAAAAATTAGTTGATTAATTAAAATAAAATAACTTTTCAAAATTTTCAACATTGGTCTTGATTTATAAAGAAAAATCAGATACAATTGGAAATTAAACTTACTAAAAAATATGGTTGAAGTTAGGAAAAAACCAAAAGAAAATTCAGTTTCATTAATTAGAAGATTTTCTTCCAAGGTTAGGATGAGCGGTGTTTTGATTGAAGCGAAAAAAAGACAGTATTATCAACCACCCCTAACCGAAAGAGAGAAAAGAGAGAAGGTAATCAGGAAACTAAAAAAGGCGGAGCAAGTTAGTTAATTTCTTTATGGACATCAATACTGTCAATTTGACCGCTTATCAAATTCCTATAGAGTCGTTTAAGAAAATTGTAAAAACTGTTCTAAAGAAAGAAAATATTAAACAAAACTTTTCGATAAGTTTGGTTTTTCTTGGCGAAAGAAGTATTAAAAATATTAACAAGAGATACAGGGGTAAAAATCAGGTAACCACTGTTTTATCTTTTTTATTTGCCGAAATTCAAAAACCGACAAAAAAAGATCTTCAATTTATTGAACCCAAAGAAGCAGATAATTTACTTGGGGAAATTTTACTTTGTCCTTCCAGGATTAAAAAAATAGCAAAACGTCAAAAGGAAGATTTTAACAATTTATTAAATTTCTTTTTTTTGCATGGATTTTTGCATCTTTTAGGCTATAATCATAAAAATACAAAGGACACCAAAGATATGCGAAAGAAAGAAAAGGAAATATTGCTAGCTATTAACGAATAGCGAATAAAGTACGAATTTACGAATTCGTATATTCGTAAAAGATTAGTTATTCGTTGATAAAAATATGTATGATATTATAACCTTTGGTTCTGCGACACAAGATGTGTTTTTGAAAAGTAATGTTTTTACAGAAATTAAAGAAGAAAAAAAATTTTTTAATCAAAGAGGAGTTTGCTTCGCCCTAGGAGGGAAAATTCCGATTTCTAGTGTTGAATTTCAAAGCGGGGGAGGTGGTACCAACACCGCTTTCACTTTTAATAAACAGAAATTCAAAGTTGCTTATTGTGGAATGGTTGGAGAAGATTATGCCGGGAGGGAAATAGAAAATGAGCTTAAAAAGAATAAGATTTCTGGGGAGTTTTTATTTTTCACCAAGAAAAAACATACTAATTATTCTATCGTACTTTCTACTAAAAGTGATAGAACTGTTCTCGTTTACAGGGGAGCGTCTGAAGAACTTAAAATTAATGATATCCCCTGGCAGAAGTTAAAAACAAAGTGGTTTTATCTTGCCCCTCTTTCTGGGAAATTAAGCAACCTTTTTGAAATTATTTTATCTTTTGCAAAAAAGAATAATATCAAGGTGGCAATTAACCCCGGAAATTCTCAACTTCTAATGCCTCGTCAGAAGATTAAAAAATTATTAAATATGGCAGATATTTTGTTTTTAAATCAAGAAGAGGCATCTTTAGTTACTAAAATTCCCTACAATAGAGAGAAAGAAATTTTTTGCACACTTGATGAATGGGTAGATGGCATTGTTGTTATGACAAAAGGGCCCTTGGGGGTCGTAGTTTCTGATGGAAAATATTTTTATAAATCTTCAATTTTATCAACAAGAAAAGTTGTAGACAGAACTGGCTGTGGAGATGCTTTTGGTAGTGGTTTTGTTTCGGCAATTATAAAAAGAACAATAAACAAGAATTATAAGAAGATAGTTCCAAAAGGATTGAATCCAACGGATATTGAATATGCTATTCAATATGGTTCTGCGAACGCAACTTCTTGTACTCAAGAATTTGGAGCTAAAAATGGATTATTAGAAGGAAGTAAGAATCTTTATAAGTGGGGTAGGCTTAAAATAGAGAGAGTTAGAATAAAAGAACATTGTTAAAACCTTCTATGAAAAACCTTTTAGATTTTAATATTAAAAAAAAGAATGTTCTTTTAAGGTGCGATTTTAATTGTCCAATAGATAAGGATGGTAATGTGGGAGAAGATTTCCGTATTAAAAAATCAATACCAACGATTGAATACCTTATAAAGAACAATGCTAAAGTTATTTTAATGAGTCATCTTGATGATCCTGGGGGCAGGGTTGTTGATAAATTAAGACTAACCCCGATTCAAGATAAACTTTTTGAATATTTAGATTTATCAATTTCAAAGGCGCCAGATTGCGTTGGGAAAAACATTGAAAAAATGGTTTCTGAAATACAACTAGGAGAGATTTTTCTTCTTGAAAACTTAAGATTTCACAGGGGCGAGGAAGAAAATGATACTAAATTTGCTCAACAACTCGCTCGCCTAGGAGAGGTTTTCGTAAACGACGCTTTTGGGGTTTGTCATCGGAAGCACGCTTCAATTGTTGGTATAACAAAATATTTACCTTCTTGTGCGGGTTTTTTATTAGATGAAGAAGTTAATACCTTAGATAGGGTTTTAAAAAATCCAAAACGTCCTCTTGTTGGAATTTTTGGAGGGGTAAAAATAGAAACAAAACTCCCGGTAATCAAAAAATTTTTAAATGTTGCTGACTATGTTTTGGTAGGCGGGAAAATTGCAAATGAAATTAATTTTAATCACAGAAAACTTTTTAAAGCAACTACAATAGAAAGTGGATTTGATATCAATAATAAATCAATAGAGGAATTTAAAAAAATTATTAAAAAGGCAGGTACAATAGTTTGGAATGGTCCCTTGGGATATTTTGAGAAAAAAAATTTTGAAAAGGGAACTAGAGAAATAACATTAACGATTGGCGATTCCGCTGCTTTTAAGGTTGTTGGAGGAGGAGAAACTCTTTTTGCCGTTTCTAAGTATAATATTGAAAATAAAATTGATTTTTTATCAACCGGGGGCGGGGCAATGTTAAAGTTTTTAGCGGGAGAAAAATTACCCGGCATTGAAGCATTAAAAAAATGAAAACAAAAATAAAATTTTTAATAATTTTGGGAGGCGTTTTTTTGGTTTGTTTCTTAGTATTTTTTTTAAAAACAAGAAAAGAAGTTACCCAAAGAAATTTTCAATCAGTAAGCCTGATTAGTGGAACAAGTAAAGGGGAAAATGATGATTTGCTTAAAAGTCAACAATATTGCAGTTTTTTTCCAAAAAGGAGAAGAGAAGATTATGTTTTTAATGCAAACGAAAAAGCGGGTATCGCTATTCTATTTGATAAGACCGGAAAGAAAACTATTCTTTATCAAAAAAACATTAAAGAGAAATTATCAATTGCAAGTTTAACCAAATTAATGTCAGCTATTATTGTTGTAGAAAATTACAACCTTGATAAAATTGTAGAGATTTCAAGAAAGGCTATTGATGCCCCAGAAGAAGTGGGAAGATTAAGGCCTGGCGAGAAAATAACAATTAGGGGTCTTTTAGAGCTTTCACTTCTTGTCTCAAGTAATGATGCTGCTCAGGCCCTATCTGAGGTTATGGGAGAAGAAAAATTTATTGAGAAAATGAATGAAAAAGCAAAAAAAATTGGTCTTTTAAACACTCATTTTGTTAGTGCTCATGGATATGAACCCGAAAATCAATCAAGCGCTGAAGACCTCGCTTTACTTACTAAATATTCAATAATTAATTGTCCTGTTATTTGGGAAATTTTAGGAGAAAAACAAATAATAATAAAAGGAACCGATGCCTCTGGGGGCGAGATTGTTCATAATTTAAACAACACTAATAAGCTTATCTTAGAAGATTATGTTTTGGGTGGTAAAACGGGTTATACTGAAGAAGCGGGAGATACAATGATTTTAGCTATGAAAACCCCGGGCATTGTTGAGGGTAATATTGTTTTGGTTCTTTTGGGTCTTGGAATTGCAGAGCGCATTCCTCGAATGAAAAATTTTTATGACTGGACGGTTTGGGGATGGAATTGGGGAAACCTTAAATCAGCAAATAATTAAAATAAAGATTATAAAAGATATGGAAGAATTAGTAATAAACGTATTAAAAATATTCTTTGTTTCGGCTACTGCTATTTTGGTTAGTATTTTTTGGACCCCTATTTTAACTAAATTTCTTTATAGAAAGAAACTCTGGAGAAAGAATGTTAGGGAAAAGACTATTGACGGAAAAAAGGCAGAAATTTTTTCTAAACTACATAAAAAAAGAGAAACCGCTGTTCCGCGATTTGGTGGTCTTCTAATTTGGGTTACTGTTTCAATTATTGCTTTTATTTTCTGGATTTTATCTAAATTTTTTTCTGATTCATTTTTGCTTCAAAAAATTAATTTTTTTTCAAGAGACCAAACCTGGTTAATTCTATTTACTTTAGTAGCCTCAGCTTTTTTGGGGTTAATTGATGACATTTTACAGGTGAGAGAAAAGGGAAAATATGTTGCGGGGGGACTTACTTTTTGGCAAAGGTTTTCAGTAGTTTCTTTAATTGGATTAATTGGTGGCTGGTGGTTCTATTTTAAGCTAGGAAGGACAACCATTCACATTCCCGGAAATGGCGATATTTCTTTGGGACCTATTTATATTTTATTTTTTATGATTGTTGTTCTTGCTTGTTGGGCGGGGGGAGTAGTTGATGGCCTTGATGGACTTGGTGGAGGAGTTTTTCTTTCAATGTTTGCGGCTTTTGGTTTTATTGCGTTTGCCAACAGCCAAATTAATATTGCAACTTTTTGTGGTGCTATTTGTGGAGCGCTTTTAACCTTCTTATGGTTTAATATTCCTCCTGCAAGGTTTTATATGGGAGAAACGGGTAGTCTTGCCTTAACAACAACTCTTGCTGTTATCGCATTTTTAACAGATTCAGTTTTGGTTTTGCCAATTATTGGGGGAATTTTGGTTTGGGAGGTTGGTTCTATTTTGTTGCAGCTTTTTTCCAAAAAATTTCGTGGTAAAAAAATATTTTTATCAACCCCAATTCATCATCATTTTGAAGCAAGGGGATGGCCTTCTTATAAGGTAACTATGCGATTTTGGATTGTGGGAGTAGTTCTTGCTATAATTGGCGTTGCGATAAGGTTATTGGGATAAAAAATTATACATAAAAAACAAAGCCGGTTTTAAAACCGGCTTTGTTTTTTGTTAAATCTTTTATTTGATTCCTAATTTTCGTTTACAGCTCCACGGTTGCCATCCACGTTTTGAATAGTAATTGTTATATGCAATTTGGATATTAAATTCCGGGTCATAGATTCTTGTTCCATAAATTTGGAGCCCCTTATGAATTTGCATTAAACCATGATCATTTGTTCGGGAAATCGCGTTTGGGTTTCCCTTACTTTCGCAAGCCATGATTTTTAATGCATTATCAACTTGATTTTCCGGAAAATATTTCTCAACTAGGGGACGCCATTTTTCAACGTCTTCTTCTATTTTTTTTGAAACTACTGGTTTTTGAGCTATCGGTTTTAGATTTTCTATCTTTTCTTTCTTAATTTCAACAAATTCAGGTTTTAAAACCCGAAAACTATATTCTTCTGCAACGTATTTTCCATTTTCGTCTATTATTGTATTTTGCGATTGTTCTTCTGCTTGGAAATTTTCTTCTGCTTTAACTGACAATTGTTCGGGCAAAACATAAGTTAAAGCAAGCGAAAAACTTAGAATTATTGACAAAAATCTACTCATAGGCGATTGCGATTTTATTTATTTTTGATTAAATTAGAATGTTTTGGTTCCGGGGGAAGATGAAGCTGCCGCATAAAATTTGTTTTACAAGTTTTTATGAGCGAAGCGACGCAAGAAACCCTTTGGGGTATCTTGAATGAGGTCTGGAACCAAAAATGAATCGACCCAAATAAAAAATCCCACAAATAAATAGGGGATTTAAAATAAAATCCGGCGAAAGCCGGTACTGCTATATAATAACAAATTATTCAGTTTTTGTCAATACCAAAGAAAAAAGTATTAAAAAACAAATGTTAGACTATTTTAGTTTCTCAATAAACCTGTTTAATTCCTTTTTATCATTAAAGACGATCTTGACTTCTATGTTGTTATTTAGTTCTTTAATTTTTACATTTGAAGCATCGATTATTTTTGCGATGTCCTTTTCCATTTTTAAAAAAGGTGATTTTTTTTCTTTTATAATTTTCTTTACCGACTTTTCTTCTACTTTTCTTACTGATAGTTTTTTTTCAATGATTTGTTTGAATAATTTCAATCTTTCTTTTTTGGGAACAGAAAGAAGCGCTCTTGCGTGCCCCTCTGAAATTTCTCCCTTCACTATACTTTCTTTTATTTTATCTGGAAGTTCGAGGATTCGTAAAGTGTTTGCTACTGATTCTCGGCTTTTCCCAATAATTTCTCCAATTTCTTTTTGGGTTAAGTTATGTTTTTCAACCAACTCTTTATAGGCCATTGCTTTTTCAATCGCATTTAAATCTTCTCTTTGAATATTTTCAACAAGTGATATTGGTAATTCGTCCTCTGTTTTTATTTCTTGAATTATAACCGGCAATTCTTTCATTTTTATCATTTGCGCCGCCCTTAACCTTCTTTCTCCAGCGATTAATTGATATTCAACTTTTTCTCCACTCGAAACTCTTTTTACTACTTTTTTAGCAATTAAAGGTTGTAAAACGCCGTATTTTTCAATTGAGCTTGCAAGCTCTTTAAGCTCTTTTTTATTAAATTCTTTTCGGGGTTGCAGGGGGTTTGGTTTAATTTTTTTAATTTCAATCCAAAAGACGCTTTCTTTTCTTTTGGGTTCGTCTTTTGGTTGTTTTTTTGGTATTAAAATTTCAAGTCCTCTTGGCATATTTTTAAAATTCTAAATTCAAAAAAATAAGATTTAAAACAATATTAATCTATAATTTTTAAAATCTAAATTATTTAGAATATTAGAATTTAGGATTTATTTTTTATTATTTCTTCTGCGACCAACTCATATGCTCTGGCGGCCTTTGACTCTGGAGCATATTGGAATATAGTTTTACCAAATTTTGGAGCCTCTGCCAACTTTACACTTCTTGGAATAATTGTTTCAAGAACTTTTCCGGGAAATACTCGTTTTGCCTCGTTTGATATTTCTCGTGATAAAACATTTCTTCTATCATACATTGTTAAAAGACCAAATATATTTTGGAAATTCTTTCCAACATTTTTTTCCAAAAGATTGAAAATTTCAAAAAGTTGTTCAAGGCTTTTTAGAGCAAAAAACTCACATTGGATTGGGATAATTATTTCTTCAGACGCAAGAAGAGCATTAAGCGTTAATATACCAAGGGAAGGAGGGGGATCAAGTAAAATAAAGTCGTAATTATTTAAGATGGGTGACAAAATTTTTGATAAAACCAATTCTCTGTTTTCTTTATTTAATAACTCAACGGAACTTCCTGCGAGGTCTTGAGTTGCTGGAACTATATCATAATTAAAGAGAGAAGTATTTTTAATAGCTTCTTTTATGGGGATTTCTTCAGAAAGAGCATTATATAAAGATAAACTTAATTTTTGGGGTGAAAAACCAAGGGAAATTGTTGCATTACATTGAGGGTCAAGGTCAACAAGTAATACTTTTTTACCAAACTTTGCAAAAAAGGCCCCCAAAGAAACGGCGGTTGTTGTTTTTCCGGTACCGCCTTTTTCGTTAATGATAGAAATTATTCGGCTCATATAGAAAAAATTAAAACACAGAAATGGGAACTAAAATAATAAAAGATTATTATAATATACCAATTATAGGGTTGGGTTGCAAGTTGAATTTAGGCCAAAATTTTGATAGATTGTAAAGAAAGTTAGTTTATTATGCCGCGGTGCTGGAACTGGTAGACAGGGTGGACTCAAAATCCACTGGAGTTTTTCCTCCGTGAGAGTTCGACTCTCTCCCGCGGCACAAGGAAAACCAATTTTTCATTTCTAAGTGAAGTTTCCAAATTAATTATTAATAGTGAAAAAAATATTCAAAATAACGTTGTTCTTTTTTATTTTAACTATTTTTTTGGTAGGGATTTTTTATTTTTTCAAAACAGATAAAAGTTTTAATTTAAAAGAAGAAAAACTAAAAACAGAAATAGAAACCCATAAAGAGGATTCAATTTTAATTTCACCAGAAAAAATAACACTTGAAAATGAAAAAAAAGAAAAAAATCCCGCAACTTACAAAATTAAAAACGTTCCCTTCACGCCCCAAGCTCCCTTTGCAAAGTGGGATTTTGATCATAATGAAGCCTGCGAGGAAGCCGCAATTTTAATGGTGCATTATTTTTATCAGGGCAAATCTTTAACGCCAGAAATTGCTGATAAAGAGATTTTAGGAATGGTTGATTATCAAAAAAAGAACTGGAAAGGACATTTTGACCTTGAGGCAAGAGAAATTGTAAGGTTAGCAAAAGAATATTATGGTTATCAAAACCCAAGGGTTATTTATGATGCTACAGTTGATGATATAAAAAAAGAAATTGTAAAAGGTAACCCTGTAATTATACCCACTGCAGGAAGGTTGCTTTCAAATCCTTATTATAGGCAGCCAGGGCCACTCTACCATGCTTTGGTTGCTATTGGTTATACAGAAAGTGAGATTATTACTAATGATCCCGGCACTAAAAGGGGAAAAGATTATTCTTATAAATACAATGTTCTTTTAAATGCCATGCACGAGTGGAACAATGGCGATATTTACAATGGCAAAAAAACAATCATTGTACTAAGATAATAATCATAAGTATCCAAACCCAAAGAAGGTTAATTAATAAACCACTAAGATATATAAAAATAGAGATTATAATATCCTTTTATAAATTATTAATTTTCTACCTTAAAATATTTGGAGGAATTACAGTTAGGTCAATTATTTTTGAGGGTCTATTTTTTAAGAATCCTCCATCTATTATTAAATCTGGCTTATGTTTTTGATTATTGAAGTTTCTAAAAACTTCTTTTGCGGTTTTTGCGGGATTTTCTTTTGAAATATTGGCTGAAGTTTGCGAAAGGGGAATATTTATTTGATCTAATAGGAGATTTAGCGGTTTATAATTAGGAATACGAAGGGCGATCGTTTTTTTATCAACACCGTAAATTTTTTTTGGTTTCTTTTCTAAAATAACCGTAATTTTACCCGGCCACATTTTTTTCAAAAAGCTTTCTTGTTTTTTATTAATTTTTGCGATTTTTCTCGCCCCAGTTATGCTTTTTACAAAAAGAGGTAAGGGTTTTTTATTGTTTCTTTTTTTTATTTTAAATATTTTATTAACGGCTTTTTTATTTGTTGCATCGCAAATTAGGCCATATACAGTATCGGTAGGAAAAACAACTATTTTCCCTTCTTTTATAGAATTGATAATTTCTTTTATAAGTTTTGTTTGTTTTTTGGAGTTTAATTTAAATATTTTCATAATAAAAATTATAATTTGTTAAAATTTAATAAATTTATTAATATTTATTATACTTTATATCTAATATTTGCAAAATTTCAAAAATTGTCTATAATGTATTCCAGCCTTAAGGGTCTTTTTTTGTAGAAGTTAAAAAATATGAAAAAACAAAAAAATCATTTACAAGATTATAAAGACTTTTTAAAACCACCAAAAGAAGGGGATATAATAAAAGGAGTTGTTATTGGTAAAGAAAAAGAAGGAATTTTTTTGGATTTGTTAAACTATAAAACAGGAGTATTAAAGAAAGAAGATTTAAGATTTAGTGGAGAAAATATTTCAAAGATTAAAATAGGCGACGAGTTTAGCGTTAAAATAATAGGTCAAGAAAATAAAAAAGGATTAATTCCGGTGTCTTTAAGGGCGGCGACAGAAGATATGGTTTGGAATGATTTGCAAAAACTTCAGGACAAGAATGAAACAATTAAGTTAAAAGTAATGAGCGCTAATAAGGGTGGTTTAATGTTTAATTTTCAGGGCATACCTGGTTTTATGCCAGTATCTCAGCTTTCTAAGGAAAAATATCCTAAACTTGATAATCCAACACCGGATAAAATTTTTCAAGAAGTTAAGAAATTTGTAGGACAGGAGATGGAACTAAAAGTAATAACCGTAGATAAATTTAAGAAAAAATTAATTTTTAAAGAAGCTTAATTAAAAAATTTTACACTTACTAATTTTGCCGATGTAGCTCAGCTGGCAGAGCAACTGTTTTGTAAACAGTAGGTCGTCGGTTCGAATCCGACCATCGGCTTGGAATATTTTTATTCTTTAATAAAATTTATTAATAAGGGTAGGTGGCGGAGCGGACAAACGCACCAGACTGTAAATCTGGCGGCCTCTGGCCTACGGGGGTTCGAATCCCTCCCTGCCCAAAATAGAATCAAAAAGAAAAGTTAAAAAAAATATAATTTTTAATTTTATCGCACGCGGAATAACCCGCCCATGTAGCTCAGGTAGTAGAGCACATTCTTGGTAAGAATGAGGTCCGCAGTGCAAGTCTGCGCATGGGCTCAGATATTTAGAGTAATTTCGCGTAGTTTCGCAATAAATCTATGGCAAAGAAAAAAAGAAAATTAATTAAAATGCAGTGTCGGGTGTGTAAGAAAATAAATTATTATACTTACAAAAACCCAACTTCTGTCGAAAGAAAGCTGGAATATAAAAAATTTTGTAAGTACTGTAAAAAGCACATCCCTCATCAAGAGGCAAGAAAGTAAATTTGGGTTAGTTTAATAAATTTTCATTTTGTTCTGCTTTGCAGTTATTTGCGGGCCAAACATTTTTCATTTTATTTTAATGGGGGCGTTAGTTAATTGGCATAACGGCGATCTCTTTCAGCACCATTTTGTCTCGTTTTACGGGACACAGGGGCGCGAGATTCCGAAGTTCTAAGTAAATTTAAAAATAGGGCCATAGTTCCAATGGTAGAACACCGGTCTCCAAAACCGGGGATTCCCGTTCGAGTCGGGATGGCCCTGCAAAATTTACTTGATACTTCTTGGATAAAACCAGTCCTGCAGGTTCGATTCCCCCCAACCCGTTTTAAAAATTATTAAATTTATTTAAATTTTAAACCATTAACTCTTGACAATTTATATATAAAAAAAATACAATTAAATAATTTGGCGTCGAGGCTTTTTTTATTATAAAAACAGTTAAAATTAATATTAAACAAATCAATGATTTCAAAAAAGAACCAAAAACCATCTTGTCATGTTGCGATAATTCCAGATGGAAATAGGCGTTGGGCGAAAAGAAAAGGATTTTTTAGTTGGATTGGTCACGAAAAAGGAATGGCAAACCTAGAGAATATTCTTGAAAAATCAGTGGAATTAAAAATTAAATATTTAACATTTTGGGGAGCGTCTGTTGATAATCTAACAAAAAGACCCAAAAGAGAAGTTGATTTTTTATATAAAGTTTTTGACAACCAATTAAGAAAAGCCATTATTGATAAAAGAATAGAGAAGAATAAGGTAAGGGTAAATGTGCTTGGCAGATGGCAGGAATTTTTTCCTAAGGCAACCCAAAAAATCATCAACCAACTAATCCAAAAAACAAAAAACTATAATAAACACTTTCTAACTTTTCTTTTAGCATACAACGGAACAGATGAAATGTTAGATTGTATAAGGAAAATTTCCCAAAAAGGAATAAAACAAATAACCAAAGAAACAATAAAAAAGCATCTTTGGACAAAAGATCTACCTCCAGTTGACCTTGTAATCAGAACCGGCTGTGAAAACGACCCTCACAACTCAGCTGGTTTTATGATGTGGGACACCACCTACTCCCAGCTCTATTTCACCAAAACCCTCTTTCCAGCTTTCACCCCAAAAGAATTTGAAAAAATCATAAAAAACTACAAAAAAAGAGAAAGAAGGATGGGAAGGTGAGAAAGATATAAAATTAATAATTATAGAGAGCAGAGAATAAAAATTTTCCTTTTAATTTTTATCCACTATTTCTATTTTTCAGGAAGTAATTACAGGGCTGGTTTAAAACCAGTTTTTGTTTTGGTAGAATGGAATAAAGAATCAAGAATAAAGCTTAATTCATAATTCGTGATTCATAATTCTAAATAATATCATGCCCCTTGTTGATAATCTTATTGCAATGGGTTACTTAAGAACCCCAGTTATTATTGAGGCGTTTTGCAAGATAAAAAGAGTGGATTTTTTGCCAGAAGGCTTGAAAGAAATGGCAGAATTAGATCAAGCTTTACCAATTGGCAAGGGCCAAACAATTTCACAGCCCGCGGTTGTTGCTTTTATGTTGGAACTATTACAGCCCCAGCCGGGAGACAAAATATTGGATATTGGTTCTGGTTCTGGTTGGACGACTGCATTACTTGCCGAGATTGTAAGTAAAAAAAACAAAAAAGGAAAGGTCTTTGCAATAGAAATAATTAAAGAGTTAAAAAGTTTTGGCGAGCAAAATGTTTCAAAATATAATTTTATAAAAAAAGGAGTCGTAAAATTTATAGAAGGAGACGGAAATAAGGGTTTGAAAAGTAAAGCTCCTTTTGATAAAATTTTAGTGTCGGCAGCCACAAAAAATGTTCCAGATTTTTTAAAAGAACAACTTAAAGAAGGGGGAAAATTAGTAATTCCGGTCGAAGAAGGAAGTGGTTATTTTTCTCAAAGTATTTGGTTGATTAAAAAAGAGATAAAAAATAAATTTAAAATGCAAAAATATCCAGGATTTGTTTTTGTGCCATTAGTTAAAAAAAATAATTAAATTTTTAATTATTTAACAAAAAAATGGATTTAAAAAATATAGACATCATACCGCCATCTCAAAAAAAGCCAGAAATTGAAAGCGACAGCCAAAGAAAAGAAATTCCAGAAACCCCAAAGCAATTAAATGAACAGCCAAAAAAGAAAAAGAAATTTAAGGTTTTAATTCCTGTTTTTTTTGTTTTTGTTCTTTTATTGGTGGGAAGTTATTTTTTTCTTAAAAAAGAAATTTCAACGCCCCTTAATTTAGCAGATAGAACTCAAAAGATTTTTGAAATTAAAGAGGGTGATAGTGTTAATCAAATAGCAAAGGCATTAAAAGAAAAGGGGCTTATTAAAAACGAATTTTATTTTATATTTTATGTTTATAAAAGCGGTTTAATCTCTGAACTTAAAGCGGGAAGGTACTCTTTTTCTTCTTCAATGTCTATTGTAGAAATTGTTCAAAAAATAGCCAGGGGAGAGGTAATAAAAGATGAGGTTAAAATTACAATTCCAGAAGGATTTAGATTATCTCAAATCGAAGCAAGGATTAATAAAGAATTTAAACCCGATAAAAATAGCGAGATTAAATTAAGCGATTTCAAAATAAAGGATTTTAAAGACGATTTTGATTTTTTAATGGATGTGCCAGACGAAGCAAGCTTGGAAGGATATCTTTTTCCAGATACTTACTATTTTAAAAACTCTCAGGACATGACGAGTAAAGAGAAGAGAAGAGCAATAGTTGAAAAAATGCTTTCAAATTTTGGAAATAAAGTAAATGTAAATTTACAAGAAGAAATTAAAAATCAAAACAAAACAATTTTTGAAATTGTTACCATGGCTAGCATTTTAGAGAAAGAAGTAAAAACAAAAGAAGACAGAGAAATTGTTTCTGGTATTTTTTGGAAAAGGATAAAAGAAGGAAAACCGATTGAGAGTTGCGCAACAATCGCTTATATATTGGGCGAAGATAAGTGGCGTTATTCTTATGAAGATACCAGAATTGAATCTCCCTATAATACTTATTTAAACAAAGGACTTCCAAAAGGACCCATTTCAAATCCAGGAATTGAGGCGATTCAAGCCGCAATTTATCCAACAGATACAGAGTATAATTTCTTTTTAACAGATCCCGCAACCGGCAATACAATTTTTTCAAAAACTCTTGAAGAACATAATCAAAATAAGGTAAAATATTTTAATCGCTAGTAGGGGTTAAATTAGTATAAATGAAAAGAAAATTTTCAATTGTCATTCTAATTTTATTGGGAGCCATTTTGGTCGGCGCACTTTTATCTATTTTAATTTTAAAAAACAAAAAATTTACTCAACCAAAATCTATGGAGGAAATTTTAAAAAAACAAGCCACAGAGAGCGCACCCAAGAAGACAGGCAAAGAGAAGAAAGCCGCACTAATAATCGCATTTAAAGACTTTAGAGACGAAGAGTTTTTTAGAACACAAGAGGTTTTATTTTCCGGCGAAATTGAGATGAAATATGTTTCTACAGAAAAAGGCACTGCTGTTGGAGCTGATGGAGGAGAAGTTTTTGTAGATTTGACGATAGATGATTTAAAAGTTGAAGAATTTGATGCCATTGTTTTTATTGGTGGACCAGGAGCTTTGAAATATCTTGACAATGAAAAGTCATATAAGCTAGCCAAAGAAGCGGTTGAAAAAAATAAAATCGTAGCTGCAATCTGTATTTCGCCAACAATTTTGGCAAAAGCAGGAGTTTTAAATGGAAAAAAAGTTACAGTTTGGCATAGTTCTCTTGATAAAAGTCCAATAGATATTTTAAGAAAAAACGGAGCTGAATTTATTGACGAAAGAATTGTTCAGGATGGAAATATTATAACAGGAAATGGACCCGAGGCATCTCAAGAATTTGGACAGAAGATCCTAGAAAATTTACAAAAAATACAAAAATAGAACAATTTTAATTATGTTTAAGGGGAGGAGAAAAAAACCAAAAAATAGGAGAAAAAATAATTTTAGAGCTTTTTACTATTTTAAAAAACTTCAAAAAGGCGTCCATTCGGAAAGTATTGTTTTTTTTCTTGTTGGTTTTTTAATAGCGGCTTTATCAATTATATATTTGCCTAGGGTTTCTGCAACAGAGGGGGTTTCAATTACTAAAACCTCTGATGCTGATTTTAATGAAGGCACTTTTTCTGGCACAGTGGTTAGCGGCACAGGAGATTCTGCTTATATAGAATTAGAAACGCCCTATCCTTCCTCTGGAACGTGGACATCTTCCTCTTCTGAATCGGGGGTAATTGATTTAAAATTTAATGGTGGGTGGGGAGATGGAACTGATGATTCTATTGCTTTTGAAGCACATGTAACTAATGTAGATAGCGAGCACTCAATAAAATTTGAAATGAGGGTTGCTTCAACCTTAAGTGATCTTACTGCTGCAGAATGGGAAGAACTTGGCACGATTGATTCGGGAAGTGTTTTTACAAAGACAAGAGGAGATTTAATTTCTTTGGGTTTTGGAGAAGGCACAAATAGATATGTTCAAGTAAAAATAACCCTTTATTCAGATGATGGTTATAATACTCCACGTTTAAATGACTTTAATCTTTATTATCTTAAAGACAATGATGCTCCTGCAAACCTAGAATTAACTGAAGCAAAAAATGAAGAAGGCGGCGAAAGATCGCTAGATACTGGTGGGTGGTATAACTACCCCCATCCTTATTTTAAATTTGAAGCTACGGATAATTGCGACCCAATTCCGGGTTGTGCTGAGGGCGTAACACCTTGTTGTTCAGGTATTGCGGGTTATTATGTTTATTTTGGAACAGATTCATCAGCTGATCCAGAAACAGAGGGTGTTCAAACAATAAATAATTATTATATTGCAGATGGTCTTGTTTCTGGGGAAACTTATTATTTAAGAATAAAGCCTTATGACGTTGCAGGAAATACTGGATTGGGTGAGACTCTCTTTACTTATCAATATGATAACGTACCACCTTCTCCCCCTGGCTACATTATAACACCCCCCGGTTTTCTTCAAACGAGACAATTTATTTTTACTTGGCCTGTTCCTCCAAGTACTGATGCTGCTTCAGATGATAATTCTGATATTGAGGGATATCAGTATAAAATTAATGATTGCCCTTGGTATGGATTAAACCATACAGGAGATGATTATGATATTATCCCAGTTGAAGTATCTTCTTATGAAACAGATGAATATGATTATGGATGCTTAAGAGAGGGGACAAACTATATTTACCTTAGAAGTAAAGATGGTGCTGGAAATTTTTCTAACGAGATAGTTCAGGGGGTTGTTAGAATTAATACTATAGCCCCAGGCCCGCCGACAAATTTAAGAGTAACTCCAAGTTCTTCAGATGAAAATTCTTTTAGTTTTAGTTGGAATCCTCCCAGTGGCAATCCTCCACTTTCTGAATATCGTTACTCTGTAAATTCTTTACCCTCTGAGACAAATTATATTTCTGTTCCTGCTACCCAAACTTCTTTACCAGCTGGTCCCTATGCAACATTGAAGGGAGTAAATACTTTTTATATTGTAGCGGTTGCCAATAGTGGGGCGGTTAATTATGAAAATTATGCTTCTATTCAGTTTACTTGTGATGCGCCAGCTCCCGGCCCTCCAAAAAATTTAGATATTTTTGATGTTTCTATTCGAGAAACTCAAAATTATAAAATTAGCTTAAGCTGGGATCCTCCTGATGTTTTGGGCACTGGTTTTGTTGGTTATAAAATTTACAGGTCAGAGAGGGAAAATGCTTCTTGTTCTGTAAATATGAGTGATTTTACCCCAATTGCAACAACTACCGGCACTGCTTATGTTGATTCTGGTCTTCAGTCAAAGCAATATTACTATTGTGTTGTCTCTTATAATAATACCAACCAAAACTCCATTCCTTCCTCGACAGTTGATTTAATACCCACCGGCAGATGGAGAACACCACCTAATCTTATCAAGACTCCAAGTGCAACAGCGGGCGTTAAAAGTGCTATCATAACCTGGATGACAGATAGAGCAGCAAGTTCGTTTGTGAGATACGGCACGAAGTCTCAAGTATATAGCACCCAAGTTGGTTCTTCAGATTATGTTACTTCTCATACCGTTTCTCTTTCCGGTCTTAACCCAAATACTACTTATTTTTATAGAGTCGTTTGGATAGATGAAGATGGAAATCAGGGTATATCACAAGAATATTCTTTCACCACCGGCCCCGCTCCTACTGTTTCCAATGTTTCTGTTTCGGATATTTCTTTAAATTCAGCTTATTTGTCCTTTACTGTAAAAAACGCTGTTCAGGCAAAAATATATTATGGGAAATCAACAAGTTATGGTGGCACTTTAATAGTAGCTACTTCGAAAAATATTGCTTCTTATACTACAAAGTTTTCAAACCTTGAAGACGATACTTTATATCATTATATGATTGAACTTTATGACGAAGAAGGAAACAAATATCCTTTTGAGGACCATACTTTTAAAACCCTTCCAAAGCCAAGAGTTTTCGACATTAAAATTCAACAGCTATTAGATAGGGCTTCTCCAACTCTTGAAATTACTTATAATTCTAATATTGAAATTTCAACCGTTGTCGATTATTATCCGGAGCAAAAATCTCAAAAAGAGAGAACGGTCTCTGATTTAAAGTTAAAAACCGCCCACAAGATTGAAATTGCCGATCTTCAAGACAATACTGTTTACATTTTAAACATAAAAGGAAATGATGCTTTTGGAAACGAAGCAATTTCTTCTACACAAAGGTTTGTAACCGCAACCGATACGAGGTCACCGCTTATATATGATTTATTTATTGAAAAGAGGGTAAGGGGAGTGGGAAGCGATTCAGAAGTTCAAGTGATTGTTCGTTGGAAAACAGACGAACTCGCTACCAGTCAAGTCGTTTTTGGACAGGGCGCAATCGGTAGTTATAATAATTATACTCTAGAAGATTTAAATTTAGTTACCGACCACACTGTAGTTTTAAGCGGATTAAGACCCTCTACTATTTATCATTTAGCTGCGGCTTCTTATGATGTCGCAAGGAATAAAACAATCTCTGAAGATAGATCTATTTTAACTCCTAAAATTACAGAATCAGCACTTGATATCGTTATTCGTAGTTTAAAAGAAATTTTTGGATTAAAATAAAGAAATAAAAAAACAATGCAGGAAGAAATTATTTTTAAGGTAGAAAATTTGAGGAAGTTTTATGATGTTGGTGCTGGAGAAAGAATAGAAGTTTTAAAAGGAATTAATTTTGAAATTAAAAGAGGAGAGTTTGTAATTA
>FWPV01006504.1_pt1 | contig 22211 bp, 21 predicted proteins | sample 2228371 | NCBI WGS metagenome assembly FWPV01 (sample SAMEA103939776, study PRJEB20133) | metagenome | reverse complement strand
GTGTGGGCGGTTCGTTCGTCGCCTGGCCCGAATCCGATGGAAGGGATTTTGGCCTTTCCGGCCCAGTAGGTTCCGTTGGTCGAGAAATCCCAGGTGCCCAGCGGGCGGGTCTGGCCCCACAGATCCTGAATCGTCTTCAGCCCGGCCTGCACCAGCGGGTGCGTTTCTTCCTGCAGCCAGGGCGGGAAGTATTTTTTCACCGGTAAGACAAAGCCGGTATAAGAAGGCGCGTCGTAGAAAAGTTCCTCGACCAGGATTTCCTCCTGAAGGTAATCGGGGATTAACCCCTTGATTTGTGAGATGACCCCGTCGTGGGATTCACTGATGGTCATCCTCCGGTCGAGGTAGATCGTGAACTGGTTCGGAACGGCATTGATCGAATTCGTCCGCGCGATCGCGTCTGTCACCGCGATCGAGGGGTGCCCCTGGACCGGGTGGGCGCCCATACCGAAGCGGAAACGGCGGTCCAATTCGCGAATCAGGTTGATGACTGATACCATCTTATACACGGCGTTGTCGCCGAGGTAATGTACCGCCGCGTGCGCCGAGCGCCCGCTGGCGGTAATCTTCAACTCAATCCGTCCTTTATGCCCGTGGTAGACCCGCATCAGCGTCGGCTCGCCGATGACCACATAATCCGGGCGGACTTTCGGATCGACCTCAACGAAGGCGTTGGGGGCGATCCCGTCGCACCATTCTTCCATGTTGCCGAAGTAGTAGACTGTGTAGCCGTCCAGCAGCCCGAGGTCACGGGCGATGGCCAGGCCGTAGATCATTCCCGGGGTGCTGCCTTTTTCGTCGCAGGCGCCGCGGGCGTAGAACTTGCCGTCCTCGACTTTGCCGATGAATGGATCCCATTCCCAGTCTCCCAGGTCTCCAACGCCGACGGTGTCGATGTGAGAATCGTAGACCAGCACCTTGGGGCCGTCGCCGATCCGCCCGAGGGTATTGCCCATCTTATCGAAGCGGACCTCGTCGTAGCCGAGCCTGCGCATCTCGGCCTGTATCCGCTCGCCAACCGGCCCGATTTGCGAATCGGTGGACGGGATTGCGCAAATCTCGCGCATGAATTGTACAATTTCCGTTCGATGAGCTTCTACTCTTTGTTTGATTTCTTTCTGTATTCCCATTATTCCTATTTTCCTTGGGCTGTTGTCGCCCGGTCATGATTGATGCCGCCGCCATCCAGAAGCTCGCGAAACAACCTATAATTGGCCATTACCCAAGGTTTTGTTCCTTGTCCCTGTTGACGGGCGGACTGGTACCTGATTTGGGGTGTATTGTAATCCAGTTGTCTGACAAGTCAATGAATATCGATGTTTTAGATGGGATTATTCTTGCCTGACCATACCGGTGCAGGCATTCCGAGTCGCAGACCGCGGCGAGGTGATCATCCGGTGATAACCGGCATCGATAACGCCTGCGGAAATATCGCAGTGATCCTGGAAAAAGCCGTTCTGACGGTCAACAAGCCAATCGGACTGCGGTTTTCCGGAAGAATACGAGATAACTTGACGTCCAGGCTACCTGGAGTATCCAGAGAGATCTTTGAAGCGGCCTGATGGCTTTCGTGGGTAGGGAGCGTCCGCCCGTCTTCATTCAAACGGCCAAACGGGTCAGCAAAATTATTATTTTGTAGCTGCACATCGTAAACAGGGGTCTATTGAGATAAAGATTCTCACGGGCAATTGGAGAATCAGAGCCAGCGAGTCAAAATGATTGTTAAAAAATTGCGTCATATTTATTGACTTCACGAATCAATAATTGTTATATTGAGATTAGCATCATGGCTTTCATGGACGGGATGATGGGTTTGGTTTTTCTCAGGAGGGTACCATAAAATTCAGGATTTTGACTTCAATTTTGATGCTGGCCGTACTCACATTCACTGCCGGCTCGGAAAGAGGGATTCATGCGCAGGATTCCAGGCCGAGTTCGCCGCTGAACAGCCAGATCCAGGCGGATATCACCCCGCTTATCGGCTATCAGGGTCGTCTGTCCATCAATGGCGTGCCCGCAGAAGGCCCGCTGTAGATGGCTTTCAAGTTGTACACCTCAGAAACCGGCAGAATAGCCGAATGGGAGGAGAAAAAATGGTTTCCGTCAGCGGCGGTTTGTTCCAGACCGCACTGGGCGATACCGCGCCGCTGGATGCATCGTTCTTCACCCTATCGAATAATCTCTGGCTGGAGGTGACTGTCTCCGGGACGACGCTTCCCCGCCAGCGCCTGATGGGGGCGCCCTACGCACTGACCTTGGCGCCCGGCGCAGTGATCAAGAACACCGCCAATACCCCGTCGTTGAACATTCAAAACAACGGCACAGGGGCCGCGCTCCACACAAACACTGTCTCCGGTTATAGCTTGTGGGGCACGAGAGCGAGCAGTGCCGGGGTTTACGGGGAAAGCCAGACGGGATTTGGAATGTTAGCGCAAAGTAATGGGGCGGGTCTTACCGGGCCAGCATTGAAAGCGCAGGCATTAAATAGCGGAGGAATCGCTTTATGGGCAATTTCCAATCCTTGGGACGCAAACATTGTTACCTCAAATAACGGTGATGGCGCCTTGCTGAAAGGATTTGGAAAGGACGGCGGAGAGCATGAGTTCATCATCGAAAACGATGGGACTTTTAAGCAGGAATTAGGAGCCAGCGGTCTGGTGAAGGTGGCTGTGTTTGCCTACTGTGCAAATGCCGGTTCAACTATCCAACGGTTCTTTAATAAAATAATGTGATATAGGGCGGTTCGATAGATATCTCTAACGGCAGCTCACCAGGGACATGTTGGATCGATTTTGGCTTTCAGGTGAATCAGAGGTGCTTCATGGTAACGGCGCCTGCCGTGCCAGGGTACGATCAAATGGCTTTCGCCTCTTGTCTTATATCTGACGATACTCCAAATACCCTGGCATGCGTCCGAATGACTCCCGCCGGTGTCTCTATAAACGGCTTTATCATGGTTTTGGTCTATTATCGAGTCAATCATGAGAAGGCCCATTCTTCTTATACGGATTGCCCTGCTGGTGCTTCTCTTACTGGCTGCCAGGACGTTTGCGCCGAGCATCGCCATCGGCTGGTGGTCGATAGGCCCCGGCAGCGCTGTGCTGACCGAGGGCAGCGTAGAGCTGCACGGGATGGCCGGCCAGGGTGCTGCCGGTGAGGTCAGCCTGGCGGATACCCGGCTGTGCTCGGGATTTCTGTGCTTTCGACAAATCCTCGATTTCTGGTTGTATCTTCCGGCGATCCGCAAGTAAGTTGGGAGAAGGAGAAATTATCACCTGCAAAAAAAGATCGCAGACCAGCTAAGCATCTGCATCGCTGCGTGTTTTCGTTTCTACAACGGGATGGCGAGCGGCATTCCCGGTGTGCATTATCGCTGACCGCCGGGAAAAACGGCAAGATGCCTTTCCGGGCTCACGCCTTGGGACCTGTTTAGGGACCGACGTACTGTGATTGAATTCGACGGGCTCTTCCCTTCCGATTTCAACTATTGCAGGATGGAAGGTCCAATAGAGCAGTTGATGATAGGCTTGCTAATCTGCCAGATCATTCTTCAAAGGGGTGCGCGGGATACCTCAGAACAGTAAAAAGATCGGCGCCTAAGTTGTAAATGTAGATGAACACCCTTAAGCGAGGGTTCGCCTGTCCCTTTGGTGAGTCGCGCCTGGGTTATAATCGGAGACAGTTCCATAAGGCCGCTTTCCGCTGGATAGCGGCCCGCCGGCATCTAACGGGAATTGGTGCTGATCTTGCAATGAACCAGAGGATAAACCACTACCCGGAGCAGTACGCATGAAAATATACATCACCGGCATCAGCGGTTTTTTAAGCATCAACCTCGTCCGCTACCTCCTGGCGCGAGGGTACCGGGACATCGCCGGCATCGATCTGGTCGATTTCGACTACCCTGAGCGGGGACAGATCGACTTCCTTCAGGGCGATATCCGCGATCCGCAGGCGGTCAAGGAAAGCATGCGGGGCGCCGACATCGTCATCCATACCGCCGCTGCCCTGCCGCTCTACCCGCCCGAGGAAATCTTTTCGACCGACGTCGAGGGCACCCGCATCGTCCTGCAGCAGGCGCTGGAATACGGCGTCAAGCGCTTTATTCACATCTCCACCACCGCGGTTTACGGCGTGCCGGATCACCACCCGCTCTACGAAACCGACCCGATGAAGGGGGTGGGACCTTACGGCCAGGCCAAGGTGATGGCCGAGGAGGTCTGCCTGGAGTACCGCCGGAAGGGCATGTGCGTCCCGATTCTGCGGCCCAAGTCGTTCGTCGGACCGGAACGGCTGGGGGTTTTCGCCATCTTCTACGAGTGGGCCAGCGAAGGCCGCAACTTCCCGATGATCGGCTCGGGCAAGAACCGCTACCAACTGCTGGACGTGGAGGATCTCTGCCAGGCGATCTTGAGCTGTATGACCCTGGAGGAAGAGCGGGTCAACGACACCTTCAATATCGGGGCGGCTGAATTCACCACGATGAAACAGGATTATCAGGCGGTGCTGGATGAAGCCGGCTTCGGCAAACGGATCATCCCCTTCCCGGCAGGGCCGGTGGTGATGGTTTTGAGGGTGCTGGAGAAATTGAAACTCTCTCCGCTGTATCCCTGGATTTATGAAACTGCCTCCGAGGACTCGTTTGTTTCCATCGAAAAAGCGCAGCAGAGATTGGATTTCCGGCCCGAGTTCTCGAACCGGGACGCGCTGCTGCGCAATTACCGCTGGTATCTGGACAACAAGGAGCGGCTGACGGAAGGCGAGGGCGTAACCCACCGCCGCCCGTGGAAGCAGAAAGCGCTCAAGCTGGTCAAAGTCTTTTTCTGACATTAAAAGAGACGCAGACGCCATAAGACATGTCCGCTTTCTGGTCAAAATCCGATTTAACCTATGGATATGTCTTCGAAAATGTTCCCTTACAATGGCGTCTTGCTGGTCGTTGACCCGGAGGTGAATTCGGATCAGGTACTCTCGGGCCTGGATGAGAGCGAGTTGATCCGAATGGCGGCAGAAGACCCGGCGCAGTTCAAGCCGCTTTATGAAAAATGGATGCCTCCCGTCTATCGCTACTTTTATCACCGGGTCGGCAGCGTTCAGGAAGCGGAGGAACTGACCTCCCAGGTATTTCTCGCCGTCTGCGAAGGACTGCCGAGGTACCGCCATCGAGGTTATTTTGCCGCCTGGCTGTTTAGCATCGCCCGCCGCCGCGCTGCGGAGTATTTCCGCAAACGCCCATCCCCGGTTCCTTTGGAAGCAGTCGATCCGGCCGATCCTGAGCCTGATCTTCTGGCGCAGGCCGCCCGTGAGGAGGACATCCGCCGCTTGCGAGAGCTGATCCGCGCCTTACCGGAAAAGGACCAGGAGCTCATCCGGCTGCGGTTCGTGTCCGGCCTGACCTACGGCGAGATCGCCCCGCTAATCAGGCGGAACAAGGAAGCTGTTCGAAAACGTCTGTCGCGGCTGCTGGTCCGCCTTCAGAACCAGCTGGAGGAAAAAGATGAATAAACAGGTTTCCCCGTCCTTTGAAGACCAGATCGGCCGGGCAGTGCTGACGCCCGAACCCCGCCCGGAATTTGCCCGCCAGTTATGGCAGCGCATGACCGCCCTTTCGACCGCGGGCAGTACCCAGGCTCCAGCGTTCCACCGAATATTACGCCGGCCTGGATGGGCGCTGGCGGGGCTGGTTATCCTCGCGCTGCTCATCGGAACGGTCATCGTCGGCCCTCAGCGCGTCCTGGCTGAACTGCAAAAAGGGTTGGCTTACATTCGTGGGGTGGGATTCGTTTCGACCGAACAGGGTTTGGCGATTCGCGAACCTGTCCAGGCCGCTCTGGACGGGAAAACGGTCACCGTGGAGCAGCTCCTGTCCTCGGATGAAGAGGCAGTCCTGACCTTGCGTTTACAGGGCTTTCCGCCTTACCAGGATATCGGTTTGGAATATGGAGTCTGGCTGGCTTTACCCGACGGTTACGCCTACAGACCCAGGGAGTATAGTGTGGGAATCACCGCCAGGCCAGGGGAGTATGTTGGGGTTTTCAAATTCCGTCCGCTGCCCGCTGGTACAGACCAGGCGGCAGTCGTCTGGCAGCCTGCCCCCGGCGAACCCGAATTGCGAATCCAGGTCCATCTTTCCCCGCTGACTGACGCGATGGTGAGGGAACGGCTGCCCGAAAGTTACTCGCCGGAAGGAGCCATTGCGACCATTGACGGAATCAGCCTGGTGGTTGACCAGGTATCCACCGGCCGAAGTACAACGGGGATTCGCCTGCAGACCTACTTCCCCGCCGATTTGGATTACGCCTGGGTCAACGCGCCGGTTTTGAGCGACGAAAGCGGGCGGACATACGAGGCAGTTCCAGGCGTCCATTTTGAAGACCAGGGCCAGCCTGTCGAACCGGCGGTGTTGCCAGGAGGCGGTGATGTTCCCGCCGGGCATATGTTCAGCACGTTTGAATTTCCGGTATTGAACGCAGGGGTGAAACGCCTTATGTTAACCTGCGATGGTGTTTCTTTCGGCGCTTCCCCGCGGGTGGAAGTGAGCGTCAACCTGGGTGAACAACCCGCGGTCGGCGATGTGTTTGCGGTCAACCAGTCCTTTGACGTCGGCGGGATGGGCTTCCTGATCCGCCAGGCCAGGCTGGTGCCGTTGCCAACCGATGGGGTACCGCGCGCCGGTCTGATCCTGGATATCGAACCGGAGGATCCAACCCAGGTGAAGCTCGAGCAAATCTGGCTCTACGAAACGATGTTCGTGGACGGCTACCTGTACGATCCAGAGTCCATGACCTGGACGAACGGCTGGCTGGTAGAAGAAATCCCATCCGGCGCTGTCGAGGTCAAGGTGCGCAGCCTGCGCGGAACGATTCTGGGCGAGTGGCAAATCCAATGGGATCAACCGCAGCCATAAGCCGGTTCCCGCGCGGCAAGGATCCGATCTGACCGTATCCACGCCGCGCTGTATGGATCGTTTTTCGATTGGATTTCTCTGCCGCCCTGCTCCGGGAAGATCGGCAGATAGATCCCTGTTTTGGCGCTCAAGATCATGATTGAGATCTTGTAAGGGCGCCAGTTTGATGTATGATCATATCCGTACGAACATAACGATGTCATTTGTGGTTGGGCTGAAAATAACGATGTATATAGTAGAATTAGTCCAATTAATTTTATTCAGGAACAAATCGGGTAAAAATGCCGTCTAGCTGCAGCTTCGTTTAGAAACTCATCCATCATGCGCCGTTTCCGTTACCTGACCTCATGGTTGTTCATCGCCGCTGCGCTACTGCTGGCAGCCAGCGGTGATCCACCGCCGACCCCTGTCGATGCGGAGACTAAGGCCGAATTATTCGCGGCTTTCGACCGGCGCCTGCAGGCGACCACGGCGAAAATCCTGACCTTCGATCTGTTTCATCCCGAGCTGGACACCGTCTTCACCAGCCCGGACGGGGAGACCGCCGTGCTCTGGTTAGCGCTGCGCGACGATTCCGGCCGGCGGCTGGCGGCTGAGCCCGGATTAGCAGTAGCCCGCCTGATCGATGGCGAATGGCAGGTGCTGCTGCCCGGCGATCCCGGCTGGGAGGAAGCCCTGGCCGCCCTGCCGGAAGGGATGCTGCCGCAGGAACTCAGCCCGGCGCCTAAAAATGCCCAACTCCAGGAAAATGCGGTCCAAACCCTTTACGGGTACTACCTGCCTTATGCGGCCGGCACCGCCCGCTGGCTGGAAGGCTCGATCAGCCATTTTCAATATCTCCCGGAACTGGGCTACCCTTCCTGTGATGTGCAATACTGCCGCTACGCTTACGACTTCACCGACAGCTGGCATTTTCCCCTGCTGGCATCCAAAGACGGCACGGTGGTTGGCACGCGCGACAACTGCGCGGACGGCAGTACGTCCTGTACGAACTACATCGTCCTGCGCAACAGCGTCGATGGCGCTTACCAGATCTACCTGCACCTGGCCTACAGCACCATCCCCGACAAGCTGACCAACGGCGCCTATGTCAAGCGCGGGCAGTACATCGGCGACAGCGACGACACCGGCTACAGCACCTCGCAGCACGTCCATTTCATGGTCACCAACGACATCTGGATGGGCAGCAGCGGTTATTACTGGGGCCATTCGATCGACATCCGCTTTGCCGACGTGCCCATCAACAACGGCATCCCGCGCACCTGTTACGAGGTTGTCTATTTCCCGATCTACGACGGGGCGACCGAGTGCCTAGGTAGCAAGGCCGACCCGCGCAACCCGGCTAACGACTGGTACGTTTCGGGCAACGTTGGGGCGTACCCGCCGAGCGGATCTCTGACCCGCCCGGCGGCTGGGGCTACCGTAGCCAGCGGCAATAATCCGTTAATTGACGTCACCGCCCAGGCCAGCGACGACGTTCGGGTGACGGGGGTCCGCCTGGTGCTCAAGCTGAACGGGCAGTGGGTCGAAGCGGGTCCCAAGATGCCGGTGGATCAGTCCGGCGTGGCCGATTGGGACGTGGACCTGTGCGCCGCCGCGCCGGTCAACGGACCGCTGGAGGTGGCGCTGCGCGCCTGGGACCACGAGGGCAATGTTTCGCCGGCGCTCTCTCCCCGGACAATCCAGGTGGATCACGCCTGTCCGCCGCCCGCCAGCCAGCTCAAGTCTGTTGAAACCTTCGATTCGACCGCGGTGCGCATGAACTGGGACGCCAGCAGCGCCGGAGCGGGGCTGGGGTCTTTCCAGCTGCAGTGGAGCACTTCGCCGGACAGCTGGGACCCTGCCAACATTCTCACCTTCCCGGGGAGCCAGCGCTCGGGCTGGTTTGCCGGTCAGCCGGGGGGGACGTACTACTTCCGCCTGCGCGCCCTGGACTCCAACGGCCAGGCAGAGGCGTGGCCCGCAGCCGCGGAGACCTCGGCCTTGCTGCCGGCCGTCTGCCAGCCGGATGAATTTGAAGAAGACGACGACGCAGCCCATTCCAGAGTGACAGCGCCCGGTGAGTGGGCGGAGGGCAATTTGTGCGGGGTGAACGATCCCGACTGGTACCAGATATCCCTCGATGGAGGAGTCGATTATCTAGCAGGGACCGTTTCGCGGAACGGCGGGGCGGCTGTGCGGGTCACCATCCTTGCCGCGGACGGCGCGACGGTCCTGGCCGGCGGTCAGGCTGCCGATGTCGGATTCGGGACTGCCTTGCGTTTCAGACCGCCTTCCTCAGGGATCTATTATGTCAGAGTTGAGCCGTTGACGGCCGGCCTGATCGGTACACAGGCGGTTTACGGGGTGGTGGTTGCTCAAGCCAAGACTCTGTATTTCCCGCTGCTGGGGCGCTGACCTGGATTCGCCATACGCCGAAGCCAAATCCGGAAAAGGGCCTTGTACCAGAGGCTCTCGGATAGGATGATCTAGTTTGCCGTTCGGGATTACGGGAAGCGCCGGGGGGCCGGCCCTTTAGGGACCCACGGGCTCAGTTTGCTGCGCTGGCGGGCAAAGAAGATATCCAGCGCGTCGAGCAGGCCGGAAAGGTGGAGCGCCTTGAGCAGGCAGCCGAGCGGACGGGTCAGGCGGATTTCGCTCAACAGCAGGACGCCGCCGCCGCGGCTGCCGGCAACCGGCGTGCCGTCGGGCAGGATCAGCCACCAGGATTCAGGCCGAAGCTGCTCGGGCACGGAGGCGAGCAGGCCGGTCTGTGCCGATTCGGTGTAAGGCAGCAGGGCGATCTGTTCGCGGCGGTCCATTCTGGCGACGAGCCTCGCCGCCCAACGGCAGAACCTTCACTGATCGTCGTAGATGAGCACCGGACGGGGTAAATCCTTGTTGACGGTCATGTTCGTTCCCGTTTCGGTTTCTAATTCGTTCCAATCCCGAGGAGGTAAGACGGCGACGGTCTGCGCGCCCCTGCCATTTCGGCGTGTGTCAAAATCCATCCTTTGCCTCTCAATCCGTTTTGAGCAACCCTGGAAATCACCTGCCCGAATCAATCAAAACGGGTCAAATTGCTGAGATATGATCCATTATAATCGCCTGCCTCCGCTTGATAAGCATGAAACTCGTGGGAAAAAGAATGATTTGAGGGTGATTGAGGATGGGCTTGTAAAATGGCCCGGTTTGACGTGAGCGACTCACAAGGCAGTTTCTGTGCCCGCGTATACGGAACGGCGATTCGGGCGCAGGGGATCGTGCCACGGCTGCCAGCCCTCCGCAACCCTGCGCCCCTATGCTTCCTGTACATTCCTCGCTTGCCCGTGGACTGAGGGTGTAAATGTCATCCATTTGGTTTACAATAAAGATTGTATAGACCGGTGCTTGGAAGGCGGCGCAAGATGAATCCCAGGATCGATAAGACCAAATTCGGCTCGATCACCATCGCCGGACAGAAATACCCCCACGACGTACTCATCCGCCTGGATGGGGAGGTCGTCAAGCGGAAGAAGAAGCTATCCAAAGCAGAATACGGCACCTCGCATATCGTCTCGAAGGCGGAAGCGAAATACGTTTACGAAGACGGCGCGGAGTGGATCCTCATCGGCAGCGGGCAAACCGGCATGGTGCGGCTTTCGGACGAGGCCGAGCAATTTTTCAAGAAAATGGGCTGCCGGGTGAAGCTGATGCCCACCCCTGAGGCGGTTGATGATTGGAATCAGGCGGAAGGCCGCGGGATCGGCCTGTTTCACGTCACCTGCTGAGGAGCAGGAGCGGAGAAAAACCCGGTCAAATAGTCTATAATAGGTTCGGCCGGCGGGAGCGCCCGCCTGGGGGGCTGAACTTGTCAATGGAGGCAGATCCGATGGAGAACAAGGTTTTGATTGCTTACGCCACCACCCACGGGGCGACCCAGGAAGTCGCCGAGGCGGTCGCGGAGGTGCTGCGCGGGAAGGGTCTGACGGTGGACGTGCAGCCCGCCAAACAGGTGCGCAGCCTGGAAGGATACCGCGGGGTGGTGCTCGGCGCGCCGATGTACATGTTCAAACTGCACAAGGACGCGATGCGCTTCCTGGCGCGGCACGAAGAGGCCTTCAGCGAGGGGCTGCCGCTGGCGGTGTTTTCCGGCGGGCCGTTCGGCGAGGCCGAGGAGAAGGTCTGGCAGGAGGTGCGCGGGCACCTCGGCAAGGAGCTGGCCAAATTCCCGGCGATCCAGCCGGCGTCGGTGGAGATCATCGGCGGCAGGTTCGACCCTCAGCGGTTGCGCTTCCCCTACAACCTGATCCCGGCGATGAAGAGCCAGCCGGCCAGCGACCTGCGCGACTGGGAGGCGATCCGCGCCTGGGCGGCCGGGCTGGCCGAGCTGTTCAGGCCGGAAGCCTAGGGGCGGAGCGTCCGCTGGGCTGTGGTTGGCGAGGTTGAGGATTACCACGCCCGGGCGGCGGCTTGGGACGCCCGCGCGACGCAAATCGAGGGTATACGCCTGAGCGGCGAGTGGGTGGTGGAGGTGGAGGCGCTGGACAGTATCGGCAGCATCACCGAGCTGAGCGCCGATCCGAACGACTGGGTCAACCGCTGCGCGGCGGGATATCACGGCGTGGAGGAGATCCGGGGGAAGTGAGCTGACTGTCAACCCGGGCGTATAGACCCAAATGTGTCCCCGCTTACAACGAGACCTGAAACAACCAAAACGCTAACAGCAGGCCCAGATTGATCAGCAGGCCAAGCAATCCTTTTTGGACGATCCTCTCCATCTGCCCATCCCAGAAGAGGAGAATTGCCACGGATGACAGCAGCGCCGAGACGATGATCACAGGGCGCCACCACTCCTGCTGGAGGATTAGGCCCACGCCGCCAACTGCGAATCCGAGGGTCGTCAGGATGTACAGGCTGCTGGCAAGTGACTTAGTAAATGAATCGCCGAGCAGGTTGGTTAACAGCCATGATCTTCCTGTCCATCCCATATCTTGCTGGTATTCGACCAGCCTTTGGCTGAGTACAACAAACCATACGTGGACCAACCCGTGCAGGATTACTATGATTCCAATCAGTGTTTTCAACATTCTTCCCTCCTTTACTGTGAGGGTGCTCCAGTTTACATTAGCTCTTAGGGTGCGTTCCGTTTTTGAACGCACCATTTTCCCGCCCTTTATTCATCCCTCCCCCTCTACAATCCGGATCTCCTCCTCGGTCAGCCCGTAGAGCTCATAGACCAACCGGTCGATCTGCCCCGAAAACCAGCGGGGGCAGGCGTGTCCGTCGCCTGGGCCTGGCGCTGAAGGCGCTCCTTATCCTCGGACAGGGACGATGGCCAGGGCGCTGCGTGGGGTTTTGCATGGGGGTGAGAATGATGGAAATCGGCACTCAGCTCCAGTTTTTTTCCACTGGGCCCCATTCGTCAGGCGGTTCTCCTGCCAACACAGGGTTTAGGAACGCCTGGATTGAGTTATACGCTTGATCTAATAAAGCTGTAGTTAGGCCGAGCTCGGACGCCATTTTACCAAATTCACTCTCCCATTTGCCAGGTGGTGGGGGAACGCTTTCAGGGATCGGGTGAGTTCCTTCGGTTGAAAAGGTTGCTTGAATCGCCTGTTGCAGCCTGTGACCAGAGACAACCTGCAATTCTGCCAAAAGCAAGAGATCGACAAAGTCTTTCACCCGTGAGCTTTCACCGGATTTTCGTGGTTTGGTGTATGCATGCAGTTTTTCAGCGATCTGCTGCGTAATCGGATAACAGGGGACGCTCGTGGGGGACAGACCGGCAAAACTCAATAGATCGGTGATATTCAGATATTCCAGGGGTTCGATGACTGCATCACCGATCCCGACATCTACGTGGAAGCTCTCAAATGTTCTTCCATCCAACATCGTTCGGATCGAGTACCGCTGCCCCGCCTGATTTGTGAGCGGGAGTCGCTCAGGTTCGAAAACCTCAAAGGTAAACCAATCCTTGAGATCCAACGAAGCTGCTTCCCGTATCAGGGACAGAACATGATCTTCTTTAGCAAAGGAGAGCAGATCGATGTCCTTGGTGGTTCTGGATCGCCCGCCGAGCCGCAATTGTAAGGCCAGGCCGCCCTTCAACGCCCAGGCATTGGGTCGAGCAGACACCAGGCGTGCCAGGAAACGATCAAACGCCACAGTTTTCCGCAGGCGGACCAGAGGCAGGCCGGTGGCCTTTGCTATCGCGTTGAGACGCTCTTCCATAGCTTTGCGGAAGGCGCTACCGTTTTGGAAGTTCATGACATATCTTCTTTTTTGAGCTCGCTCAGGATGATCCTTTTTGCCCGTCCGCCTCGCCGCTCAGTCTGGGAAAACAGGTCGTCCTTTGAGACCAGGCCTTTGCGCAGAGCTTCCTGGATCGCCTGCCGGACGAGTTCCTCGGCCAGGCCGCTTGAGGCGACATCGGCAATCGTCCTCGCTACGGTTGTCACCCGCAGACCACCTCGGGTCGTTACCTCATCCGGAGCAAGCCGGTTGGTGTGCAGGCGGATATTCTCTCTGCGACGGGAAGCCGTGCGCGGGACAATGACATGAATTTCAGAGGGCAGCACGTCGGACAGATCATAATAAGCCAGGGCGCTTTCGTGGGAGATCACCGAGCTGGGGCCGACGGACAGCCAGGTGTAAAACAGATCTTCTTGGGGGTGGCGGGGAAATTGAGCCAGCCGGTACACCCCCGCAGCGATTCGCAGGAATTTTCCGCTCTTGACTGAATTCGTCAGGCGTTCCCATGAAAAACCGGCCTCATGAGCCTGGCTGGCGGTGAAGTATCCTGCCTGCTCTTCAGCAAATTCATATCGTCGGTCGTAATCAGGTTTTGTACTCATGTGTGCAAAAACTTAGGAATTTCCTAAGGTATTGCACACATTATGCCATAAGATAAAGTGGTTGTCCAGCCGTTATTAGCCCCCTCCCCCTCCACAATCTGTATCTCCTCATCGCTCAGCCCGTAGAGCCCGTAGACCAGCCGGTCGATCTGCCCCCGAAAACAAGCGGGGGCAGGCTTATCCGTCGCCTGGATCTGGCACTCGAGGTGGTCTTTATCCTCGGGCAGGCGTCGCGGCGGCCCTCACCCCTGGCCCCTCTCCCAAAACGGGAGAGGGGCTGGCCGGCGCCCAGGGATGGGCGCTCCCAACTTGTCCCCGGTCTTGCGTGAGCTTGCCGCAGGGGAAGGCAGACCACCGCCTTCCTGCCGGTTGGCCGGGAGGCGGGTTGTCTTTTCCCAAGATAGAATTGCGGTTATAAATCGGTAAATTGTAAGTTATTTGTTAAGTACCAGATGCTATAATAAATCAAACCACGCCATTCCGGAGCGCAGCCCGCTCCTGGTTGGTGCTTTCACCATCTTAACAGGGATCGCCCTGCCGTCAAAGCTCTCTGCGCTCACCCGTCCTGGTCGCAAACTTGCACCGCAAATTCTAAATCCATGACCCGCCAGCTCCTGCCGCCCTGATTATTCATCACAGCCAGCCGCCCGCTCACCCGAAAGGCCCCTTTGCATGTTACCGTGAGAAGTGGAAGAGACCATGAAGCAGAACATCCTTCTCTCCCTTGTAACGGTTGCCGTCTTACTGGCGGCGAGCGGATTCGCGGCAGCGGCGGCCGGCGGCGGGCAGTTGACCGCCAACAATTTCCACGTTGACGGTCAATCGGCGTACGCCTGCAAAAATCTGGGGGCAACCTGCCACAGCTACCTCAGCAAGGAACACGTCTGGCTGGACGGGGCCGGGCTGGCGAAGGATCTGCGCCAGGACGGCGATTACTTCTTCGCCGTGCTTGCTCCCGGCGGTCAGCAGGAGCCCAACGACGGCAGCGAGAAAAATCTTTCGGACGATTTCGACACCTACCTCGACCGGACCTTCACCGTCTCCGGCGGAGAATTGAGCTATTCCGCTCTTTCCCACTGGCTGGACAGCGGCCAGAGCGAGGGCGAGGGCGAAGACGCCGTTCCCAACGGCCTGCCGCCCTATATCCGCCTCTATCCGTACGCCGAGACTCCCAGCCCGGGAGGGGTTTACATTCTGGCGGTCTGCTCGCTCGAGCGGGGGTATCCGGTCGACCCGCGGAATTGCATCTATGACGCCTTCATGGTCCGCGAGGGCAAGACGGCCGAGGCTTTCCTCTTCGGCGGTCAGGTGTTTGAGGATCTCTACGCGGACGGGGTCAGGGACGGCAGCGACACCGGGTTGAAGCACTGGCAGGTGGCGGTGGACGGCCTGGGGATGGATGGGCAGCCGTTTTCCGCCGAGGTCAGGGCTGACAAGGACGGCTACTGGGAGTATGAAACCCCTCTGCCCGAGCTGATCGAAGGCCAGCCCGCGGCAGCCGTCAGATTGACTTTCTGCGAGATTCTTGAAGAGGGCTGGACCCGCTCCTATCCCGACGGGGAGGACTGCCACGAGCTCAGCCTGACCCTCAGCGAGCCCGGTTCGCTCCTCGACCTGAATTTCGGCAACTGGTATCCGGTCGAGGTCACCGCCTGTAAAGAGCGGGGGAACGCGGGCAGGCAGGAGCCCGAGGGTGAATTTGTGATCTCACTGCTGATGGACGGCGGGGTGATCGATACCCGGCCCGCCGGCGATGATGGATGCGCTGCCTGGACAGGCCTCCCCCCCGGCAAGGTGTACGCCGTCCGGGCGGAGTCTGGACTGGAAGGATTCGCCCCCGGCGCGCTGGAATGGACTTTCCCGCGGTCGAAATCCGGCGACCGCCTTAGCCACACATTCACAGAGATGATGGAAGGCTGCACGCCGGGTTTCTGGCAGGGCGGCAACCAGACCGGCTCGGCTGGAGGCAAGTGGCTTTGGAATGAGGTCAAAGATCCTGACTGGTTCCTTTCGGGTGGGGCTGGAACCAACCCATTCATCTGGACGACGCCTTTCAACGATTTCTTTACCCCGATCGAAGGGCTGGCAGGCTTCGACATGCTTGGCCTGGTTGACCGCGGCGGTGGGTCGGACGATTTCCAGAAGGCTGCCCGCGACCTTGTGGCGGCGTATCTCAACGCCGCCTGGGGGATGAACTATCCTTACTCGACGGAGCAGCTCGCCGTCATGTGGGCCGACGCAGTCGCAACGGGAGAATTCCTCAGCCTGCACGCCGAGCTGGACGCAGCGAACAACGCCTATCACGACGGGGGTCAGGGCAGATGCCCGATTAATGCCAGACACGGCGGCGAGATCTATCAAACTTTCTTGCCGCTGATCCAAAGATAGTTAACATTAAACCGTTTGATACTGCCAGAAGTGAAAATCCGCCTGGGAGGACGGATTTTCACTTTGATGAATGTTGGGCTCTCGCAGGATCTAATGCAGGATCTTGCTCAGAAACGCTTTGGTCCTCTCTTCGCGGGGGCTGGTGTACAGTTCTTCCGGCGTCAGGGTTTCGATGATCCGGCCTTCATCGAGGAGGATGATCCGGTCAGCCACGGCGCGGGCGAAGCCCATCTCGTGAGAGACGACAATCATGGTCATCTCGTGAGCCAGCTCCTTCATCACATCGAGCACCTCCCCGATCATTTCGGGGTCGAGGGCCGAGGTGGGCTCGTCGAAGAGCATCAGGTCGGGTTTCATTGCCAGAGCGCGGGCGATGGCAATCCGCTGCTGCTGGCCGCCCGAAAGCTCGCGGGGATAGCTGCCGCGTTTTTCGCTCAATCCGACCCGCTTCAACAGGCGTTCGGCCTCCGCAGCCGCGAGCTGCGGCGGAATGCCCAGCACCCTCATCGGCGCCTCGAGGATATTTTCGAGGGCGGTGAGGTGGGGGAAAAGGTTGAAGCGCTGGAAGACCATGCCGATTCTGGCCCGCTGCCTGGCGATGTTCCTCTCTGACTCTTCGTACAGTATCCCGTTTCGTTCGGTATAGCCGATCATCCGCCCGTTGACGAAGATGTGCCCGGAATCGATCTTCTCGAGGTGGTTGATCGTCCTCAGCAGGGTGCTCTTTCCAGATCCAGACGGCCCTATGATGACCAGCACTTCGTTCCGGCGGACATCCAGGCAGATGTCGTCCAGCACCCGCAGCCGTCCAAAAGATTTGTGGACGTGGTCCAGCTTGACGATCACATCGGGAGGAATATCAATGGCGGGGAAGGGTGCAGCCGGGGTCATAGGCGGGATCCTCGGAACTGGAAAACGCGCTGGAGCAGGGTCGGCGCGCGCAGAGCGCTTTTCCGCTCGCCCAGGCGGGCTTCAATCCAGCTCTGGACGAACGACCAGATGGTGGTCAGTGCCAGGTAATACAGCGAAGCGGCGATGAACAGCTCGAACGGTTTGAACAGGCGGGCGTTAACCTGGGTGAAACCGAAGAACAGCTCTGCCGCCGAGATGACCACCATAATGGAGGTGGTCTTCATCATGTTGTTGAACTCATTGCCGAGCGGCGGGATGATCACCTTGGCTGCCTGCGGCAGGACAATCCGGCGCATGGCCAGACCGTAAGTCATACCCAGGGATTTGGCCGCTTCCATCTGCCCGGGGTCGATCGCTTCGATCCCCGCCCGGATGATTTCGGCCATATAGGCGCCCTCGTTGATCGCCAGGGCGATCGTCCCGGCCTGAATTGCGCCGGAGATTACCAGGGCGCCCAGCCTCAGGTCGGGAAAGTTGTAGATGCGGGTGACGCCGAGCCCAAAGAAGAGCAGCATCATCTGCACCAGGAGCGGCGTGCCGCGGAAATACCAGATGTATACGTCCGCCAGCCAGCGCATCGGAGCGATCTTCGACATCTTGGCGAGAGCGATGAACAAACCCAGAACCACGCCGATGAACTGGGCAACAACGCTGACGCTGACCGTGACTACAAGCCCGGTGCGGATCAGCGGGTCCTGAAGCGCGCTGCCTGGCCAGAAATATTTCCAGAAAATCTCCCAGTCAAAATGGTACATAGAAACCTCGGTCAATCGCCGGGAACGCCTCCAGGCAGCCAGTCATTAACCCAGGGGCCTGGTCAGCCAGCCGGAACAGCCTGCCCCGGCTGGCTGGGCCTGCCTTGAACGCGTCCCGAAACGCATTTAAGGAGCGACTGCGCTGGTTGATAGATTCCAGCGGGCCAGGATGGCCTGATACGTCCCATCGGACATCATCGAATGGAGAGCAGTCTGGACTGCCTGGCCAACTGGACTGAGCGGCGCGCTGGTGCAGTCTTCGGCGTCGCACGGCACCGCTATCCCCTCCGCGATCGGATCGATGATCTCCCCGACCACCTCGAATAGATCGGGATTCTGGGTGATATAGAAACCGGCGACCGGCGAATAAGTGAAGTAGGCTGCAACCTTGCCGGTTTGCAGCTGCTGAAGGGCGTCGGTATCTTTCTGAGTGATCACCACCTTTGGCGGTTGTTTCCCTTCAGCCTCGCACAGCTGGGTAAGGCCGTTGTCCTGGTAGGATTCGGTGCCCAGCAGGTACTGAGCTTCGGTCGTGCCGCTTTCTGCGGCGGCGCCCAGTCCGCACAAGTCCAGCGGCTCGCTGATGTGATTGGGATTGCCTTTGACCACGACGATCGACTGCCCGGCTTCAAAGTAGGGGATCATGCTGACCTGCCTGTTGCGGTCGGGTGTGATGTTCATGGCCGAGATGATGATGTCGCATTTCCCGCTGGTCACGGCGGCGATGATCGTGTCGAAGACGCTGTTCACCACCTGCATTTCCAGTCCCAGGCGGCTGGCGATTTCCTGCCCGATCTCTATATCCACGCCGGCCGGGTTGCCGTTCTCGTCGTAGAACTCCTGCGGCGGGTAGGGGATATCCGTACAGATGAGCAGCTTTCCGGGTAGAACCAGGTTTTCGACCGGAATTTGAGCGACCGGAGTCGGTCCGCTGGTTGGGGCGGGGGTGGGGGCGGCTGAGGGGGCGCAAGCCGCCAGGATCACCGCCCCGGCCAGCAGCGCAAGAAACGGATAGAATCGTTGGGCTTTCATTTTTCCTTCCTCCTCATCGGATTGAAATTTGGTTCAAAAAAGGCTTTCAAATGTTGACCGCGTTGTTTGGATTCGGATAAGCGCTCACCTCCAGGTTTCAGGATTGACAAACCAAAAGCAAAAAGCCCTCCCTGAGAAGGGAGGGCTTGGTTTGTTTTAATTGATCAGGTCACGAATCTGTCAAAACCGGAAATTCACCACATCACCTTCGCAGGGTTGGCGTTAATCCGGTTGCGCTTGACAGAAAGGATCTGTTGCATGGGCACGTTTATAGCATAACTAAAATAGAATGTCAATCGTTTGGAAAGAATTGCCAACCAAACCTGATGCGTGAACCGGCCGTTTTTGTTGAGGTTCCGATCGGAAAGAAACGTTCTCTTTGGAATACCAGATTGGAGAAAAGGAGTCTGGATGCCCGTAGTTCCGACCCGATCCTGAAAAAATTGTAAACCCAAAAGGGCCCGAAAACCGTCGCGGGGTATTTCCTTAACTCCTCTGAATCAATAAAATCAGTTCAATAAACGATTTTATGGGGAAATATAGTTAATAAGTCGAAAAATTCCACAATTAACATACCGTCAGGTACGAATCCTGCAACATTTGTCATACCTCGGCCTCCCTTTCCTCCCCAGGATATGGCAAACAATGACCACCTCAAATCACACATACGATACTGTAAAGGGCGGTGTTCATGAGCAGCTGCCCAGGGTAAGAGTTCCGATCAGGACGAAGATTATCCTGCCGTATCTGTTGCTGGCATTTTGCCTGGCCCTTGGCGCGGCGTACTTGGTCACCCAGATCGTGTTCGACTCTCTCGAAGAACGATTTACCAACCAGTTGATCGAGAGCGGCAAACTGGCGTCCGAGTGGATGTACCGCGAGGAAGAGCGCCTGCTGGCCACATTGCGTCTGGTCGCAAATACGGAAGGTCTGCCAGCCGCAATCCAGGACCGCCAGGCGGAGCGGATTCGCGAATTGACCTTTGGCATTGCGGTGGACAACCGCGAAGAGGCGGTCGAGATTCTGGATTCCCAGGGATACCTCCTCTATTCCATGCGCCATATCCCCGGGGGAATGGTCGAGGAGTACGAATTTACCAAAGAAGGGGATCAGTCATTTTTAAATTATGATTTTGTCGAGAATGTCGTTCGACGCCGGCTGGATGGCTACAGCGACAAATATTCGGGTTGGATTCGGGCAGATTGGGGGGATTATTTTTATATCGCCGGTCCCATTATTGATGCGGCCGGAAGCCAGATAGGGACGGTTCTGGTTGGAGAAAGCCTGCAAACCATGACCCGGCAGATGCGCGAAGAGACGCTTGCTCAGGTCACCTTATACGATCTTTCTGGAGAAGTGATCACGAGCACTTTCAGCCAGCCAATCTCCCTCGAGGTGGAAACCGTCGCAGACCTGCTCCAGAACCAGGATTCCAGCAGTCTGCGCAGAACCCAGAGGGATCTCACGGTAACCAATATCGATTATCAGGAGATCGTCGGGCCATGGGAGGTTCGCGAAGACCGCGATATCGGTGCCTTGGGCGTGGCTTTGCCGGAGAGCTTTTACGTCAGACCATCGCGGGTAACCCGGTTGCAGGTCATTTTATTGATGGGCGTGACCTTCTTTTTTATCATTTTACTGGGAGCTAACCTCGCCCGGGTGATCACGAAACCCCTGATCAGCCTGCTGCGGGCTTCCATTCAGGTGTCAAAAGGCGACCTGGAAGTTCGCGTTCAGCCCGAGTCCAATGATGAGGTTGCAGTCCTGACCGAAGCCTTCAACCAGATGGTCGCCAGTCTGCAAGCCTCTCGGGATGCGCTTTTTGAGGCGTACGACCGCACCCTGGAGGGCTGGTCGAAGGCGCTTGAGCTGCGCGATAAAGAAACCGAGGGTCATACTTTGCGGGTGACCAATATGACGGTCGAACTGGCACGCTGGATGGGGATTTGCGATAAGGAGGAATTGATCCATATCCAGCGGGGAGCGCTGCTGCATGATATTGGAAAAATGGGCATTCCGGATCGGATCCTGCTAAAACCGGGAAAGTTGACCGATGAAGAATGGTCGCTCATGCGCAAACACCCCGAGTTCGCTTACGAGATGCTCTGGCCGATCGAATACCTGCGTCCGGCTCTGGATATCCCTTACTGCCATCATGAACGCTGGGACGGCAGGGGTTATCCAAGACAACTCAAAGGCGAAGAGATCCCCGTCGCGGCGCGCATCTTTGCGGTGATCGATGTCTTTGATGCCCTGACATCCGATCGTCCTTATCGAATTGCGATGAGCAGGGAAAAGGCTTTGGCTGAAATCAAGAGCCAGCGCGGCCGGCACTTTGACCCCCGGGTTGTGGATGCGTTTTTGGAATATATGGCGCGTAACGCCTAACCATGAAATCGACGGTTGATGGGATAGGGCCAAATTGCAAGCGTCAACGATTGAGGATCAGGAAAAAAAGCGGAAAAAGCGACGAGCGTTCTTGTTCGTCTTGTTCCTCCTCAGCCTGATCTGCCTTTGTGCTGTTTTTAGCCCGGTCATCCGGGGCGAATCCCGTCAGGATCAATATCTGCCTGTATCCTTACATTCGGCCGCAGACGCCTATTACGGATTTGAGCAGGGTCAATACCCGGTTCCAGCCATCAGCCTGAACATCATCGGCGAGATCATCCGGGATGAGAAGCCGAAGGACGATGATGAGATCGGGATCAGGCTGGCGGCAGTCACCGCGGCATTGAATGCACCGATTCCCACGGCGACGCCGGGATCAGACAGCTCTGGGCAATCTCCCCTGGCCGGGGTGACGCCGACCCTGTCCCCGACTGCGGCAGACTGGATACAACCGACGCTGACTATCCGCGCAACCCAGTCTCCCACGCCTCCCATCACCTCAACCCGTACCTCGACCAAGGTTCCCACTCGCACGCCAACCCGTACGGCCACTTCCCAGCCGAGCCTGGCGAACACGTCCACTCCAACCCCCACAGCGACCAACATCCTGACTTCCACGCCGACGCCGACCAACACCCCGACCTCAACGCCGACGCCGACCAACACGCCGACCTTCACGCCGACCCCGACGCACACCCCGACCTATACGCCCACACCGACCAACACCCCGACTTCCACCCCGACTCCAACAAACACCCCGACCTTCACGCCGACGGCAACCGCCACCCCGACCTTCACGCCGACGGCGACCAACACCCCGACCTATACCCCGACTCCAACGAACACCCCGACCTTCACCCCGACGGCGACGCACACCCCGACCTATACGCCCACACCGACCAACACCCCAACATTCACGCCCACACTGACAAACACCCCGACTTCCACCCCGACTCCAACCAACACCCCGACCTTCACGCCGACGGCAACCGCCACCCCAACCTTCACGCCGAC
>FWPV01006503.1_pt1 | contig 22212 bp, 19 predicted proteins | sample 2228371 | NCBI WGS metagenome assembly FWPV01 (sample SAMEA103939776, study PRJEB20133) | metagenome | reverse complement strand
CATACCGTTAAAACGGAAAGTGGAAGGTGGACATCTGCAAGGCTCCATCAAAGGTATATGATGGTCGTTTTCGATGCCCCCTCTCAGGAAAAAGCAGAAGAGTTAATTAAAAAGGTTTTAAAGAAATTAATTAGAACCTAAATTGAACGATTTTCTAACGGGGTTCCCGTGGAACGAATAAAATGCCTTCAGAGCACATGAAATATCATTCAATAGATTAACTGTAGTTTAGCAAAAATTTATAATTCATTGAAATACAAGGCATTTAAAATCTCTACTCGGTCATTCCCGCGAAAGCGGGAATCCAGTAAAATCAACAAGTTCTGGATTCCTGCCTCCGCAGGAATGACAAAATTTGCTAAACTACAGATGAATTAACAACCTGTCATTCCTGTGAAAACAGGAATCCAGTTTCTTTTACTTTCTGTGGATTCCCGCTTCCGCGGGAATGACGATCTTTCTTCTTTAGAATAGAGAATCGCTCAATTTAGTTAGAAAATAAGTCTTTCCCCTCACCTTTATCCTCTCCCAGGGGGTGGGGGTGAGGGTAAAAGGAAGGGAAGGGAATGAGGATGGATAAAAAACGAATTATTACTCGAAGAGATTTTCTTCGTGGGACAGCTTACACAGCCATTGCTTTAACCACAGGTCAAACCTTTATTGAAAAGGCAAGGACGGAAGAGAAAGTCAGAGTTATCCTTGTCCGCGATGAAAAGGCAATCGATTCGATGGGAAACATCAACCCCAGGGTCGTTCAGCAGATGCTTGATCGTGGAGTATCGGAGTTAATGGGGGAGAAGGACCCTGTTCAGGCATGGAAAAGACTGATTAAACCCTCGGATATTGTGGGGATAAAGAGCAATGTCTGGGCTTATCTACCCACTCCTGAAGAACTCGAACAGGCGATCGTAAAAAGGGTGAGGGATGCAGGTGTTCCCAGGAAGAATATCGGGATCGATGATCGCGGTGTGCTCAATCATCCCATTTTTAAATCCTCCACCGCTCTCATCAATGTCAGACCCTTAAGAACTCACCACTGGTCAGGGATTGGAGGGTGCATTAAGAACTACTGTATGTTCGTTCCGTCCTATCAACTACCCCTCTATTATCACAGTGATGCCTGCTCACCCCTGGCTTCGATTTGGAACAAACCGATTGTCAAAGGGAAGACTCGGCTCAATATCCTGAGCCTTCTCAGAACCCAGTTCTATAGCCGTGGCCCCCATCACTTTGATCGCCGATTTGTTTCAGAATATAAGGGCCTTCTCATCGGACAGGACCCTGTTGCTCTTGATGCCGTGGGTGCCCGCCTTCTTCAACTCCAGAGGATTGCCCATTTCGGTGAGGATCGTCCTCTGGATAATCCTCCCACCCACATCTATGTCGCGGACGAGAAATATAAACTTGGAGTAAGTGACCTTCGCCGAATCGAACTGGTCAAACTGGGCTGGATGGAAGGGTCATTGATTTAAAGGAAGGGTGACAAAATTCCCCCAACCCCTCTTTGTTAAAGAGGAAAAAAAGATTTTACTTCGCCTTCAGCCCTTGAGTTTTAATTCTCACCTAATTCCACATGGCAGCGGGCCACCTGCGAACTATGAAAATCCCCCTCACCCCCACCCTCTCCCAAGGGGAGAGGATAAAGGTGAGGGGGAAAGACATATTTTCTAACTAAATTGAGCAATTTTTAGATGTCATTGCTTGCCCGCGGTAGGCAGGTAAGGCGGTTAAGCCTTCGGCTGACAGGAGATTGCCACGCATCCTTTGGGTGCTCGCAAAGACCAGTACTATGAAGGTTTTTATGTGAAATCGCTCAATTTGGGTCTCAATAAGGTTTTTGCCAAAAGGGAAAAAGGATGTTAAAAGAATACGGGTTTCTGAACCTGCTCATCTGACCCGATTCTAAAAGACCCAAAAAAGAATGAACGTAAAGAAGAGAAAGAGAAAGAAATCTCCCTTAAGAAAAGCGATTGAAGACCACCTGGGATACCTCCTCTTTAAAATGGTAGCGGGTTGGTTAAAGATTCTTTCACTCAACTCTTTGAGTTTCTATGGTGAAAAGATCGGGCTTCTGGTCTATCACCTTTACCCAAAGAGAAGAAAGATTGCCCTGAACAACCTTTCCCTTGCACTGGGCAAGGAGAAGACCACCCAGGAAATTGATCAGATCTGTCGTGAGACCTTTAAGAATATCGCGAAGGATATGGCCGAGATGGGAAGATGTCTCGATTATGATGAGACCTATTTAAAGAATTTTATTAGACTGGAAGGAAAAGAACATCTCGATCAGGCCCTGGCTCAGGGGAAAGGAGCGATTGCCTTGAGTGCTCACTTCGGGAATTTCCCCTTGATGTGTCTCCGATTGGTAAAGGAGGGGTACCCTTTTTTGGTTGTGGCCAGAGACCCTGAAAATCCAAAACTTGCTCGATTTATCGACTCAGTCCGAGAGACCCTCGGGATGGAATCCATTCCTGACAAACCAAGGATGACCTGTGTCTCCCGTTGCCTCAGTGCCTTAAAACAGAATCGAATCCTTTTTATCCTGATCGATCAGAATGCCCCTACCACAGAGGCCTGGGTCGATTTTTTCGGCTACATGGTTCCAACTTTCAAAGGCCCTGCTGTCCTCTCCCTTAGAACCGGCGCTCCCATCCTTCCCATGTTTATCTATCGGGAAACGGACCGACATCATCGAATTCTCATCCACCCACCCTTTGAATTGAAGGAAAGTGGAAATATCACTCAGGACATTCTTGAAAATACTGCCCGATTGACCAAGATCGTTGAATCGGTGATCCGCGAACATCCCGAACAATGGTGGTGGATCCATAAGAGGTTTAAGAGGGCGAAGAATATTTCACCCAATCAATCGCGATAGTAGAGTTGTGTTGTATCCACCGCCCTTTTAAAAAGACCTTCTCTCATCAAAATATCGTAATAGGGCTGTCCCATCGTCTGATCAAACTCCCCAATCTTGAACCACTTCTCAAGAGGGACCTTCAAGGCAATAGGCTCTGGCATGCTGGCATATTTGGCAAGATATCTTCTTGCCTCCATCTCATTGGAGCGGATGAAATCAACCGACTTCTCCAAAACCACCTTCACCTTCTTTGCCACTTCAGGCCTGGTCTGAAGAAACTTCGTATTGAAGGAAAAAACCCCTCCCAGTACCCCTTTTTTCAATTGGAGGGCCTGGTGCGGGCTCTTGACCAGATATCTCGCAATCCCTTTGGAAACACCAATGATCCCGAAAGGCTCGGGAGTAAAGACCGCATCCACAGAGCCTGCCACAAGAGCATCGATTATATTTTGCGGAGGAATCTCAACAAAGATGATCTCCTTTTCGGGATCTAAAAATTTTCGAAAGATGGCCTTGGAGAGGGCAATAGAAGTAATCCCAGGAAAGGTCCCTACTTTTTTCCCCTTGAGGTCAAGAAGACTCTGATAAGGGGCATCCTTTTTCACAATGATTGGAAAGGTGTTGTCCCACTCATTCTCAGTTGCGTAGATGAGAAAGATTTTAAAACTCCCGGGCATGTTGGACTCGATCATCCAGTGTCCAACCGAGGCACTCCCTGCATTGACATCGATCCGTCCCGTAATCAGGGCATCCATTATTAAAGTTCCTGAGACGAATTGGGTCGCTTTCACCTGGAGACCTTTCTCATTGAAAAACCCCTTTTCAAGGGCGACAAAGGTGGGCAAACTCATTGAAACAGGTAAGTATCCTAATTGAATCTCTTCTCCAGAAAAAGAGAAAACAGGAACAAACAACACCCCGATTAAAATGAAAATCCCCATCATTCGCATCATAAAGTCCTCCTATTAGATTTTAAAAACCGCTCATCTCCATCCGGATCAAACTATCCACGATCTCGTCTTTGAAGATATCGAGGACCCGATTTCTCACAGCAAAAAACTCCTCGCTTTCGGTCATCTCTAACTTTCGAGGTCTTGGAAGATCCACTTCAATCACATCCATCACCCTGGCTGGCCTTTTACTCAGGACCACCACTTTGTCCGCCAGATAGACCGCCTCATTAATATCGTGCGAAATGAAGAGGATGGTGGCTTTGGTCCTGGCCCAGATATCAAGCACCTTATCATGCATATAGAGGGTCGTTTGAAAATCGAGAGAACTGAAGGGCTCATCCATCAAGAGGACATCAGGCTCGTAGAGGAGGGCACGAAGAATGCAGAGGAGTTGCTGTTGCCCTCCACTTAATTGATAGGGGTAGGCATCCTCCTGAACCTTAAAATCGAGGCTGAAGAGAAACTCCTCCACCCTTTTTCTTCTCTCTTTCCTTGGAACCTTGTTGAGTTCGAGAGGGACGAGGAGGTTATCAAAACAGGTCCTCCAGGGATAGAGGGATTCCCGATAATTCTGGAAGATATATCCAATCTTTGCCTCATAGGAGGGCTTTCCCCCAATTGTTATCCTGCCATACTCCTGATCCTCCAGGCCAGCAATGATTCTAAAGAGGGTGGTCTTCCCACATCCATTGGGGCCCACCAGGGTTACAAACTCTCCTGCCTTGCAGGAAAAATTGACATTGTCCAGGACGCGAAGACTTCCCTGAAAGCCCTTATCCTTGACCGATGTACTGGAGAAGGTCTTGGTCAGCCCCTCTACTCTTAAATAGTCTCTTCCACTCGGTCGTCGCATGGGATTAGTCTTGATAATAAAGTTTACTCATATCGATGGATTTCTGAAAGAGCCCTTCTTTCTTTAGAACCTCGAAATAGGCCTGGCCTGAAGCCCGGTTAAACTTTTCAACCTTAATCCACTCCTCAAAAGGGATCTTCATAGCAAAAGGCTCAGGGAGGTTTGTATATTTAGGAAGAAACTTTCTTGCCTCGGCCTCATTGGAATGAATAAAATCGACTGCTTTATAATAGACTGCCTTTACCTTTTTAGCCACAGTAGGCTTCTCCTTTAAAAATTTTGAATTGAAGGCAAAGGCTCCTCCTGGAATGCCTGTCTTAAGGTTAAGCAAGAGAAGCGGACTTTTGACCAATTGGCGACCCACCCCTTTGGCGATGGCAATCATCCCAAATGGCTCAGGGGCAAAATAGGCATCGATCTGACCGGCGGCTAAGGCCTGCACAATATTTCCTGGCGGAACCTCGATAAGGGTTGCCTCCTTATCTGGATCAAAGGAATTCCTTAAGACCGCCTTGGCCAGGGCCAGAGAAGCAATACCAGGAAAGGTGCCAACCTTTTTCCCTTTCAATTCCCCCAAACTCTTATAGGGAGAGTCCTTTCCCACGATGATTGCAAATGTATTATCCCGAGATTCATTTGGCCCGTAAATTATAAAGAATTTAAAGGTCCCTGGTAGATTCTGCTCTACCAGCCAATGACCAATGATGGCGCTTCCTGCATTGACATCAATCCTGCCTGCAACCAGCGCATCCACAATAAGGGTCCCGGATTCAAAGGGAGTATGGACGACCTTCAGCCCCTCCTCCTGAAAATAGCCCTTCTCAAGAGCGACGAAGGTGGGAAGGCTCATCACCAGGTTGAGATACCCAATCTTAACCTCCTCCTGCGCCCTCAAATGAGTTGAGAAAAGAATGAGTGAAAAAAGAGAAATCAGAATAATGACCCGCAACCTTTTCATCGTCTCCTCCTACATTCATTGTTTTTTTATCATCTTTATTTTATCTCCCACTCCAATGGATGATCTCCTCTTCAAGTTTAATAAACCCTTTGTTCATCCCATATCCGATGAGGCCTGTAATAATAATGGTCGCATACATCTGGGGAATCTGATAGGTCATATGGGCATTATAGATGAGATGGCCCAGACCTTTGTCTGTTCCGATGAACATCTCGAGAATGACCACAATAATCAGGGTCAGAGAGAGGGCGGTTCTCAAGCCCGCAGTGATATAAGGAAGGGCATCTGGAAGAATGACCCTTAAGAAGATATAGGTTTTGCTTGCCTTCATCGTCTCAGCCACCATCTGCCTTGTCTTTGAGGAATTTCTAACTCCATAGAGGGTATTGATGGTAATCACCAGACTGCAAGAGAAGATCACAATAGCGATCTTTGCCGCATCTCCAATTCCAAAGGCCAGCATAAAGAGCGGAAAGAGAGAGGTCGCTGGAAATCCTCTGAAAAATTCAATGACGAATTCCAGGGAATTATAAACCCTCTCCCAATATCCAACCACCACCCCAAGGGGAATCCCCAGGCATATAGCCATCAGATAACCACTGAACATCCGATACATCGTCTTTCCAATATGGATGTAAACCCCCTTAGAAAGAAGAAGTTCTTTTAATTCGAGAAAGACATTCCAGGGAGAAGGAAGAAAGAAGGGATTGACCCATTTAAAGGTGGAGATCAGATACCAGAGAAGGATCAAGGCCAGTGGACCAATCAGTGCCTCCCTCTCTGAGATGAAACTCCCCCATCTCTGGAGGGTGGTTTCGGTCGTTCTCAGTTGCCTTTTCGCAATCTTACCTGTTCTTGACTTGGGCAGGGAGTCCTTGAATTCCAGTTGCCTGGGAATCTTAAAACTTGCAAGCCTTTCCTTGCAGAACTTCAGAATCTCCCTCTGGGTGGCAGTCTCCCCATGCTTGAGAACAACAACCGCTCTCATCACCTGCCCTCTTCTTGAATCCGGAACCCCTACTACCGCTGCCTCCTGAACTTTGGGATGATTGAGAAGGACAGTCTCTACCTCGGAGGGGTAGACATTGAGTCCACCTGTAATCACCATATCATCTGCCCTGCCGAGGATATAGAGATAGCCATCCTCATCGAATCGGCCCAAATCTCCAGTATAGTACCAGCCATCTCGAATCTTTTTGGCAGTAGCCTTTGGGTCTTTGAAATATCCTTTCATGATCTGAGGACCACTGGCAATGATCTCTCCATTCTCTCCCACTCCCAGTTCTTTTCCATCCTGACCGATAATCTTCAGTTTCACCCTTGGAACGGGCTTCCCTGCGCTGGCCATCTTCCGGAAGGCATCATCCCAATGGGTAAGTGTAAGAAGGGGGGAGGTCTCTGTAGCCCCATACCCTTGAATCGTCCGCAAATGGGGATATCGCTCATTGAAATCCTTCATCAATTGTTCTGGGACAACGGTTCCCATCATCGCCGCTATTCTCAGACTTGAACAATCGTATCTTTCCCAGTGAGGGACATTCAGAATCAACTGAAAAATGGGGGGGACAGCATTAAAGACCGTAATTCGGTGGTTCTGGATGGCATCAAGAATCCTCTTCGGCGTCATCTCATCCACGATGGAGACCGCCATCCCGGACTCCACCATCAGGTTCATCACCACAGGTCCAGTGATATGGGAAATGGGAAGGACCAGGCCAAAAGTGTCTGCCTCAGAAAATGGAAGGGCATGGTGCATCGATTCCGGAAAATAGTTAAAGTGGTCGTTGATGAGCACCACCCCTTTCGACCTTCCAGTGGTTCCAGAGGTATAGAGGTAGAGGGATTCGTCTTCTTCGGAAAGGGGAATAGAAATATTTTGAGAGGATTCCTTCTTTAAAATCTCTTCGTAGGAGTGCCAATCCCTGATCTCTTCGCCTTCAGAGCCTGTCACGACCACATGTTTCAAGCTGGGGACCGTCTTGGTCACCCGATCGATGAAGACCTTCTGTCTGATACTGGTGATGATGGCTGAAACTTCGGCCTCCTGAAAGAGAGGCTCCATCTCTGCCGGGCTCAGGCGAAAATCAAGAACCACAGCAATGGCTCCGATCTTCAAAATGGCAAAATAGGCAACGCAGAACTCCGGACAGTTTTGAAAGAGAAGCACGATCCGATCCCCTTTTTTGATGCCCAGATTAAGAAGGCGATTGGCCAATTGGTTGGACATCGTATGAAGTTCGGAGAAGGTGATTCTCTCCTCTTTAAAAAGAAGGGCAGATTTATAGGGCCTCTCCCTGGCCTGTTTCTCAAGGTAGTCTCTAACGATCATAATTGAGGGTTAAATCTGTTATGAAAATTTAACTTCCCCTATTGATATTATCCTATCTCAAATATGTCAATACCCCTTCTCTAAAAATATTGAATCAGCCATCTACAGCCAATCAAACCACAGGTCTCTTCTTCTCCTCCATTCCCTTCTTTTCATCCACCCTCCAGAGGATGGCCAGTCCCACGACAAAAAAGAGGAGAACGGACAGCACCCCGGATTGAACACTCCCTGTCAAGGCGATAAGAACTCCATAGATCAAAGGTCCGAAAACAGAGGCGAATTTTCCAGAAACCGCATAAAACCCAAAAAACTCTGCACTGTTAGCTTCCGGAGTAAAGATCCCTTGGAGGGAACGTGAAGCGGATTGACTTCCCCCCATCACCAATCCGGCAAGGACTCCCAGGATCCAGTATTCCGTTTTGGGATCCCAGAAAATCCCTAAACGAAAGGCCCACAGGACAATCAGTGACCAGACAATCAGTGAGATCATCACGGTCTTTTTATTTCCGATTGAATCCGCCAGATATCCAAAGATCAAAGACCCTATGAAGGCAACCCCCTGAATCATCAAAAAGTAAAGGATAATTTCTCCAGTCTCCATTTTTAAGACTTCGGCACCAAAGATTGAGGCCATGACAATGACGGTTTCAATTCCGTCATTATAGATGAGATAGGCAATAAGAAACTTGGTCAGTTGTCGGAAGGTCTTGATCCGACCAAAAGTGTGTAAGAGCCTTTGATAACCTCCCCGGAAAGAAATCTTTGGAGGAAACCCCCCCTTTCCTCTTTCCTTCAAAAAGAGAAAGGTAGGGATTGAAAAGATAAACCACCAAAGGGCCACGGAAAGAAAACAGTCATGGACTGTAAAAAATCCCGTAGGAAATCCTATCAAGGATGGGTACTTCAACATGAGGAGGTTGAGGGCAAGAAGCGCTCCCCCTCCAATGTAACCCAATCCCCATGCCAAACCTGAGATTCGACCGATATTTTGTTCGGTTGAGATCTCTAAAAGGAAGGCATTGTAGTAGACATTCCCTCCTGCAAACCCAAGGTTGGCAAGGATGAAAAAGATGGCCCCCTGCCAGTAATCCCCTTCGTGGACAAAATAGAGGAGGGCTGTAAAGAGAATGCCAAGGTAACAGAAGAACATGAGAAACCTTTTTTTAAGTAGAGAGAAGTCTGCTACCGCTCCTAAGAATGGAGAGAGCAGTGCGGAAATCGCCATGCTGAGCGAGAGCGTAAAAGTAAAGAAGGAGGCCCCATGAAGACGAAACCCGAATACCAAAATCCCCTTTTCCCCTCCTGCAACGACTGAGGCAAAGTATTGGTTGAAGATGACCGCAAGAATGGTGGTGGCAAAAGCCGAGTTGGCGAAATCATACATCGCCCAACCGAAAATCTCTCTCTTCTGGACATATTTTGGGGGAGGAGGGGACTGTTTGAAAGTTTCGTAATGAACAAGGGAGGTCACATCATTAAATCCCCATCAATAAGAGATATTTACGTCAGACCGTTCGAATCTCCTGACGCATAAAAATATAATAACAGATTCCAAAACAGAGAAAGGTGAGGGCCACAATCGAAATTAGGTGGGGAAGGACAATGATAAGGCTCTGTAAAAGAGGAAGAGGATTCTGAAACCGGGTCAAAGAAAGCCTTTCGAGAGGACCCATCAGGATCAGACCCCTGGTCGTCTTCCGCATGGGATCGAGAATGGTGTTAGTCGCCTCACTGTAAAGGGTCATGGGAGAGAAGGAGGAGACAATCCTTTGAACCCTTTCATGTTTGAGAATGATCTCGGGAGTAACCTGACTTCCACTCTGAGGGATCGGAGCAACTGCATCGGCCAATACCCCTGCTCCCAAACTGACGAAGAAAGAGAAAAAGATCCAAACCGCCAGGGAGGCAAGAGCGGAGGTCGCAGTGCTTCTGAAAATCACTGAAAACAGGATCGAAATCCCTAACCATAAGGCGATGTAGAGAATACTGATGATGAGATAGATGAGAAGGCGTAACACCTCTTCAGAACCCGGCACCACCCCGATCAACCTTAGGCCCAGGCCTGAAATGATGAGCACAATCGCCACCAGGACGATGGCAATGATGACCACCCCGGTCAGAAATTTTGCGTTAATGATCGAATCGCGATAGATGGGCTGAGAGACCAGTTTGCTAAGGGTTCGCGAGACCCTCTCCCGGTTGATGGAGTCAAACCCAAGGATAATGCCGATCAGGGGGCCGAAGAAACCAATAAATTGAACAAAGGAGAAGAGTTTTCCTGTGGCGGTGAAGAGGAGCAAAAAGATAAGGGTGGGTTTTGCCATTCCCTTTAACTCCTCCTGAATGCTCATCCCGACCATCGAGGCGATGATCACCCCCACCATCACGATCAAAGCCGATATCAGAAGGAATCGAGTACTGCTAAAGTGATCCTCCATCTCTTTACGGAATATGGTGAAGATTCCGCTTAACATCATGCCTCCTTAAAATATTTCATGTAAATCTCTTCAAGGGTATAGTGCTCCTTATCCACGCCCAATTTCTTCTTCCCCAATTCCTCAATGGGGCCAACGGCCACGAGATTACCATTGATCATAATCCCGACCCGATCACAAATTCTTTGAACCTGGTCAAGCAGGTGGGAAGAGAGAAAGATGGTCATCTGCCTTTCCCGGCTTAAAGACCGGATAAGGTCAAGCATTCGATGGGTTCCATCAGGGTCAAGTCCAATCGTGGGTTCGTCAAGGAAAAGAAGTTGAGGCTCCTTGAGAAGGACCTCCGCAATCCCTAAGCGCTGTCTCATCCCCTTAGAATAAGTTCCAACCTTCTTTTTGGCCTCTTCCAAAAGGCCCACCAGATGGAGGACTTCTTCAATCCTCTTTTGGGAAACCGAATCAGGGATACGGTTTAACCGGGCAATATACTGGAGGTTCTGCCTTGCATCCATATCATCATAAAATCCGACATTTTCAGGAAGGTACCCCACTTTCTCCTTTACCCGGATGGGCTCTCTCGAAGGGTCAAAACCACAAACCCTGGCGCTCCCCGAGGTGGGCTCCGTCAACCCGAGGAACATGAGAAGAGTCGTCGTTTTCCCTGCTCCATTGGGACCTAAAAAACCGAATATCTCTCCCTCCCAAATCTGAAGAGAGAGGTGGTTCACCGCAATCTGTGACCCATAGGTTTTCGTCAATTCTTCTGCAATAATGATGGGCTGTCCTTCCACCTTATCTTCTCCCGAAGTAGATAAATAGGGCACTCAACCCTGCAATCACAAAGAGGATGACCCCAATGCCGATCCACCCCCATGCGGTCGAGGCCTTGACCGTGACTCTCATCTCAACGGTCTTATCCGATTTCTCTCCATTCACCATACACCCCACCGAATAGTCTCCTACTAAGGCCTGAGGGGCGGGCTTCACCGTCACTTCAACCTGCTTTAAGGCATTGGGTTCTAAGGCATCGATCTTTTCAGGTTTGAAGGTCACCTCCCAGTTTTCAGGTTTAAAGGAAGAAAAAGTAATGTTTCGATTTATGGCAGAACCTGTATTCTTCACAAAGAGAGAGAAATTGGCAGGTTTTCCAGGAAAGGCTTCGAGCGATAGAATCCCTGTGGGAGTCCCTGCATCAAGTTTATAAATGCCGGTCAGAATGACCATCAACCTTACATCGGCCTTCTGCTCACCCGAACTAATGCTGACCAGAATGGGATACTCTCCGGATCTTGCCTCCCTCCAGGGAGAAACCTCCACGGCTACGGTCTGGCTTGATCCTCCTTTGATTCGGAGGCTTGAGATCTGTTTGGTCTCGTAAGAGGGTTTGAAAGTAATCTCCCATTTCTCAGGTCCAACCGCGGAGAGATTAAATGTTCGGTCAGCCTCACTTTTGTTCATCACATCTAAGGAGAACTCAAACCTTGCATCCGTGGGCCCTCTTAAGACAGGATAGGAGGTGGTGATCTGAATATCATCCGCTCCAGGGGTTCTCTCCCTCACGGTCACCGTCAGTTTGTGGGAGGAGGTAAACTTTCCATCTTCTGTCTGAGCATCAAACTGAAATACATAGGTGCCAAGGGTGACCGTTTTATCGGGTTCGAGCGTCAGAGTCAGGCTCTTCGATTTCCCATTGGGGACATAGGCTCCTGAAACCTGAAAATCTGCTCCCTTCAGTTTCGCCTTCCACCCTTTGGGGATAGCAGAAATTTTGACATCGATGGTCTCATCCTTCCTTCCTTGATTGACCAGGTTCAAGTCCATCCGCACGGTCTCCCCTTTTGCGACAATGACTCCAGAATACTCCGGGAAGATGGCAATCCCCCTTTCTGGTCTCGTATCCTTCTTCTCCTCCTTCTCCTCTGAGGCGATGACCAAACAGGGAATGAGAAAAGAAAGAAGAATAACTAAAAATACGAAACATGCCCTCTTACCTCGTGTTAACCCTCTCATAAGTCTACCTCCTCAATAGCATTGACAAAATCCTTGATCGATGTCTTCTTTAGATTCCCCTATCTTGTAACTCAACCCTTCAGGGCTAAAGCCCTGAATTAAACGTTCTAAAAACATTTTACCACCCATCATGGATGGGTTACGCATTGACCTTAAATCTTAATGTTTAGAATTGGGGCTGGCCGTTTTGAAGAGTTTTTGCCCGAATATTTAATCATTTATTCTGAGATTGTCAAGTCATTCTTTCCTATTATTCCCTATCTATGGATGGATTTCAAACCGATCCCCGTAAGGGTTGAAACCACTCTCTCCCCGCAAATCCCTCTCTTCAAATATTTCTTCAAACCCGCAATCGTGGCCGCTGAGGTAGGCTCAATGAAATGTCCTTTTTGACCCATCTCCTTAAAGGCAACCTCGATCTCCCTTTCTGTGACGGTCAACACCTCTCCCCCTGTTTCTTTAATCCCCTCCAAAATCTGTCTCCCCCTAACAGGATTTGCAATGGCAATCCCCTCAGCCTTTGTCTCTCTTTTTTTAATGGGAAAAGGTTCCTTTAGCCCCTTTTTAAAGGCCTGGTAAATTGGGGCACAGGAGGCAGATTGGACCCCGATCAACTTTGGAATCTTCTCCACCATCCCTGCCATTTTTAATTCCTTAAACCCGATAAAGGCCCCTAAGAAAAGGGTCCCATGGCCCACGGGAAGGACTAACACATCTGGAGCCTTCCAGCCCATCTGTTCCCAAATCTCAAAGGCAAAAGTCTTTGTCCCATGGAGAAAGAATGGATTCCAACAATGGCTTGCATAGTAGGTTTTTGAGGCTTCCTTTAGGGCCACCTCTGCGGTCTTCTCCCTTGAACCCATCACCTTTCTTAATTGGGCTCCATAGGCTCGAATCTGAATTAGTTTTTGAGAAGAGGTGGATTTCGGAACATAAATCTTACACTCTATCCCTGCTTTAGCACAGTAGGCCGCAATGGCCGATCCTGCATTTCCTGAAGAATCTTCAATAACCCTTCTTATCCCCAATTCTTTTAATTTGCTTATAAGGACAGTGGCTCCTCGATCTTTATAAGACCCTGTTGGAAAAAGATAGTCCACCTTCAAAAAGACAGGATGGCCTTCCAGTTCAGCCTTTTCAAGGGGGGTAAACCCTTCTCCTATTGAAAGGATATTTTGGTCCTGGTTTATTGGGATGGCTTCCCGATACCGCCAGAGGGTGGGACCTCTTTTAAAAATCTTTTCGATGGGAAACTTTGAGTTGAACTCAAGGTCGAGGAAAGAGCCACAATCGCATCGCCATCGGGTTGGATCAACGAAATATGTCCGGCCACATTGGGAACAGAAAAATTTTTCCATTAAGAAAATAAAGAATTCCGAATTTTGAATCTTGAATCTTTATTTCATCAGAGGAAACATGACCCGAAAGGTGGTTCGGCCCTCTTCCGCCTCTACCTCTATTCTCCCACCCATGTGTTTGACCAATCGGGTGGTAATGTGGAGGCCTCTTCCCCTCCCCTCGCCAAGAAGGTATCTTTCTGCCTCCTCCTTTGGAATCTGTCCTGTATTGGAAATCTCTGCAACTGCCCACGAATCCTTTTGATAGGAGCGAATGGAGAGTTCTCCTCCTGATTCAGGGATGGCATTGGAGGCATTGTTCAGGAGGTTATCCAACACCCTTTCAAGATGAAGAGGAAAACATCGTATCCAAAGAGGAGATTCTAATTTCTCTTCAAGGAGTCGGATGTTCTCCCGCTTCAACTCCCTGATCATCTGTTCATTAATTAAAAAACGCCTCTTCAATCTTTCGGTCAAATCGACCACCTCTTCCCTCCCTTCGCCGTAGAGGGTCAAGGCCAGTTCCTGAATGCGGGAGGTCTCTTTGAGGATGATGTCTAAGGCCTGATCGACCTTATCCTTTTTAGTAGGGTATTCTCCATCCTCCAGGATCTTTTTTACGCGTTTCGCAAACCCAGCAGTGGCGATGGCTGGATTTTTAAAATCATGGAGAATATCGTCCATCTTCTCCAACCTCAACCCCTTCATCAACTCCTTACCAAAGAAGGTAAAGATCTCTATTTCCTCTTCTGTAAATCGTTGATGTTGGGCCTGGGCATCGAAGGCTAAAAAAGAATGGACGACCCCATTCACTTTCAGGGGAACATAAAGAACAGAATGGATCTCCTGGTGTTCTAAAAATCGCTTGAGGTCAGGGGGTAGCAATCGGCTTTCTTTGGGATGATCGATGAGGATATAGCCCGGATAGACCTTTTCGTTTTCAAATTCACCAAAAGGACCCTTTTGATTGACAATCGCATCGATATAGGGTTCATCCCTGACATTAAAAACCTTTCCGATCCCGTGCTCGATCTCTGGGTAACCTGCTTCGAGGACGACCTGCTGGCGATCATCGGACACCGAAAAGAGGGCACACCTCTGAATCTTCATAATATGGACCAATTCAGGAATGACCAAATTGAAAACATCTTTGAGTTTGACCCCTTCCCTCTTTCCCAATTTAAGGAAAATCTGCTCCACGATCTTGTCTTTGGTGAGGTTCATCCTCTGGAGGTCTAAGATTCGCTTTCGAGCGATGACATAACTCACCCTTCTCGAAAGCATTTCTGCAATCTTTGCCTCTAAGGGAGTAAAGACTTTATCCTGTTCTTTAAAGTAAATCTGGAGGGAGCCTTCACTATCCACATCTTTCAAGGAGAAACGGGGGATCCGAATGGGCACCGCCATCATTGAATGGATCCCCCTCTTCTGGACCTTCTCCTTATTTTTATACTTCTCTTCTTTAAGGATATTGGGGACAAAGTAAGACTGCTGGGTTCTCACCACCTCGCCCGCAATGGTATCTTCGAAGGGAATGGCCTCCTCACGGTCCTCCACCTCCGCAGGATATGAACCAAAGGCAATCATCTCTTCTTTTTCAGGGTCATAGATTCGGATGCTGGAAGCCTCTGCCCCCAGAAACTCCACCATATTTTTCGCCAGTGTTTCAAGGATCTCTTTCTCCGTTAAGGAGGGGTTAATCTCGAGGATGCTCTCCGCCTGGGTGATCAATTTATCCACATATTGAAAAAGGACTTCCTCTTTAATCAATTCGATCCCTGTGCTTACCTCTTCAAAAGAAAGGGTGCATCCTTTCTCTTTTAATCGGTTCCAGATCCTTTCCAAAAGGTTTTGATCAATCTTAAAATGGTCCATCCATCCCTCGATTTTTAAACCTTCACCCCTTACATGATATTATAAACCTTTCCTTAGAGGTGTCAATCCAAAGGAGAAAATCCCCGTAACCTCTCCATCCCTCTCCTTAATTTAAGGGGAGGATGGAGAGGTTATTTATTAAGGAGGGACTAAAGGAGGATAAAAACACTTAACCCTAACGGATTAGAGAACTTCTAAAATCTACTTTAAATCTAACTCGCTGGACGAATAGAGGAGATCTACCTATTCAAACTTTTTGATCAGGATGGCACTATTGACTCCCCCAAAGCCTGCTGAGATGGAAAGAGCAACCCTTACCTCTTTTCTCCGGGCTTCGTTAGGGACATAATCCAGATCGCAATCAGGGTCTTGGACCTCATAGTTAAGGGTGGGATGGATCACTCCCTTCTCAATGGCTAAAAGCAGGGCAATCACCTCTACTCCCCCAGCTGCACCCATCAGGTGGCCGGTGATTGACTTGGTAGAACTGATAGGAATGTGGTATGCCTGTTTCCCAAAAACATTCTTAATGGCCTTTGTCTCCACTCGATCGTTCAAGGGGGTGGAGGTCCCATGGGGATTGATATAGTCAACCTCCTCGGGTGAGATGCCTCCCATGAGAAGAGGGTCTCTGATCGCTTTGGATAAGGCGAGGGCTTCAGGATCAGGATCGGTGAGATGGTAGGCGTCGGCGGTCATTCCAAACCCTATGACTTCTCCATAGATATGGGCCCCTCTCCGAAGGGCATGCTCCAACTCTTCAAAGACCAATATCCCTGCGCCTTCGCCCATGACAAACCCATCTCTCTCACGATCGAAAGGCCGACAGGCCTTAGAAGGTTCATTATTGCGAGTGGACATGGCCCTTAAAACATCAAACCCTCCAAAGACATAGGGGGTGATACAAGCATCCGCTCCACCTGTGATCATCACATCCTCAGCCCCTCCTTGAATTTGAAGAAAACTATTGATCATCGCATGGGTAGCTGAGGCACAGGCAGTGGAGACCGCATAAGAAGTCCCCCGAACCGAGAAGTATTGAGCGACATGGGAAGTGATCGCACTCAGATAGATATTGGGCAGAGCAAAGGGGGATATCCCTCTGGGTCCCTTTGAAAGGAAACGCTCGTGAAAGTACTCCAACAGGTCCATCGCTTCCACGCCTACCCCCATGATCACGCCTACTTGAAAGGCATCTAAATCCTTCAGGTGATAGACCCCGGTATGTTTATGATGAATCTCAGGATTGAAATCGTTCATTTCAAGTTCAATCCCTGCATCTTTGAGGGCAAGCCATGTCCCTGCAATCGCATATTGAGAGGTTTTCCCAAGATGTTTTGAAAGTTTTGATCTCTCGACATAACGAAAAAGGTCAAACCCTTCAATGGGAGCAGCAATTTGACATCGATAATGATTCATATCGCGGTCTGGAAATTCGATCCTCTTAAAGAAAGACCTTCCCAGGGCTAAACTCTCCCAATACTCCTCTTTACCAATCCCAACAGGGGTAACCGGACCAAGGCCTGTAATCACAACCCGTTTCCTATAATTTCCCACTTTGCCTCCTCTCTCTTATTGTGCTGTTATTTTTAATGATTGGACTCCCTTTGTCAAGGTGATGTTTTTGAGGGATTTAAAAAGGTTGACATACTCTTTATTTAGAAATATAACTCTTTAGAAAAGGTAGACCCCCAAAAAGGAAATTGGAGATGGATCGATGAAGCCGTTTCGCGCTGGATTTTGGATCTCTCTTTTAATGAGCCTTTTTCTCATCTCCTGTCTTCCCAATAAAAAATGGGTCGTGGGAAGTACAGCCCAGCTCTTAGAAGGAGTGGCGAGGGCCTCAAGTCAAGAATCTGACTTGAGGATGATCCGAGAGGGAATGCCAGCTTTTCTGATGCTGATCGATGGGATGATTGAGGCTTTGCCAGAAAATGACCAGTTGCTGATCACCGCTGCTCAAAGTTATTCCTCATTCGTCTCCGCTTTCCTGGAGGAGAAAGATAACGAGTATGCAAAATATCTTCTTGGAAAGGCAAAGCATTATGCGCTAAGATCACTGGAGATCAGAGGGTTTAAAAATCCAGTCCAATGCCCCTTGGATGAGTTTCAGGAAACGCTGAAACGGATGGGGAAGAAAGAGGTCCCCTATCTTTTCTGGAGCGCGACCTGCTGGGCAAACTGGATTAATGCCCATTTGGATTCAATGGAAGCGCTCTCTGAACTTCCAAGGGTTGAATGGATGATGAAAAGGGTTTTAGAACTTGACGAAGGGTTCTACCACGGAGGTCCCCATCTCTTCATGGGAATATGGTTTGCGTCCCGACCTAAAATGGCAGGGGGAGATTTGAAAAAGTCACAGGATCATTTTTTAAGAGCGATTGACTTGGGAAAAGGAAAATTCTTGATGGGCTATGTTTATTATGCGGAATACTATGCCCGGACGGCACAGGATAAAGCACTCTTTACCTCCACCCTTCAAAAGGTGCTAAATACATCTCTCGAGATCGCCCCTGAACTCACCCTGCTAAACACCGTAGCAAAGAAAAGGGCAAGTGAACTCCTTAATCGACGGGATGAATATTTCGAATAGGAGAGAAAGAATGAAAAGACGAAACCTTCTAAAAGTTTGGATCAGTTGTTTTGGCATCACCCTTCTCTTCCTTTCAACTACCCACTCGGCTGAAAAGGACCTCGTCATCAAACTGGCTACCTTGGCGCCTCAGGGAAGTTCCTGGATGAAGGCCTTCAATCTACTCAATTCAGAGGTAATGAAAAAGACTGAAAACAAAATCCAGTTTAAAATCTATGCAGGAGGGGTTTTAGGGGATGAAAAAGACATGCTCCGAAAGATGAAAATTGGTCAGATCCAGGCGTCCGCCCTCACCTCCGGAGGTCTCTCCACCCTCTTTAAAGAAATCGACGTCCTGCAGATTCCTTTCCTCTTCGAGAAGTATGAAGAAGTGGACTTTCTCATCAAAAAGATGGACCCTTTCTTTCGAAAAGGCTTCGAGGACGGTGGCTATGTCCTCTTAGGTTGGTCCGAAGGAGGATTTGTCTACCTGATGTCAACCCTTCCCATCGCCACAGTCGCAGACCTCAAAAAGGCAAAGGTCTGGATCTGGGAGGAATCCCCGATGTCCAAGGCTATCTTTGATGAGGCGGGGGTAAAAGCAGTTCCCTTATCTGTCCCGGATGTATTGGTCGGACTCCAAACCGGTCTGGTTGAGGTGGTCTATGCGCCGCCCACTGGAGCGGTCTCCCTCCAATGGTTCACCAAGATTAAATATTTAACCGATGTCCCTCTGGTCTATCTCGCTGGGGGGATCGTGGTAAAAAGAGAGGTGTTTAAACAGATCCCTCCCTCTCTTCAGGGTTCTCTCCTTGAAACGTTTCAATCCCATCTTGACCAGCTCAAGACCGTCACCCGAAATGAAAACCGGGATGCCATCAAAGTGATGACAAAACAAGGGGTCAAACTGATCACTCCACCTGTAGAACAAGTAGAAGAATTTAAAAAACTCTCCAACCGGGCCATGTCCCACCTCATTGGACAGACCTTTTCTAAAAAAATCTTTCAAGAGGTTACCTCCCATCTGGAGAGTTACCGAAAGGGAGGGAGATAATGGATCGCTGGGAGAGAACTGATGAGCTCATCGATCGGATTGAACAGGTTCTCATTGTGGTCTTTCTAAGTTTCATGATTCTTGTCGCCTTCCTCCAGATCGTCCTTCGAAATTTCTTCGAGACAGGCCTTTCCTGGGGTGACTCATCGACCAGAAATTTGGTCCTCTGGGTTGGTTTTATTGGCGCAAGCCTTGCCACGAGAGAGGGAAAACATATCAACATCGACGTGGTCTCACGATGGCTTCCCTCTCTGGGAAAAAGAATCGTTACCCTCATCCTCCACCTCTTCTCGCTCTTCATCTGTATTCTATTAACCTATGCCTCTCTGAAATTTATAAAAAATGAAGCCCAGATGGGAGAGGCAACTTTTTTAAAGATCCCTAACTGGGTCTTAGAGACCATTCTTCCCATGACCTTTGGATTGATGTCCTTCCGTTTTGGACTCCAATTTTTTAAAACTCTGGGGAGGATGAGAGAGAAAGGCCTGAGGGATCAAGAGGGGACCCCACCGTGACCCTTCCTTTAATTCTCCTCATCTTCACCCTAATGGTTCTTGGAGCACCGCTTTTTGTGGTGATTGCCGGCCTGTCGCTTCTCCTCTTCTTCACCAGCCAGATCGACTCCTCCGCCATGATCATCGAGATGTATCGAATGGCCACGACCCCCATTCTGGTGGCCATCCCTCTTTTCACGTTTGCAGGATACCTCCTTTCTGAAAGCGGAGCACCGAAGAGGCTCATTCGGCTCACCGATGCCATCCTGGGTTGGCTCCCAGGTGGGCTCTCCCTCATCGCTCTGGTGACATGCGCTATCTTTACTGCCCTGACAGGGGCAACAGGCCTCACCATCATTGCCTTAGGAGGAATTCTTTATCCTGCCATGTTACGGGGAAGATATCCGGAGAATTTCTCATTGGGGTTACTCACGACCTCTGGGACATTAGGCCTGCTCTTTCCACCCAGCCTTCCATTAATTATCTATGCCATTGTCGCAAAGGTTCAAATCGATCAACTCTTTCTGGCAGGGATCTTACCGGGGATTCTGTTAGTCGTCCTTCTTTCTGCCTTCAGTATTCAAAAGGCGATCTCGGCTAACGTCCCTCGAACCCAATTTAAACCCCGTGAAGTTTTCATCGCCCTCAAAGAGATGATCTGGGAGCTTCCTTTGCCTCTCATTGTCCTTGGCGGTATTTATAGTGGTTATTTTGCAGTGAGTGAGGCGGCGGCCATCACCGCGATCTACGTCCTCTTGGTTGAAGTGGTGATCTACCGAGATATTAAATGGAAAGAACTTCCCGGAGTTATGAGAAAGAGCATGATCCTGGTAGGCGGGATCCTCATCATCCTTGGCGCTGCCCTCGGCCTGACCAACTACCTCATTGACGAAGAGGTCCCGATGAAGATGCTTGAATTCTTTAAGGCCCACATCCGTAGCCCATTCATCTTTCTATTGGTAATGAATCTTTTTCTCCTATTGGTGGGATGTGTGATGGGAACGTTTTCTGCCCTGATGGTCGTCGTCCCCCTCCTGGCTCCTGTCGCACAGGCCTATGGGATCCATCCCCTCCACATTGGGATCATCATCCTCACCAACCTTGAAATTGGAGCCTCCTTTCCTCCGCTTGGGATTAACCTCTTCATTTCGAGCATTCGTTTTGAAAAACCGGTATTGAGGCTCTACCTTTCCTGTCTCCCCTTCATCTTGGTCCTCTTGGTGGCCCTCGCGATCATCACCTATGTGCCGTGGTTTAGCCTTGCCCTCTTAGAGGGTAGTGGGTAGTGGGGAGGAGGTTAGGGTATTGGTCTTAAAATTCATGAACCCTTTTTTAGAAAATCGAGGATGGCTTGGTTGACTTCCTCAGAATTTTCCCACATGGGGATATGGGCACCCTTTTTGATGACCAGGAGCCTCGAGTGAGAGATGATTCGATGGAGTTCTTTGCCAATGGAAAGAGGCAAGACCTGGTCACTGTCTCCCCAGATCAAAAGGGTGGGTTGAGAAATCCTTCGGAGGCAATCCTTTAATTTCACCCCATATTTAGCATTCTTAAAAGTAGAATATAGAACCCAGGTGCTCCCTTTAATCTTCGAGAGTTTGTATTGACGTTCCACCACTTCAGGGGTAATGAGTTGGATGTTGGAGACACATTCGAAAAGAATCCAGCGAATCGAGTTTCTATTTCGACTGGCAAACACCAGATAAGGCAGAAGTGGAATCTCCTTGATGGCGACCAAGGCCCTGAACGATTCATTCTTAACCTGTTCCAACACATCGGGTGGAACCGCATTGATCAATATCAATTTTTCCACCCTCTCCGGAAAGAGACCAGCCATGGCCCAGGCTAACCCTCCTCCCATCGAATTCCCAATGAGGATGGCCTTCTTGATCCCTACGCCATCCATAAAGTCTTTCAAAAAATGGAGATAAGTGTTTGGGGTATAGGATATCTTGGGTCGATCTGAAAAACCATGACCAATCAAATCTAAGGCATAAACCCTGTAAAATTGAGAAAGGAGGTCAATCTGTTTCTCCCACACCCACATCCCTGCTCCATAGCCATGGAGTAAGAGGATGGGGAATCCTTCTCCTCTAACGGCATAAAAAATGGTATGCCCTTTAATCTGTAGGGTCTGAGGAATTAATGAAGGATTCCAGTCAATCCGGGAGGGTCTGATCAATGGAAGCCGATCCCTCCAGAAAAATGGCATCCATAAGAGGGAGGCAATCCATCTTAGGTGAACCATCAAATCCTACCTTTTCTTAGATCCTCTTTCTCATCAAGAGATTTCTGAGAAGTCCAGAAATCTCTGATTATACCGATTATGAGGCGATTACATAGATTTGAAATTCATTGATAACTGAATCCTCCCTCGCCTTGAAGGCGAGGGTTCCTAAAACTTGTCGACTTCAAGTCGACTTGGGTCCTAAGTCCCTCTTCTTGGTCATTCCTGCGGAAGCAGGAATCCAGAAAACGA